>Ga0197142_1003970_pt1 | contig 12161 bp, 12 predicted proteins | sample GBS60_MetaG_FD_148614 | JGI IMG/M metagenome (GOLD analysis project Ga0197142, IMG submission 148614) | Sediment microbial communities from Great Boiling Springs, Gerlach, Nevada, United States - GBS 60_MetaG | ecosystem: Environmental > Aquatic > Thermal springs > Hot (42-90C) > Sediment... | reverse complement strand
TTCCACATTCGCCTGACATTGTCTCATTTTTATCACGCGTTAATGACTTTTACATTATCTGGGTGGTAGTGGCGGTTGCTTTCTCGCTGCTCAATGCCGCCGCCGAGCTTTACATGCTCTCTCCCAAATCCACGAAGGAATTCCCCATTAAAGTCGTGGTGCAGGTTCTTCAGATTGTTGCCGTATTTGTTGGCATCATTTTTGGGTTAGCCATTTTGCTTAATGAATCACCGTTTGTGTTGCTGTCAGGTTTAGGGGCAATTACGGCTGTGTTGCTGATTGTTTTCCGTGATGCGCTTTTGGGTTTTACGGCGGGAATTCAGATTGCGACCAACCGCTTGGTTGCCGTTGGCGATTGGATTGTTATGCCCAAATATGATGCCGATGGCACGGTCACGGAAATTGCGCTTACGATAGTTAGGGTTCAAAACTGGGATAACACTTTTACGGTCATTCCCACCTATGCTTTAATTAGCGAGTCTTTCAAAAACTGGCGGTCGGTGTTTGAAATGGGCGCTCGTCGTATCAAGCGCTCAATTAACATTGATATTGCCTCCGTCAAATTTCTTGATGAATCGGCGATAGAGCGTCTTTCAAAAATCAAGTATATCGCCGAATACATTGAGCAGCGTCGAGAGGAAGCCATACATGAAGGTGCAGCTGGGCTGGTTGATGAGCGCCGTATCACGAACTTAGGGGCGTTTCGCGCATATGTGTTCAACTACATCAAAAATCACCCTAAAATTCACAAAGGCATGACCTTCAATGTCAGGCATTTGCAACCTACGGAGAACGGTATCCCCATTGAGATTTGGGCATTTACCACTGAAACGCCTTTTGTGAGCTACGAAAACGTGCAGGCTGAAATTTTCAACCACATCATTGCCATCGTGCCTGAGTTTGAACTGCGCATTTTCCAGCGTCCGACGGGCTACGACATGCGTCGGATGTATATGCCCAACGGCGAGACGGTGCCAGAACTGCCGCCGCCTTCAAATCCGAACTAAATGGCGCTGTCGCTTTGGCTGAATAGAGCGTTTTTCGATTCAGCGATAAAGGTCTATTTTTGCGTCTCATTAACGCACTAAGGTCATGTCGCTCAAAGAAAAATTGGAGAATAAATCCGCCGTCATTGGCGTTGTTGGACTCGGCTATGTCGGCTTGCCGCTTGCCGTTGAGTTTGCTCGCAAAGGGTTCAAGACCATTGGCATTGATTTAGACCAACGCAAGGTGGCATCGATTGCGGCTGGGAAGAACTATATCCAAGACATCAAAGAGGCAGATTTTCAAGAGGCGCTCCGGCATGGTTTTACCGCCATGGATAATTACGACTGCGCCAGTGCGTGCGATGTCATTTACATTTGTGTGCCCACGCCATTTACGCCTAACAAGGAGCCAGATATTTCCTTCATCATTTCAGCGGCTGAATCGCTTGCGCAGCATCTTCGCAAAGAGCAGCTCATTATTCTCAAATCCACGACTTTTCCGAACACCACCGAAGGTTATGTGCTGCCTATTTTGGAGCGGCGCGGGATGAAGGTTGGACAAGATTTCTACCTTGCTTTTTCTCCCGAGCGTATTGACCCGGGCAATCCCAAGTGGCACACTGGCAACACACCGATTGTGGTTGGCGGCGTTACGCCGACTTGCACCGAGTTGGCAACGCTTGCCAATCAGCAGATTGTGGCGCATGTCCATCCCGTGTCCTCACCGAAAGTAGCTGAAATGGAAAAACTCTTGGAAAACATCTTTCGCAGCGTCAACATCGCCTTGGTCAATGAAATGGCCATGCTGTGCGACCGCATGGGCGGCATCAACATTTGGGAAGTGGTAGAAGCGGCTTCCACCAAGCCTTTTGGCTTTATGCCGTTTTATCCCGGACCGGGCATCGGCGGACACTGCATCTTGGTTGACCCCTACTACCTTGCTTGGCAAGCACGCGCCTTTGATTTTCAGACGAACTTTATCACGCTGGCGGCGGAAACCAATGAAAACATGCCCTTCTACGTGCGCGACATGATTATGAAAGAAGTTGCCCGCATGCCCATCACCATTGAGACGGCACGCTATCTTTTTTTAGGCGTGGCTTTCAAGAAAAATGTCGATGACATTCGGCACTCCCCCGCTATCAAAGTCATTGAGCTCTTGATGCAAGAAGGGGCTAAGCACATCTACTACTGCGACCCGCATGTCCCACACTTCAAAGAGCATGGCGCGAACAACACCGTTATCGAGATGCATGCCACGCCGCTTACGCAGGAAACGCTTCATGCCGCTGATATTGTCATCATTACCACTGACCACAGCGCCTTTGATTACGATTTCATCGTGCGTGAATCTAAGCGTGTGATTGATACGCGCAACGCCACCAAAGCGGTTCGACATCAGCGCGAAAAAATTGTCTTGCTTGGTGCTGGGCAGTAAATTCTCTTAAAACTCTGGCTCTAAGCCTCGCAAGACGGCGCACATGCGGCAAATCCGCTGCCCTTCATCCATCATAAACCACTCTTTGCGGGCATTGAACCACAAATCGCAGTCTTCGGCTTCGCATTTTTCAAAGCCTACTTCAATTGCAAACGCAATAATGTTCTCCTCCGTGATTTCTATCGGCAAGCGATTTCCCAGCTGGATTTCCTCTATCAGTGCCGCTTTCAAGACACCGAAAGACGCCACAGGCTTAAAAATCTGCAAGCGCTCCAGCGCGGTATATTTGTTTGGTATCATTTGTAGATTAGTTTTATGCGCTGAACGTCTTCAGAGGCGTAACTTCAATCTCAAAAGACAGTCTCAAGCAGTAGCTAAAATTTGATATGTATCAAGAGCGAGAACGCATTTTCACGCTGTCTAATTTCCTAAGCATTTTGCGCGTGCTGCTTATTGCGCCCTTCATTTACTTTTTTTCAAACGGCGAAAAGCTCATTGCCTTTCTTCTTGTTCTTATTGCGATTTCAACCGATTGGTTCGACGGGCGTGTGGCGCGCTGGACAAATACCATTTCTGACATGGGCAAAATTTTAGACCCGCTTGCCGATAAACTCTGCGCCGCTCTGCTGGGCATTTACTTTGCCTATATCGGTGAACTGCCTGTGTGGTTCGTCGTGTTTCTCTTCCTGCGAGATGCCATCATCTTTGTCGGCGGCATCTACCTCAAACAGCGCAAGCACATTCTTACCACCTCTCTGCCCGCTGGCAAATGGGCAGTTGGGTTCTTAGCCATGCTCTACACCATGATTGTCTTTCCTTACCCTCTCGATCTTGAGCTGGCGAAAACAATCTGTCTGTGGCTCTCGACGGTGCTTCTTTTTGCCTCGTTTGTGCAGTATGCCATTCGCTTCCGTGATATTCTTCAAGGTAAGCCCGTCATCAACCTTTGATAAGGTTGCCTGTTGCCTTCTCACATCTTGTTTGCGGTGCAGCGTGCAGGGGAAGACAAGTTTTTTTCAACGATGATGCGAATGCCGCATAGCACGGCGTGTTTCTCTACGACGTCAATTGCAGGGATTGTGCGCGCAAACTGCTCTGCGTCGCCGCCAGTTGCCATCACTATCACATTTGTCTCACGATATTTTTTCTTGAGCTCGTCTTTGAGTTTGGCAATTAACCCTTCGGTTTCGGCAACCTTGCCCCAGAAGAGCCCAGCTTCTAAGCACTGCAGCGTGCTGCGTCCAATCAGTGCCGAAGTTTTGCGCCACTGAAATTTGGGCAATTGCGCCGTATGCTGCCAAAGCGACTCTGCCACAATGTGCGGACTTGCCAAAATCAATCCGCCGAGATACTTGGCATTTGAGCTTAAAAGGTCGTAGGTGATGGCGGTGCCAAAATCAATGATTATGGCGGCTTGGTTTGGGAAGTGCTCCGCTGCAAATGCCACCGCCGCAATTCTATCGGCGCCCAGCGTTTGCGGGGTTTTGTAGCCCATCTTGAACGGCAGATGCACCGATGCAGAAATGGTCAGCAGTTTTGCCTGCAGACTTTTCTCGAGCGTGGGCACAAATGCTTGATAGGCTTGCGGCACCACCGAGGCTACACCTATGCACTCTACACTTTCAAAGCGCGAAGTAATCGCTTGGCTAATTTGTTTTGCAAGTTGTTTGGCTTTACGCGCTTCGGTCAGCGGGGCGGTTTGCAGCGTGGTTTTCCAAAGAATTTTGCCTTTTCTTATCGCCGCCAGTGTGCTGTGGGTATTGCCAATATCTAATGCCAGCATCGGCTTAGTAGCGCACATCGCTGACCTCCGTTTGTGCATAGCGCACAGATTTCCCCTCTGATTCAATCCACAGATAGCCGACTTCATCGACATCAATCGCTCTGCCCGTGCATATTGCGCCCTTGTGTCGAAAGACCACCACTTTACCCAGCATAGCGCAGCGCGCCTTCCATGCGTTCAGCAGTTCTGCGCTCTGCCCTTGCAGAAAGGCTTGATACTTGGTGTCCAAAATTTTCAGGAGCGTGATGAGCACATCGGTGCGGTCGAATTCTTGCTCTGTCAGAAGTTTAAGCGAGGTGGCGTGCACATCTTCATCGAACACGGTTTGATTGACATTCAATCCAATGCCGACGATGGCTGTATGCGCTTCTGCAAAATTGCTGCGTGCCTCGACCAAAATGCCCGCAATTTTTTTACCAGCGACCAGCACATCGTTTGGATATTTGATTTCGGGTGCCTGCTGTGTCAGTTGCTCAACGGTTTGCGCCACTGCTTCGGCAGCGATGAGCGAAAGCAGTCCCAAGCGTGCTGTTTCGCATTTTGGGTGCAGCACGATTGAGCACAAGAGATTTTTGCCTTTTGCGGCGTGCCAGATTTTGCCCATGCGCCCTCTGCCTTGAGTTTGAAACTCTGCGGTCAGCACGGCACCGTCGGGCAGATGCGCTTGCCGAAAGGCTTCGGTGTTGGTTGAATCAATTTCGTCGTAGTGCTGCACGCATTTGCCGATAGTGTGATGTGCTTGTGCGGCGCGCGCAATGCGGTGCGGGTCCAGCAAGGCTTTTCTTAGATTGAGCGTTCGATTCTGCGATTGGTTTTTTCTGACAATTGTTGCAAGAATTTTTCAAAGTTAGGCAAGTTTTCCTTGACACTGATGGAGTCGACGCGAATAGAATCAATCAAGCCGATGATGTGGTAGCTTTTTGGCGGATTGTAGGTGAGCGGTTCGCGGTAAATGCGTTGAATATCGCTGTATTTGAGGGCTTTACGCTTGCCGTTACGCGTCTCATAGACCACTTCATCATCTTTCAGAATAATTTTATCTCCTTCGTGTGCGTGCTCGGCATAGAACTTGGTGTTATACATCATTGGGAAACCAAAGGCAACGGTGGTAGCGCCAATGATGAGCACGGTTTTCACCAAGCAGCCTATATCAATGCCATATTTGAAGTTACCGTAGCGGAAAAATAGCGCCCATGATGCGGCAAGTATCAGCATGGATAGCAGCCAAGTAATCGTGGCGTAATTTTCCAGCCAAAGCGTCGGCTGAGTTTGTGGGTAAGTAAATACTTCATTCATGTTCTTACAGCTTTAATGTTCTAAGGTAGGTTTTCTTCAGCAATACGTTCGTAGTTACCTGTATTGGTTCTGTCGGCAAAGATAAATCGCTTTTTGATTTCGTTGTAAGTCCAGATTTCTTGTGTGGGTCGATTGACTGGAAATTCGCGCGTGATGCTTGAGGGTTCGCCGTAGAGGATGTAGGTTTTGCCTCTGTCGGTGCGCCAGCCAAATTCGCGTGGGGTGTAGAAGTTGAAAAATGCGTAATCGACACGGCGAAAGTATTCTGCCATCAACTCATTGTATTCGGTCTCTGGCGTGGGGTCGCGCTTTTTCCAGTAGTCTAAAAACTTGCGGCGCTGTTCTTCGGCAGAGCCACTTTGCATCTCGCTAAGGGCTTCAGCGGGCAGAATGTATTCCATCAGGCGAATTGCGAGCGTGATGTCGTAGAGTGCAAAGGGAATATCAATCCATGCGTTTTCAAACTCTTTGATGGTTTCGCTGGTCTCTTTGCCGCTCTGTGCACTGACTTTGAGTTTGAAGCGCATGTTTGCCAATCGTTCCGCTTGAAAGTCAATGACGGCAAGGTAGCGCACGGAGCGCTCCAGTCTTTGCGCCGATAGCGTGTAATTTTGCTCGCTACTTTCATTGACATCTATGTTTTTTACGGCAATGAGGTTTTCTTTCGGCACTTCTTTTTTCTCAAGCAGTTTTTCGCTCTGCGTGGTTTTCTCATAGAGTTCCCATGTCAGGGCATCAATGGGTTGCGGTGCAATTATCTCCACGATGCCCACATAATCTTTGCCGAAGACGCCATTGCCTGCCGCACCCAGCAGTTTGAAGTATAGCTCGTTGCCTTGCAGCGCCGCACGGCTGACCATCATCACATCGGACATCATTATCGTTTTTCTGGGCTTTGGCGCAATGCGGCGTCTATCTATGCGAATTTGCTTCTGAATCTCGTCGTTGTAGATTTCGGACAGCACTTCATACTCGCCTGCCTTAAGCGGCACATCAAAGGCGGCTTCGACAAAGCGAGAGCGGTCTTTTGTTGCCGAAAAGCTATCGACCACAATCACACGCCGCTGCACTTTGCGCGCCACTGAAACTTGACGGCTGAGCACTTCGACCGTAAAACTAAGTTCTGCACCGAACTTCCCGTCTTGCCGCTTTGCAAAAAATGCATTGTCGTAAGAGATTTTCATATGGGCAATCAGCCGCATGGAGTCGGGCGATGCCATGGGTGCAAGAGCCGTTTCAAGATAAAACTGCGGTCGCCCATAGCGCTGCACAATCTCCACATAGCGGTCTTGTGCCCAGACCTCTGCATACATACATAAGACACTGCACAGTGAGAGCCGTAAGAGTAGCGATTTCATTTCTGTGTGCCTGTTCTGCTTTTGATTCAATAAAGTTTGCGTGTGCTTATACCGTTTCGCTCTGCTTGCTTTTACGAACCTCTCAAAAATATAGTCTCTAACCCAGTGCGCGATACCTATTTTCATACCTTGCGGATATGCGGAACCGCATCGAAAAGATAATTTTACGCTAATTTCATAGCATTATCAAGAAAGACACTTTACTATGCGCAACATGAACTTGGAAACCAGCAAGGCGCCTGCCGATGCACAAGTCGAAGAGCGGCTACGACCAATTTGTTTTGAGGATTTTACAGGTCAGCAGAAAATTGTGGATAATCTCAAAGTCTTTATTGCGGCGGCGCGTGCACGTGGTGAAGCCTTAGACCACGTGCTTTTGTCTGGTCCGCCCGGGCTGGGCAAAACCACCTTAGCCTACATCATCGCCCATGAAATGGGTAGCTCTATCAAAACAACTTCTGGTCCTGTGTTGGATAAGCCCGGCGACCTTGCTGGCTTGCTGACCAATTTGAACAAAGGCGATATTCTCTTCATCGACGAAATTCATCGGCTCAACCCTGTGGTGGAGGAATACCTCTACTCTGCGATGGAAGATTTTAAGCTCGACATCATGATTGATTCGGGACCCTCGGCTCGCAGCGTGCAAATTTCTATTCCTCCGTTCACTTTAGTTGGCGCCACCACGCGTGCAGGGCTATTGACGGCGCCGCTTCGGGCTCGTTTTGGCATCAATTCTCGCTTGGATTATTACACGGCCGATTTGCTTGAAAAAATCATTTTGCGTTCGGCTAAAATTCTTGCCGTAGAGATTGATAGAGAAGGAGCGTTTGAAATTGCTCGCCGCTCGCGTGGCACGCCGCGCATTGCCAATCGTTTGCTACGCCGCGCCCGCGATTTTGCACAAGTCGGCGGCTCCAATGTGATTACCCTTGAGATTGCCCGCAAAACTCTCGCCGCCCTCGATATCGATGAATACGGACTCGATGAAATGGATAAGCGCATCATGCTTTCTATTATCGAAAAATATGCGGGCGGTCCAGTTGGGCTTTCCACGCTGGCGATTGCCGTCGGCGAAGAACCCGACACGGTAGAAGAAGTCTATGAGCCTTATCTTATTCAGGAAGGATACTTGATGCGCACGCCGCGTGGCAGAGTGGCTACCGAGCTTGCCTATCAACAGAGTGGCTACCGAGCTTGCCTATCAACGCTTGGGACTTGAAAAACCAAAATCCGCACCAAATTTGTTTGACTCACCGTAACTTTCATTTGCACTAACTCTAACACCAAATGTCTCGTCGCTTACACACTCTTGCTGCTGGCACTTTTTTTACGCTTGTTCTTGCTCTCACCATCTGGGCATGCCGCACCGTAGCGATTACGGGGCGACAGCAACTCAACCTTATTCCTCGCCAAACCATGCTCGCTATGAGTTATGAGCAGTATGGTGCGTTTCTCTCACGGGCGCGGCTGAGCAATAATGTGGCGCAAACCGAACTCGTGCGTCGTGTGGGTCGCCGCATTCAGGCGGCCGTTGAGCGCTACTTTGCCGAGCAAGGTCTTTCGGCACAGCTCGAGGGCTACCAATGGGAATTTAACTTGGTCGAAAGCCCTGAAGTCAACGCATGGTGCATGCCCGGCGGCAAGGTGGTCTTCTACACGGGCATTTTGCCCATCACCAAGGACGAAGAAGGACTTGCTGTGGTCATGGGACATGAAATTGCCCATGCGATTGCCGAGCATGGCAATGAGAGAATGAGTAAAGGCTTGCTGGCTGAACTGGGCGGCATTGCCTTAGATGCGGCGCTGCAAGATAAACCTGAAGAGACTCGGCAGCTTTTCTTTGCCGCCTACGGTCTTGGTGCACAGTTCGGCGTGCTGCTCCCTTTTAGTCGCATGCAAGAAAGTGAAGCCGACCGATTGGGTCTGATTTTCATGGCGATGGCAGGCTACAATCCCAACGCCGCCCCTGAATTTTGGAAACGCATGGCGGCACTCGGCGGTCAAAAACCTCCGGAATTTTTCAGCACCCATCCATCGGATGAAACGCGCATTCGAGATTTGCAAAATGCTATTCCCGAAGCCATGAAGTATTACCGAAAAAAATAAGCGCATCGCTTGAGCGCTTTACAGGCGGCATTGCGCGCTGCATCACGCCTGATTTGGAAGAATCCTCTGCCCTTTGCATCAAGAGCGGCTCGGTATTGTCTCTACACTTGCTCGACTACCTGCGCACCCAGCACTTGACCAAACGCTTCCTTGAAGTCCTTGACATAGCTGTTAAACTGCCACATCATCATGCCATAGAGCATCAAGAACAAAGCGGACACGCTTAAAAAGTCTTTGCTGAATATCGTGTCTATTGAACTTAGCGAGACCAGCTTGGCTAATGTGGCTATCCAAATTGGTATGGTTAAGAGCGCAATGCTACCCATCAGCAGCTTGCCGAACCAGCGCAACCCTATCTTTGCTTTCACCAGTGTCCCAGTCACTTGCGGCTCCACTTTGCAATCAATCTTTATCAGGAAAAATGCACGCGCCTCCACCTTCCGTTCAAGCACCACTTTCTGCCCATCAACTGTTACCTTGTAGTTCTGCAAAGGACCGGGAGGGCTTTTTTGTGGCTGTGCATACTCGGTTAGCCGTTTCAGCACTTCTTCTTGGCTTAAACGCGTCTGGAACTGTGCCTCAGTTTCAGCAAACAATTTCATTTTGCGATACAGGATAAGTTCTTGATTTTGAGCTTCGGTGAGCGCAAGCTACAACATGCGCTGCCTCTCTCTCTTGACATGCACACAAGTTTTTTTAATTTGCTTCTCAAACTTGAAGTACCATTACTTTTTCCAATCTTCAATCTGTTGGTACAGCTATGACAAATTTGAGTGAGCAAGCCGAAGTTTCTCAAAGCCTCAGCCTCTTTTCAGAACTTGAGCGTCATGATTACGAGCAGCTTATTTTTTGTTCAGACCCTAAGGTTGGTCTGCGCGCCATTATTGCCATTCACAACACGACGCTCGGTCCTGCGCTTGGGGGCACACGCATGTGGGTGTATTCCACTGAACAAGATGCCATTGCCGATGCCTTGCGTCTGGCACGTGGCATGACGTATAAGGCGGCGGTCTCGCGCTTGAATCTCGGTGGCGGGAAAGCCGTGCTGATTGGCAATCCAGAGCGAGACAAATCGGAAGCGCTTTTCCGCACATATGGTCGGTTTGTAGAGGGGCTTGCTGGTCGCTACATCACTGCCGAAGATGTTGGCACAAATGTGCGCGATATGGAATGGGTGCGCATGGAAACAAAATATGTAACGGGCATTTCACGGGCTTTGGGGGGCAGTGGCGACCCTTCTCCAGTTACCGCCCTTGGTGTGTATATGGGCATGAAAGCCGCATGCAAAGCGCGCTATGGAAATGACAGCCTCAATCGCAAAAAAGTTGCCATGCAAGGCGCAGGTCAGGTTGCTTATCATCTTTGCCAATACCTGCGCTCTGAAGGCGCAATTGTGTATGTTACAGACCTCTACGAAGAAAAAGCTCGCCGCATTGTCAATGATTTCGGTGCCATTTATGTCAGACCCGAAGAAATTTATGACCAAGAAGCGCACATCTTCTGCCCTGCTGCACTCGGCGGAGTTTTAAACAGCGACACGATTCCTCGCCTGAAGGTAGATATTGTCGCTGGACCTTCGAACAATCAGTTGCGCGATGAAACGGTCCATGAGCAAATGCTTATTGAGCGCGATATTCTCTATGTGCCAGATTTTGTTATCAATGCTGGCGGGTTAATTAACGTGGCAAACGAATTAGAAGGCTACAACAAGGAACGGGCACTCTCACAAGCACGTGAAATTTATGACGTGGTGGGCGATGTCTTGCGCCTTGCTAAGCAACAAGACCTGACGCCAAATTCTGCCGCGATTCACTTGGCTGAAGAACGGCTACGGAAAATCGGGCAAATTCGCTCCATCTACGCTGGCGAAAGTAACTATGCCGGGCGCTTAGGGGAAATGCATTCTCGCCGCCGATAGCGGTGTATTGCCCAATTGCTTAGGGCGGTTCCGGGGATAATGGTTTTTCTCTTGCAGGTGAATTTCTTTAGCCGTAACGTTGTTTTGGCTAATAAGAAATTTTTTGCAACCCGTAACCCAAAACGCTCCGTTCTTTAGTCCATGGTAAATCGTAGACAAATTCGCGAAGTGGTCATGCAGGTTCTTTACGCCCGTGATATTCGTAAAGATAACCTTGAGAAAGTGGCAGAGGGACTTATTCCTGAGGAAATTCTTGCACAAGAAAAATCTCGAGCATTTGCCCAGAAACTTCTCACTGATGTCGTCACTCATCAAAAGATGATTGATGACTATATTGCCAAGCATGCGGACAACTGGGAGCTGGACCGCATGGCGATTATTGATAGGAACTTGATGCGCATGGCCATTGCGGAGTTTCTTTTCATGGAGGATGTGCCGCCGAAGGTTACTATCAATGAAGCAATTGAAATCTCAAAGAAGTATAGCACCGACAAGAGTGGAAAATTTATCAATGGCATTTTAGATGCAGCGCTCAATGAACTTAGGCAATCTGGCAAGTTACAGAAATCTGGACGCGGGCTGGTTGATGTGCCCGCCAAACAGCCCAAGCACACTGCGCCCGCTCCATCTGCTGAAAAGCCACCAAGCCCTTCTTCACCTGCAACACCAAAATCCTCATCAAAACCAAGCGCCTCGAAACCGTCACCCAATTCTTCAAGTAAGAAACCAACATCTGCATCTCAAAAGTCAAAACCAAAATAAGCGACGATAACATGACCAACACACCGCCTGCTGCTGCGCAAAAATTTGTGGCAATTGGGGACATTCACGGGTGTCTTTCACCGCTGCAAGCGCTCATCGATAAGCTCGCCCCCAGCTCTGATGAAACCCTCGTTTTCTTGGGCGATTACATCGATAGAGGTCCTGACTCCAAAGGCGTCATCGACTACCTGCTTGCCCTAAAAGAGACGCATCCTTGCGTTTTCCTCATGGGCAATCATGAATTCATGATGCTGGAGTATTTAGACTTCGGTCGCGAAGAAGGCTGGGCAATGAATGGCGGCAGAGCGACGCTGGCTTCTTACATGCTTAACGACGAGATTCACATTCCTGAATCGCATATACAATTTTTGCACAATTGCATTTACTACCACGATACCGAAAAGTATTTCTTTGTGCATGGCGGCTTAAAACCGACGCGTTCTATTGTAGACAATCTGCAACTGCTCTCGCCTATGGATTTTGTGTGGGAACGCGACCACTTGAACCCGCATCA
>Ga0197142_1003969_pt1 | contig 12162 bp, 8 predicted proteins | sample GBS60_MetaG_FD_148614 | JGI IMG/M metagenome (GOLD analysis project Ga0197142, IMG submission 148614) | Sediment microbial communities from Great Boiling Springs, Gerlach, Nevada, United States - GBS 60_MetaG | ecosystem: Environmental > Aquatic > Thermal springs > Hot (42-90C) > Sediment... | reverse complement strand
AAGCGTTAAAAGATAAACTCCAGACACAAGAATATCTCCATCGAAGCTGATACTATAAGTCCTGTTACCCTCTAAATTCTCCGAGATTAAAGTCTTTACTTCTCTACCAAGAACATCATAAACTTTCAATGTAGTGAAACCACTTTCTTTCAATGAAAATGAGATGTTAGTTGATGAATTAAATGGATTTGGATAATTCGGATATAAATTAAAATCTGTTGGGACTTGATTTGAATATTCAACATTTGTTGTGTTGCGATAAAACTTTATTGCATCGGCAATGCAGTATCCATCACTTGCTGAGCTTAATCTTACCTTCACCGGTTCATTTTCCGCGATATTAAACTCAGCAAGCAAATTCCATTGTCCACCATTTTCTCTTTGATTGACCCATACCAGAATTGGAATCCCTCCAGTTTGAAAAATACTATATGGTGCATTTAAAGAACGATTTGGATGTGCACTCCAGAATGCATAAAGTTTTACAGGGCCACTAAATGGTGGAATGAAAGTCCATTCTCCATAAGCGTTTGAATTTGGTGGAAGTACATAATAATCATTGCCATATCTATCAGGCTGAGAAGTCGAAAGCCATCCTCCAAATCCAGTGAAAAGAGAGTCTGAATTATCAATTATAAAAGAGAAATAATCGTTATTGTTATCGACTTCTAAAATTTGATATCCACGACCTTCGTAACCATCAATTGTTTTTGCTCTAATTTCAATTTCAAGATTACCATCATTGTAACCTGAAAAGTCGACAACAAACATCCATGGTTCAGAATTTATCGTCTGTATTTCTGAATTGCTGATAAATAATTTAGCTTCGATGATTGGTCGCGAACAAGTTATCTCAAAACGAATTGTATCAATCAATTTTACAACTTTATGCGGAATCGAAATCACAGGAATATTAAGATTTACATTTGTAATGAAGTAAGGATTTTGAATTACATTTTTATATGCATTCAAGACAGCTGGATTATTTGTCAAAGAGAAATCTGATTTGTTAATCAAATGAGAGTCATAATTAAACCAGAAAACTCCTTTCACTCGCGGGAAATATTGCTGAAGAGTTGAATAAAGTTGATTCATATGATGGATGCAATAATCAGTTGTTATTCTTGGCAAAGGTGGATTGCCTCTCCATTCTCTCGATGCAGCTGCCCATTCACAAATCATAATTGGTTTATTTGGAAACTTATTGTAAACCGCACCAAGTTTTGAAAGAGTTGATATTCCTGTTTCATTCATCAAAGAATCATAAACAGGACCCCACATATAAAAATTTACTCCAACCCAATCAACATATTCATCACCGGGATAATAAGCCATTATGTTTCTTGAAGTATCATTTGGAATATCGGGTCGCCAGTTAGGACACCAAACCATCACAACATTTGGTGCTTCTTCTTTCATTATTCGATGCATCAATCGCCATTTTTCTTTGTATAGAGTTGGCGAACCAAACCATGGGACCCAATCACCATTCATTTCCGATGCAAATCTTAAAAAAATTGGAACTCCACTTCGTGCTGCTTCTCTTGCCCAGTTTCTTAGATGTGGTCCATCAAAAACATCTCGAAATGCAGTGTCTGGCTCAAAACCAATTTGCACAAAGGCACCATACTTTTTGCACGAATCAACAAATGCTTTTGGAAATGGAGATGACACAGCAGAATAGGTCAAATATCCAGTGTGCTTTTTTCCAACAAGCCTCTCAAAATTTGAAATCATTCCATTTACATTTATATCGTTTTGAATGAATGCACCAATGTAACAGCCGCTTTGCGGTTCATATTTCGCAAGAGTTTGTGAAGAAATAAATTGCTCGGTTAATATCAAGATTAGAAGAACATGTAAAAGAAACTTAATCTTCATAGAATTCTTCTGAATTATCATTATTTGTTCTTTTTTCAATCACTGCTGATTCAATTGCTGAGACAAACCAGCTTGTTACAATCCTTGGACGAGTTATTGCAGTTCCAACTACAACTGACCACGCTCCAATTTTAATTGCTTCGGCACAAAATTCTGGAGTGTTGTATCTTCCTTCTGCAAAAACGGGAACATTCAAATTATTAACTAATTTTCTGAGCAATTCAAAGTCAGGTTTATTTTTATCGAGATGACTTGTTTCCGGAGTATAACCACTTAAAGTTGTTGAAACACAATCAGCACCACTTTCAACGCAGGTAATTGCTTCATCAAAAGTTGCTATGTCTGCCATTATGATTGCGTTATAATTTTTTTTCAATTGATTAATAAATTCTGGTCCTGTTAATCCTTCTCTTTTTCTGAATGTTCCATCAACTGCAATGATATGACATCCAATCTCAAGCAATGCTTCAAAATCTTTAAATGAACCAGTAATTCTAACCAGTCCATCTTCAAAATGAGATTTAACTAAGCCAATAACAGGAATTTTGACATTTGCAATAATACTTTTAGTTTTTTCAATTCCTTCAGAACGAACGCCTTTTGCACCTCCCATTTCAGCAGCTCGAGCAAAAAGTGTAACTCCTTCTGGAGAATTAAATGGGTCAGCTCCTTCCGACTGACAGGAGACTATCAAACCATTTTTTAGTTCTTCAAATATTTGTTTCATTGCTTAGTTGAGTTTCTATTTTTTGTGCGATTAGAACTTCGTCTTCGGGTTGAAATGATTTTACAAAATCTGTGATAAACGAAATTCTTCTATCAAATTTTTCTGTTCGTGTAAATGAAAAAATTAAATGTGATTGGGCAGGAACAATTTGAATTCGACTATTATTTTGCCTGAGTAATTCATCGATTTGATCAAGTTTCTGAGTTGCAACTTCTTCTACTGAAAAAAGTTCATTGCAATTTAAATTGATTGAAAGCCACCATCTCTCATCATTAAGTTTTATTTTTCTATCTACACTTTCAAGGACTTTTCCATCAACAGGCAAACAAATAAAATTAATTTTACTCTTCAAAAACCTTCGTGAATTTTTATCGATTAATGGGGCAAAAGTAAATTCAGTGGAGAAATCCATTAATCTCGAAGTTGTAAATTCTATTTCTCCTTCTTTGCCAATTACGGTCAGATTAATTTCATCATTGATAATTTCAATTCGATATGGAGTGATGTGAAAAAGCAAATCAATTTCATTTTCTTCGCAAATTTTTTGAAGAACATATTTTAATACTTCAGGATTAAAAAGAATGAAATTCTCATTCTCAAACAAAATTCCTTCCTTGAAATCACAAATTCGTTTCAAAGTATCTTTAAGGATTTCATTTTGTGTGGAATTTAAATCAACTTTTTTCTGGAAGAGATTCAAACTTTCAGTAATTGAGCCACCAAAAAAACCATAACGATTTAATAACAAAACCTTTTGACCTTTATTCTTTAGAATAATAGAAGCAATTACTCCCGAGAGACTTGCGGAATAAACTATGGTGTCGAATTTATCTGACATATTCAAATTATATTTCAATGGAAATTAAAGCAAAATTTCTTTAGCAAAGATTTTGGAAGTTTGTTCATTTGCCAAGTATTGTGTTGTCAATCAATCGTGTATTCCCAATTCGGACTGCAAGCAATAAATAATATTCTTCCCCTTTCTGTAAGAATTCTTCTTGTTCAAAATTTTTCGTATTCACAATTTCAACATAATCAATTTTAGCCAAGGGATATTGACTGATAAAATTTCTTACATTTTCAATTAAAACTTTTGCTGATCTTTCACCGTCATTAAATAGTTTTTCGGCTAATTTAATTCCATTATAAAGACAAAGAGCCTGTTTTCTTTCTTCATCATTCAGGTAAACATTTCTTGAACTCATCGCAAGTCCATCATTTTCACGAACAACTGGTAAAACATCAATTCGAATCGGGATATTCAAATCATCAACCATTTTTTGAATGATGAATGCCTGTTGAGCATCTTTCTGACCGAAAACAGCAAAGTCAGGTTGAACAATGTTGAATAATTTCATCACAACTGTCGTAACTCCTTCAAAATGTGTCGGTCGAAATTCGCCTTCAAGTATATCGCTATACTTTTTTACCTTTACATAAGTTTGATAATCCTGTCCATACATTTCCTGAGCTGATGGGATAAACACAAAATCACAATTCTCCTTTTTCAATAAATCCAAATCTCTTTCTTCATCTCTTGGATAGCGATTAAAATCTTCGTTTGGACCAAACTGCGTCGGATTAACAAAAATTGAAACAACACAAAAATCTGAATTTTGTTTAGCATACCTTACAAGGCTGAGATGCCCATCATGTAAATATCCCATTGTTGGGACAAAAGAAATTAACTTTCTCTGATGTCTGAGTTCTGTTAGTTCACTTCGTAATTCTTTGATTGTTCGAAAAATTTTCATTTTATCTTTCCAGAAATTCTTATAACAATTTCCCTTTTAATATTTCCATTGCAACGGAGAAGTAAATTATAATTCCCGTCACATCAACAAGCGTTGCAACAAAAGGAGCCGATGATGTTGCCGGGTCAAATTTAAGCTTCCTTAAAATAAAAGGGAGCATTGAACCGATGAAGGTTCCCCACATCACCACACCGATTAAAGAGAAGAAAACAGTTAAAGCAACATAAAACCAGTAATCACCATAAAGATGAGTAGCTTCCTGCCACAGAAAAATTCTAATGAACCCAATTGAACCTAAAATTACACCCAGTGCAAAACCTGTAAGAATTTCTCTTCTCAAAACTCTAAACCAATCTTTTAAAGTCACTTCGCCTAAAGCCATTGCACGAACAATCAGAGTCGATGCCTGAGAACCTGAATTACCACCACTTGAGATAATTAACGGGACAAAAAGTGCAAGGACAACAGCTTTAGCTATCTCTTCTTCAAATACAGCCATTGCTGATGCTGTTAACATCTCACTTATAAAAAGAATTGATAACCAACCAGCTCTTTTTTTAATCATCTTAAAAACTGGAACTTCTGAATAAGGTTCTTCTAAAACTTCAACCGCTGCTTGCTTTTGAATATCTTCTGTTGTTTCTTCTTCTGCAACATCCATAATATCATCAACTGTTACGATACCGAGTAAAATTCCGTTGTTATCTACAACAGGCAAAGCAACTGTATCATATTTCTGCAAAACTGAAACAGCGGTTTCCTGGTCATCAAAAACATTTAAGGGTGTAATATTTTCATCATAAATTTCTGAAATTTTTTGATCTGGTGGTGCTAACAAAATATCTCGAATGTCAAGTGACCCCAACAATTTACCTTTTTCATCGGTCACAAAAACAACATTCAAAGTTTCTTTATTCTTTCCAACTTTTCTGATGTAATCTAAAACTTCCTGAGCAGTCCAATCTGACTTGACCGCCAGATAATCTGGCGTCATCAAACGACCAATTGAATTCTCAGGATAACCTAAAAGTGTTGTGGCAATTTTCTTTTCTTCAGCCGAAAGAAGTGAAAGTAATTGTTGAAGAGCTTGAGCTGGAATTTCTTCAAATAAAGCTGTTCTATCATCTGGATCCATTTCGTTCAGAATTGCAGCTACATCTTCCTTGCCCATTGATTTGATCAATTCCATCTGAGTATCAACATCAAGATATTCGAAGACATCAGCAGCAAGTTCTCGATTCAGTAATCTAAAAATTATTACTCTTTCTGCTTCTTCAAGTTCAACAATCAATTCAGCAATATCAGCAGGTGGCCATTCCTGTAAAACTTCTTTCAAAACATCAAAACGTCTTTCCTGAAGAAGGGATTTAATTTCAGGTTTTAATAATTGAGTGAGCATAATTTCACCCTCTTGGTTAAAGATTAAATTTCAAACAGAACAAATCCTCGAGGGACTCGCTCCAGATAATTTAAGATGTGAATTAAAAATCTTTCAATCTAAAAAATCTTATTAAAGATTTTAGTTTATCAAATTAACTTGCAAATAAATCAAGTAGTTGAGTGATTTTTGCTTTTAACTCTTTTCTATGACAGATAAAATCGATAAATCCTTTTTCGAGTAAAAATTCAGAAGTTTGAAATCCTTCAGGAAGGTCTTTACCAGTAGCTTGTTTAATTACTCTTGGTCCGGCAAAGCCAATTAATGCACCTGGTTCTGCAATGTTAACATCTCCAAGCATTGCATAGCTTGCTGTTGTTCCACCGGTTGTCGGGTCAGTTAAAACAGATATGTAAGGCACTTTAGCTTCAGCGAGTTTTGTAAGCATTGCTGATGTTTTTGCAAGTTGCATCAATGAAAGAGCTCCCTCCATCATCCTTGCACCACCACTCTTGGAAATAATGATCAAAGGATATTTAGTTTTGATTGATTTTTGAATTGCCCGAGCAATTTTTTCACCGACAACCGATCCCATACTTCCACCAATAAAAGCAAAATCCATAATTGCAGCAACAACATTATGACCATTTATCTTTCCTGTACCAGTTCTTACTGCATCATATAAACCTGTTGTTTTAATAGCATCTTTTATTCTTTGCTTGTAAGGTTTGGTATCCACAAAATTAAGTGGATCATCGGACATCATTTTCTTATCCATTTCTTTGAAAGATTTTTCATCGAACAAAATCTCTATATATTCAGCACTTCCTATCCTGAAATGATAACTACATTTTGGACAGGTGTAAGCGTGTTGTTCAAGTTGTTTTTTGTGAATTATCTCACCGCATTTTTCACACTTAGTCCACATTCCATCGGGAATTTCTTTCTTTTTTGAATCGCCTTCGATTCCACTTTTTGTTCTTCTAAACCATGGCATTTAAGAAACCTCCATTATTTTCTATAAACTTCTGCTTGGATTGTTAAAATTACTTCAGGATTTGATGGATCATTCGAACGAATTGTCACATATCTCGTAACCAGTCCATTGTAATTTGTTGAATTGAACTCAACCCTTACTTCACTTGTCTCACCAGGCTTCAATTTTCGTTTCTTTGGAATTGCAGCAGCACATCCACAAGACGAATGAATATCGACTATTTCAAGAACGCCCTGACCTGTATTTGTGAAAGCAAAGGATGTTTCGTAAATCTTTCCTTCTTGAACTTTTCCAAAATTGTGAAATAACTTATCGAAGAAAATCTTAGGTGAACCAGTCGTATCAATATAAACCTGAGCTTTTATTGTTATCACTTTAGTTGGATTATCTGGTTCATTTGTTCTCAAATAAATTCTCTGAACTTGATTTCCAAATTTTCCGCGAGTGTCAAATCGAACATCAAGATAACCTTTTTCACCAGCTGCGTATTCTTTCTTTTTTAATGAACCAACCGAACAACCACAAGAAGCAGAGATGTCTAAAATTTTTAGCGTATCACCACCTGCATTGTAAAATTCAAATGTATGTTGAACAATATCGTTCTGTTTTACTTTTCCAAAGTCATAAGTATCTTCAACAAACTTAAGATGTGGCTTAATAAACTGAGCATTAGATGTTGCAATTGAGAATAACAAAACAACAATCATTTTCTTAATCATATTTCCTCCGTATTGATAACTTAAAAATGTATACAAATATATTTGATAAAATTAAAAATTACTATAATGATGAATATGAAAATTTTTAAGCAACACAAGTTAAATTGATGTGTTTGTACAATAGTCTAGATGTACGAAAATGAAAGGTTTAATAAATGATATTTAAATTTAATTAATTGATCGTAAAATAAAGCTCTGAACTAAAGCATACTCTCTACTTCAAATATTTATCTAAGGCTCAGAATTATTTTTGAATCAAAATCTTCCCTCAAGACTCAACCACCATTGAGCAATGCGGGGCTGATGAGATAATTCGGGATCAATCAAAAGGTTCAAATTAATCTTTCTTGAAATAAAAATTTTAATTCCAGCTATTGCTTCCGCTTCATCAATATATTGCTTAACAGAAGAAGTTGTGTATTTATATACAATATTATTTTCGTGAATAGTGGAATCGTTGATGGTTCGAATTCGTTCTTTAATTCTATTAATCAAAGTCTCTTCCACCTTACCACCACCAGTTCTTTGATTCAAAATAAGAATTAATTCACCAATCTCAGCCAGTTTAAAATCAAACATTACTGGAATCTGATATAAATAATCCTTCGTTGTTTGCATAATTTCATTTTCACTCTCTTCTGAGTAAACATCATACCGATTAACATTTGAAAAACCAGGATTAGTTGTTTCGTATCTATATTTCTCCAATTGATATATTTTGGTAGGTTCAGTTAAACTTTTCTCCTGATGTTTTTCAGTGTAAGAAATTCCAAGTGATATGTTGAAACTCGGTAGAATTTTTACTTTAACTCCAAGAAGTCCAGCATAATCAGTTTTTTCTTCGACACCTTTTCCACTTCTGTCAACCAAATTCTTTCGTTCATTCAAACTCTTTGACCAATAAGCATTGGGCTGAACAAAATATTTGAAATAGTAATAGCTTGAATCAAATTGATTGAACTTTCCATTAAAGTCTATTTTGCCCGTTGCAAAATTGAAATAACCGAAAAAATTAAACTTTTCGTTTAGTTGTAGATTAAAATCAAATCCTGAGTAGTATATCTTACCGTCTTTATTAAAGTCTTTCTTAAAATTATATAAATTATAATCATAACGCCATTCACTTGAAACATCTGGAATATTGATTTTATTAAGATAAAGATTTATAGATGTAGATGATTGAAGAACTCTTCCTTTCAATAATCCAGTTTTGATACCAATGTTAGCTTTTGCATTCAGTGAGTAATTTAAGCCAAAGGTATAATCTTGATGGTCATAATCGCTGTTCTTTTTGATATCCTTATCCATCCTATAGCTTTCTGTCAAATATTCATAATAACTTTTTTCGTCAATTATTCCATCCTGGTTATAATTAATTCCATTAAAACTAAATCCCATAGAAAATCTTTCATCAAATTTATATCCACCAAATAGTGAATAAATATTTCCCCTAAATTTCAATTCATTTTTACCTAAGAAATCTCTTTCGATAGATTCTGTAAATTGATTTAACGGATAAAAAAGCGGACTAGACATCATATCGTCTTTTGTAATTCTCTGGAATGTTCCTCCAATGAAAAATCTATCCGCCACATAATCATCTAATTTGGTTATAAAACCTATTGAATATCTCGGTTCAGGTTCAGTTATTTGGGGAATAAAATAGATTGGTGGAATAATAACATTTGGAATGGTATATATGTGAATCTGCGGATAGACATATCCTTGTTGTGGTTCCTCCCTCGCACCTCTAAGGTCAGCATAAAAAAGGTAATTTTCTCTAAGCTCGGTTATTTTAACTGGGTTGAGATGAATGTTTGTAAAAATATTGTCAACAAAACCCGGTATAATATCATAAAATTTCTTCATACCAAAAGGATTTAACAATTGACGATTAAAATAATACTCGCTTTGTTCAAATTCTATCTCCAAATAACTCTGGGCGAATAAAGAAACTGAGATTAACATTAAGGTCATTGTTAATTTTTTCATTTTTTCTCCAATCCCTAATAACTAAAATTCAATATTGAGTTAATTAAGGGTGTATTTTCAAAATTAAATTAGTACTAATTAAAATGAATTAAAAAGCCTAGCCCACTTCTCATCAACTCGTTTTATAATATTTTCATCCATTCTTAAGGGTTCAGGATAACCCTGTTTCCAGGTTGCATCAATTCCCATTATACCATTATAAATTGGACTAATACCAATTAATTTTTGTTCAGAAAAAATTATATCTCTTTCTGCATCAAAACGAGTAAAAATTCCCCAGATTGTTTTTTCTTGATTAAAGACATCCACATCTTCACTAACAGCAGCAATTATTTTATAACAACTTAATTCTTTTTGTGTAACAAGTTTTTCAATCGTTTCTCTTCCATTCTTTTCAACTTGAAAAACTAAAAGTGTGTCTTCGTAGGTATTAAAATCTCTAACGGTTGGATTTGCTTTCATCAAAATTTTTTTGATTTGATCTGCTTCTAATTCTTTTTTGTTTTCTGATTTTTCAACTTCCTGTTTGCTCGTCGCATCAATTATCATCTTACTGCCCAAATTCATCTTAAAGCTAGTAAAATCTAAAGTATCAAGTGGGACTTTTGGAATCATCACAAAATCATAGTGTGGATCAAAATTTCTCTTAATCTCACGAAGCACTGCACGGAAGTTTCTTGGATTAATTCCTCTATCAACAAGAATGATGCATTTTGTTAAAGACAATTGTCCTTCGCCCATTATACTCAATGCAGTTTTAACAGCCTCTTTGTGATATCTTTCATCAACAGAAACGACAAGTAAATTGTGAAAGCCTGCTTCGTAATAAGCCCAGAGTGCTTCAATTTCTGGATGAATTAATTTAATTAAAGGTCCAAGAATTTTTTGAGTTGCATCTCCCAGGAATTTATCTTCCATTGGTGGAATACCAACAATAGTAGCAGGATAAATTGGATTTTTTGCGGTGGTAATTTTCCTGATTTGAAAAATCGGGAACTCAGCTGCTGCTGAGTAATGCCCAAAATGATCTCCAAAAGGTCCTTCCATTCTTCTGAAGTTTGCAGGGACAATTCCTTCAAGAATAAATTCAGCGTTTGCAGGTACATTAATTTTAATTGATTTCGCTTTAATCATTGGAGTTCTCTTGCCTCTTAAAAATCCTGCAAACATAACCTCATCAATGTTTTCTGGAAGAGCCGCAATTGTTGCAAAGAGCATTGCTGGATCTGTTCCAAGAGCAACTGCTAATGGCAAATCTCGTCCTAATTTTTCAGCCTGATAATAATGAAATCCTCCTCCTTTCTGAATCTGCCAGTGCATTCCAGTAGTCGTATCATCGAACACTTGCATTCGATACATTCCAACATTTCTTTTGCCAGTTCGTGGATCGTAAGTGAAGACTTGTGGTAGTGTGATAAATCTTCCACCATCCTGTGGCCAGCATTTTAGTATCGGCAAATCACTTAGTCTAACTGGAATTTCCTGTGCTTGAGAATAATTTCCACCAGACTTTGGAAATGTAGATAAAACGCGCTTTAACATTTCTCTGCGTTTTAGAATTTCATAAAAATTAGGTGGAACCAGAACTTCGGCAAATTTCAAAAGCTCGTAACCCAGTTCATCAGGATCTTTTTGTAGTGCGAGTTCAACTCTTCGATCGGAAGCATAAGTATTCATCAACAAAGGATATTTCGAACCAATAGGTTTAGTAAAAAGCAAAGCTGGTTTATTCATCAACAAAGCTCGATGGGCGATTTCAGTTACTTCAAGAACTGGATCAACGGGTTCATCAATAATTAATAATTCTTGTTCAGTTTTTAGTTTTTCGAGAAATTCTTTAAGATTTGTGAAACTCATAATTTGTCCAATATTTGTTAATGACTTTACAATTGCAATTTAATTTATGAGATAAGAGCATTCAAGGTTTGTATTTCAGCACATTCTATATTCTTCTCAATTCGCATTGCCGTAAACGACAATGCTTTTCAAACAAACCATCATAAATGATGCTGGGATGGTGTTCTCGATACGCTTCGCTACTCGGTCTTCTCGATACGCTGCGCTACTCGAAGACCGATTTTGGTCCGGTTTTCGAGTAGTCCTGAGCAAAGCGAGTGGCGTATCGAGAAAACCACCAATCGGTGTTCTCGATACGTTTCGCTACTCGAACACCGAGATCTGACCGGTTTTCGAGTAAAACTTGAGCGAAGCGAAAGTTTGTATCGAGAAAACCATTTTAAGTAATTCAATAAATTGTAGGGACAGGGCTTGCACTGTCAATTCATTTACCAATTACAATTCTATCCGTCATTACAAACGACGAAGTCGGAAGCAATCTCTGACATATGAAAATTTGTAATGAATTAGAGACAGATTGCTTCGCTGGCGCTCGCAATGACAATTAAGAGAACGCTTTCGATGACGATGCAAATATTAGTCATTGCGAGAAACGGAGTTTCGAAGCAATCCTTCACAAAATTTCTGATTGTTGAATGATGATTTTTGAGTGTTGAATTGATTTGTATGGGAAAGATCGCTTCACTTCGTTCGCGATGACAATTCTTATATAAGTCATTGCGAGAAACGAAGTTTCGAAGTTCTTATGTTTAAAAAGTAAGTCTCACAATTGATTTGTTGGTAAGGTATTAGAAATAATCTTATAACAACCAATACCAACAAAATCAAAAGGAGACTTACTAATATTAGAAATTGAT
>Ga0197142_1003968_pt1 | contig 12163 bp, 12 predicted proteins | sample GBS60_MetaG_FD_148614 | JGI IMG/M metagenome (GOLD analysis project Ga0197142, IMG submission 148614) | Sediment microbial communities from Great Boiling Springs, Gerlach, Nevada, United States - GBS 60_MetaG | ecosystem: Environmental > Aquatic > Thermal springs > Hot (42-90C) > Sediment... | reverse complement strand
GAAAGTGTGGCAAGAATAAAGGCTGTAATTAGAAGGATAAAACCAAAAGAATCAGAGGAAGTAATAAAGGTAAATGAGATAGAACTTGATATGGCAAGTTATACTGTTAAGGTGTCTGGAAAGGAAGTTAAAGTTACAGCGAAAGAATTTGATCTTCTTTATGTTTTTCTAAGTTCACCAAATAGGGTTCTTTCAAGGCCATACCTTCTTGAGAGAATATGGGGATTTAATTACTTTGGTTCTCCAAGAACTGTTGATGTGCATATAAGGAGATTAAGATCTAAACTTGGTAAAGCTGCAAGATATATTCATACGGTTTCATGTGTTGGTTATAAGTTTATACCTTAAAATGGAGGAATAATGGAAATAAAAATTTTAATAGTTGATGATGATGCAAATTTAAGAGAAAGTTTAAGCGAGTCGCTTGAGCTTTTTGGTTTTAAGTGTTTTGAAGCTAAAAATGCAAAAGAGGGTTATGAAATAGCAAAAAAGATTATGCCTGATATAGTTATAATGGATATTCAACTTCCTGATTCAATAGGTTTTCAGCTTTGTCAGGAGATTAAGAAATTATCAAAAGATACTATAATTATAATGATGAGTGGAAGATTCCTTTCTTCTGATGAAAAAACACAAGGTTTTGAACTTGGTGCAGATGAATATCTTACTAAACCATTTGATATTCAGGAACTTGCAGTAAGGATAAAACAGCTTCTTTCAAGAAAGGGTAAGAATTAGTGGTATTGTAGTTTTAAGGAGGATTTTATGAAAATAATAATAAGTATATTTTTTTTATTTCCGACTTTAGTATTTTCAGCACAGGCAAAAAAGGATGCAGTTACTGTTGAAATATATGCTGAACCATTTGATTCAAAAGGTATTGGTAGTTTCCTTTATTTTGATTCAATTAAAAGAAAGATAAAAAAAATTAATTTAAAATTTTATCCTTTAATATATAAGAATCAGAATGGAAGTTTTTATTCTTCACGAGGGGAAGTTGAGTTAACTGAGGCAGCAAGGATTGAGACTATAATTGAAAAACTTCCTTCTAAGATTGGGGATTATCTTTTTGCCAGAACATTAAGTACTTCTTATGATGGATGGAAGGATGCATGTATCTATGCCCAAATAAATCCTCATGAAATTGACAGTTACTTAAATTCAAATAGAAACAACTTGCTTGAAAGTATATATAAAAGGATTTTAACTAAAAATATTTCTGAGTTTTCAGTCTTTATAAATTCTAAAAAATATGAAGGGGATATATCTTTAATATCTTTCATTGAAGAGATAAATAGTTATCTTAATGATAAAGAGAAATTTAATCTTTATAAAAAAGAGCTTTCAATGATTAAACCCCCTGATTTTAAAATAATATATAACGCTGATACAAAACAATGGATTGATGAAAATACAGTAAATGCTTTTAAAAGATTTTTTCCTAATATAAAATCTGATATGTTAAATTTCGATGATATTCCTGATGAATGGAAAAGTGAGATAAAGATGCTTCCAGCTTATCTAATTGAAAAAACTCAAGCTGTTAATGATCTTTTTTCAAATGCGGGTAGCAATCTAGGACTTGGTGAGGTAGGAAACTTCTATATTTATTATAATCAAAATTCTAATAACCTTATTTTAAGCAAAGAAAAGAATCCTAAAAAACTTGAAGTTTTTGTTATGTCTCAATGCCCTTTTGGTGTTATGGCAATGAACTCTATAATAGATGCCATTGAGAATAAGAAAATATCAAGTGATATATCTTTTGATATTCATTATATTGGTGATATTTTCAAAGATGCTGATGGTAATATGAAATTCTATTCACTCCATGGTGATGATGAATGGATGGAGAATGCAAGGCAGCTTTTTATAAAAAATAAATTTCCTGATAAATATTTTGCATATCTTAAAGAAAGAAATAAAAATTATTCATCTAATAATTGGAAAGATGCGGCAATTAAGGCTCAGATAGATCCTGAAATAATTGAAAAGAATTTTGAAGAGGCCAAAAAACTTCTTGAAAAAGATTTTGCATATACAAACTCTTATGGTATAAGTGTTTCTCCTACATTTATTGTGGATGGTAATATAATAGTTGTTGGTCTTGGTAATCTTAAAAAGATTGAGTATTATAAAGATATTGAGATAAAGGAAAATGCTTCTTCTGGTGGATGTGGAAAATAATTTAAATAATTTGAAATAATTATTTAACTCAGATCTTTGTAAAATAACTCTGTATGGCAAAAAGAAAAAGAGGAAAGCTTTTTTATAAATTACTAATAATTTTTTTTGTAGTATCTCTTCTACCTCTTGGTATTGTAAGTTACTATCTTGTAAATTTAACTCAAACAACGCTTAACAAATCTATTATAAGAGATCAAGAATCACTTGCACTAGCTTTTGCAGATACGGTTACAAATTATGTTATTTCTTTTAGAAATATACTTTATGAATCTGCGCATCTTGAGAATTTTTATACTATGAACAAGGAAAAGATGGGATCTCTTATTACAAATATGATGCAGATTCATACAGCTTTTCTTGAAATTTCTGTTCTTGATCCTCTTGGACAAGAGATAATAAGAAGCACAAGAGATGGTGGGAGTGCAGAATTAAGGGATTTTATTAACTCAGAGATTTATAAAGTATGTATAAAAAAAGGAGAGTATATTGGGGATTTTGAAAGATATAAAATGAAATATCCTTCAATAAATATTGCTGTAAGTATTGTTGACCCTAGAAATCCATCTTATGTTAGTGGAATTCTTATGGCAAAACTTAGTTTATCTACACTTTCAGGTCTTTTAAAAGCAAGTTTTCCTGATCCAAATCATACAAGGGTATGGGTTGTTGATCCTAATGGTTTTATAATTGCATCATCTATTGTAGATGATGTTGAAAAGCCTGATGCAAAAATAGATGATGAAATTGTAAAGATATTGTTAAGCAATGATGCAAAAAGTGGTGGTGGGGAGATACTTCTAAAGAATGGCATGAGAGTTCTTGGTTCTTTTGCAGAGGTTGGAGAACTTGGTTGGCTTGTTTATATTGAAAGATCTATAACTGTTGCTTATGAAGCATCAAGAGAGATGCTTGAAAAAACATGGAAAGTAATGATTTTTGTAACAGTTTTTATATTGTTTTTAGGTTATGCAGTATCAATTATAATAACCCAGCCAATCCAAGCTCTTAGAGAAGCTGCAATAAATATAGCTGAAGGAAATTTTGATTTTCAACCTGATTTAATAATCCCAAATGATGAGATAGGAGATCTCGCCCATACATTTCTTGAAATGAGTGAATCTCTTAAAATAAAAACATCTGAGATACTTTCAGCAAAAGAGCAGTTGGAAAGGCTTAATAGAACCCTTGAAAATAGAGTTGAAGCAAGAACAAGAGAACTTAAATCAGCACAAGAAGAATTAATTAAAAAAGAAAGACTTGCTGCTATGGGACAGATGGCTTCGGTTGTAAGTCATGAAATAAGAAATCCACTTGCTGTTATAAATAATTCAATATATTTTATAAAAACTAAACTTGGCACAAATGTTGATCCAAAGATTGCAAAGCATATATCAATAATAGAATCGGAGATAAGGCAAGCCAATGGAATAATAGATGAGATATTAAGTTTTGCTAGGACAAGAGAATTGAAACCAAAAGTTACTGTACTAAATGCCTATCTTGAGGATCTTCTTTCAACATATCCTTTCCCGCAACATATAATTATTGAAAAACAATTTTCACAAAATAATATAGTTGTTAATATAGATCAGGATGAAATGAATCAGGTTATAAGAAATCTTATAAAAAATGCTATTGAGGTTATGCCTGAAAAAGGAAAGATAATTATAAGGACAGATATAACTCCTGAGAAGATGGCAAAGATTGAAGTAGAGGATAGAGGTCCTGGAATACCAAAAGATGTTCTTGAAAAGCTTTTTACTCCCTTTTTTACAACAAAGGCAAGGGGAACTGGTCTTGGACTTGCTGTTGTTAAAAAAGTTATAGAAAGGCACAAAGGTAAGGTAGAGATTGTAAGTGAAGTAGGAAAAGGAACATGTTTTAAGCTCTATATTCCTATATATAATTTAGAAAATCAGACATAAAATCAATAAACATTTTTTTATTTTTGATTAGAGTTTTTTATATATTAGCGTTTTAGATTTTTAAGAATAAATACTATGAAATTTATTTTAAAAAAGTTTTCTACTTCTTCGCTTATTATGATTCCTTTTTGTATGCTTTGAGAAAGTACCACTAAACCGTGGTTTTTAAGAATAATTACATCAGAATATTTTGATTTTTCTGCTGCTTTTTGTGCTAGTTCTTGGGTCCCAGGTTTTTTAAAATCACAAAATTCTATGTTGTTTACAAGAATTTTAAATTCAACTGTAAGATTGAAGTCAGGTTTTAGTTTTGAAACTGAGAAAGCAATCGTATAAGGTGGATGTGTGTGTATGATAGTATTAATATCTTTTCTTTTTTTATATATCTCAAGATGAAGTCTATATTCAGATGATGGTTTTATTTTATTAAGAATATTGCCATTTATATCTATCTCAGATATATTGTTTGGTTTTAGTTCTTTTTTATTTATCTGAGATGGAGTTATATAAATTATATCACCTTTTCTATAACTTATATTACCACTTAGCAAGCCAATTAAATTTAATTCTTTTAATTTTTTTGATGCTTTAACCAATTCTTTTTTTATTTCTATATTTTTCATTATTTTAAATCTCTAATTTAGATAATATTTTTTTAACTCCATATGCTCTATTAAAGGTAAAAAAATGAAAACCGTTTATAGGATATCTTTTTAATTCTTCTATTTGTTTTGTTGTAAAATCAATTGTAAAATTAATAAAATCTTCTTTTATGTCTTTGTATTTTTCAATACCATTTTCAAGATCTTTTGGAAAAGTAATATTTTTTATTTTTTCCTTTATTTTTTCATAAATTCTGTAACTTGTGATTGGTAACATTCCACATATTACTGGGATGTTTACTGATTTTTTTCTAATAATATTTAAAAATTCATAAAATTTTGAATTATCAAAAAATACTTGTGTTATTCCAAAATTAGCCCCAAGTTGTTCTTTTAACTTTAAATATTGTATTTCATTTTCAATATTTTTATTATTATTTCCTTCTGGATGAACTGCAACACCTATTGAAAAATCTTTAGGAATAAGTTTAAGAAGATCAAGGGTATTTTTAAAATCATAAAATTTTTTATAAAAGTTTCTTTTATCACCTTTTAAAGCAAGGATATTTTGCATTTTATTTTCCTTAAGTATATTTATGATGTTGTTTATTTCCTTTTTAGTGTTGTTTATACATGTTAAATGAATAAGAACCTCAATTTTAATTTCTTTTTTTATTAATTTTGATAGAGCTATATGTTTTAATTTTGCAGATATGTTTGAGTCAGTTATAGATACAAAATCCGGTTTAAATTTTTTTAATTCTTTCATAGTTTTTACAAATACTAAAAATTCATCTTTATTTTTTGGAGGGAAAAACTCAAATGAAAGTGTCCTTTTCTTTTTAATTATTGAGATTATTTTCATTTAACAAAACCCATTCTTGATGGTGGCCAATAAATAAAAAGTGGGCTTCCTTTTATGTATTTTTCAGGTACTGGTCCCCAGTATCTTGAATCACATGATCTATCTCTATTATCACCAAGAACAAAATACGAATTTGGCGGTACTATAACTGGTCCAAAGTTGTCTCTTATAATTTCTGAAAAACTTTTTCCGGTTTCTCTTTTTTCCCATAGTTCTTGAAAAATTTTAGGGTCAATTGAAGTATTATAAGAAATTCTTTTGGGATCTATATAGTTTGCATATTTTTCTACTCCTATTGCAATACCATTTATAAATGGTATCCCATTTTTTATTTCTATTTTTTCTCCAGGAAGTCCTATAACCCTTTTCACAAAATCTTTACCATATTGTTTTCCACCACATTGATATTCATTAGGATCTTCGCTTGGGAATCTAAAAACAACTATATCTCCTCTTTTTATTTCCTTAAGCTTAAATATCTTTTTATCAGTAAAAGGAATTTTTATCCCATATACAAGTTTATTTACGAATAGATGATCTCCTTCGAGAAGTGTATTTCTCATTGAACCACTTGGAATTTTAAACGCTTGGAGGAAACAATACATAACAATGGATGCAATTAAAAAAGCGCTAAAAAAAGTATCACCCCATTCTCTATCGGTTTTTATTATTTTAGGTAATTTTGTTTTTTCATCAATCTTTAAATCAGGTTTAAATAATGGTGTATATGTGTAAAGATACCCTATTATAGCAAATAAAAGAGCAAATAAGAATTGTTTCAATGTTATAAAAGATGCTGTTACTATTACTCCTATTCTATTATCTATTATGACCATTAAAAGAAATCCAATTATAAATCCTGTCATTGCTAAAAAAACTCTATGCCATTTTAGAGTAAAATCAGTTAATGTAAATTTATTTTTATCCTTAAAATGTTCTGTTAAAAAAAGATATATTCCAGATATTATTCCAACAACAAATAACTTTTCTTCCATATAGACTCCTCAAAATAAATATATAAATATATAATAGCAAATAATTAAAAGGATATTTTTTATAAGATGATATAATTTCTTAGATCCTATTGAAAGAAATAAATATTTAAAAGAAAATTATATGTTGTAGTTTCTAAATTAAAGGGTTTACTTAATCTTTTAATACGATAGTTTATAAAATCTTTTCTGTTTTCTTTTAGAAATTTTTTGTAATCATTAAGTTTTTTATTTGCGTCTTCTTCATCAATTGCTAGTTTTGAGACAAATCCAATCTCTTTTCCAAGATATAACATTGAAAAAGAAGTATCCTTTCTTACTATAGTAACTATATTTTCAAGAAGGTCAAAGTCTATATCTTCACCTTTTTTAAGTAATCTTAGCCTTATCTCTTTTTCCTGAAAATCTTTAACTTCTGTAAGATAATAAATCATAAATGTTGGCCTAAGAATATCTGTTTTAACAAGATACTTCCCTATAACTTTAACATTGTTTTTCTCAAGCGTATCAATAATTTCATTCATTAGTTTTATTATTTCCTTATCATCCTTTGCATTATATGAAAGCCCATCCCCTATAAATCTTCTTATACCCATCTTGTTATGAGCAAGATATGTTATTATTACCATCTCGCCTTCTCTTTTTATTTCTGATATCTTAAATCCATTATCTTTTAAAAGTTTTTCATACATATCAACAAAGTTTTTATATTGTTTATCATCCTTTACATAACCAAATATAATTTTTTTACTTGCATTTGCAATTAAGTATGATTCAGTTATTATAGGTATTGATGATGTTTCCTCTATTTTTGGGATTTGTTTAATCTCAGGAATTTTTATATTATCTTTTAAAATGTTAAATTTGTTTACTTCATCATAAAAAGAATATGAATATATGTTAAAAAAGAAAACAACTCCTAAAAAAAATCCTTTTTTCATTTAACCCTCCTTTTTTCTATTTATATTCTAACAAAAATTGAAATCTTTTCCAAGAAACTTAAGTCCCTTAAATTTTTAGTACTTTAGGGAAAACTAATCATTCCTATTTATTTTATGTATAATAATAATATGTATCTTAATTACTTTCAATTTAGAAAAATGCCTTTTGAAAATTTATGTGAACGGGAGTTTTTTTTTGAATCTGAACATCACAAAGAAGCGTATGCAAGGATATCATTTTTAATTGAGTCACGAAAGCCGCTTGGCTTACTTACAGGGCCATATGGAACAGGTAAAACGTTTGTTTTAAAAGCAATTGAAAATGATTATTCTAAAAAAGGATATGTATTTTCATATCTATCTAACTCTGCAGTTGATGAAATAGGTATTCTTAAATTGATAACACATAATTTTGTTAATTTTAAATTACCAAATTCCAAGGCTGATATACTTATTTCTCTTGAAAAGTTTATAAAGGATACACATAGAGATGGAAAACACTGTATAATCATCATAGATGAAGCACAAAATATTGAGGATGAAAAAGTTTTTGAAGAGTTAAGAATGCTTTTAAACTTTGAAATAAACTCAAAGCCAGTTATAACAATGATTATAGCTGGACAGAGTGAACTTTCAACTAAGATTTTATCAAATAAACAACTTTTTCAAAGAGTTTTTTTAAGTTATGAATTAAAACCGTTTAATAGAGATGAAGTAAGAGAATATGTAATTTATAGATTAAAAATTGCTGGAAACGATAGTGTGTTTGAAGAAGATTGTTTTGATCTATTATATGAACTTAGCGGTGGTATTCCAAGATGGATAAACAACATTTGTTCTATGGCTTTGCTTATTGCTTTTACAAAAAACCTTTCAAGAGTAAATAAAGATATAATAAATGAAGCATATGCAAGTATTAAGGGGGATGTTTGAAAAGAATTCTTGTTGTAGGTGCACATCCTGATGATATTGAGTTTGGATGTGGGGGAACATTGATTGAACTTTCAAAAAAAGGGTTTTTAATTACAATGTATGTTGCAACAAAAGGTGAGGTTGGTGGTAACTTAAAGATAAGAGTAAAAGAGCAAGAAAAATCAGCACGCTTGATTGGAGCAAATCTTTTATGGGGAAGCTTTTATGATACCAAGATTATTAATAACAAAGAACTTATAGATGAGATAGAAGGTGTTATAAGAAAGGTTAAACCAGATTTTATATTTGTAAACTTTTATGATGATACTCATCAAGATCATGTGTCTCTTTCAAAAGCAACAATAACTGCTGCAAGATATGTTAATAATCTTCTTTTTTATGAAACTCCAACATCAAGAAATTTTTCCCCAAACATTTTTGTGGATATAGGTTCTGTTATGGCTCACAAGCTTAAACTTATAAAAATGCATGTATCTCAAATATCTAAGACAAGGGTTAAGAACCTTTTAATTACTGAAAGTGTAAAAAGTACTGCTATATTTAGGGGGTATCAAGCAAGGGTTAAGTATGCTGAAGGGTTTGAGTCTGAAAGATTTATTATAAATGTTTTATGTTTAAAAAAATAGCTTTATTGGTTGCGTTTATAATATTTGCAGTTATAATTCCACCAGGTGGTTTTTCAGCATGGAGTTTTGAGAGTGGGGTTAGATGGTTTTATCTTTTTATTATCTCATTTCTTTTATTCAATCTTTTATATCCTTTGACAATAAAATTGGCATATAAAATAAATGCTTTAGATATTCCAGATAATAGAAAAATACATAATAAAGCAATTCCACGTATAGGGGGGATTGCAATATATCTTTCTTTTTTATTTACCATTATAAGGAATTTTCAGTTTTCACACAAGATTATTGCCGTTATTATTTCATCAGCAATTATTTTCATCTTGGGTTTTATTGATGATTTAAAAAAATTAAGTGCTTCTAAAAGACTTATTTTTCAAATAATTGCATCTCTTATTTGTATATTTTCTGGTATAAAAATATCACTTCCATTCTCTGACGGGATTATAAAAGAGTTTTTTTCGTCATTTGTTACAATTTTTTGGATTGTAGGAATAACCAATGCTTTTAACTTCCTTGATGGTATAGATGGACTTGCAGCATCTTTAGCGCTTGTTATAAATCTTATTTTTCTTTTCATAGTTGTAAATACATCTCAGTATGAGGTAATGTTTATAACATCTGCTGTATGTGGAAGTATAGCTGGATTTCTTATTTATAACTTTCATCCTGCAAAAATTTTTATGGGTGATGGCGGTTCAAATTTTTTAGGTTTTATGATAGCTGTTTTGGGAGTGTATGTTGGTTGGGCATGGGATGATCCTTTGGCTTCATTTACAGCACCAGTAATAATATGTGGAATTTTAATATTTGATATGGTTTATATAACAGTTTCAAGGTTTAGAAATAAACTTGTAAAAAATTTAAAAGAGTGGATTGAGTATACTGGAAAAGATCATCTTCATCATCGTTTAATTGATATAGGATTTTCTATAAGATCTACTGTTTTTTTTATAGTTATTTTAAACACAATTCTTGGAATAATTGCTATAAGAATTGTTATAAAAGATACGTATATTGATAGTTTTTTTTCATTTTTTGAAGCTTTATTGATATTTATAATGCTTATTTTAATAATGTTTTCGGCTAGGAAAAAGATTGAGGGAAAAAACTAATGAAGGTAATACTATTTTTGTTGTTGTATATACCAAATCTTTTTGCATCCTTAAAAAATGATACCAGTTATCTTTTTTCGGTAAATCTTAATATTCCTGTTTTTGGAGAGTTTGGTGATAGAAAAAATGGTTTTAAAGAAACTTATGGTTTTAATCTTAGTGTTTTAAAAAATTATGATGATTTGATCTCTTATGGGTTTATTGTTTCTCAAAGTTTTTATTATAAAAATAGAAATGTTGATTTAAAGTTTAGAATTTTTTCTTTTACACCAGCAATTTTTGGATTTATCGATATTGAAAAAAAATATTATTTTTATATTGGAGCAGGTATATATCACTGGAGCCAGCCATCATCAACTTATAACTCAACTTCAGGTGATGAGGGTGGTTTTAGAGTCGGATTTGGTTATAAAAAAATTTATAAAAAAATTGGATATGGTAGTGGTATTGAGTTTAATCATCTTTTTAATATAAACGGTAAAAATTTTGATCTTGGTCCTTCAAATATTCTTTCTTTCTATATCAATATATCAGTTGATTAGCATTTTAAAATTTTTTTCGATATGTGTTTCAATAGTTTTAAAATCGGTATTTAGAACTTCTGCAATTGTTTCAATTATATCTTTTATGCTTGATGGCTCATTTCTTTTTCCTCTAATTCTTTGAGGTGGAAGATAAGGCGAGTCAGTCTCTGTTAGGATATATGATAATGGTATTTTTTTTATTATCTCTCTTAGATATGTATTTTTTGGATATGTTATTGTTGCATTTATGCCTATATAAAAGCCTCTATCAATTGCTTTTTTCGCATCATCATAGCTGCCTGAAAAGGAATGTAGGATTACTTTTGTGTTTATTATATTTTTTGTTACATTAAAAAACTCGTCATATGCTTTTGTGCTATCTTTTGGATTTCTTATATGAAATATAATTATTTTTTTATTAATGTTTGCAATATTTATCTGTTTTAACATAAGATCTATTTGTTCTTTTAAGTTTTGAGGGTAATACCATAAGTCGATTCCTATCTCACCAACAGCAATAATTTTCTTATTGCATTTAATAAGTGTTTCAAGTTTTTTTATGTCCTGGTCTAAGGTTTGCTTGAAGTAATGTGGATGAATTCCGAGTGAAAATAAAAAATTATTGTATTTATCAAAGTAAGTAGTTTTTTCCCACTCAAATTTTGAACACAAAACCTCTATAAAAGTTAAAATCCCATCATTTATAGAATTAGCTATTATTTTATCTCTATCTAAATCAAATTTTTTATCAGACAAATGAATATGAGAGTCAATCATTTTTTTTGTCTAGCAATCCAGCTTAAATATGCATGCATAAAATCATCTATCTTCCCATTTAGAACATCCTCAACCTGAGATGTTTCATAATTGGTTCTTAGATCCTTTACAAGCTGATATGGCATAAAAACGTAAGATCTTATTTGATATCCCCATCCTATGTCACCTTTTTCATCATATCTTTTTTCCATTTGAGATCTTTTTTTATCCATCTCAAGTTCATAAAGTTTTGCTTTAAGCATTTTTATTGCATTTATTTTATTTTGATATTGAGATCTTTCTGATTGGCAGCTTACAACAATACCACTTGGTATGTGTCTTATTCTTACAGCTGTTTCAACTTTATTTACATTTTGTCCACCATGCCCGCCTGCACGATAAGTTTCTATTTCTATATCTTTATCTTCAATTTTTATATCTATCTCATCTTCAATGTCAGCAAGTACATCTACACTTGCAAATGAAGTATGTCTTCTTTTATTTGCATCAAAGGGTGAAATTCTAACAAGCCTATGAACACCTATCTCGCTTTTTAAATATCCATATGCATAGTCGCCTCTTACAAAAGCAGTCATACTTTTTATACCAGCTTCTTCACCTGCAAGCATATCTGTTATTATGAATTCAAAACCTTTTGATGATGCCCATTTCATATACATTCTCATAAGCATTGAAG
>Ga0197142_1003967_pt1 | contig 12164 bp, 10 predicted proteins | sample GBS60_MetaG_FD_148614 | JGI IMG/M metagenome (GOLD analysis project Ga0197142, IMG submission 148614) | Sediment microbial communities from Great Boiling Springs, Gerlach, Nevada, United States - GBS 60_MetaG | ecosystem: Environmental > Aquatic > Thermal springs > Hot (42-90C) > Sediment... | reverse complement strand
TGATAATGGCGGCTCGATGAGGGGTCAAGGGATGGGGGGAGGGGCGATTTTCTCGGATGGGCGCACTCTGTGCGCCCGCATTAGGAGGCCGTTCTTGTGCCCCGAGGCATTCTCGTTCTCACCCATGGGTAGGCGAGAGGCCGGTGGCCCGATGGGGACGTGCCTCGGTCATGCCCAAGCCTTCCTTTGCGGGCGTGCGGAGCCCGCCCCTCCGAGGGGGTGGGCGATCCGAGGTAAGATGGCCTTGCGGGGAGATGCCCGGAGTTAACCCGGAGGGCGATTTTCTCGGATGGGCGCACTCTGTGCGCCCGCATTAGGAGGCCGTTCTTGTGGCGAGGAATTCCAATCCGGAGGGATGCGTAAGCGGGGGGAGGTGGACTAAGGGGGACATGCCTTCATCGAGACTGCGCCTTTGCTGCGGGCATTCGGAACCCCCTCGACAGGTAAGCAGGCCAAGCAGAGAGGGCTCCAAGGGCAGGACTTAGGGGAGGGCCGACAGGCGGTCCTCGGAAAAGGGGGCTTTCGCCCCCGCAAACAAAGGAAACCTATGGGCCAAGGCGTCTCTTGGAAGAGGAAATCTAACGGGAACCGGCCTCAATGAACCGTCTCTCAACGACTCATTTGGAGGTCTAAGTGAGGAGCCTGGAAGAGTGCCTTCCCTACTACCTTTACGATGATAGGGAGGAGATTCCCCGGGCGGTGGGCATGGCTCGAGCCATGGCCTCCATGGGGGCCACTGGGGATCTCCTCCTGGCCCGCCTTCGTTACTCCTCGTTGGTGGAACAAGGAGCCTTTTTCAAAGCACTGGGGAGGGTCAACTGGAGGGTCGTCCCACGGGCACCTGTCTTGGAGAGGACTCTCCTCAATGAGCTCTCTAGGATGGGGCAGATTCTCGACAGGTTCCTCCACGGAGTCGAGAGGAAGTTATGGACCTCCTCCTTCTTGAGGGATTTTTTGGGATTTCCATCATGCGGCGAGGAGGAGCTTCTCCTCAGGGCTCAGAGAGATGAGCCCTTGAGAATGCTGAGAGTGGATCTTGTGCTAGAAGAAGGGAAGGTCCCAAAGCTTGTGGAGATTCAAGTCGTCATGGGCGGCCTCGGGATAACACAGGCCCTCAGGACAGCTTACGGGCCTCATCCCCTTCTTCCTGGCATTGCCAATGCTTACGAGGAGGCCCTGGAGGCCATCCCAAAAAGGGATGACCTCGCCAAGGTGGTTGCCACCCTCGGAGCGAGAAATTCCCACTATAGGCACGAGCATCTGTGCCTTGCGAGGCATCTCAAAACCTGGAGGATGATAGTGGCCCCTCTTTTCCTTTTGGAGGAGGGCCCCTCTGGGGTGAGACTCGGGGACACTAGGATAGGGGTGATTCACAGGCTTTTCAGAGCACCCGGAGCCCTCAAGACCGAACACGGAAAGAGGGTTCTTAGGGCCGTTCTCCAAGGGAGATTGATCCTCATCAATCCCTGGAAAGACTTCCTCGAGGACAAAAGGCTCTTGGCCCTTGTCCATGAGGAGAGGGCAAAGGAACTCTTGGAAGATCATCTCACGGAAGGAGAATGGAAGAGCCTCCAAGAGATGATCCCACCTACCTGGAAGGCCAGCAGAGATAGGCTGGCTCAAGTGACGGGCCTTTCTGGATCTTCCCGAAGCTACTATCTCAAGAAAGGGAGATCTTGGGAGTGCAAGGGCCTCTTTCATGGGAGAAAGCTCAATTCTCGACGTTGGGAGGCAGCTTGTAAGAGGGCCAAAGAAGAGGGGGACTGGATCCTCCAGAAAGAGGTGAGATCCACCCCGACCCCCTGGGTCTATTGGGATCCCTCCTCCGGGGCCATGAAGAGGATGATGGGATATACTAGGGTGTGTCCGTATTATTTCAGGGGGCAAGATGGCGGCCTCCATTTGGCAGATGTGCTTTTGACTGTGAGGGAGACCTCGAGCCGAGTACATGGAGCCTCGGATGCCATATTGGCGGTTGTCGGAGATGATCCCGAAACTCCGTGACCTTTCCTCCAGGCTCCGGCGGCCCTCTCCCAGTGGCGAGGCCATCTCCTTCATCCTGAGCTCTCTGAAGGCCCAAAAGAGGAAAATTCTGCTGGGCCTTCTATCCTTGATCGCAGCGGATCTTTTGGCTCTAGTCCCACCTTGGATAACCAAGGATGCCATAGATCTCATCTCGGCCCGGGGAGACTTCTCCCAGATACTGCCCTTGGCATCCCTGATCCTGGCTTTGGCCTTGTTTCAGGCTTGTTTCCGCTTTCTGTGGAGAACAGCCCTTTTTGGGGTGGCTAGGAACTTGGAGTGCGATTTGAGGGGAAAGCTCCTGGACCACTTGCTCAAGCTCGATACCCCCTTTTACGCGAGACACACAGTGGGCGACCTAATGTCTCGATGCTCCAACGATCTAGTGGCCATCCAGGAAATGGTCGCTTTTGCGGCTCTTCTCATTGTGGACAGTTCCATCACCGCAGGGAGCTGCATCGCCCTAATGCTCCTCATAAGCGTGAACCTCACCCTCGTAGCGCTGATTCCCCTGCCGTTTCTCGCCTTGGTGTTCATGCATTTGGGGAAGAAGGTGAAGATGCGTTCTCTGGAGGTGCAGAGGGAGCTAGCTTCCCTCACTGAGCTGGTCCAGGAAACCATATCAGGCGTGAAAGTGGTGAAAACCTATACCATGGAAGGGCTGAGGCTGAATGCTTATGAGAGAGCGTGCGCCAGATACATGGAGAGCCAGATGGGGCTTGCTAGTACAAGGGGGGCCTTTTACGGGCTTTTGGGCTTTATCACAGCCCTCGCCTCGGTGATAGTGCTCGGCACTGGGGGAAAAGCAGTGGCCCAAGGTGAGCTCACCCTCGGAGAGTTTGTTGGCTTCAGCGCCTACCTGGCCATGCTCTCCTGGCCCATGATGTCCCTGGGGTTCATGGCCAATCTCATACAGAGATCCAGGGCCTCCTGGCAAAGGGTGAGGGAGATTCTCGAAAGCAGCCCAACCATGCCCAGGGGCTATCTCCCATTGAGGGGGCTTTCTATGGATGTGGAATTCAGGGGTGTGAGCTTCAAATATCCCAATTCCGCCTCTTGGGCCATAGAAGGCGTGAGCCTCATCTGGCCAGAGGGAGCGGTAGTGGGGATCACAGGTCCTATCGGCTCCGGAAAGAGTACCCTGTTGAGCCTCGCTGCTAGGGTTCACGACCCCGTGAGAGGAAAGATTCTCTTGGGAGGAGTTGATTTGAAGGAACTCAAACTGGAGGAGCTGAGAAAGAGGGTCGCCATGGTGGAGCAGGAGCCATTCCTCTTTTCCGACACCATAGAGGAAAATCTCTTCCCCTGGGAGGGGAAGCCCCCTAGGACCCATCTAGAGGACCTGGCCAAGATAACTGCTCTATGGAGGGATATCTCCGTGTTTCCCAATGGCTGGGGCACCATCGTGGGAGAGAGGGGAGTCACTCTATCGGGAGGACAGCGTCAGAGATTGGCTCTGGCCAGAGCCTTGGCGATGGATCCCTCGATTCTCCTTCTTGACGACCCTTTCTCCCATCTGGACCCCGAGACAGAAAGTGCCATTTTGGACTACATCCTCACTGTTTTCAAGGGGAGGACCATTGTCTTGGTCTCCCAGAGGATTTCCACTCTTTCAAGGGCCGACTGGGTCATTGTCATGGACAAGGGAAGAGTCTCCGAGGAGGGCGAACCCAGAAAGCTCCTAAGAGGGGGGAGTTACCTCCGAGACCTGGCCGTCAGACAGGAAATCTTGAAGCTTCTCGGAGGATGAGGAAGGGATGAGGGCCACGAGGGTGCCCGTTTCCCCAAGTTTTCCACATGGAGGAGATGAAGAGAAGGTCCGGTATGATCTCGGGCTTGCACTCAGGCTCCTCTGGTATCTCAGACCCTATGGATGGCTTGGGCTCATTTCGCTCATGGTCATGGCCTTGGATGCAATCCTGGATGCCTTAGGGCCCTATCTCACCAAGGTGGCCATCGACGAACACATCGCCAAGGGAGACCTGGAGGGCCTTTGGACGGTGGTGCTTCTCTACTTGGGATGCTCCGGGGCAGGAGCTATCACCCAGTTCCTCAGGGTTTACTTTCTTCAGCTCACGGGTCAGAAGGCCATAATGGGGCTGAGGCTCGAGATATTTGGCCATCTTCTCAAACTGCCTGCCTCCTGGCACGACAAGACCCCTGTCGGAACCTCGGTGAGCAGGGCTGTGAGCGATGTGGAGGCTATCCAGGAGCTCTTCACGCAGGGGGTCATTGTGGTCATAGGGGATATACTGGCTCTTCTAGCCATAGTGGCCGCCCTCTTCTGGCTAGACTTGAGACTGGCACTGGTTACACTTGCTGTAGTTCCCCCCCTTCTTCTTGCGACCCTCATCTATAGGAGAAAGGCAAGAAGGGCATACAGGGAATTGAGAAGCACTGTCGCCAAGGTAAATGCCTTTCTCCAGGAAAACCTAAGCGGCATCCGAACCGTGCAGCTTTTGGGCCTCGAGGAAAGAAACCGAAAGAGGTTTCAGTCCCTGAACATGGCAATGAGAGACCAGCAAATTCGCTCCATAAAGTACACCTCCATCTTCTTTCCCTTCGTTGAGGTGATGGGAGCCTTGGCCCTAGGGGCGATTTTGGTTTATGGAGGGGGCAGGGCCCTCCAGGACCAGATAGAGCTCGGGGTCGTTGTGGCATTCATTCAGTACATGAAACGATTTTTCCAGCCCGTGAGGGACTTGGCAGAAAAGTACAATCTCCTCCAGGCCGCCATGGCCGCATCCGAGAGGGTCTTCGAGATATTGGATCTTCCTCCCCAGGAGGTTCCATCCTCCCGCCTCAGGCAGCCCCCTGTGAAAGGAGGAGAGATTTTGGCCAGGGACCTCTGGTTCGCATACAAGCCTGATGAGTGGGTCCTGAGGGGAGTGGACTTTCGAGTGCGGGCCTCTCAGGTAGTGGCCCTTGTAGGTGCAACGGGAGCTGGCAAGAGCTCCCTAATTGGGCTGTTCAATCGCCTCTACGAGCCCCAAAAGGGAGAGATCTTGGTTGATGGACTGGATATCAGGAGCTGGCCACTCGAGGCATTGAGAAGACATGTGGCAGTGATACCCCAGGATGTCTTCCTCTTCAGGGGAACACTCCTCGAAAATGTCACCTTTTGGCAGAGACACGGTCGCCTCGAGGATGTGGAAGAGGTGGCTCGGGAGATGGGGATAGACGGGTGGATCAAGGGGCTTCCCCGTGGGTACGAGACCATGCTCGATGAAAGGGGCCAGAACCTGTCCCTGGGGCAGAGACAGCTTCTGGCCTTCTTGAGAGCCCTTCTTTACGATCCCAAAATACTCGTACTGGATGAGGCCACATCGGCCGTGGATCCCTTCACAGAGTCGCTCTTGATGAGGGCCATGGAACACCTTACCAGGGGAAGGACTTGCATCATCATAGCCCACAGGCTATCCACGGTCAGGAGGGCTGACAAGATCCTCGTCCTCCATCGGGGGAAGATAGCTGAGGAAGGCACTCACCTGGAGCTCCTTCGCTCTCGGGGTCTGTATTGGAGGCTTCACAGGCATTACCTCGGCTCTCCTCCTGTAGGCTGGAAAGAGATGGACCTAGGCCATGGTGAGGTTCCCTGAGGGAATTCCACCAAAGCTCGTGGCGCTCCCTGGCATAGCCCTCCCTCACCCAGCCCGTGAAGATCGCCCTGAGAAGGGGTCTGTTGGCCTTGACGAGAAGGGCCCCGAAATGGAGCAGCACACCCAGGAGAAAGAACATTGTGGCGAAAGTGTGGATCAGGGTTGAGGCAGTGATTAAGGCTGGGGGGAGAAAAACCCCATCCAGGTTCTTGACCACTTTTATGATTCCCGTGAGAACCAGGATCAGAGAGATCACCCCGAGATAGGCGTAAGCCAGCCGCTGCTCCGGGAGAAATTTCTCAGCCTTGGGCTCTTCGCCAATCCCGAACATCGCGAGTACGGTCTTGAGCGAGGCCGAAATATCCCCCTTTTTGGGCAAAAGAGCCTTGTGGCCCAGAAGCCCGTGGTAAATCACGTGGAAGACCAAGATTCCCACGAAGGCCATTGCCGCTATGTAGTGTATCTTGAGTTGAATGTGGAAGTCTCCAGCCCAACCCATGAAGGGAATCTCTGTGACCATGTACCTCTTGTACATGGGAAGCTCGCCGAATCCGGAGAATAGAAGCGTTAGTCCAGATACGGCGAATATCCAGTGCTCTAGGAGCTCCACTGTGTCGTGTCTTCTCACCATGGTGTCCCTGGAGTCAGTTTGCTTCATGTCACTTTCCCTCCTTTCCGTTGGCCCTTCGAGCCAAAACAAGCCCTATGGCACCCAGCGCCGCTCCAAGGGGAGCGAAGATGAAGCCCTTACTCCATCGGTTGACTTCCAGGAGTTTCGGCTCCACACGGGTCATGTGGGGCTTTTGATCCGTTGAGGAGAGGGCAGAATTTATCTTCTCGAAGGCTATCCTGCTGAGATACACCGTCGCTGTGCCTCCATTTTCCTTCTCACCATAAGTGTAAAACCCTCTTTTTCTCGCCTCCTCTGCGATCTCCACGATTCTCTGCCTCTGTGCCAAGAGCATGGGGGCTTCCTCTCCCTTTCTCTCCTTGCACGCTTCGATGCATGCTGGAAGAAGGCCCTTCTGGAGCCTCGAGTGGCAGAGATCGCACTTGTACATCACCCCTCCCCCTGCGGGTATGGGATGGAGCTTCAAATAAATCCCAACACCGCTTTGTCTCTGGGGGATGTGCCAGGGGCAGACGCTTTTGCACTTGGCCCCTCCCATGCACGATGCGTGGTCTATCACCACTGCCCCATCGGAATACTTTCTCAATGCGCCGAAAGGGCACAAATTGGCGCATGGAGGATTGTCGCAGTGCATGCACCTTCTGGGAATGTAGAGGGTCTGGCCATCCACTTGAACTTTTTGGACAGTGATCCAATTGTAAGGGGTGAGCTTGTCGATCACATCCCTCTTTTCCGACCAGTCGTCGTGAGTCTTCTGGGGCCAAAGGTCCCTTATGGGCTTGCGGGGCTCGGGGAACCTGGATGCATTTTCCCTCCGGCATGCCTCGACACACTTGGGAACGCCAAGCTCTGCACATCCATCGCACTTGGTGAGATCTATGAGGGTCGCAAATTTGCCGGCCGAGCCAGCAATCGCCCCTCTGGGATTTGAGGCAATGGGGGCTGCACTCAAAGCCACTGCCAGAGCCCCTTTCCTCATAAAGGATCTTCTGTCCATGCCACCTTTTCCGCCCATGTTTTTCACCTCCGTGAGTCTTTGGGGGCACTTTCAGGCGGAGCTTATGTACCTTGAGACCGCTGTCCTGAGCTCCTTCAAGGTCTTTTTCAAATCTGTTGGGCTCCCCTCTTCCTTGGCTAGGCATTCCTCCATATAAGCCTCCAAGACAGCCACCCCCACTTTCTTCATGGCCGCCGTGATGGCAGCGACCTGAGTGAGGATCTCTTGACAAGGCTCCTCCCTCTCTATCATGGCCACAAGCCCCCTGACTTGCCCCTCTATTCTCCTGAGCCTCAAAATGATTTCTCTCCTTTGCTCTTCCATACCATACCCCCCTACGGTATACATTATAGAACCGTTTTTCCTCGAATACAAGAGTCTGTACCTCCTGGATTATCTCCTCTGATCAATCCGCGTTCAACGTCCATCCCGCAATCCCCAGCAGCCGGGACAGCCATTTGCGAATCCCGTCCAGGATGAACCATCCCCCGGCGCATGGGCTTTGGGGATGCTCTCGGTGCTATCATGAGCCGTCTGGGCCCCAAATCCCAACGGAGTCCTCGTGGAGGGCAGCTTGTGTTATCCTGGCACTCTCCAGTTGAGTTTTTCGCCAGGGGTGACCTTTGGTGAGAAAATGGGCCTGCTCACTTTGGGCATCTGGGAGGAGTAGATATGGAAGAGGAAAGTCTTTTGATGGGTGTGGGAAAGGGGTGCCTGGGCTCTGTGGTCATGGCAAGGATACCCATGGATGTGGATCTTCAAAATTTACCCCATAGGGCCTGTTGACAGGCTCTACTATGAGGTGGAAGGTCCGCTGGAACTGACCTCTCTCAGTGGATATGTGGTTGAGGACACGAGAGGAAAGCTCCTCGTCCACGCGCATTTCTCAGCATCTAAGGTGATGGGGGACAGGGTCCACGTCTATGGAGGGCATCTGGGAGAAGGGACGATAAGTTACCTGAAGGTGGCCGTGGCCTTGGCTCCCTTGCCCGACATGCCCATGGGGAAGAAGTGGGTGGAGGAGAGAAAGACCGAGGACCTCTGGGTGGGAAGCCCAGAGGAATGAGAGAGTGGTCCCCCGGAGGGATCCCCTTCCCCGGGCCGAAAAGGGAATACCTTGGTTGTTTCCAGGCGGTTCATGGGGGACAAGGGGAGTGGATCCCTCCGCAATATCCTCCCCTCGCATCGTCGCCGGCCCTTAAGATGCTAGGCGACCAATGCCCTGCCTGCCCATCCGCGCAGGGGCCGGCTCCGCACGCCCGCAAACCGGGTTCCGTTCCACCAAGACGTCATCCCCGTTATGTCCTCGGCCATTCGCCCAACCCCCACCCAGTAATGAAATGCCTCGGTCTGCGTCCGGCCATGCCACACGGGCGCGGAGACCGCGCCCCTCCGAGAAAATCGCCTTCCGCGTCATGTCCGGCTTTTCCCCCGCAAGGCTCGTGACCTGAGATTGGCCCCGTCTCGGAGGGGCGGGCTCTGCACGCCCGTAAACGGGGCGCGGTTCCCCCAACACGCCATCCCCGTCAGGCAACTATCTCGAGCATACCAACCCTCGGATGGACACCGCCGTCCCCCTGGTCCGTCAAGACATGCCTCGGCATTCGTCGGGCCCTGCCACGCGCGGGCGCACAGAGTGCGCCCCTCCGAGAAAACCATCTTTTGCGTTATCTTCGGGCCTTTCCCCACAAGGCCATCTTGGCCTGGAACGCCTCCATCGGAGGGGCGGGCTCTGCACGCCCGCTCATGAGTGTCCGGTTTTCACCGATGTGCCAACCCCGTTAGGCCACTGGCCGATCCTATAACAAATTGAACCTCCTCAACGCCTCCGCAACATTCGCATCCTTGAGGGCAACTTGTCTCAATGCCTCCAAAATCGTCTTCCACCTACCCGCTTCTTCCATTTCCTTTAGGGCCTCCTCCTTGGCCCTGCGGATAATGGTCCTCCTGTCCCAATATGCAAATGCTATAACTGCAACCACCAAGGCCGTGAATATCCCAGCTAGAATCCACAAAAAGGTGATAAGGTCCTCAATACGCTTGTCAATTTGCTCGAATCTTTTGTCAACTTGTTCGAACCGCTTATTGGTATCCTCCCGCATCTCCTCGAAGCGTTTGTTCACGTCGGCTCGCATTTCCTCGAACCGCTTGTTCATGTCCTCTCTCAGTTCAGCAAACCGCTTGTCCGTCTGTTGTATGAAAACCTGAAGCGTTGCCTCTAGCCTGATCAATCGCTCCCTGTCCTCCTGCTCGAATCCCTGTCCAAGACTCACGCCAGCATGTCCCAACAAAAGAGCCCCTAGGAACCCAATCAATACTCCCTTAGCCCTCATAACTGCGCCTCCCGTAACCAATTTCTTCATGGCCGCCCACCCTCCGTAAATATATCTCAACGGCTGGCTCGAGGTCGAGGAAAAATGTGGATTGGGTTGTGAGGGGCGTGCACACAAAGACCGAGAAGCCATGCCCCGGCATACGTGTGGCCTTTCCACGCGGACGCGCAGGGCGCATCCCTCAGAGAAACCCACCCATGGTCTCATATCGGGAGTTGGCCCCTCGGCCGAGCCTATTCCTCATGGCCCTTTTTTGGGGGTCTTCCCGGACCGGGTGATCCCGCATAGGCCACGGCTATTTGGAGAAAACGCTTTGCTTCCTCTCCTGAGGCCTTCAGATCAGAGTCTAGGTAATGGAGTCTTCTCACAGCCACTCTACAAAAGTCCGCGGCAGAGCCGGTTATCTTGTCCCGAGAATCTTCAGGCCCCCATGTCCACAGTGCACCCGAGGGCAAGGTGAGTTCCACCCTCAACGGAGTCTTGGGGGCCTCGAGCCCGTGAACCGTGTAAGCCCAGGGCCTCGCAAGGCAAGCTAAAAGGGCTATGTGCCTGAGCCTATCAGTGTCCACTGGTTTTCGACCCACGGCCTCGAAGCAATCCAGCCCATGAGCCCATGTCTCCATCAATCTCGCCGTGGCAAAGGCTCTAGCACTCATGGGCATGACAAACCATGGGATCCTCTCCTTGGGGTCCTTTTGGGAGAGCTTCTGCAGCATGACCTCGCGTGTCTCCCTCCACCAACTGAGGACCTCAGACGGCCTCATGGCCCTACCCCTCTCCACCCCTATCTCGTTGAAGCTGCTCCTATAGCCTGTAGCAAGTTCCCTGGCTCGCTGGATGGGACTTAAGTCTCCATCCATTATGGCCACAGCCACCTCATCTATGTGCGCTATATGGGAGACAGTGTCCTTGATTGTCCAACCTTCGGCTGGAGTGGGAATGTCCCATTGGGCCTCCTCCAGCTCTAGGAGAAGTTTCTCCAATGAATCCTGCTCCTCCCTGAGGTCCGTCAAGATCTCTTCCATACCTCCCTCCTCGTCTGATGTGGATAGGTTTGAGCTTTCCATCGTTCCGAGATTGCGACCTCCTTTCGGCCACCTGAACTTTAACGCACGGGAAGATCTCTCTCAAGTATTGTGCAGGATAGTTATTGCTTGCAAAACGACTCTCCCCCAGGGTTCAAGTTTTCGCGGTTTCATCCGATAAGAGATGTGGGGAAAAAGATCTCGTATGGAGGTGACGAATGGGCTTGGGGACCACTGTCCGAGCGAAACTCATAATCGGGTTTGGATGCGTGGCTGCTGTCACAGCAGCACTCCATTGGGACCTAAATGATGGAGAGAAATCCACGCTAAAGAAATTCGTGACTGCTCCGATATAGAGGATAGGGAGAACCAAACACCAATAGGAGGTAAGTCATGTTCGGGAGATTGACAATAGGTAAAAAGTTACTTTTGGGCTTTGGTGGGGTCGCCCTCATCACATGTGGGCTCGGCGTGCTTGGCTACTGGTCTTCTAGGGAAAACGAGGAAAGGCTCAAGGAAATATGTCTTGTCAGGCTCCCTTCGGTGGAGCACCTCTTGGTCATCAAGGCCATGGGTAATGAAATTAAAAGCGCAACTAGAACCCTCCTAGATGCAAACCTCGATCCTGCGCTAAGGAAACGGCAGTATGAAACGATAGAGAAGGCAAGAGAGATATACAAGAAAAGCTGGGAAATTTATGAAGCATTACCTCAGACCCCGGAAGAAGCGGAGCTTTGGAAGCAATTTGTGCCAGCTTGGAACAAATGGAGAGAAGAGAACAACCGCTTTCTGGAGTTATCTCGTAAAGTAGATGCCTTGGAGATTGGAAACCCATCTTCATTTGCAAAGCTGATCTACATGTTTCGCGGAGACCATTATGAGTTAGTTACCAAGATTCAAAGAATGTTTGCTGTCGGAACTAAGTTTGATGGTGGAGAAGACCACACAGTGTGCAGATTCGGCAAGTGGCTATCCACATTTAAAACCAACAACGAATCGGTGAAGGATGTTACCAAAAATATTGTAGATTCACACAAGGCGTTTCACGAAGTCATTGGTAGGGCGAAGAAGCTTTGGGAAGCTGGTAATTTGGAAGAGGCTCAGCGTTTGGTTGAGAAGGAGCTTTATCATAACATGGATAAAGTTTTTAAAGGATTCGATTCTCTTTTGGCTTTGGCTACAGAAGCGGAGCGCATGTACCGGGAGATGGAGGAGCAGTTAGTAGTGAAAGCCAGGGAACACCAGCTCCAAGCCAACCAATTTTTGGATAAGATAATTGAAATTAACAGAAAGGTCGCAGACGAATTTGGCCAAGCAGGCATTAAGCACGCCTCTTTTGTGAAGGCCCTTAACCTAGGAGCCCTGGTTTTGGGAGTAATTCTGGCCTTAGGATTGGGACTTTTAATTGCTCGAAGCCTCAGCAGAAGTCTCGGGAGTGTGGCATCCAATCTTCGTACTGGCTCTCAACAAGTGGCCTCTGCTGCAATGCAGGTTTCCTCATCTAGTCAGTCATTAGCGGAGGGTGCGAGTGAGCAGGCTGCGTCATTGGAGGAGACG
>Ga0197142_1003966_pt1 | contig 12165 bp, 7 predicted proteins | sample GBS60_MetaG_FD_148614 | JGI IMG/M metagenome (GOLD analysis project Ga0197142, IMG submission 148614) | Sediment microbial communities from Great Boiling Springs, Gerlach, Nevada, United States - GBS 60_MetaG | ecosystem: Environmental > Aquatic > Thermal springs > Hot (42-90C) > Sediment... | reverse complement strand
TTGCGTTGTTGCCAGTATTGGGCGGCCCGGGCGGCTACCCCCGGCGCTCCCCCTACAAAAAAGACCGTTTCCTGGTGCAAATGCGCCAACACCTGGCTCACCAGGTCAATCCCCGGCGCATGATACGTCCCACCGCGCCGCAACCGCACATACAGGGTCACCCCCACCCCGTCGGGCACAACCAAGTCCGCCGCTTGAATCACCGCTTTGAGGCGGGGCTGCCGCACAGCCTGCATGACCATTTCCGCATTGAGCGTCACCACATGGGTGCCCTGGCCCCGGCTCACCCGTTCGTGCAACTCCTGGGCATAATCCGCCGCCAGATGAATGGGCAATCCCTGAATCGTCAACACAGGCAGCGCCCTAGACATAGCCTAAGCAAACCGCAACGTTGCATCCACCAACATCATGCCCGCTACGGACATATCGCCAATCCCATTAATCCCCTCCCCAGAAACTAAGGAGTAAAGTATTTGGCTTCAGGATGGTAACAAATTAAAGCAGTGGTGGATTGCTCAGGATGGAGTTGTTCGGCATCGTCCATCACCAAGTTAATCCGCTCGGCTTCTAATAGGCTTAACAGGGTATATTGGTCCTGTAAATTGGGACAGGCAGGATACCCAAAACTATAGCGAGAACCCTGATAACGCTGCGCTAAGATGTCATGGATATTATCCGGTTCCTGAGCGATATAACCCAGTTCTCGGCGGATGCGGGCGTGGTTCCACTCGGCAAGAGCTTCGGCCATCTGTACCGCAATCCCATGAAAATATAAGTAATCCGTATAGGCATTGCTCTCGTAAAGTTTTTGGGCATATTCAGTCGCCACTTGTCCCATCGTCACCGCCTGCAAACCAATCACATCCAAATACTCAGAACCCACAGGGGCAAAAAAGTCAGCAATACACAGGCGTTTACCGGTACGTTGGCGGGGAAAACGAAAGCGAGCAATCGGGGTCAAATGCGCCTGCCAAGGCACGGGTTGCCCTACAAATTGCCGGGCGTAGTTGGGGTCATAAAGGTATAAGGTATTCCCCTCCGATTGACAAGGAAAATAACCGTAAACCAATTGGGGTTCCAAACAAAATTCCTGTTGAATCCGCTGTTGCCACTGTTCCAGGATTGGATAAACTTTTTCGGCCAGAAATGCCTGATATTCCTCCTTACTTTGCTCACGCGGTTTCCGAAATTGCCACTGACCGGCAATCAACGCCTGCTGATCCAAATAGCGCCACACTTCGGCAATAGGAATATCTGCCGCCGTGAGCAAACAAGTCCCCCAAAACGGGGGTAGCGGACGGGGAATATCCTGTCTTACCTGCGGAGGAATCACCTCATCTACCGATATGAGATCAACCGGTTTGGTTCCAGAAACATCACCAGGCGGTACATCCACCGAGGGTTCCCCATCCTGGACTTGCAAAAATCCCTTTTCATCATCCCATTGCCCTTGCGCTTTTGCGGCCATCAGTTGGTCCATAAAGTGCAAATCGGTGAAGGCGTCTTTGCCGTAAATCACCTTACCGCGATACACTTGCTGGCAGTCTTGTTCCACAAATTTACGGGTGAGCGCCGCGCCACCTAAAATGACCGGTACAGTGATATTTTGTTGATTGAAAATCTCTAAATTTTCTTTCATAAATGCCGTAGATTTTACCAACAAACCGCTCATGGCAATACAATCAGGTTGGTATTTTCGATAGGCATCAATGATATTGCTTACTTCCTGCTTGATCCCCAAGTTAATTACCCGATAACCATTGTTGGTTAAGATAATATCCACCAAATTTTTCCCAATATCATGCACATCCCCTTTGACCGTGGCAATCACCACCGTTCCTTTGCTGGTTGCGTGTTCCTGTTTTTCCATATAGGGTTCCAAAAAAGCCACAGCCGCTTTCATGGTTTCTGCCGACTGTAAAACAAAAGGCAATTGCATCTGACCGCTGCCAAACAATTCCCCAACCGTTTTCATCCCTTCCAAAAGATGCAAGTTGATAATGTCGAGGGGAGAATAGTATTTTAGGGCCTCTTGTAACGTGGCTTCTAAACCGATGCGTTCCCCATCAATGATATGCCGCCGCAGACGTTCTTCTATCGTCAAATCTTCCGGTTTCGTTGGGGTTTTGGTAACCGTAACCTCACTAAAGTATTGCGTTAAAGCGGTCAAAGGGTCATAGGTGCAGACATCCCCCTGAAATTCCCGTTCATCATAGATTAGTTGCCGACAGAGCTTTTGCACTTCTGGGGGAATTTTGTGGATCGGCAAAATTTTACTGGCACTGACAATGGCTGCATCCATCCCCGCTGCCTGTGCCATGTGTAAAAATACAGAATTTAGGGCGATTCGTGCTGCCGGTTTGAGACCAAATGAAACGTTCGATACCCCCAAAACAATATGACATTCCGGGAAGTGCTCACGAATTTGGGCAATAGCTTGAATCGTCTCTAGCGCATTGCGCCGGTCTTCCTCAATCCCCGTGGAAATGGGCAACACCAGCGGGTCAAAAAATAATTCCTGTGGGGGGATACCAAATTCAATAGCCTGCCGATAAGCCCGCTGGGCAATGGCAAATTTTTTGGCCGCCGTGCGGGCCATACCCTCTTCGTCAATCGTGCCAATGACCACACCCGCTCCATACATTTTGGCTAACTTTAATACTTGGAAAAACCGCGGTTCGCCGTCCTCGTAGTTTGTGGAATTGAGAATACATTTGCCCCCGGCCACTTTTAACCCGGCTTCCATTTTTGTCCACTCGGTGGAATCAAGCATCAAGGGCAAGGAAACCTGGGTGACCAACCGGGAAACCAATTCGCGCATATCCCGTTCCCCGTCCCGTCCCACATAGTCAACATTCACATCCAAAATATGAGCACCTTCGCGCACTTGTTCGCGGGCAATGGCCACCAAACCATCCCAATCTTCCGCATTTAATAAATCCCGACACTTTTTCGAACCACTGGCGTTTAACCGTTCCCCAATGATCAAGAACGAATTGTCTTGTGTGTAGGGTTGCGCTGTATAGATTGAAGCTGCTGCGGGTACATAATGCACCTGCCGGGGTTTGGGTTGTAAGTGCTGGGATAACTGCACCAATTGGCGAATATGAGCAGGTCGGGTTCCACAACATCCCCCGATAATCTGTACCCCCAAATCTTCCACAAAATGCCGCAATGCGCCTGCCAAATCTGGGGGTTCCAAACGATAAACCGCCTGCCCATTGACATTCTCCGGCAACCCGGCATTGGGAATACAAGAAATGACAAAGGGAGCGTGCTCGGAAAGATAACGAATATGGGGTTCCATCAAATCGGGACCCGTCGCGCAATTCAACCCTATAATGTCAATGGGATAGGGCGCCAAAATCGCCACCACCGCCGCAATATCCGTGCCAACCAACATGGTTCCCTGTTGTTCCATGGTCACGGAAACCATCACCGGCAATCGTTGATTGCGCTGACTTAATACCAGGTCAATTGCCCGTAATCCCGCCTTGATTTGCAATACATCTTGACAGGTTTCTAAAAGCAGTAAATCTACCCCCCCATCTACCAATCCCCGCACCTGTTCTTGATAACTGTTAACCAGGGTGTCAAAGTCAATATGCCCTAGGGTTGGCAGTTTTGTGCCTGGACCAATCGAACCGGCGACAAACCGGGGCTTTTCTGGGGTGGAAAATTCCCTGGCCAACTGTTTGGCTAACCGGGCAGCTTGGAGATTGATTTCGTAGGCCAAAGGCGCTAAATCATATTCCGCCAAAACGACTGCATTGGCACCAAAGGTATTGGTTTCGATGACATCGGCTCCGGCTTCCAAAAAACTGCGATGTACCCGCGCCACTGCCTCAGGTTTGGTCACCACCAAATACTCATTGCACCCCTCGTATTGGGGGCCGCCAAAATCGGCAGCGGTGAGTTTTTGGGCTTGTAAATTGGTGCCCATCGCCCCATCAAAAACCAGCACGGGGCGACTGGGATGATGCAATCGTTCTAAAAAGGTAGGGGTCATCGGTGCCAACCACAGGTGTACATCCTATTTTATGCAAGTTTCTCTGCCAAGAAAACCTAAGAAACTAACCGCACAAATTTACTTTTGCCCAGTTGCAACACCCGCCCCACCAACTCCTGTGGGCTTTTGTATTCCTGGTCAACCGTGGTGATGCGTTCTTCATCCAAGCGCACGGCCCCGTTTTGGATGGAGCGCCGCGCTTCACTGCTGCTGCGACACAGCCCGCTGGCTGCCAAGATGTAAAACAATTTCGCCGGAAAGGTCACCCCCTGGAGCGAAAATTCCGGGATGTCTCCTGCTGTCGCCAAAGCGGCCTGGGCTGCCGCTGCCGCCCCGTAGTAGGATGCGGTGACGGTTTGCGCCAGGAGTTTTTGCTGCGCGCGGGGATTTTCCGGCAAGTCCGCCAGCGGTAAATCCGTTAGTAGCTCAAAATACTGGGGAAGCAGGTGATCCGGTATTTTTTGCAATTTTTGATACATGACACTGGGGTGGTCCTGCATGGCGATATAGTTATTGAGGGATTTGGACATCTTTTGTACCCCATCGGTGCCTATCAGAATGGGAACCAAGAGGCCAAATTGGGGCGGTTGCCCAAAATGCCGTTGTAAATCCCGTCCCACAGCGATATTGAATTTTTGATCTGTGCCCCCCAATTCCACATCCGCTCGCACCGCCACAGAATCGTAGCCCTGCAACAGGGGATAGAGAAATTCGTGGAGAAAAATGGGGTGATTTTGGCTATAACGCTCGGCAAAACCTTCTTTGGCCAACATTTGCCCCACCGTCATTGTGCCCAGTAAACGGATGATTTCTTTGAGGTCTAACTTGGCTAGCCAGGTGGAATTGTAGTGTACTTCCAAGCGTCCCGGCGTGGCGAAATCGAGCAGGGGGCGAATTTGGTCTAAATAGGTTTGGGCGTTGGCTTGCACCTGTTCTGCCGTCAAGGGAGGGCGCGCCTCGGTACGCCCGGTGGGGTCGCCAATTTGGGCGGTAAAATCGCCGATAATTAATACCGCCGTGTGCCCGGCATCCTGAAAGGCCCGCAGTTTCCGCAAGGGAATGCTGTGTCCTAGGTGCAGTTGGCTGCCGGTGGCATCCACCCCCAATTTCACGCGTAGCGGTCGGTCGGTCGTCGCCAACAACCGCACCAAACACTGGCGGGGGTCGGCGCTGTCGGGCTGATGGGGGAACACCTCGGCCACCCCGCGCGTCACGAGTTCTGCATACTCTGGCTGGCTGTTCAGCACCGCTGGTTCGGGTTCGTCCTATGTCATCATGAGAAGAAATTCCCGTTGATCTTAACAAGCCGGTATTCCTTCTGTGTCTGGTAAAGCCTTTACCCCTGCCCGTCGTCCGCCTGCCTTGGCCGCTGCCCTGGGTGTGGGCAGTGCCCTGGTGCGTTGGACAGGGATGATGCTCCTGGGGGTGGTCTTGGTGGGTACCGCCAGTGCGGCGGGGATGATGGCTGGCCTGGCCTACAGTTTTCGGAACCTGCCGGATGTGCGGCTGCTCAAAACCTATGTGCCGCCCCAAACCACCTACATTTACGACATCAAGGGCGAAGAATTGGCCGCCATTCACGGAGAAGCCAACCGGGAAGTCGTCCCCCTGGAGCGGATTGCTCATCCTTTGAAACTGGCGGTGCTGGCGATTGAAGACAGCCATTTTTACACCCACCGGGGGGTTAACCTGGGCAGTATTGTGCGGGCGTTGGTGGCCAACTGGCGCTCTGGCATGGTGGTGGAGGGGGGGTCCACCCTGACCATGCAGTTGGTGAAAAACATCCTGCTTTCCCCGGAGCAGGTGCTCAGCCGCAAGGTGGCCGAAGCGGTCTTGGCCATGCGCTTGGAGCAGGTTTTGAGTAAGGATGAATTGCTGGAACTGTACCTCAATCAAGTCTATTGGGGGCACAACAATTACGGGGCGGAGACGGCAGCGCAAAGCTATTTCGGCAAATCGGCCTGGGAATTGACCCTGGCCGAAGGGGCGTTGATGGCAGGTCTGATCCAAGCGCCGGAGTTTTACAGCCCCTTTGCCCCGGCCAACCAACCCCTGTGTCAGGACCGTCCTCTGAGCAACCGCTGCCCGGCCAAACAGCGGCAGTTGGTGGTGCTGGAGCGGTTGGAGCAATTGGGATGGGTCACGCCGGAGGAGGCGCAAGCAGCGCGTTTGGAACCCATCTACCTCAACCAAATCACTTCCTTTCAGCCCAGCCGGTTGCCCTACGTGACGGACCTGGCCTTGCAAGAGCTGCACGCCAAATTTGGGCAGGATGTGGTGCAGCGGGGGGGGTTGCGGGTACAGACGACGGTGGATGCCCGGTTGCAACGGACTGCGGAACAAATCATTCGGGAAAGCTACGTCCGCTTGCGGCGTCAGGGGTGGGGTTCGGCGCAGTTGCAGTTGGCTTTGGTGGCGGTGGACCCCCGCACCCATTACATCAAGGCGATTGTGGGGGGGGTGGATTACCAAAAAAGCCAGTTCAATCGGGCGTTTCAGGCACAGCGACAGCCGGGTTCGGCGTTTAAGCCTTTTGTGTACTACGCGGCGTTGGCTTCGGGCCACTACACCCCGGAGTCCTACGTCAGCGACAGCCCGGTGAGCTATCGGGACGGCTCCGGCTGGTATTCTCCCCGCAACTACGACGGCTCCTTTTGGGGCGGTATAACCCTGCGGCAGGCGCTGGCGGCTTCCCGGAATGTGCCTGCGATTCGGCTGGGGAAAGAGGTGGGGATGGAGCGGGTGGTGCAGGTGTGCCGCACGTTGGGGATTACCAGCCCCATGTTGCCGGTGACGTCTTTGCCTTTGGGGGCGGTGGATTTGACCCCTTTGGAAATGGCCAATGCCTACGCCACCTTTGCCAGCAATGGGTGGTACGCTGAGCCGTCGGTGATTCTCCAGGCCCAAGACCAAAGCGGCCAAGTGGCCTGGAAAAATATCCCTCAGCCCAAGCTGGTGCTGGACCCCTGGGCGGCGGCTGCGCTCAACAGTATGTTGCAGACGGTCATCGAAAGTGGCACAGGGACAGCGGCGCAACTGGGCCGACCGGCGGCGGGGAAAACCGGCACCACCAGTTCGGAGCGGGACATTTGGTTTGTGGGGTATGTGCCCCAGTTGGCGGCGGCGGTGTGGATCGGCAACGATGATTACCAGCCCTTGGGCGGGGGGGCGACGGGGGGGGTGCTGGCAGCGCCGATTTGGCGGCAATTTATGCTGGCGGCCCTCAAAGGGGTGCCGGTGGAGCGATTTACCCCGCCTTCCCATTTCGTGCGACCCAAACCCCGGCGGTCGTGACATCCCTACCTGCGCCTGGGGGAAGGAACCTGTTAAGCTGTAGGAAAGACCGTGGGTGCTATGGCGGATTACTACGAAATTCTGGGTGTATCCCGGAACGCGGATATCGAAGAGATTAAACGTTCCTATCGGCGTTTGGCGCGCAAGTACCACCCGGACGTGAACAAGGAGCCGGGGGCCGAAGAGCGCTTCAAGGAAATTAATCGCGCCTACGAAGTGCTGTCGGACCCGGAGGCCCGCGCCCGCTACGACCGGTTTGGGGAAGCGGCGTTTACGGGGATTCCGGGGGGTGGTGGCTACCAGGATTTCGGCGATATTGGCGGGTTTGCGGATATTTTTGAGCAGTTTTTTGGAGGTTTTGCCGGGTCCACAACCACAGGCCGACGGCGCAGTGGCCCGACGCGGGGGGATGACCTGCGGCTGGATTTGGAGTTGGAATTCCGGGAAGCGATTACCGGTGGGGAAAAACAGATTCGCCTGACCCACCAGGAAACCTGCAGCACCTGCAACGGTTCGGGGGCGCGACCGGGAACCCAACCCAAAGTCTGTCCCACCTGCGGCGGCATCGGGCAAATCCGGCGGGCGGCGCGTACCCCCTTTGGCAGTTTTACCCAGGTCAGCACCTGTCCTGCCTGCAACGGCGTCGGCCAAGTGATCGACGAACTTTGTCCCACCTGTGGCGGGCGGGGGTTCAACCAGGTGACCAAGAAGCTCAAAATCACCATTCCGCCGGGGGTGGACAACGGCACGCGCCTACGGGTCTCCGGTGAAGGGGATGCGGGCGCCAGGGGTGGCCCACCGGGGGATTTGTACGTCTATTTGAGCGTGAAGCCCGACCCCCACTTCCGGCGCGAGGGCATTCACATCTATTCCGAGGTGAAAATTAGCTATCTCCAGGCCATCTTGGGCTGTCACATTCCCGTACCGACGGTGGACGGGCAGTATGACCTGAAAATTCCCCCAGGGACGCAACCGGGGACGGAATTCCGCATTGAGGGTCGGGGTGTCCCGCGCCTGGGCAATTCGGTCAGCCGGGGGGATCACTTTGTCACGGTGAAGGTGGAAATTCCCACCCACATCAGCAGCGAAGAACGGGAGTTGCTGGAGAAACTGGCGCGCATTCGCCACGAAAAAACCAGCAAACACGGCATTGGTGACCTATTCGGCGGCATTTTCGGATGAACCCCTGCTTGGATTTACGGGGCACGCCCTGCCCTTTGAATTTCGTCCGCACCCGCTTGAAGTTGGAGCAACTCCCCCCCGGTACCCTGTTGGATGTGTGGTTGGACGGGGGGGAACCGATCCAGCAGGTGCCCGACAGCCTGCGGCAACAGGGCTATGAAATTGTCCAGATTCAACCGCAACAGGATTACTTTGTCCTTACCGTCAAAGCCTAATGTCCCAGGAAGTGATTGGTCAGGTTAGGGCGGCGCAGGCCAACTTTTACCGGGTCACGACCTCGGAATACGGGGAACTGCTGTGTACTGCTAGGGCGCGGCTCAAAAAAACCGGCCAGTGGGTGCTGGTGGGGGACCAGGTGCGGGTGGCAGAACTGGACCCAGCCAGTCGGCGGGGTGCCATTAGCGAGATTCTGCCGCGGCGGCGTGAGCTGGACCATCCGCCCATTGCCAATGTGGATCAGTTGCTCCTGATGCTGGCTTTGGCGGAACCGGAATTGGATGCCCACCAACTCAGCCGTTTTTTGGTCAAAGCCGAATCCACCGGTTTACCGTTTTTATTGGTTCTCAATAAGGCGGATTTATGCCGCCAAGAACACATCGATTTCTGGCAAGAAAAATTGCATCACTGGGGGTATCAGCCCCTGGTAATTAGCACGACCACCGGCGACCATCTTGCCAAGGTGCAAGCCCATTTATGCGGTAAAATTACTGTCCTGGCAGGGCCTTCCGGGGTGGGGAAATCCAGCCTCATCCGCATGCTCACGGGTGTTGACGTGGCAACTGGCACAGTTGCCCAACGCACGGGGCGGGGTCGCCACACCACCCGTCATATTGAACTGTTGCCCTTACCGGGTGGGGGCATGATTGCCGATACGCCGGGGTTTAATCAACCCAATTTAGACCTCAACCCGACCGAATTGGCCCGCTGTTTTCCCGAAATTCGCCGCCAAAATGCCACCTGTGAATTTGCCAATTGTAGCCATCAAAACGAACCCGGTTGTGGTGTCGAGCGCAACTGGGAACGCTATGAGCATTACGTGCAGTGGTGGCAGGAATTGCAGGCTCTATGGGCAGTCAAACAAAGTCAGGGTCGGTGTGATATTGGGGTGAAATATAAACCGGAAGAAATGGGGCAGTTGCGCAGTGAACCCAAACTGGCTCGCCATAAATACCGCAGTCTTTCCCGCCGTCGTCAACACCAAGAAGTTGACCTCCTGTTGACTGATGACGATTAGGTGATTTCCGAGCGGGTGCAATCATGCGGGCAGCTACGGTCATCTTCCCGGATCAACTGTTTGCGGCGCACCCCGGATTACAGCCTGGTCGTCCGGTTTTTTTGGTAGAAGAACAACTGTTTTTTCGGGACTATTTTTACCCGGCGAAATTTCATCAAAAAAAGCTGGTACTGCATCGCGCCAGTATGCAGGCCTACGGTGATGAATTGCAAAGACGGGGGTATGATGTCGTTTACATTCCCTACCGGTGCGACCCCCGGATGGAGTATTTGTTCCGGCCACTGCAAACCTGGGAAATTCAAGCCATTTACCTTGCGGAATTGGTAGATAATATCCTGACCAAAAGACTCCATAAATGGTGCAGTGTTTATCAGATCAAAATTGTCGAACTGCCCACCCCGAAATTCCTCACGCCCTGGGATTGGTTCCAGGAGCAATTGCCTGCGCAACCACCTTACTCGTTAACCAAGTTCTACATTGCCCAACGCCGGAGATTAAATATCCTTGTGGAGCGGGACAAACCGGTTGGCGGCAAATGGAGCTTTGACCGGGAAAATCGCCAAAAACTGCCCAAAAATATGCCGGTTCCCCAAATTACTTGGCCATCGGCAAATTCCTACGTAATAGAAGCGCAAGATTACGTCGCCAAACATTTTCCTGACCATTGGGGGTCGGTCACGGATTTCTGCTACCCCGTGACCCACCGGGAAGCAGCCCACTGGCTTGAGGATTTTCTCCGCCAACGGTTGGCTTTTTTTGGCGACTACGAAGATGCCATCAGTACCCGGCATGCAATTCTTTTTCATAGTGTTTTGACCCCGATGTTGAATATCGGGTTGCTGACCCCAGACCAGGTTATCCAAGCGACGTTCGATTACGCCCAATCCCAGCCGGTGCGTTTGAATAGTTTGGAGGGGTTTGTGCGGCAGATTATCGGCTGGCGGGAATTTATGGCCGGAATGTATTTACGCATCGGCACCGCCCAACGCCATCGCAATTTTTGGGGTCATTGCCGCCTGTTACCGGCTGCCTTTTACACAGGGACGACAGGGATTTTGCCCCTGGATCATGTGATTCAAAAAGTGTTGCAAACGGCCTATTGTCATCACATTGAACGGTTGATGGTCCTCGGTAACTTTATGCTTCTGTGTGAGATTGATCCCCATGCCGTTTACCGGTGGTTTATGGAGCTTTTTATTGATAGCTATGACTGGGTAATGGTGCCGAATGTCTATGGCATGAGCCAGTACAGTGATGGGGGATGGATGACCACAAAACCCTATATCAGTAGCGCAAATTATCTGCGCAAAATGAGTGATTTTCCGGTGGGGGATTGGTGTGAAGTTTGGGATGGCTTATACTGGCGTTTTATTGAGAAACATCAGGATTTTTTTCGCCGTAATCCCCGCTTGCGTGTGATGACGGCTATGCTCCAAAAAATGGATTCGACCCAGCGGCGCCGCCATTGGCAGGTGGCGGAGGCGTTTCTGGCGCGTTGGCCCGAGCAGACGCCCTAAGATGGAAGCAGGGGATGGGGAAGGCAATCGTGGTGTTGTCTGCCGAGGAGGTGAAGGCCTACGCCCGCCGCCTAGGGTTCCATCGGGTGGGAATTGCCAGCGTTGTGCCTGGGCCGCGGTCCCATTTGCCGGCGTGGTTGGCGGCAGGGTATCACGCCGATATGGCCTGGTTGTGTGATGCCCGACGGCAGCAGATTGAGCGGGTGTTGCCAGGGGTGCGCTCGGTGATTGCGGTGGCGTTGAATTATTACTGGCCGGGGGAGCAGCCTAGGGTGGGAAAAATTGCCCGCTACGCCTGGGGCCGGGATTACCACCGGGTCGTGGGACGGCGGCTCAAGGCGTTGGCTGCCTGGTTGCACCGCCAAGTTCCCGATTGCCAAACCCGGCTGTATGTGGACACAGGGCCGGTGGAGGACAAATTGTGGGCCGAATGGGCGGGCCTGGGCTGGGTGGGCAAACACAGCAATCTCATTACCCGACAGTACGGCTCCTGGGTGGTGTTGGGGGAGATTCTGACGACCCTGGAATTGACCCCCGATGCACCCCACACGGAACACTGCGGCACCTGCACCCGCTGTTTGGCCGCCTGTCCGACGGGGGCCATTGTGCGCCCCTTTGTGGTAGATAGCCGTCGCTGCCTCGCCTATCACACGATTGAAAACCGCCAGGAGACCTTGCCGCCGGAAATTGCCGCCCGTTTGCAGGGCTGGTTGGCCGGGTGTGACATTTGCCAAGAGGTGTGCCCCTGGAACCAACGGTTTGCCCAGCCGACGGATATTGCCGAATTTGCCCCTCGCTTGCCCCGCTGGTCGCTGCGGGAGTGGGCCGAACTGGATGCGGCAACCTGGGACCGCACCCTGCGGGGTTCGGCGCTACGGCGAATTAAACCGGCTATGTGGCGGCGTAATGCTCAAGCATTATTACGCTAC
>Ga0197142_1003965_pt1 | contig 12167 bp, 14 predicted proteins | sample GBS60_MetaG_FD_148614 | JGI IMG/M metagenome (GOLD analysis project Ga0197142, IMG submission 148614) | Sediment microbial communities from Great Boiling Springs, Gerlach, Nevada, United States - GBS 60_MetaG | ecosystem: Environmental > Aquatic > Thermal springs > Hot (42-90C) > Sediment... | reverse complement strand
GTGCTTCATTATACTCCTTCCAGTTCCTATCAGGCATGAATCAGTGTGTAAGCAAGTGATCAAAATATTATTCCGTCAAATATCTGTGATCTTTTGCTTAATTATTCGACACAGCACACCCATGTTAAACCATAATATAAGTTAAGTTAATAAAATACTATCTAATCCTCTGGAGGATCACTGAATAAAATGCAGAATATATCATATTATTATATGGTTATTAAGAGATGGGCACTATACCTCTACTATCTTATCTACTGATTTTGCTGTGAATTTAGCGCTTCTATGGCTGCCATCACAGTATGGCTTGTTATTACTTGAACCACATCTACACAAGGCTGTATATGTCTTACCATCAACCTCTACTATGTATGGTCCATTCTCTACTGCGTATACCTTTACCTTAACCATAGATTACATATAATCAAGTATGATATTAACCTTCCTTTACCTCTGGATTATTCTTTATCAGCATATCCTCACATGTCTTGCATACCTCTTCATCTATATCCTCTATAGCATGGTGTATATCACATATTATCATGCTCTGCCTTATGTAATTCAGCAGTCCTATATACTTGGACATTATAGATGGCGAGAATGTCTTACTGCTCGCTAACTCTTTACTTATCTCATCAAGCCTCTTAGCTATGATAGGTGTAACCTGGAGTTTATTTACCAACTCTGCATCCCCCCTTGTACCTCTGACGTAGTTGCTCACAGCTGCCTGTGTTATCCCTAATAGTCTAGCGACATCCTCCTCCTTCATATTGTAATCGTTGATCAGCCTCCTTGATATTATAGCCCTTATAGCTGGTATGAGCCTCTTGGACTCTATCTCTGAGGGGAGTAGCATGGCATATATTCTAACCTAATTTATATAAATATTGCTGATCTATCAATGGTATGCGTCACTGTGATCAACTCAAGAGTCTGCTATATACGAGTATAGATAGATGTGTTAAGGATGGTTCAGACTCATTGCTACTCTCTGGGGGGCTAGATAGTAGCGTACTTGCATATATACTTACAGATAATGGATATGATGTAACAGCTATATGTATAGGCTACTCTGACGCAGATGACCTTAGGTACTCAAGTACAGTAGCAGAGAGGTTAGGCATGAAGTATAGGCAAGAGCATATAAATATAGATGATATACTAGAGGCTTTGCATGATGTCATAAGGATTATGAGGAGCTTTGACCCTATGGAGGTTAGGAACTCCATAGTTGTGTACCTAGCATTAAGAAGGTTAAAGGAGTTAGGATACAGACATGCGATAACTGGAGATGGTTCTGATGAGTTATTCGCTGGATACAACTATATGCTTAGGATGAACTACGATGAACTTAGTAGAGAGCTGGATAGACTAAAGGATGTGATGCATTTCTCCAGCGTAGTATTAGGTGAGCAGATAGGTATAGATGTATCATTGCCGTATCTGGGACTGAAGGATTATTCTAGTAGCATACCAGTACATATGAAGGTAAGCGATCGTAAAGGTAAGAGGTACGGTAAGTTCATACTTAGATCATGCTTCGAGGATGTATTAGGCGAGCAGATAGCATGGAGAGTGAAAGTACCTATGGAGGAGGGTGCTAACACAAGTATTCTCAAGGAGTACCTTACTACCATCATCAATGATAGAACGTTCATGAATAGATGTAACGAGTATAACATTGATGAACATGTAAGTATAAGAAGTAAGGAGCATCTATACTACTACGAGATCTATAGAAGGTTCTTTGAGCCTCCGTACAAGTACGCTGATTCTACTCATGTATGCCCTTCCTGTAAAGGAGGTATAGATGCGAATGCTAGATTCTGTAGGATATGCGGTGCTTGCCCAGTGAGACCATTAAGTAAAGAAGAAGTCCTCTAACTTGGATGCTCCTAGTATAACATCGAACTCGTAGCCTAGAGCAGAGAGTATCTGATCGAATGTCGTTCTCATGAACTCTATATACTTATCTACATCTATCTCATCCACTCTAGCAAGCTCCACAGGCTTTACACCAGGGCTAGTTGTAGTCTTTACGAATGATATTATATCACCTGCCTTCACCTCCCTCTTCCCATACTCTTCAAGGAGTAGTGCTGCCCTTATATGCTGAGGCATGCTCTTCTTGTAATCGCTTGGTGCCTTTCCTACCATGACGTTAAATGCTAGTGCCTCTAGGGGTATCTGTCTTGACTTGAGCCTATTAGCGTAGTCCTTGATTATCCTCCTGATCTCCTCCCTTGCTGCCTCAAAATCCTCAGGTGTATTGACCTTGCTTAATATACCTAAGATAGAGTAGAATGCATCCCTAATGAACTCAGGTGTATGGCTCTTCTTACCCGTCAAGCCTTTGACGTCTACATTCCCATCCATAAGTACTCCTAGGTAGTTCTTCTTCCTCTCACTTAAAGCGATATATCTGTACTGCTTATCTGTATCCAGGTCTACACCTAACGCATTCTTAGCCCATGTGGTTATACTCTGCACTTGCTCCTTAGTAGCACCTCTAAGGAAGAGCGAGTCCGTATCCCCATAGATCACATCTATCCCCGATTCCTTACACTTATCTATGGTAGTAGTTATTATGTATCTACCTATTGCAGTGGTAGCCTCAGCTGCAGGGAGGAAGTACAAGGGGAATATCTCTGCACCCATGACACCATAACTTGCGTTCAGTATTACCTTCAATGCTTGGCTTATAACACTGTACAGTTCTTTATCCTCAGACCTAAGACTCTTATCCTTTGAGAGCTGTTTATAGTAGTTCACCCTGAGGTCCCTGAGTGAGCCTATGAGCAATGATGTTATCCCACTCCTCTTGGTACATACCCAGTGCTCAGTGTCTGGTACCCTATTCACTCTACATTCATCATGTACACATCTTACAGTTTCATATGAGAGATTGTACACCTTGATTATGCTAGGGTACAGACTAGCAAAGTCAAGTACTATAACGTTAAAGTGCACTCCCGGTACAGGTTCTACTACAAAGCCTCCTCTATACTTCTTATCCTTGATTATTGCTGTTGTTGAGGCAACGCCCTTCTGCTCCAACTCCTCCTTTCTTGGTATCAGCAGATTCCTCCTCCTATGCTCAAAGTATATCATACTCCTTATCCACTGAGATACACCCAGCCTAGATACATCCTCTATTGGCATCTTCGCTATCCTCGTTACGGCTATCAGTAGTTTCATCAGTAGATCGTTGCTGAATGATGTGAGCATATAAGTTATCCTTGCGTCGTTGTAACAATAGTTAGCTAGTTCATACAGTGGTAGGTCTGATATACTGCCCTCGAACTTGATCTTAGATTCATTGAGTAGAGCCTCGCTTATAGCATTGAGTGTATACTCTGAGTACTTGTGACTGAATGCATATATCTGTACTGATCTATTAGAGAATGTCCTATAGAGGTCTATATGTACACCATGCTTAACGGTAGCAGCATCTCTAAGCATGGTTATAGGTATCTCACTCCTCTTTATCCCTAGGTTCAATGCTCTATTGTATAGATAGGGCATGTCGAACTCATCACCATTGAAGGTCACTATGAAAGGGTACTCTAACATTCTATAGAATGTATATCTCAGTAGGTCTCTCTCATCATCGAAGAATATCACATTCACACCATCATCAACAAGTAGTCTGGCATTGTCTTTAACACCTTCGCTCACACCATTCCTTCTAAGCAAGAGTATCTCCCTTAGGTTATCACTACCTACAAGTGCTACAGCTATAACCTCGTTCCTTGCCCTCTGAGCATCTGGTATCCTATCATCCTCAGATACAACCTCTATATCCAAGGCAAGTCTCTTTATCTGTGGTATAGGTTGGTTGAGTAGCCTAGCCCATTCCTGGAGGTAAGCCCTAAACTCATCACTACTCTTCTTCTCCTGCATCATGCTATCGAATATAAGCTTCTTTAACGCCAGCTCTACACTCTCTGCAACCTTGTACTCATGTAACCTTACCTTACCAGCATCTATAGCATAGTAGAGCCCCACTATCAATCCGTTATCGTAGAGGTAGTTCTCGTAGTATTTGATATCTGACTCCCATGTCCTGAGTATATTCCTTATACTCTTCTCACTGGACGTGCCTCCTATAGCCAATGGATCAGTAACCACTATCTTAACAAGCTCCAACTCTCTATCGTTGAGCAGGTCTAACTTCTTCACACGCTCCAGCCTAACTACATCACTCCTACTCCTCAATCGCTCCACCTCTTCACCATCCAATGCAAAGCAGTAAGGCTTATGCTCAGTCTTATCATACCATAGATATATCCTATTAGAGTCTGGATTGTAGAACTTGAGTATAGCAACCTTCTTATCGCCATCGTATGTAGCGGAGACTAGTAGAGAGGGTTCCAGATTATATGTATCCCTGCATAGAGACTCTATCCTCTCCTCTAGGTTTATACTAGTAGTTACACTAACCATAGTAATACTCTACCATATAACTAAATAAATATGATGCTAACATTTTTTATTCGTATAGATAAATACTTTGATATGGATGAATGGATAGAGCATAGACTGATAAAGAGCAAGAGTCTAGAGAGGAGGGAGTATCAGGTAAATATAGCAGGTGTAGCAGTGAAAAAGAATACATTGGTAGTGCTACCTACAGGATTAGGTAAGACAACTGTAGCACTGCTTATAGTAGCTGATATGCTGGAGAATGGTAAGAGGTGTATCATATTCGCCCCTACTAGGGTTCTAGTTAATCAACACTACCACTTCTTCAAGGAGCACCTTAATATAGATGAAGTAGAGGCTGTTACAGGTTCTATGAGTAGAGCGGAGAGGATGGATGTATGGAGTAACGCTAGGGTAGTATGCTCTACTCCTCAGATCGCATTGAATGATATCGATAGGGGTATACTTGCCATAGATGATTTCGGTCTTCTGATATTCGATGAAGCACATAGGGCTGTAGGTGATTATGCATATACCAAGATAGCATCACTGAGTAATGCAAGGATAATAGGATTCACGGCAACGCTACCAGATGATAAGGATAGAATTATGAGTATAGTAGATGCCCTGAAGATAGAGAGGGTAGAGGTTAGGAGCGAGGAGAGTCTTGATGTAAGAGCCTATGTTAAAGATACCAAGGTTGAGTTCGTTGAGGTTGAGTTGAATGAGTTACTCAAGGGTATAAGGAGTAGAGTGCTTGATGCACTTAACAGTAGATTATACTCGTTGAGGACATATGGAGTAATAGATAGTACCAAGGTTGGTGTAGGTGATCTCATAAGGATAAGGGATGAGATACAGAAAGGATATGGTATGGATAAGAGTAATACATCGAATAAAGATATCACAAAGATACTCTATAGTGCCATAAGACTCAGTCATGCATTAAGGATATTGGATACCCAAGGTCTTGTAACGTTCACAAGGTTCTATGAGAGATTGATTGAGAGGAGAGGTATAGGTGTGAAGGAACTCATAAGAGACCTCAAGGAAGCCTATGAGATGGCCAGGGGTGCAATAATCTCTGGTATAGAGCATCCTAAGATGGATAAACTGGTAGAGGTACTGAGACCTTTCATGAACGGGGATGGGAGAGTTATAATCTTCAGTAGCTATAGAGACTCTGTAGAGACCATACAAGAGAGGTTACGTAGCGAAGGGTTCAACGCAGGCTACCTGATAGGCAAATCGGTGGATAGTACAGGCAGGGGGCTTAGACAGGATGAACAGATAGACGCACTAGAGAAGTTCAGGTCTGGTGAGTACAACATACTAGTCGCTACTAATGTAGGCGAGGAGGGTCTGGACGTGGCTGAGTGTAATCTGGTAATATTCTATGATAACGTGCCTAGTGCTATAAGGTTCATACAGAGGAAGGGTAGAACGGGCAGGAGGATAAGTGGGAGAGTGATAGTCCTCGTAACAAAGGATACCATAGATGAGGCATACTACTGGATAAGTAAGAGGAAGGTTAAACGAGTAGGTAGGGTAGCAGAGATGATCAATAGTATACTTGCAAGGAAGGGATTAGGGTTAGGGTCTGAGTCAGCTAAAGATAAATATAAATATAAAGGTAACGTGAAGGATATTACGCAGAGACTGGATAATTTTATCCTCAAGGATTAAATATGCAGTAGTTGTAGTGATCTTATTGCTACCTATAGTTACATCAATACTAGTGGCATCTAATGTGATCATATTCATATTAACACATTATTACACCAATGATTGGTATAAACTAGGCTCAATTCCAGCATATATGGTTAGTGATGTATACACATTCCTAATAACTGCATTAACATCTATGTTTGTACATGCTAACATAGTACATATAGCATTCAATATGATTGCACTAGTAGCCTTGGGTAGGATTATAGAGGGATACCTAGGTTTGTATAGGTATATAGTGATATACCTACTCTCGGGTATAACAGGTGTCACAATGCATACCATTTATTCTATAGCAACGTCAAGTAATATCTATACGCCCATGGTTGGAGCATCCGGTGCCGTATCTGGGATAATAGGTCTAGCAGCAGTACTGGGGGATAGATTCGCATACGCATGGCTAGCTCTACAGTTCATATTCATAGTAGCAGGGTTATCATCTATAGCATACTTTGCTCATATAGGTGGATTCGTATTCGGATTCGTTGTAGGTAGATTGATGTATAAGAGATATGATATAATATGAGGGGGTATATGATAGATTGGATATGTTATATCGATAGTATTATAATTTATTAATTTAATAATTAATTAATTCATGTGATTTTATTGAGCTAGTAAAGTTATAATTATAATATAACATAATATAATATTAGGGTCTATCCACACTCGGGAGCATGTGGCTTTCTATACCCATATTGCCGTGGGTCTCGGTCTACATATGGGTATAGTTAGCCCTCATCCCTGCCCCGCCAGACCTATGGTTTCCCACACCCTTGTGCAAGGCAGAGACGGCTGGCAAGCCACATGGGTACCAGAGCTTCCTCTGATACTAGCACTACTTGCCAGATCACTCCCTCTCCCTGTGAATGACCCTATTATTATTAGTACATAAGTAGAATATAAGTATTTTGGAATAATACTATAAACAAACAGGTCATATAAGATAACCGTTGAAGATATCTACGCTCCTTACAAGTTCTACGTACGCCTCTGGGTCCATCTCCTTCACCTTAGCATCATCCGTATTTATAACAAGTACTGAATGTAACCTAGCGTTCTTTATCTCCTCTGCCTTTATAGGAGGATTTGAGTAGTATCTATCACATAGTGTCTTTATCCTTGATACCTCCTCACCGCTCCTATATCTTGGGGGTTTGAGGAATATCCTCTGTATAGGTAGTATACTTAAGAGTGGTACAGCCAATGCAAATTTGTCTGCAAATGCGCTATACCTTGATATCTTACTCGCTACCCTTGCAGCAGTGTAGGCTAAAGGGTCTAATGCGTGCTCTGGTGGTACAAATCCCGTCTCTATCTCTGCTATGAGTATATTATCTCCCTTTGTAGCGTATATATCACATACCAGTATCTCATTCAACTGCCTCTCAACATCAACCTCATAACCATACTTTATGAAGTGCTTTGCACATATGACCTCTAGTATGGAGTGGTTTATCTTCACTATATTACGTCTATACAACTCTATGAGTCTATTCTTAACATTGTTTATCCTTCTGATAACCAGATCACTCTCATCCATACTTAACCTCTCCGTTACCTGACTCACATCAACCACGAACTTCTCTATATTCATCATATATCATTACTGTAAGTAGTTTATTATCATTGCTCTATACTGAACCTCACAACATTACCATCAGAGTCGTATGCCCTTATATCATCATCTTCATATGGATAGCCTACTATTATGCTAAGGAAGCCTATGAAGTTATGCATATCTGTGAGCGAGGGCTCGACTATACCGTTGGGATGGGAGTGAGCTGTACCTACTATCGAGGTATCGAATGGTAGCATGTGTGTAGGGAATCCTACATAGAATGGTGTACTGTATGCGAATGGGGGTATGAGCAGATTATCTATTACAAGCAGATCCTTCTTTACCTTACCCCTAAGTATGAGTAGAGCCTCTCTAGGGTGCAACATCTTACAGTAGGATACTATGCTATCTATAACACTCTTCTTTATTATAACCTGCTTCTTGAGCATTCTTATGGGTTCATACTGGTATTGTTGGTGCTTCCTTGCACTATATCCCCTACTATACTGTTTGGGTTATTGGCCTTGAACTCCTGCTCCCTCTCACGTAGTAATTTGAGTACGTAATCGTTCGGTATTGCGTATACCACTACACCTATGAGTATGAGTGATACTGCCATAACTACTATCTCCCACCTCAGTTTATAGAGTAGACTCTCGCTCATACGGATACGGTAATATTCTATGATGCAGTTTATATTTCTATTCTATTACTCTATTATAATTAACATCAATATAACCTGTTTATGGTGTATTATTATGATATATATGCCCATAATAACTAATATATTATTAGTATGTGATGAAATATTAAAATATTAGATGTATGTATATTTTATATGCATAGATACATTATAGGAGCACTATCTGGACTGCTGTCATCTATGATGGTATCACTACTCATACTCATAGCAGAGGCTATACTGGGCTATCCATTTGGCATATTCTATACTATAATAGTCGATGCCCTACTAATAGATGTAGATGACAGGGCACTCGTTGGACTCATGTTACATCTGCTCACTGGCTGTACCATAGGTGTAATCGCATCTATACCCTACAGATACTCTACACTTGATAAGAGTATGCTCTACGGTATAATTGTAGGGGTATCTACATGGGCAATAATATTCCTGCCAGTATCATATCTCTTTGTTATGCCGTTCCTAGAATCGAATGATTATACTCTCTTACATAAGAGTGGGAGCATGGTTACTGCAGATGAGCTTAAGATTCAGTTCGAGAAGATAATCTACTCTTCTATAGGCTTCCATCTGCAGTATGGATTGGTATACTCAATAATATCATACTATGCAATCAGGAGTAGTGTATATAAAGACGTGCAGGATTTGGTCTGATATTCCTTCTTTCTTCTTTTCTTCTTTACCTCTATTCTATTCATCTATCATGATCAGCTTGATAAGATCTCATCTTCTCAGCGAGTAGTAAGGGCACCTCTGCAGGTCTCTTTGCTACTGGTACTCCTGCCTTGGCGAACATGCCTACCTTAGACTCTGCAGAGCCGTAACTGCCATATACTATAGCCCCAGCATGACCCATACGCTTCTCCTTCGGTGCGCTCCTACCTGCTATGTACGCTATCACTGGTTTCTTAAACTCAGTATCCATTATGTACTCTGCCAACTGCTCCTCAGCACTCCCTCCTATCTCCCCTACCACAACCACAGAGTTTACATCGTCCCTATTCTTTATTAGCTCAAAGCATTCTATGAGCGTTAGGCAGTTTATGGGATCGCCTCCTATACCTAGACATAGTCTCTGCCCAAAACCTGCTAACGTCAATCTATAGGATATCTCGTACATGAGTGTCCCGCTCCTAGATATGACTACAGTATTACCCTTACTGAAGGGCTGCGCAGGCATTATACCTAGTTTCATAACCCCAGGCACTATTATGCCAGGTGTATTGGGGCCTACTACCACTGCATTATTGTTTCTAGCAAGTTCTATGCATCTGAGTGTATCTCTGACTGGTACATGCTCTGGTATCGCTACGAGTAACTTTATACCGTTGACTAGCGCATCTGTAGCTGCATCAAGGAAGTAGGGTGCAGGCACGAACATCACTGATATCTCTGCTTTATGATCCTTCAATGCATCTTTAACACTATTGTACACAGGTATCCCATCGAAGCTCTGCCCTCCTTTACCAGGGGTCACTCCAGCTACTATGTTTGTACCATACTCGCGCATAAGCCTTGTATGTAGGCTGCCAAACTTACCTGTCATACCCTGAACTATAACGGGTTTCTTGTTGTAGTTACCATAAGCAGCATTGCCTTGGAGTATACTGAATATATCTATTTTGTTAACCAACATATATACACATCACCCCTTCACTGCATTAACTGCATGACTTATGGCCTCCTCTACAGAGTCGAACATCATCGCTCTGCTGTTCCTGAGCATATCCTTTGCTATATCTGCGTTCCTACCAGCTATCCTAGCGAAGAGTGGTACGTTTATAATATTATCTTTATAGGCGTTTATTATAGCTTGTGCTACTATACTTGTATCTACTATACCGCCGAATAGGTTGACCAGTATGACCTTGACCTTATCTAACCTACTGATCAGGGTCAATGCCTTGTATATATTATCCAACGTTGCACCTCCACCAACATCCAGGAAGCATGCTGCTCTACCATCGGCATCGGAGAGCATATCTATGGTTGACATAACCAATCCAGCACCGTTACCTACAACGGCTATACTGCCATCCAACTCGACTAGACTGAAACCACTCTTCCTTGCCTCCGTCTCTATACTCTGCTCCTCGAATACCCTTAACTCTTCATGCCTGAAGAGTGCATTATCATCTATTATTATCTTCGCATCAAGCGCAATCATAGTAGAATCAACTACTGCTAATGGGTTTATTTCTGCAAGTTCAGCCTCCTTCTCGTTGACCAGCCTCAAGAGCCTCTTCGTTATATCTATGAAATCTATACTACCCTCATTGAGTCCAAGGTAAGAGGCTACCTCATCCATGACACTCTCATTGGCATTGTAGTTGAATATATCTACTGGTCTAACCAACTTGTTTCCTACGCTCTCTATATCTACTCCTCCTTCATTAGATGCTATGATAGTGTATCTCCTCTTGCTTCTATCAAGGAATATCGATAGATATAGTTCTCTATCATGTGGTATGAACTCTTCCAGTAGTATACTCTTAACTATCTCGCCCTTGACATCACTACCCAGCATGGAGTTCACAGTTCTATCTAACTCGTCTACATCTCTGCATACCTTGATTATACCGGCCTTGCCCCTGCCACCTACTCTAACCTGTGCCTTTGCTACTAAAGGAAACCCCAGTTCATTAGAGTACTTCCTAGCTTCCTCTATGCTTCTCACTACATACGAGTTAGGTATCCTTATACCATACTCCCTGAATAGTGACTTCGCCTGATACTCCAATAAACGCATAAGCAACCTTCTGGCACCTAGAATATAAAAGTTTCATTCTATAAGACGACTCTGTTAACATTCTCTCTAGCATACTATACACGCTACAATGCCCTAAGTTAACAGTGCCTATGAGACCCAGATTAACGTTATATCTAGCATACCATACATACTTAATTCAGCCCTTAAGCCCATAATATATAATAAAAAGTAGTCATTGTATATACTGAAATGGTAGAAGATTATCCAGTTAAGAGTTACGAAGGGTTTGAGCAGAAGGTGATAGACGGATATACTATATACAGGAGTAATAAACGTTGGATAGCATTGGTGGTAGTAGAGACAAGTAATGGTAAGGAGTTGAGGTTATACTCATGGGAGTTACGTAAGAATGAATGGAAGGTATCGCTGGCAAGTCAGAACGTTGGATTCTGGGACTGGGACTCTATAGTAAGTAAAGTGAAAGAGTTCAAGACAAAGTACGGGATATAATGACGAGTAAGAATTGTCTCAACGCTGATACTCGTATGATAGGTCTGTCTATCTGTATCTGTGTATTATATCTATCTTCTTGCTGCATCGAGTATAGCCTTCTTTATCTCTTCTGCTCTAGCACTTATGATGTAATACATCTCTAGTAACTCCTCCTGCTGCATAGCCCTTCTATTGGCTACCATGAAGTAGTTGTAGAACCCTCCTATTATCTCACCTATAGCAAGACCTAATGCAAAGTCCATATCATTACTTATGAGGTGCTTGAATGACCTTGCTACATTTACGAAATTAGAACTCTCTGCTAGTGTATCATCTATCAACTGTTCTAACGCATCTCTAAGGCTCTTATTCAGACCCAACCTGATATAATTCAGATTTACAGTTAATATTTATTTACCTTTCATGTAGTAGATACATGCATCTATGGCATGATATAGAGCCTGGGGAGCATGCACCTGCTATAATCAATGTTATAGTGGAGATACCCAAGGGCTCACAGAACAAATACGAGTATGATAAGGAGAGGA
>Ga0197142_1003964_pt1 | contig 12171 bp, 10 predicted proteins | sample GBS60_MetaG_FD_148614 | JGI IMG/M metagenome (GOLD analysis project Ga0197142, IMG submission 148614) | Sediment microbial communities from Great Boiling Springs, Gerlach, Nevada, United States - GBS 60_MetaG | ecosystem: Environmental > Aquatic > Thermal springs > Hot (42-90C) > Sediment... | reverse complement strand
CCTTGGTTCGACGTGGATTACTGCGTGCGCAAGGCAACGGCGGTGCTCAATGCCCAGCACACGAACCTGGAGCTTCTGGACTGGGCGGCACACCTGGCCCATCTGGCCACTCTGATGCGTCCCCACAGCAACGCGGTGCGACTGGTGCAAGCACGGGTCCTTCTGCGCCGTGGTCAGCGTGAGGACGGCCTCAAACTGCTCGAAGACATCCATTACGAGAGCGACAAAGGCTCGGGTGCCGAAGAAGAGGCGTGGTACCTGGCCACCAAACTCCTCGGACAATTGTACCTGGACGAATTGAACAAGCCGGAAAACGCCTTGCACTGCTACCTCAAGTACAAGGAGTATTACAAAAGCGGGGCCGACACCCTCTTCCAGATCGCACGCTGCTACGAGGCTCTCGGCGACTGGAGTCGGGCGATCCCGTATTACAAGGCGGTCACTGGCTTTGAAGGACACCCGCTGGTCTGGGAAGCCGAAGCAGCCCTCCGCCGGTTGCAGGAGGCAAAGGGATAAGCGAATGAGCGGGGAAGAATGACAGAGGAATGTGATAATCTCAGGGTATTATGCCGCTAGCATTTCTTTCATCATCTGGCGAGCTTCGTAGAGCCAACGTTTGATGGTGCCTTCCGGTTTGCCCAGCTTCCGGGCGATCTCAGCAACGGATAGTTCTTCAAAGTAATGCGCTTTCACAGCGTCCAGGTAGTTAGGCGGCAGCTGCTCGATCACACTGCGAACTTTTTCATGCTCTTCACGTTCGGTGACCTCGTCCATTGGGTCTTTCTCCCGGCTGGGGGTGTTTTCCAATAGGCTGAACCCTATTTCCGGAGTCCCCTTCTCCGTGGCCTCGGTTGAGTCGTTATGCGATGGGTGCAATTGGGACCGTAGGCGGTGCTTCTTTTCATTTTTTATGTAACGATAAATTACATTCCTAGAAATTTTGCAGATCCAGCACCAAAATGAACATATTTTTTCGAGTTTATACAATTTTATATAAACACATATAAATGTTTCCTGAATAATGTCATCAGGATCAATAGTATATGAATATTTATTTTTTATATATTCTCTCAAAGGTTCATGGCAAATATTGTACAATTTTCCCAATGCCTGGCGGTCACCCTGTTGAGCCTGCATGACGATGTGTGCGAAGGATTGTTCCATGGGTTGCTCCTAAGTTGGAGGACTTAAGGTTCACAATCTTTCGGCGTTGAGCCACCTGCGCTCAACGCGTGCAAAATCCGGCCCGCCCCCGCCGTTGAACCGGTGCTTCCAGTTCCGGTGGTCTCCGCTGTCTGCGGTGGTACCGAAGTGAAACCACGCAGTGATGCTCCTGGCCTGGTGTCGCACTCCAGCCCAATACAAGGCTCCACACCAGTACAGGGCTTCACCCCAATACGGAATCTCACCCCAATATGGAGTTCCACTCCGCTACAGAGTTTCACTCCAATACGGGATTACACTCCGCGACAGGGCTTCACCTCAGTACGGAGCTTCTCTACAAAGCATCACTCATCTCACATCCGTGAGAATTTATGATGCTAGCTAAATCATGCAATCTTTATCATTCTTTCATCAATAGCAAGCCAGCAATACATGCATTCATCACAACAAGCAGATCATCAGCCTAAAAAGGCCAATCATTTAGTGGAAATGCATGGTGAGATGTGAAAGTGGCGAAGGATGGTCCAGGTTCATAAGGTTCCCATGGGGATGCGCCGGGTTCTCCGAAGCTGGGCGAAGCGGGATCAGCAAGGGGATGTCCTCCAGGAGGCTCAGGAACACAAGGAATCGGTCACCGTGACGGATTCCAAGGGGGTGCTTCGGTAAAGCATCTGTTCACCGTTACGCGTTCTCCGGATCCATGGCTGGGGTGAGGGGTGTCAAACGCCTTCGGGTGGTCACTCTACAATACCCTCACATCAGGTTTGATGCCGAGCGGTGGGATTATTCCCGTTTTTTCGTTTTTTCGGTCCCTACCCTCGCAGTTTCTCGCATCTGACCAACCACAATATTCTCGTTCGCAGGTCGCCGGTGCATATTTGAGGAAAATCGAGGTTTTTTTGCCAGTCTCCAAACTTCAGCATGTCGATCGTCGTCGTGGTTATTTGCCCTCCTAGGTTACGTGGGAATCGATACTCACCAGCCGATAATTCACTCCGAAGAGTTCTCCCTGAATATGACTCCGAAATGTTCGCGGAGGTTCGCCATTTTTGGCAATTTTTTGGGATTTTTGGGCTGGCTCGTTTGGGGATCTTTGGGGGCTTCGCCGACGTCTTGCTGATGAATCAAAGACGCCGGCGTGTTCGCATCGGTTTTTAGATGCGTTTGCCTTTCAGGGGGTGGTGATGTGGGGTAGCTGTGTTGTGTTTGGGACTGGTGTGCTCTGTGTGACAGTCGGGTGGCCAACAGATCGAACCGGAGAGGTGGGTAGCGGAGAAATCGGTTTGGTGTCCTAGGCGTGACAGTCGGGTGGCAGGAAATAGAGCCGGAGGGAACGGTGGTGGAAAGGGTTGACGGGACTATTCCGGCAGGGGTCGGCCATGGGTTTCAGGTGCCAGGGCGATGAGGAGGAGCCCGAAGAGGTAAACGGCGGCGACGAGGGCACAAGCCTGGGCGTAATCGTTGTGGAAGGCGGCCAGGAGGTTGGCCATCTGCAGATTGCCGGCGGCGGCGATGATCCGCCCGAAGTTGAAGCCAAAACCTTGACCGGTGGCCCGCACGGCGGTGGGGAACAGCTCCGGCAAATAGAGAGGCAGCCAGCCGTAGAAGGCGGCCGAAACCAGGCTCATCAACGCCGCCGTGAGCAGGAAGGGGGCGCCGTAGTGATCGTTGAGGCGGTAGAAGCCGACCATGGTGAGCAAAGAAAGCAGACAGAGGGCAGCATAGACGGGTCGGCGTCCCCAGGGTCCGCAGATCAGGGCGGCCAAAAAGCAACCCAAGGCGGCGGAAAGGGAGGAGATGATCTGGAGCAACGGCTTGGCATCCGGAGTATCGCCGCCAGGCAAGGTGCCTACCCACATGTACATCCACATCAGGCCGGCCCAGGTTCCCAACAGGGGCACACCGCTCAGTCCCGCCCCCAGGAGCATCCGCAGCAGCACAGAGCGGCGCTGTGTCGGAGGTAGTCCGCTGCGGAGCAGATAGCCCCGCGCCGGATAAAGATACCCTCCCACCACCAGGAGCAAACCCACGAGCGAGCCGAGCACTCGCACCAGCAGAGACACCGAGCCGGCCGGCAAAGCCCACAAGGCAATCACGCCACAGGCCGCCGCCGTTCCCAAGAGTACGCCGAGCAGGTCCCGCTCCGACCAGTGGAACGCTTTACCCGCCTGCCGCTGATCTTCCCATCTGTCGGACTCGGGAACCAGCAGCCGGATGAGCAGGGTCAGCAAGGCGGGGATCGCCCCCAACAGGAAGAGCAAGCGCCAATAGCGATGGGTGGTCAATGCGTTTGTCCAATCCTGAGGAAGACCGATGGCCAACAGCCCCTGTTGCACCTGTTCCGGGGGCAGGTGGTTGAGGGCGTAGGCCATCGAGCCGCAGATGGTGTAGCCCAGATTGCCAAAGGCACCGATGAGGCCTGCCAAGAGGGTGCGTGACGCCCCTGGCCACAGTTCCATGACCAGGGCCACTCCCAAGGCCCACTCTCCCCCCATTCCTAAGGCGCCCAGGAAGCGGAGGATCGCCAGCCAGGCCGGTGCGGAAGCGGCCGCACTCAAACCGCTGCAGAGAGAGTACAGGAGGATGCTGACGGTCAAAGCTCGCACGCGGCCGAATTTGTCTCCCAGATAGCCGAAGAGGACTCCACCGGTAGCCGCCCCGACCAGAAAGCACGCCAGCACCACCCCGTACCACAGGTCCAAAGCGGCTTGTTCCGCCTCCGCCCCGAGCAACTCCCGCAAGGCATCCCGCCCCACCAGGGGAAACAGGCCCATCTCCATACCGTCGAACATCCAGCCGAGCAAAGCGGCAATGACAGCCAGCACGCGTCCGGTTCGGCTTACGCTCATAAGAACAGGCCCTCTGAGTCGCTCCTGGGCAGGTGGAGGGTGGTCCGCGCTGGGGGGAACTCCGGTCAGGACGGTCCCCAAGGGGTTCACGCTCGGGGATTCCCCGTCGAGGAAGCCGTGCTGGCCCGTTTCTGACAAGGTCGGCCTTTGCCCCTGCTTCGGCAAGGGGCAGAGGAAACTGGACCCAACCGCCGGAGACATCCTAGAACATTCTCCATGCTCGACACGCTCTTGCACGCCTTCCCGGTGGTGGTGGAATGGGAGGTGGCCTGGGGGGATATGGATGCCTATGGCCATGTCAACAACGTGGTCTATTTCCGCTATTTCGAGCAGGCCCGGATCGCCTATCTGGAGCGGATCGGCTGGATGCGTCTGAAAGAGGAGCACGGGTTGGGTCCGATTGTGGCTTCCACCTCGGCTCGCTATCGCAAGGCGCTGGTCTATCCCGATCATCTCTGGATCGGAGCCAAGGCGGTGGAAGTGCAGACGGATCGGGTCCGCTTCGTCTATCGCCTGGTGAGCCAGAAGCATCAGGCGGTGGCGGCGGAGGGCGACGTTGTGGTGGTCAGTTACGACTACCGCCGGGGAGAGAAAGTGCCGATTCCCGCCACCATCCGGTCAGCCATTGCAGCTCTGGAAGGGGAGTGCACCACGGGCCCAACCGCTGGGCCAGAAGGGGAATCACCGGCACCGGAAGCCAACACGCCCGCCCCAGGGTAAATGATTTGCAGGCAGGGTTCATCCAGGGTAAATGATTTGCAGGCAAGGTTCGCCCAAATGATTTGCAGGCAGGGTTTACCCATGGGGGATTCACCATGGGGGAAAGGAAGGAGGGTGACCCACCCGTCGGGGTTCATCTCGGCCTGCGAAGAAATGATTCACGCGGTGGACCGAGCTGTGCGCCGACGCCAGCCGAAGTACCCGGCACCAGCCGTGATGGCCAGGGAGAACACGGCCAGGCTGGAGGGCTCCGGAAGATTCTCCGCGTCGGAAGTCAGGCTCACGCCATCCAAACCGAGCTCGCTGTCATAAGCGTTATCCCCCACATTCCGGACACCAACCTCGAGGGTGTACGTGCCGGATGAGGAAAAGGTATAGGAAAAGAAGGTCCACGGTGTGAACCCGTAGTCTCCCACCTGCGAAACATCGCTGGAGAAGAGGATCTGATTGCCCTGAACGATGCGCACAAAGGCGTCATCGTTGTAGGGAAGATAATCATTGGCCTGGAAGAAGACCCAGCCCGACAGGGTATCCCCTGCCGCGGCCGAGAAACTTTGGGAGAGGGTCGTATAGACCCCTTCTCCTGCTCTGGCAGTGACGATGGCGAAGTAATTACCGTCTACGGGAGTAAAGGGACTGGGGCTGTAGCTCTGGTAAGAGGAAACCACACTAACAAGCCCAGTCGGATTGGCCGTCCACCCTGTGAGATCTCCGGTCTCGAAACTGCCGTTGATGATACTGGCCTGCGCCTGATTGATGCTGCTCAGGTTCAAGGTCAGGATGAACAACGCTACCATTGCGCGGTACATGGCATGCCTCCTTCGGACAATAGAGTGGGGTTTCAGCATGGGCGAATGGGCGACGTCTATAACGCCACCTATTGCCAGCATGCATGCCGTTGAGGAAAAACAGTTTTGACTGATGATAACCGAGGTGTGGGTGTCCTGTCCAGCAGAAAAATTGCAAATTTAGAGCCAAAATCACCCCGTCCCATTCCCGGTGTCATCCGGTTCATCCCGGTTTGCAGGCGGTGATCGATTCGAGCGTGAGTCGAGGCTTTCCGTGCTGCGGGATAACCGCAGGATAACAGTGGGGTATGTTCCGGTCAGATATCATGGAATCTCGGGCAGGTTCTATGGAATTCCGGGCAGATTCCAGGGAATCCCGAACAGGTCGCGAGGCTGCGGTTGAGGGGATGTGTTTCTCTCGGCGTTGGTTTCTATCGTGGTTGGTTCCTATCGCTGAAAAGGCTGCGGTTGAGCGGATGTGTTTCTCTCGGCGTTGGTTTCTGTCGTGGTTGGCTCCTATCGCTGAAAGGGGTGGGCGATCCTACAACAGCAGCGAGAGGTAGGGGAGACTGCCGGCCGGAATCGGGAGGAGGCAGGGAACAGACCGACCGGAAGGACGAAGGCCACGGTGACTGACGCCGGTGGGAGTAGAGAGAGGCAGAGGTTATGGTGGGTCCAGGGGAGGCGGAAGACGTGAACGAACGTGGAGGGTGCCCCGGGGAGGCGTGGCCGGTGGTGGTGCCCTCGAGTGTGCAGGAAGCCGGGGCGGTGATTCGGGAAGCCCGGAGTCGCAAAGAGGGGATCTTTCCTCGGGGGGGAGGGACACAATTGGAGGTGGGTTATCCGCCGGGCCGCAGCGGGATCATCCTGGAGACCACTGCCTGGCAGCAGGTGGTGGATTATCCGTCGCGGGACTTGACGATCACGGTGCAGGCGGGGATCACGGTGGGGCAGCTCCAGGCGGTGCTGGCTGAGCAGGGGCAATGGTTGCCCGTGGATGTGCCCCAGGCGGCGACGGCGACCTTGGGCGGTTCTCTGGCGGTGAACGTAAGCGGTCCGCGGCGGTACGGTTACGGGACCTGGCGGGACTATGTCATCGGCATCCGCTTCTTACAAGACGAGGGTATCGAGGTTCAAGGGGGTGGCCGGGTGGTGAAAAACGTGGCAGGTTACGACCTGATGAAGCTGCAGATCGGGGCCCTCGGCACGCTGGGCGTGATCACACAGGTGACGTTGAAGGTACGGCCCAAGCCGGAACGGTCCGCGGCGATCCTCTTCGGCTGCTCGGTCGAGGAACTCGGGCCGATGCTCGATCTGCTCCACCGCAGTGCCACCCGACCGGTCGCCGTGGAAGCCATGAATGCAGCCACGTGGGAGGCGATGGGTTTGCCCCGAAGCGGACCGGAGGCGCCGTGGCTGATCCTGGTGGGTTACGAGGAAAAGGCCGTCACGGTGGACTGGCAAGTGCGCACCGTGCAGGAGGAGGTCGCACGAGCGGGAGTGTCTGGGGCAGGAGTCGAACTGACGGAGCCCGAGACTCTGTGGCAACGGATCACCGACTGGCCCAGTCAGTCACCGCGTCCGGTGGTGGAGAAGGTGCGTGTGCGGCCCAGTCAGGTGGCAGAGGCTCTCCGGCACGCAGCCCAGGCGGGCGACTGGGTCCATGCCCACGCCCTCTGCGGCATCCTCTGGCGGCACCGCCTGGAACTTCCCTCTCCGGAACGAGCCGGCGAAGACCGCGGCATCCTCTGGCGAGTTCCACCGCAGAACAAAGCGGCCCTCTGGCTCTGGGGAGCAGACCCGCCCGCCTCCACTTGGGCCTTCCTGCGAGAACTGAAGCGGGCCTTGGACCCGGACAACGTCTTCAACCCCGGTCGGCTCTTCGGGGACCTGTAACCGCCGAGGTGGAGAGCCGGGCGGACCGGTGGCGCAATCCGGTGTGGCCCACCGCGTCCGCTTCTTCTCCCTCGTAAACGGCGGAGCCGGTCCGCAACCGTGGCGGCCTGAACATCCCGGGCGCAGGAACCCCGGGAAGAGGCAAACACGGCGAAGATTTTCCCCGGCGGAGACCCCCCGCATCCGAAAACCCGGGAGGATGGCAACAACCATGGGAATGGAAGGGACGGTCGTGGTGACTTCGGTCGGGTCTACCGACAGTGGCAGCGTGGCGACAGTGCAACGTCAGGCGTTGCCTCTGGTATCGTCCTCGGGGATATCCGAGGAGGGTGTGCGTCCGCAGCTGGATTACGAGTTGGTGCTGGATTGCGTGCATTGCGGCTTGTGCACGGCCAGTTGCCCCACCTACGTGGAGACGGGCCATGAGGCGGATTCTCCCCGGGGACGGATCTACCTGATGCGTCAGGTGCTCGACGGTGTGCTGCCGTTGGATGCAGACGTGGAGCGGCACCTGGACTTGTGCCTGAATTGCCGGGCGTGCGAGACGGCGTGCCCCTCGGGGGTGCAGTATGGCCGGATTCTCGAGCCGTTCCGCCTGGCAATGGCGGAGCGTGCCCCTGGTCGGCAGGTGCGGACCCTGTCCCGTTGGCAGCGCTGGTTGTTGTTCCATGTGTTTCCATACCGTGGACGCAATCGCTGGGTGCTGGCACCAGCCCGTCTGCTGCAATGGACCGGCCTGGATGGCCTGCTGGAGCGGCTGGGCCTGTTGCGCCTCCTGCCCCGCTCGCTGCGGACGATGCGGGAGATGCTACCCCCCTTAGAGCCGCACTATGGTTCGTTGCCGGAGGTGCTGGAAGCGGAGGGTCGGCGTCGGGCCCGGGTGGCCCTGTTTTTAGGCTGTGTGGCCGATGCCCTCTATCCTCAGACGAACTACGCCACGGCGCGGGTATTGCAAGCGAACGGCTGCGAGGTGTGGATTCCGCCTGCTCAGACCTGCTGCGGGGCCTTGCACTACCACGCGGCGGAGGAGGCAGCGGCCCAAGAGCTGGCAGCGATCAACTGCCAGGCGTTCGGGGCGATGGAGGACGGTCGGCTGTCCGAGGTGGATGCCATCATCACCAACGCGGCCGGTTGTGGGGCCCAGCTCAAAGACTACGGGCACTTGATGCAAAACACCCCTTATGCCGAGGCGGCGGCCCGCTTCCAGAACAAGGTCCGTGATGTCCACGAATTCCTCGCCGAACTGGGGCTGGTGCCGCCCCGCTATCCCCTGCCCTTGCGGGCAACCTATCATGATGCCTGTCATTTGCGGCATGCCCAGCAGATCGCTCGGGCCCCGCGGGCTGTGCTGGAACAGATTCCCCACTTGGAACTGGTGCCATTGCCCGAGAGCGAACTCTGCTGCGGAGCGGCGGGAAGCTACAATCTGACCCAGCCGGAGATGGCCGCCCGCCTGGGAGATCGCAAAGCCGAGCGGATCCGTTCCACCGGCGCCCAGGCGGTGTTCACCGGCAACGTCGGCTGCCTGATGCAAATCACCCGACACCTGCGCTCCCAAAGAAGCCGACTGTGGGTGGCCCATCCCATGGATGCCCTCTGGGCTGCCTACAGCGGAGATTATCCGGCGGCCGTGTCGGAGCTCCTGGCCGATGCTCGTCGATAAAGCGGCGGAGTACGTTCGGCCACAGGGTCACAGGGCAGGCCATTGCAGGTCCATTCCCCGCGGCGGGATGCTCAGGAACGCGAGGGACAGAAGAAAAAACGCAGCCCTCCTCAGCAGGCAGTCGAGGAGTGGCTGGACGGGAGTTTGGTACGAGGAGTTGGATCTGGGGTCGGGCGGGCGGGACCGTTCGGGCAACAATCCGGTCCGTTTTAGCGGCGACGAAACAGACGGGCGGCACCCAGCAGAGGCAAGCCCAAGGCGGCCAGGGCCAGCGTCGCGGGTTCGGGTACTTCCGGCGGAGGATTCTGCGAACGGGTCGGCGTGATCGTTTCCGTGATGTTGTTGTCGATCACCCCGTCGGCTGCCCGCGGGTTGGTGGCCGTGAAGAAGCTCGTCTTGCTCGTCGAATAGAGCGAGGTGGCCATGAAGTTCCCTAAGGTGAGCTGACCCGCGGGGATGGTCGGACCGTTGTAGGTCCAGGTCAGGTTGACAATCCCGGGATCATCCGTGGGGTTGAGCAGAGGCGGCGTCTGGCCGGTCATGTGCGTCGAGACGCTCCAGTAGGCCGCATAGCTGGGATCCGGGCCAGTGGCGCTGACCTTGGCCGAACCGGCAATATACCCCTCGAAATCGTAGATGGTGAAATAGTCTCCCGCTTTGAGCATCATGTCGGTGGGCAACACGATCGAGTAGGTCCAGCGGAAGTTGCCCGCCTCCGGGTGTACGCTCACTGAGACCGGCAGCAAGCCTGCCCCGGCCTGCCCTGCCGTCAGAGCCAGCATGGCCAGACCGACTCCCATGAACGCGATCCGGCGTGTGAAACCCAAATGCTGTTTCATCAAATCGATCCTCCGTGTCAGGCGACTCCTGGGTGAGAACGATCCGTCCGTCGGATCGTCGTGGGTTCCCGTTCGCCGTCTCCCTCCGTCGGTGGCGAGCGGGTGGCTTTCCAGAACAGGCTCCCTATTACTCACTCCCGTCGGCTGGTGTCAACCGCAATTCCCCATCGCCCGGTACCCCCGGCGATTCCCGGTCAGCGGACTTTTCCATCCCACGGCAGGATCGGGGCGAACGGCGACGCCAGAGGCTCAACAGCGGCAAACCCAGGGCAGCGAGCACCCAGGCGGCCGGTTCCGGGACCGGCGGCGGAGGCGGGGGGGCCTTGGGGGTCGGCACCGTCGTCGGTGTGATATTCTGATCGTTGCGACCGTTGACCACACCGGTCCGCGCCGCAAACCACGAATCCTTGGTATCCGGATAGATCGACAAAGCCCAGAAATTCCCCAAACCCGTCTGAGATGCTCCCAGAATGGGTCCGTGATAGGTCCAGGTCAAATTGGGAATGCCGGGATCCTCCGGGGGCAGCACCCCAGGGGGTACCGGACCTGCCCCGGCGCTGGAAAAACTCCAGTAACTCGCATAGGGGGTGCCGCCCACACGATCGCTCCCGGGGACCAACCCATCGAAATCGTAAATGGTAAAATAGTCCCCGGGCCGCAGCAGAGCGTCGCTCGGCAGCACAATGGCATAGGTGAAACGGTAATAGCCGCTATCCGGCAGAACGGAAACACGCACCGGAAGCAAGCCCCCCTGCGCCGGTGGGGCCATGAACAGGGCGAGCACCACCCAGCCTGTCCGCCAGATGCCACTTGGTAATCTTTTCATCCAGTTTCTCCCTGAGTGAACCATTCAGGCGTTCCCTTTTCGCGACCGCAGGGTAGCACCAGAGTGCGCCTCAGGTCAAGGGAGACTGCGTCGGCTGTGGAAAGGCAGAGGAACGGGCAGAATCAGGGACTGGGGGTGGGGTCCGAGGAAGGGGGCAAAAAGGACGAGGCCGTCGAGGGCGAAATCCCGGAACCGGGGGCAGGAAGGATCAGGGGCAATTGGGCGACGATCGTGTCCCGCTCCAGGCTGTGCCATTCTTCCGTCGCTTCCGGGCTCCCTTTGTCCGGCAGTTGAATGATCAACGGCTTGATCTCTCCGCTGCGCAGATCCACCACGATGCAGGTCTTGGGATGGGCCCGGAACAGCGCCCCCGGATTGGCCACGAGCGTCCGACCGGTACGGTGCTGCTCCCGGATGTGCGTGTGACCGTAAAACAGATAATCGAAATAATCCGCCGCTTCCAACTGGCGTAGATGGCGCCGCTCATGACTATGGAGCCAGGCGATCCGCTTGCCCGATACCTCCAGCACCCCGAATGTTTCGTAGGACACGCCTCCGATCTGCTTGATGGCCGCGGCCAGCTCCTTCCGTCGGCGATCCCAGTTGCCGAACACAAAATAGGTCGGCACCGGACGAAAGGCTTCCACCGCGGCTACCGACTCGATGTCGCCGCAATGCAGAATCAATTCCACCTGCTGCTCCTGGAGACGGCGCACCGCTTCAGCGATCGCTTCATAGCGGTCGTGTGTGTCGCTTACCACACCAATGCGCATACCGTCCCCCAAGAGAGTCTAAAATCTTCGCCTCCTACTCTCATCTTAGGCCACTCTAACATACCGCGGTACTGCCGGGGAGTTCAGTTGCCCGCTCCGAGCCTCTTGCGACTCCAACCGGCATCATGTCCCGCTTCCCTCGGCTCGAGAATGGGGGGCCGTAACACGGTCGTGGGGGCTATGGTCTCAAATCCGTATCATGTCCCGCTTCCCTCCGCTCCTGCGGGCCCACAGGAGTCCGCGGGAACTGTCCTGGCTCTTCTGTGGGCCGGTCCGGATTTCCTGGGCATTTGCGGATTTTCGGGGCATCTACTGCCCAACGTGATTTTGCTGGGAGCATCCCGGCTCATTTCCGTAAACCGGTCCATCCCGCCGTTTCTGTTGGCGAACAAGAACATGCCTGAGAGATTCCACACTTCGAGTGGAACCGTTGGACCCGCCCCACAGTTCCCCATAGATCATCAGTCACGATTTTTGGGTGGCCAGGAAATACTGACCTGGACAGCACGTCTGGGCCGATCCATAATGGAGAGCAGGTAATCATAAGTTCAGTTCATAGGCTGGACTTTCGAGCAGCCAGAACTGGGTTTGGTTACCACAGACCCGCAGCAACATCGAGTTTGCTGACCAGAGACAGAGACCCGCCGGACGAC
>Ga0197142_1003963_pt1 | contig 12177 bp, 5 predicted proteins | sample GBS60_MetaG_FD_148614 | JGI IMG/M metagenome (GOLD analysis project Ga0197142, IMG submission 148614) | Sediment microbial communities from Great Boiling Springs, Gerlach, Nevada, United States - GBS 60_MetaG | ecosystem: Environmental > Aquatic > Thermal springs > Hot (42-90C) > Sediment... | reverse complement strand
CAGCCGTCTGCGGCGGACTCTGGTTCGAATGAGCGCCGGTCCCGGGAGTCCGTCAGGCTTGCGCCTCGGGTTGCAGACTTTCGAGGCAGTCAAAGACAGCCCTGCGCGGCGATTTCCGAGCCAGGTTGCCGACCCCGAGGGGCAGCCAAGTTGCGGCAGACCAGTCAGCCGACCCTCTGAAGAACAGCGGTGAGATGCGCCAGGCTGCGCTCCGCCTGCTGGGGAGAGCCGCACTCGACCGAAAGAACGCCATTGAAGCCAGCGTCTTTCAGGATACGAACCACGCGCTCCCAGTCTATGACGCCGTCCCCGCAAGCGCAACCAACCGGAGTGCCTGTCACCTTGCCGCGTTCCCGCTCGGCGTGCTCCATGCTGATGTCTTTGGCGTGGATGTGCACGAGCAGCTTCCCGGCGGCCTTTAGCCCCTCATAAGGATCCTCCCCCGCCAAGAAGGCGTTTCCCGTGTCATAATTGATGCCGAGCAAGGGTGAGGGCACCAGCGTTGCGATCCGGAGCAGGCCCTCGGTCCGCTTTGTGATTTCCTGATGGGGCTCGATGCCCACGCGAATGCCATAACGTTCCGCGATCATCATCACGCGGGTCAAGGTGTATTTCATGATCGGAAAAGCTTCGTCCATGCTGACCCAGCGTGGCCGGATTCCCTCATCAGTATTGACCACAGGCGCCCCCACGACCGCAGCGAACCGGATGGCTTTTTCCAGATACGGCACGCTCACTTCCGGACGCATCAAGGGACAATGGGCGCTGAGGCCGGACAGTTTAAGCCCATGCTGGTCCAGGATGTCCTTCATTTCGTACGGATCATCCTCCATCGAAAACGAGTGATAATATCCCCCTTCGCTGAGCAATTCCCGACCGGTGTGGACCAGCGGCTCGACGAAACGGTAACCCATTCGCGCCGCCTCAGCCACCCCTGCGGAAAAGCTCTTGTCCTGCGAACGAATAAATTCGAGGTTCAAGCCCACTTCGATAGCCATGCTCTCAACTCCACGATGGTTGATAAAACTGTTTTGCTGGTTCCCGATCCGCCCGCGCGCCTGACATTCGCGGCATCCAGTAACCCTTGGCCGGCTCTTCGGGAAAGCAACTGACATTGGCCTGCCCGTCCCCGCTTTTCTGACCGACCTGACTCCGGCTGCTGTGACCACGAATCGCACAGCATCGGACGGGCCCGCCGGCAGGCCTCGGGTTGCGTCCCGCGCGAGCCGCAAGTCACTTCGCGGGGCTAAAACTGGTAGCGTAATGCAAACTGGATGTCTCGCGCATCCGTACTGGTGCTGTTGATCTTGCCAAAAGCCGCGGTGTTCATGGTTGCTCCGGGAAGCGAAAGGTTCACCGTGTTGAAGATATTGAAAAATTCGGCGCGGAACTGAAGACGATGCTTCTCGGTGAGGGGAAACGTCTTGTAAGCGCCGAAATCAAAATTAACGAAGCCCGGTCCGGAGAAAGCATTGCGGCCCAGATCACCGAACGTGTAGATGGGAGGCATCGCTACCGCCTGGGTGTTGAACCAACGCTCGGTGGTGCGCTCCTTGGCGGGTAATTGCAGCCGCCCGACCAAATTGGGACGCTGCCCGCCGGTGACTCCGGTGCTGGCGTTGTCGGTGGGAATCACGATCTTGATGGGGAAGCCGCTGCGGAGCGACGTAATGCCACTGATCTGCCAATCGCCCAGCAGCAGTCGGGCGAACCGCCCGGGCCGGCCCAAAAAGCGCTTACCCGGTCCCAGGGGCAATTCGTAGGCATAGCTTACGACGACCGTCTGCTCCACGTCGTAATCCGAGCGGCCCCTTTCGTCGCGCAACCGGAAGGGATTGTGTTGGCTGAAAGAAAGATAAGCCGAAGCATCGTCAATTGATTTTCCATAGGTATACGCGGCCAGTAAAGTCAGCCCGCGGGAATAACGCTTCTCCGCCTTGAACTGAAATGCGTTGTAGTTGGAGTTGGCGCGCGAGTTGGTCTCCGAGATGGTGCCGAATTGCGGGAACCGCCGCCGCGGAGCGAGGGGACCGGGGCCCGGAACGGCTGCGTTCTCACGCCACAGCGTGAACAGCTTGTGCGCCGCGGCGCCGACATACGCAGCCTCCAGCGCCAGATTGCCGGGCAACTGGCGCTGCACCGCCAGGTTCCACTGGTGGCTGTAACCCGTGCGTGCGCGGATGTTCGACGTTATGCCGAACGAGATCACGCTGGCCGGGTTTTGCGGGAAGAGATTGTCAAAAGGACGCTCGGGGAACTCCACGTTGAGCCCGGTCTCGTTTTGCTCCAGAGCGAAGGGCCATTGCCCGCGAGGGCCCTGCAACTCCCAAAGGAAGTTGGAATTGTAGAAGATGCCGTAACCCGCCCGGATCGTGGTCCGGTCGCCCAGGGTATAGGCGAGCCCGAAACGCGGCGCGAAATTGTTCCAATCCGGATCAATGATGCTGGGGCGGATGTTGGGCGGCTCCCCCGTGATCGGGTTGGTAGCGGCCCAGAACAGGTTCCCGTTGCGGAGATCCACGCCGCTCAAACGGCCTCGCTTCTCGTAGGGGAGTTGATTGTATTCGTAGCGCAGACCGAGGTTCATGATCAACTTCGGCGTCAGCCGAATGTCGTCCTGAAGATAGAAATGATAATTCGTGCTGCGCATCCGCACGCTGGTATCGCCCACGATCCGGCGAGCCGAGGAGGGCAGCCCAAGCAGGAAACTCGCCAGCGACTGGCCTGTGCGGGCGGGATTCTGAGGATCGCGCGTGGGCACGGAGTCGAAGCCGATAGTGCCGGCACGATAACTGGCGCCGAAATACTGCTGTCGCCGGATGTCGGCGCCGGTCTTGAAGGCGTGCCGACCGGCGATTTTGGTGAATGAAACCAGGTACTGATAATTGTTGAGGGGCCCGGTCAGACTGGCGTCCTGGGCGATACTGGCGAACCCGGAAATCGTAATGATCGGGAACATGGGGAATTGGTTGCTCTGGATGACGTAGCCCTGAATGCCAGTCTGACGGAAGAGGGCATCGGGGTTTTGGGGCGTATTGTAGGAGGCGATATAGGTCCGATTGAAAGCCAACTTGACATCCAGAATGCTGGTGGGACCGAACAGGTGGGTATCGCTGAGCAAAAAGTTGCGGTTTCGATTGAACAGCGTCGTATCCACGCGCGGCAGCGACGTGGGGGCCGACCGTTCGCGGTTGTTGAGGGAGAACCGCGCGAAAAGATTATTCTGGGCCGAAACGCGGTGGTCCACCCTCAGGTGCCACTGGTCGTCATCCTGTCGCTGACTCTTGGCGTTGACCAGATTGACGCCCGGAACGCCGAGGAGGTTGGGCGCCGGGTAAAATTGCTCGGCTATGATGCGGGAAGCGCGATGAATCCGCTCCGCGGGGATTTGGTTGCCGGGGAAGGGCGCGCGGGTGAGCACAGAGGGGTTGGCGGGATTTCGTTGCGTCGTCCAGGGATCGAAGATCGCCGGTCCGCCCGACAGATCGCCACGCAACTGGGCGGGAGTGGGCACCGTGCTTTGCGGGGGCGTCAGGCCCTTGCGCATACGGAAGCCCTCGGCCGCGAAAAAGAAGAAGCTTCGATCCCTGCCGTGGTAAAGCCGGGGGATCACGACGGGCCCTCCCAGGGTGCCGCCGAACTGGTTCTGCTTGAAGGCGCCGCGCACGGGCTGGAAGGGATTGCGGGCGTCCAGCTTGTCGTTACGCAGGTAATGATAGGCCACTCCATGGAGCTGATTCGTCCCGGAGCGCAGGGAAATGTTGATGTTGGCGCCGGCCGCCTTGCCGAACTCGGCCGAGGCGATATGGGTTTGGACCTTGAACTCCTCCAAAGCATCCACCGAGGGCGAGATGGCAAAGCTGTTGAAGAACGACTCGTTGTTGTCGGCGCCATCCAGCGTGAAGTTATTGTTCTGGGGACGCCCGCCATTGACGGACGGCGAGATGCCGCTGAGGTTGTTATTGGCGGCGGGCCCCTGACGGGGCGTGGTGCCCGGAACGAGTAACAGCAACTGGGTAAACTGGCGACCATTCAGGGGCATGTTCACGATGGTGGCGTTGCTGATCACCGTCCCCACGGTGGCCGACGTGGTGTTCAACAGCGGGACCTCACCGGTCACCTCGACAGTTTCCTGCACCTGGCCGAGACGCAGCGTGAAATCCACCCGAATGCTCGCATTCACGGGCAAGCGCAGGCCGCTGCGCACCTGTCGCTGGAAACCCGGCGCCTCGACGGCGACGCTGTACGGACCCGGCAACAGGGAAGGCGCAAGAAAATTGCCGTCCAGATCCGTTTTCAACACGCGGACCGCATTGGTGTCCTCATGTCGGATTTCGACCGATGCGCCAGGGACGGAAGCGCCACTGGCGTCCGTCACCGTACCGGTTATCGTCCCGAACGTCGTCTGAGCGAGGGCCCAGCCGGCCAGCGCATGCCACATAACTACAAAGAGGGCCATAGATTGACTTGTTTTCATTTCTCCCGTTCCTCTTTCGGCCTTCGCGACATCAACGCGCCTCCTTATGCTAGCACATTGACGCCGACGGGGCCCCGGCCCTCGACTTGTTCGTGGATACGCCCGTTCAGCACGAGCGGCTGAAGCTTTGCCGAACCAGTCGTTGAGACGGCCCTGCGATTCGAAGCTACCACTGGCTGGCCATGGAAGTTCGAGGCGCGCAAAATCCGACGGAGATATGAACGGTACTTTTTCCTCGTGTTATGATTTTTGCGAGGTAGGATAACAATGAAGCGCTACATAGGATTTTGCCTGCTGGTCGGCCTGACGCTGCAAGCCGCGGCGCCGGTCGCCAATCGCGAACCCCTCCAGCCTTCCGCATTCATCCCTTTGCCCCTAGGCGCAGTTAAACCTCGAGGCTGGCTGCTCCGTCAACTGGAAATTCAAGCCAACGGACTGAGCGGGCATCTTGACGAATTTTGGCCGTCCTTGGCGGCAGACAGCGGATGGTTAGGCGGCGCGGGCGAGAGCTGGGAGCGCGGTCCGTACTACACGGATGGCATCGTGCCTTTGGCCTGGCTGCTCGAGGATCCCAAGTTGATTTCCAAGGCCCGCAAGTGGGTGAGTTGGACGCTGGACAACCAGCACCCCGACGGCTGGATCGGGCCCCGCATGAACACCGACTGGTGGCCCAACATGGTGATGTTGAAGGCTTTGACCCAGTGGCAGGAGGCCACTGGCGACCCGCGGGTCATCCCGCTCATGGAGCGATACTTCCGTCATCAGCTCGAGCGAATGCCGCGGGATCCCCTGCAAAGATGGGCGATTTACCGCTGGCAGGATCAGGTTTTGAGCGTGATCTGGCTCTATAACCGCACGGGGGAGCGCCGGTGGCTCGATCTGGCGTGGTTGCTGAAAAATCAGGGTCATGACTGGCGCTCACAGTTTGATCCCTTTCCGTTCTGTCGCAAAATGAGCGCCTCCGAAGTCAGCATGCGCACCCATGTAGTGAACAACGCCATGGCTTACAAAACCTCCCCTGTGTGGTGGCTGATTTCAGGCGATCCGGCAGATCGCGAAGCCGTCTATCGGCAGTTTCGGGAACTGGATCGGTGCCACCTGTTGCCCAACGGCGCCCATTCCGGCGACGAGCATTATGCCGGTCGCAATCCCACGCAGGGCACGGAATTGTGCGCCATCGTAGAGGGCATTTTCTCGCTCATTCATGTGACGGCCATCCTCGGCGATGCGGCTTTCGCCGACAGGCTCGAAAAACTGGCGTATAATCCCCTGCCCGGCACTTTCACCGCCGACATGTGGGCCCACCAGTACGACCAGCAACCCAATCAGGTGCTATGCAGCATCCATCCCCGCGAATGGACGACGAATGGCCCGGAATCCAATCTGTTCGGCCTCGAACCTCACTTCGGTTGCTGCACCGCGAACATGCATCAAGGCTGGCCGAAATTCGTGGCCAACTTGTGGATGGCTACGCCGGACGGAGGGTTGGCCGCCGTGGCCTACGGCCCCAGCCGAGTGACAACCCGCGTGGGCGAGGCCACCGCGGTGTTGGAACAGGAGACCGAGTATCCCTTCCGCGAGACCGTTCGGATTCGGGTGCATTCGCCGACGCCGGTCACCTTCCCCTTGCACTTGCGCATTCCCGGCTGGGCAGAAGGCGCCTCCGTACGGGTCAACGGCAAAGAGCAGGGCGGCGTGCGCGCCGGCGCTTTTTACCGCATTCAGCGACTGTGGAAGCCCGGCGACATAGTGTCATTGCGCCTGCCCATGCGTCTGCGAGTGACACGCTGGTACCGTAACTCAATCGCCATCGAGCGAGGCCCCCTCGTGTTCGCGCTTAAAATTGGGGAGGACTGGCGCAAGATCCGGCAACACGGTCCCGCTGCGGATTGGGAAGTTCACCCCACTACACCCTGGAACTACGCCCTGCTCGTGGATGAGGGGCGTCCGGAGCGAACGATTCGTGTCATCGAGCGAACGATGGGGAAGACGCCTTATTCCGCCGACGGTGCGCCCATCGAGCTGCGGGTTCCCGCGCGCAAGCTGCCGGAGTGGAAGCTCGAAAACGGCTCGGCGGGCCTGCTGCCTGAAAGTCCGGTAACCAGTGAGGAGCCGCTCGAAACGGTCACTCTCATCCCCTACGGCTCGGCCAAGTTGCGCATCACCGCCTTTCCGCAGTTATCGAGGTAGCCGCGAACCGGAGCGAGCCTTTCGGGTTCTGGACCGCCGCGGCACGTGCCCGGACTCTCAGTAACGAACGCGCACGGTGTGCTTGCCCGGTCGTGGCGGCAACAAAATCAATTCTTTGTCGGCGTCGAAATTGATTGCGACCCCGTTGACCTCCGCGCCGGCGATCTTCCGCCCGTCCGGATGACGGAGCCGCAGCAGCACCCGCCGGCCCTGAAAAGCTGCGGGCAGCTCGACCTGCGCTTCGATGAGGCCCTCGGCGACCCGCGATCGAATTTCAAAGCTCACCGGACCGAAGTAGGTGGCCGCACTCTCCACTTGGATTCGCTCCCCGTGTCGCAACCAGCGGCGCGGGATGCCGGACGCAATCCAGAGGCCGTCGGGCATCTCGCGGACTAAGAGCTGTCGCAGCCAGATCAAGAAAGCCGCTTCGTCGGAGGTTTTGTAGAAGGGCCCGCCGCTGGTTCCGAATGACGGAACCCATTCCGTAAAAGCGATAACGTCGGGATAGAAGCTGACCCCGAAGGTGTTATAAAAGGCACGCAGGGCATGGGGGATCTGGTCGCGCTCCAGGTAAATCATCGGGGCATTCACCAGATTCGGCTGGAGCGTAATGCCCCCCCGACTGAACCAGTCGCTCTCCGGCACGGAAAACGACCACGGCGCCATGAACAGGTTATCTTCCAGATCCCGCAGGATCCAATCACTGATCGGCTCGTCTGGCGAAAAGACCTCGGTGTCCACCAACACAATTGAACCGTACAGAATGTTGCGGATCCATCCTATATCACGACCGTGGAGATGAGTCCGGGGAGGCACGGTAGGCACCCACGTGCCGTCACGCAACGGCGCGACAGGCGAAGCCTCCATGGACCGCAAAGCCGCCTCCCGAATATCCGCCCGATAAGCTTCCGCCTCGCGCGCATAGCGCCGGCTTGCCTCGGGGTCCATGTCGCCCAAGGCACGAGCGAAATACTTCAGTCCCTTGTATGCGTAGCCGTTGACAGCGAACCAATGATGCCATTCTTCGTTGTCTTCCAGTTGCCCGGGCGGCAAAAGCCCGTACTCCCAAACTCGCCTGCCATCCGGCCCGGTGCGCATGGTCGCGCGCCGCTCGGAGATGATCCAATCCGCCGCTTTCTTCATGCTCGGTAGCCGGGCTTCCCACCATGCCCGATCACGCGTAAAAAGGTAGTGCTCGGCCAGGGCCCACAGGGTCCATCCGTGATTGAGGTTATAGCCGGAATGCGTGTAGTCACGCTCGGGAGAGAAAAACACGCCGTGGTAAATGGCGCTGCCGTCACGAAATCGGCCGGGGAAGGGCTTGGACCCCTGACGAGCGACAAAGGGTTCCAGGAAGCGAGCCGCCCAGTCGTGCAAACCCCGCATGTCCAGCAAGCGTGCCTGGATGGCGGTTTCGTTGGCGAACATGTTATAACGGAGGGTGCCGCACGGCCCCATGTACAGGCCGCTGGGAGGGTCGCGGAAAACCGACAACAAGATGTGCTGTAACGCGGCGCGATGGAAAACGTTCAGGATTCGGTCGGGCACATGCAGCTTCATGCCCTGTTGGAGCTGCGACCTCCAGTAGTTAGCGACCCGCTGCCGCTCATGCTCGTGATCCAGTCGCATGATCTCCTGCAAGACCGCCGGCTCCAAAACACTGAACAGGGACAGACGAATTTGCAGATCAGCCGCCTCGCCGGGCGCAATTTCCGCCGTCCAGCAGGCCGCCGGGCCGCGGTAGTCGGCCTCGGGGGGCAAATGCTCGATCGTCAGACTTCCCGCGGACGCACGCAGCGCGGCCCGGAAACTGCCTCGAGCGCCACGAAGGATGCCGTCGGTAAGATGCAGGGGTTCGGCCGGATCCACGTGAAGCCACAGAATGGCTCGCTGCGCCTGCGACGTAGGGTTGCTGACCGTGATCCTCATCATCAAAATGCCGGGCTCATCTCCGCGGGTGAGAAAGGGATCCAAGGGCGAGCCGGCCAAGGTGACGAACGCTTCCTGGCGAAACCGGATGGGGCCGTCCTTCCACTCCGTAATCGCCACCGGAAGCTCGTCGTCCAACATTCTTTGCTGGACCACGCCCTCACGCTCCCGAAAGTCAGGCTTCAGTCCAGAGCCGATTCGCCAGGTGATCCGGTCACCCTCCCATTGCATTCTGGCCAGTTCCTCCGCAAACAATTTCGACTCCCGCTTGCTAATGAAAACATTGCCGTTGAACATCAAGGCGTACTTGTGACGGTTACCCACGAAGCCCAAGGCAATGTACCGGTAAGGCGAGCGGTTCGTCATCTTCAGCGCGGGAATCTCGGCCAGTGCGCGCTCCAACGACTGCTCGGGATGCGAGGCTATCTGGCTGACAATATCTTTGCCCGGCCGCAGGCGGCCACTGCCCAAGTAGGTGGCGTAATCGTACCCAGCCGTCGCATCCCCGATAAAGATCCCGGCATCCCGGACATAAATTCCTTTCTCGCGAATGAGGTCGTCCATGGCGACCCCAAAGCGTATGTCGCGGGTCCGGATGCTGAGGATCGTGCGGTCGTTCGATCCGGCTTCATGATCGGCATACACGACCGTAGTCCGGACGACGTTGCCGCGCTGACTCACAGCGCGGATGAAGCCGTTGTAAATCGCCAGTTCAACCGGATGCGCAGGCTTGTTTTCGCAGCCTGTTTCGATGGACACCTCTCGCACGGCCGCCCGGGAGCCGCCATAGATGCGCAGCGCCGCGATCCAAGGCGAGCGTGGCGAGCGAAACCGCAGGCGGACCTTGAGGGCCTGGCGCCACCGTGGCGGCGTGCCCGAAAAGTGCGGAGCGTTCGGGTTTTCCTCGACGTCCAGCGGCCGAAAACGATAGCGCAGGCCGCCCGGGATTCTTTCGGCAACGGCCTTGATGGGCCGCCACTGCCCGTTCCACGGACTATCGGTGCGCGTCCAGCCGCCGCGCCCCTCTGGCGGCGGCCAACTGGACACCCAGTATTCGGGGATAATCTCCTGCGGCATCTCGTTGCCGCGGAATTGAACTTCGATTTCGCGGAACTGACGGGGCTCATCCCATTCCACTCCAAGGTTCCAGTCGCCCGGGCCCTCCCCCTGGGCGGCTGGCCAACCGCCTTTGCTTTGTGCCAGGTAAAGTTTTTCCTCGCCGCCGGCCAGCCATGCCTTGACTGTTCCGAAGGATGCCAGATCCAGGCGCTCGCCCGCCACGAGTGGCGTCAGCACGAGCGCGAGCAACAGCTCTCCATACATATCGGCTCACTACCTCAGATGCTCAGAATACCAGAACACAACGCCACGATAAGGTCCGATGTATTGATTGTTCTCGCCGTGCTCGAACCCCAACACCGCCGATTTCGTCCAATTCACCCTGTCCGCAACATGGAAGCGGTAAGCGATCTTGGGCTTGGCGGTGTCCAGCATCCCGTACAGAGGACGGGTCAGGGGGCCGCCAAAGAAATACCAGCCGCAGCGGAAATAGTCTTCGGTTCCGGTGCCGTGCCAGGCCGGCGGGAAGCCCTCCCCGTCCACATAGAACCGTTCATCCCCTTCCATGGCTTCGTCCGGCACCTCGAGGATGGCGCCGACGTAATGACCCCGCCCGCGGACCTCCAGGATGCGCAGGTCCCGCCCCGGCTCGGTGCGATCTTCCACCCTGCTGGCGCGAAAGTAAAAATGCTCCTTCTCGAACCAGCCGTCCCGGACGCGGACGAAAATGCGCGTTCCGGGCGATGTTTCCAACCGAAACTCGCGACGAAAGGGCATGGGAAAGCGGCAGTAGTAGATACCGGCTTCGTCCACGCCCAGCAACAGCGATCGCATCCGGGCTTGCGGTCGCAGTTGCCGGGAAAAACCCCAGAACTCGGCCACCTTCAGGTCTACCGCCAACTCGCCGTCAACGTGAATTCGCAGCGGCGCCTCATCCGTTCCGGAACCCAGATCCAGCCGTAGTTCATTGACGATGCCGCGGCGCTTCCGGACGACCACCTTTGATTCCGAGACAAGCGTTTCCCCGCTCGTGTCCATCTCCCAGGAAGGGAAATGCGCCTCGCCCAGCGGCGTGCTCTCGACGGGGCGAGGAAGCCTCTGATACGTGAATTGATGATATAGATGCGGGATCAATTCGCCCCGACCATTTTTTCGATGGGTGTAAGAATCTTCATGTTGGGTGAGCGTAATTTTCAAAAACCGTGCGTAGTAAATCGGAGCATAGCAGATCCAGGCGCCGCTGGATCTTTCAGCCAAGGGCTGGGGAAAAATTTTCCCGTCCTCGAATAGGTCTGGCAGGCGGTAGCGAAACCGGGGAGCTTCTTCGCCATCGAAATAAAAGTTGAGTTGTCCACCCAGGTAGGGTTGCCCCCTTTTGTTCTTCGCCGTGAACCACATGCTGGTGAGCACTCCCGGGCCTGCGGCCTCGAACAGGACCCACTCGGAGGTCGGATCCCAAAAAGGCACGCTTGGAGGCTCCACCCGAATTAGGTTGCCGGAATCATAGTTGCCGTCGTTGTAGTCATAACCGCTCCGCATCATCGTCTTGGTGGGATCAGGGACGCTCAGCCATCGCAAATGCAACGGATCCCGTTGTAGTGCGATCTGGGCGGCTAAGATCTGTGGCGTAAGCAAAAATATCAACCTGTTAGTCATCTGCACCTCAAGGCAAGCATTATGCCACGGTGCGGGTTGCTGGTGCGTTTCCAAGAGGACTGGGCAACCCACCGGCATAGCGTCTCTCCGCCGGCTCGGTGTCAGGCCTTGAACTGGACGCGTTCGGTCATGACGAGCGGACAAGATGTCTACCTGCCTGCGCTCCCCCGGCCAAGCTTGAACGGTTAATCTTGGGTCACCAACGTCCTGCGCCCAAAAGCGGGCAGCATGGCTGCTGCGGGATCAGCCAGGCCGTGATGGCGGTCCGGATGCTGGCAATCGAAGCGTAAGCGTCAGACCAACCACATTCTTGACGGGCGATCGGGTTTTGCGGTAAGCGAGGCGGCGCGCCTCAGCCGCCGCGAGACGCCGTCCCGGCAAGCCGGGACGCCGCCCAACGAGAGGGAGTAAGTTCCCCGACGCGCTGGATGTTCGTGTCCGCCAGCCGCGGTAACACGTCGGCCAAGTAGGCGCGCAGGTCCAACCCGAGCCCCTTCGAGGTCTCCACCACGGACAGGATCGCCGCTACCTTGGGCCCTGCCTCCGCGCTGCCGACGTGAATCCAGTTTTTGCGTCCCAACGCCACCCCGCGGAGGGCGTTCTCGGCCAGGTTGGTGCTCAGCTCCAACTCGCCATGATCCACAAACCGCACCAGCCTGGGCCACAACCCCAAGGCGTAGGCCGCCGCCTTGCCCAAGGCACTGGCCGGCAGCGCCGTCTGGCTCACTGCCTCCAGCTCCGCCCGCAGCACCTCCAATCGCGGCCACGCATGCCGACGCCGCCACTCGCGCCGCGCCTCCCCCTGCCAGCCCCGCGCCCGCGCCTCCGCCTCCAACCCAAACAACTCGTCAATCCGCGCCACCCCA
>Ga0197142_1003961_pt1 | contig 12182 bp, 11 predicted proteins | sample GBS60_MetaG_FD_148614 | JGI IMG/M metagenome (GOLD analysis project Ga0197142, IMG submission 148614) | Sediment microbial communities from Great Boiling Springs, Gerlach, Nevada, United States - GBS 60_MetaG | ecosystem: Environmental > Aquatic > Thermal springs > Hot (42-90C) > Sediment... | reverse complement strand
CCCCTTCTCCCACAAGGGGAGAAGGGGGAGTTCGGGCGTCCTGATGCTCCATAGGGAAAGTGCGAGGACAGGAGACGCCAGAAGGCTCTGGTTCTGCACGTCGCTATAATTCGGATCTCCTCAATCTCGCCCCCCGGCAACGATTCGGTGGTGGTGCAGGATCTCGCGCAGGAATCGACCGGTGTGCGACTCCTCGATCAGCGCCACTTCTTCGGGAGTGCCGGTCGCCACGACTCTGCCACCCCCGTCGCCTCCCTCCGGTCCCATGTCGATGATCCAGTCTGCGGTTTTGATAACGTCCAGGTTGTGCTCGATGACGAGCACGGTGTTGCCTGCATCCACCAGGCGGTGCAGTACCGTCAACAGGCGTTGCACATCGGCGAAGTGCAGCCCGGTCGTCGGTTCATCCAGAATGTACATGGTGCGACCGGTAGCAGTGCGTGCCAGTTCTTTCGCCAGTTTCACCCGCTGCGCCTCGCCGCCGGAAAGGGTCGTCGCCGACTGACCGAGTTTGATGTAGTCCAGACCGACGTCGTGGAGCGTTTGCAGGATGCGCCTGATGCGCGGCACATTGTCGAAGAACTCCAGCGCCGTCTGCACGTCCATGTCGAGCACGTCAGCAATGGACTTGCCCTTGTACCTGACCTGCAATGTTTCACGGTTGTACCGTTTCCCCTTACAGACATCGCAGCGCACCCAGACATCCGCCAGGAACTGCATGTCGATGCGCTTTTCGCCATTCCCTTCGCAGGCTTCGCAACGCCCGCCCTTCAGGTTGAACGAGAAGCGCCCGGCGTTGTAGCCGCGCAGTTTCGCCTCATTGGTCGAAGCGAACAGTTCGCGGATCAGGTCGAACAGTTTGACGTATGTTGCCGGGTTGGAGCGCGGGGTTCGCCCAATCGGTTGCTGGTCGATATCGATCACCTTATCGAGATGTTCCAGCCCACGCAATGTACGGAACGGTCCCGGCTTCAACTGCGCGCGGTTCAGGCGGTTTGCCAGCGCAGGGTAGAGCGTTTCGGTGATCAGCGATGATTTTCCCGACCCGGAGACGCCGGTCACGCAGATGAAGACGCCAAGCGGAAAGCGAACAGTCACGTCGCGCAGATTATTCATGGTTGCGCCTTCGAGTTCGAGCCAGGGACCATCCGCCTGGTCGGTTGCATGATCGGTCCGGCGACGGCGGCGCGGCGCGTCCTGCACCGTCTCGGCAACCGGACGCACTCGCGCAGTGCGGCGCTGCTGCGGGATCGGAATGTCCAATCGCCCGGACAGGTATGCGCCGGTCAGGGAGCCAGGGTTTGCGGCGATCAGATCAGGCGGACCGGCTGCGACCACCTCGCCCCCCTTGACGCCTGCCCCAGGACCGAAGTCGATGATCCAGTCAGCCGCCTGCATGGTTTCCAGGTCGTGCTCGACGACGACGACGGTATTGCCCAGATCGCGCAGTTTCAGCAGGGTATCGAGCAGTTTGCGATTGTCGCGCTGGTGCAGCCCGATGCTCGGTTCATCGAGGATATAGGTGACGCCGACGAGACCGGAGCCGATCTGTGATGCCAGGCGAATACGCTGCGCCTCGCCGCCGGAGAGGGTTGGCGCGGGGCGTTCGAGGGTGAGGTAATGCAGACCGACATTGAGCAGGAACCCCAGGCGCTCGCGGATCTCCTTGAGCACATCACTGACAATCGCCATCTGGTAGTCGCTCAGTGGTGTCACACTGAGGTGGGGTATGGCGCCATTGCCTGCGACATGCCCGTTCAATGCCGCCAGATGCGACGGGTCTACCGGCATGCCGCTCAGGGCGTGCACCCATGCCATCGCACCGGTAATCGTCAGGCGCGTCACATCGCGCAGCGACCACCCGCCGACCCTGACCGCCAGGCTTTCGGGGCGCAGACGCGCACCGTCGCACGCCGGGCAGGGTTGTTCGCTCATAAAACTCTGGTAATACTCGCGGGTGTAATCACTGCCGGTCTGTTGATAGCGGCGACGAATTTCACTTGCCAGTCCCTCCCAGGGACGCATGAACTCACCACGACTATCACTGGTTTCGTCGCCCCAGCGAAAGCGGATCCGTTCCTTTCCACTGCCATAGATAATGACGTGGCGCGCCTGCTCGCTGAGTTGTTCCCATGGCGTATCGAGATCGAAGCCGTAGTGATGCGCAATTGCCAGCAACGCGCGGTACCCCCACGAATCACGCTTTTTGCGCAGTTCGCCCCAGTAGGTCACCGCGCCCTCATGCAGGGTCAATGATGGGTTGGGTACGAGCAGCAGCGGGTCCACCTCCATCCGAACGCCGAGACCGGTGCATTCAGGGCAGGCGCCCTGTGGACTGTTGAACGAAAACATCTGCGGCGACAGTTCGGGGAACGAAATGCCGCAGTGGACGCAGGTGTTGGCTTCGCTCATCAACCATTCTTCTGTGCCACCGGATGGATTCTGGATGCTGATAACCAGTTGCCCCTCGCCAACACGCAGCGCCTGTTCGACACTATCGGTCAGGCGAGTGACGAATGCATCCCAATCGCTCTGCGCCCCTGCCTGCGCTTTTCCAATCGGACCGTGCGGAATGTGCGGCTCATCGATTGCACCTTCGCGTGCCAGTATGGTCAAACGATCAACCACAATCTCGATGGTATGCTTGACCTTCTTGTTGAGTTTGATTTCGCTTGCCAGGTCGCGTATTTCGCCATCGACGCGCACCCGCGCGAATCCCTCGGCGCGCGCTTCGGCGAACACGTCCTTGTACTCGCCTTTGCGTTGCGACACGAGCGGCGCCAGCACCATGAAGCGTGTGCCAGCCGGTAACGTCAGCACGCGGTTGACGATCTGCTCGGCGCTTTGCGAACTGACCGGTCGCCCGCACATGTGGCAGTGCTGCGTTCCAACGCGAGCGTACAGCAGGCGCAGATAGTCGTAGATCTCGGTGACGGTGCCGACGGTCGAGCGCGGATTCTTCGACGCGCTCTTCTGCTCGATGGCAATCGCCGGCGAGAGACCGCCAATGTAATCGACTTTCGGCTTCTCCATCTGCCCGAGAAACTGACGGGCGTATGCCGAGAGCGACTCGACGTACCGGCGCTGTCCTTCGGCATACAGCGTATCGAACGCCAGCGACGACTTTCCCGAACCTGAGACGCCGGTCAGCACAACCAGTTTGTCGCGTGGGATTTCGAGGTCGATGCCCTTCAGATTGTGCTCACGCGCACCCTTGATAACGATGGCGTCTTTTGCCATACTCCGGCGACCTTTCGCAAGACACGCAGCGTATCCGACCGAATCGGCGCAAATTCTGCTCAGGAAGATGATACGCTGACAGGTGATATGAACAGACGTGCGACAGTATAGCACTGCCCTGCGCCCGAGTCAATCCGGCGCAGAGCGTCCTGTCAATGAATTACGTTCCTGGAAGCGTCCAGGGATGTTCGAGTATGGCGGGATTCGGACAGTTTGTCCGGATGCTGCACGCACTGTTCATGATGGCGGTTAATGTCGTCTGTTTCTTGTATCTGGTGGTCGTCGAAATCTTCGTAGTATTTCCAATGCGCCTGACAGCGTTCTTGAGAGCCTGTTGCCGGTAATCCCAAAGGATTTTCTTGCAGGAAACAGAGGTCAGGTCAAAGTCCGCCCACGATGCCGGAAGGAGGTATACCTTCTACCAGGCATGCGCTGGAGACGGATTCTCATGGCAGGATATAACCCCCTTGCTGTAGTTTTTTGCGGATGAAATCCCTTATCCGCTCCGCCAGATTCACAGCACGCTGCGTTTCTTCCACGCTGGGGAAGACAACTGTATCGTAGCGAACTTCGACTGCATAGGAGGTCAGGTACGGAGCGCTCCATTCAATGAGCTGCCGGAACTCGGGATCTATCTAGACACAGAGACTGATTAAGAACGCGATATCGTGGGTTCGTGGGATTTCTTTTCCGTGAAAGATGAGAAACGCCTTCAGGTATTTTTCAGCGCACTGCTGCATATGGAAACAAATGGCATCTGTGGCGGGATCCTCAGTCACCAACTCGTCCCTGCCGATTTTGAGATCGCTTTCAGCCCTGCGTATCCAGAGAATGATCGCCTCTTCGTTCATACTGGGACCCCTTCTTTCAGCACATAGTAGGTGAGAAAACCGGTATTGCCTTTACGGGCCTGAACGAGCGCCTCTGACTGGAAGAGAACATCCGCGTAAAAGCCAAGTTCTGCAAATCGGCAGCTGAGCCTCGATGCAATCTCTGCCTTTTCTTGCCGAGAGGGTTCCCGGTCGGTGATGACAAAGAAGTCCCAGTCGCTGTCGGGGCGAGCATCGCCGCGGGCCCGGCTACCGAAGAGCAGGATGCGAAGCACTCGATACCCTTCCTGCTCCACTTCCCCGGTGATGATTGCCCTGACTTGCGCTAACACATCTTGCATCGCTTCACCACAGAATGATATAGCCGTACTTTACCATGTCTTATTGTAGCACCATCTGCTTCTGGTGCAGCAGCTCGAAGTCGCGCCAGCGTGCGCAGACGACCTTCTCCTCTCCGGCGAGGTGCAGAACGGTTGACTGCGGGATCGCATGCATACGGACGGGATACCCGCGCATCCGGCATGTACCTGGTTCAATACGTCTGCGATCGCCAGTCAAGTCTGCGCCCTACCCGGAAGGCGACTTCGTGCGCGGGCATGCAGCGGCGTTGGGTGTCTTCCCTGACCAAGAGCGCACAGCAGTCAGGCGTATGCTGCGCACATCTCCATACACTCCACAGGAAAATTCCAGCTCAGCAACAGATGCTCATCAAGAAACACGATGGTCGAAGAATCGCCACGTCGCCAGAACCGAAAGTGCGTACAGCGCCGCTGTCGCAACGAACAGCGGTCTGAAACCGTACCGTTCCTGAACGAACGTGCTGATCAGGGGCGCAATGAGAAACCCGGCGCTATACGCCGCCCCCAGCAGCCCGATCATGAACGGTCGCGCGCGCTCTTCGGTGTGTTCCATCGCATAGGCATCGTAGAGCGGCGCTGCCATATTGAAGGCAACGACGCGCGCCAATGCGGCGATGATTGCCAGCCACAGATCGGAGGCGGCGCCCAACAGAAGCAGGAGCGGAATCCCAACAGCGCGGGTTACGACCACAGTACGGATCTTCCCCAGGCGCGCCGCCAGCGCTGGACCGGTCAGCGCCGCCAGTCCGGTCGCTACATCGAACCCGGCGAAGAGCGCACCGAGCGCGCGGTTGTCGAGACCAAACCGCTCACGGAAGTAGAGGTTGAGATAGGGAATGAGCAGCGCCGCTCCCCATGAGATCAGGAAGGGCGGCAGCAAAAGTTTGACCACCAGTGCCGGTTTGCGCATCAGTGCCTGCAGCGGCGTGGGTAGACGCCTGAACCATGGTCGGGCACGAGCCAGCCAGGGAGGTGCGCTGCTGGAGTGCGCATCTGTTTCCGTCGGAGCGGCGACGCTTTCCGACGACGGTGACGCCAATGGATGCTCTGGTTCACGAAGCAGCAACAACGGCGGGAGCGATGCCAGTGCGCCGATCCCGGCAATGGCAAATACCGCGCGATAGGTCACGCCGCTGTCGGGCGGAACATTGAGCAGATACGCGACTGCATCGGCAAGGAACCCGGCGCCGAGGTTGCCAATGCCATTCAAGCCGATAGCGATCGCAGCGCTGGCGCTGAACAGATAATCGCGGGTTGCATCATTGCTGAGGCGCATCATGAGGGGCGCTGCCGTCACCTGCGCCAGCACCGCAGCCATTCCCATGAATGCGGCGGATATGATCAGCGATGCCGCCTGCGGTAGTGCGGCGAACAGCAGCAGCCCAACAGCGTACAGCACTACCGATGCCGCAAGCGCGCGGCGCAACCCCAGGCGCTGCACGCTCAGCCAGAGCGGCAGGCTCAACAGTGCTGCCACACCCTGCGTCACCGTCTGCAAAATGCCAAGAAAACCGCGCGAATACCCCAGCGCCACAACTGCCAGGTTGTAGTACAGCACCACCACCGACAGGCTGAGCGTGAGGATCGCCAGGTGCAGGAGATAGCGACGCGCGCCAGTTTCTAGCGCGCGCCAGCGATGGATACCTGGTGCATTCAATGTCTCTACGTTGCCTGTCTCGCGTCTCTTGCCCGCGCCATGGCCCCGCTGCCAGTCCGGGCGCTGCGGCGCTGCGCCTCTACGATGCCACCGGGCGCTGCGGCGCTGCGCCCCTACGATGCCACCGGGCGCTGCGGCGCTGCGCCCCTGCTTACTTACGTGAACCGATGCTCTTCCGGGTCGTTCGTATCGAACCCCACTGCATCGAGGCGCTGCCAGAGTTCGTCGGGGATGGGGATACGCGCCAGTTCCAGGGTGGCTGCAATGCGCTCCGGCTTGCTGACGCCCACAACGGTTGATGTAATGCGTGGATCGCGCAGTGAGAACTGGAGCGCGGCAGCCGCCAACGGCACGCCGTACTCCTGGCAGATCGCTGCCAGGGCGCGCGTTCGTTCAACCAGCGCTGGCGGCGCATCCTGGTACGCATAGCGCGCGTAGGCGTCCGGTCCTTTCGCCAGGATGCCGCTGCCATACGGCGCTGCGTTGACCACGGCTACTCCGCGTCTGGATGCGACATCGAGCAGTGGTTCCGCCGACCGGTTCAGCAACGTGTAGCGATTGTGCGTCTCAACCGCCATAAATGCACCGGTTTCGACGTAACGGATGAGCATAGGAATCGGACCACCGGAAATGCCGATGTGTTCGATCACCCCTTCTGCCTGGAAACGCTGCAAGACCTCAAGTGGACCGCCTTTCCCCATCACATTCTCGAACGTCGTGTGCTCCGGGTCGTGGATGTACACGAATTGCAGGCGGTCGAGTCCCAGTAATGCCAGGCTGCGCTCGACCGAGCGCCGGATCTGGTCGCCGCTGAAATCGCCAGTCGTCAGATCGCGGTCGGCTTTGGTCGCCAGCACGAATCCAGGCGGAAGACCACCCAGGTTGCGCAATACGACCCCGATCCGGCGTTCGCTTTCACCATCGCCGTATGCCGCAGCGGTGTCCAGGAAATTGATCGGACTGCGGAACGCTTCGGTCAGGGTTGCAATCGCCTGATCTTCGGCAACACTGTAGGCAAAGGTTTCGGGCATATTTCCGAGTGGTGCGCACCCGATGCAGATCGGCGTTACCTGGAAACCAGTTTGACCGAGCGGGCGGAGCGGCAGGGAGTGTGATGCGTGTGTCATTGCAGAGAACCTGTGGCTGATGAAGGCGAAACCTGCCGACGATTATCGCAAGGGATCGGGCAGGTGTCAAACGGACGGGATGTTGAGCGTTGAACGTTGCAGGGTGCGAATGTTCTGGTAGAGACGATGCAATGCAACGTCGCCACGCCGAACGGTAAAGACGTTGCACTGCACCGTCGCCACACCGCAGCGCAACATCTTCTCACAGGCGTTCATTGTTGGAGCATTCCCCAAAGAAACGCCAGACCAACCAGTATCATCAACACGATCCAGACAGTGCCGAGCGCGATGCCCGACCACGCCAGCAGTTTTCCCTTCTCAGCGCCCTCTTTCCGCCTGATCTCCCTGAGCGCAAGGATGCCTGTCACCACTGCTGCAATCATACAGAAATTGCGCAGCGGTATAATCACCCGGTCAATCAGCGTTATGATCAGATCATGTGCAGTCAATCCGAAGCGGAGCAACCCAAACATCCCGGCCATGCTAAGAAGGGACAGAAATCCGCTCACAAAACTGACAATTGCCAGCCGGTTGGTGGGGGTAGGAGTGTTCATGACAGTTGTCTTTCGCCTTCAAATGGGCAACGGGCAACAGTCAAACGTTCGCCGCCCAACTTCAAATGGGCGCCCTGCAACGTTCACCCTGCAACGTTCAACCACTCCCCTACCCCTGCGCTTCTCCCGCAAGCGCGGCGAGTTCGCGCGCTGACGGCGCGGCCTCCTCGCGGAAACGCGCCGCACTGATCCGCGGTAGCAGCATCAGTGATATGACCATGGCAACTGCCTGCAACGAGAAGACAACGACGTAGCCGAGCATGCGACTGTCGAGCAGGTTGGTCAGTGCGTCACGGGTGACGCCGCTCAGCACCGTACCCAGCAACCGCGCCATTGAGTTGGCGACTCCCCATGCTCCCACGAATGCGCCAATCTGACCGGGGATCGTCATGTCGAGCATCAGTGACAGGTTGGCAGCCGTCGAAACGCCGCTGCCAAACCCAAACATGATCAGGCTGGGAATGAAGATTGCCGGTATGTTCAGAAAGCCGCTGGCAGCAATCAATGCCAGTCCAAGCGCCACCAGCGACCCGCCGATGGCGGCTGCGAATGGTTTCCCTCGCCGCCGCGCTATTGGACTTGTGACCAGCAATCCGATCAGCAATGCCATGCCCCAGATCGACGTGTAGCGCGTCGTTACCTCAACCGGTGCGCCGAATACGTCGGCAGCGAATGGTTCGAGCAGCACGTCCTGCCCCAGAATGGCGATTAGCAGCAGCACCAGATAGACGAAGAACAGGCGCGCCTGCGGCGTTCCGGCGACAGTTGCGATCATCTGGGCAAAACTGCGTCGCTCGGGGGTGCGCGGCGCTCTGTCGCGATCCTCCAGTCGCCACAGGGCAGCGATGCCGATCAGCAGCGCCACGCCACACACAACGTAGAACGCCGTAAATAGCGCAGCTGGTGTGTAGTCGCGCAGCATGCGCGAGAGACTGATGCCCGCAATAATGACCCCGACAATCAGCATGAACCACATCACGCCAACGGTGCGCGCGCGATATTCTTCGCCTGAGAGTTCCGTCGCCAGCGCCAGGTACGAGACCGTCGCAAAGTTGAACCCCATGCCCCACGCACCGAATGCCAGGATGCCGAGCGGCAGCCCCAACCAGAAGTTTTCCGCCATGGCAAATGCCGCAGTTGGCGACAGCGCCGACCCGCCAGCGCACAGGATCAACCCGATGATGGTGTACGGCGTGCGGCGGAGTCCAAGCAATGGATGTCGATCAGAGAATGAGCCGATCCAGATCTGAACCGGTGAGAAGGCATAAGGCAGCGCAATCAGCAATGCCACCAGCGATGCTGGCAGGCGCAGTTCACTGATCATAATCCGGTTCAGTGTGCTTTCGATGGGAACCGCAGTCAGTGCGACCGCAACATTGATCAGCCCCAGGCGAAAGATGGTCGTCCAGCGCATAGCATGTCCTGAAAAACATCAAAGCAAGGTTGATTGCAGTCCAGCAATCAAGTTGTTACCACCTTGATCATGGCGACTGTATCTTCTGCATGCTATTATACCTGTGAACAAGAGAACATAAACGACGGCAATCGCGCCGTCTTCTCGTTAACGGGCTGGAGCAATATTCCTCGCGCTCCCGACACAGGAAACAGGTGATCGTCATGGAACCTCACGACCCGCAGAGCAGTGAAACGAACGAAGCCCCTGTTTACCTCTCAATCATCGGTCTCGCAGCGTTGCTGTGTTTCGCCTTCATGCTCACCGGTAGTTTCTGGTTGACAACCGTTGTGCTGGTACTGGGATGCCTGCATCTGGCGCAGTATTTTCCCGCAGCCGATGAGATCGTGCAGAATGACATTGCGCTCCGCTGGTTGCGCCGCCTGACCCCCCTGATTATCTTTGGCATCTTTGCGTTCCAGGTGATGGTGCAGCGATCAACGTAGGATCGCTGGCGCAGGTGGATCGATTCAGTTTTCACGTGCGCCGGGCGCTGGATGATCCGCTCTGCTGACCGTCCCTGGAAATACAGGCGTCACACCTTCGTCGCCGCGCAGGCGCTGCAAGCCCTGACGCCTGTGCGACTATCGGATGGTCAGGTGGTCTGCCGATCCTTTCCTGGAACCATCCCCGCCTCGCGTTCCAGCGCCAGTTGCATCTTGCGCACCCGATCCGCCAGTTTTTCAGAACTGAGACTTTCCCGCAACCGGTCGACGAGCAGCGGAAATGCGAACGGCGTCGGACGGGGAACATCGACGACGATGATCCGTCCTGCAGCAATGCGCCTCAGCGCCATCGCCAGGCGACTGTGCTCTAACTGGCGTTCCAGCACTTCGCGTCGCGCCTGTTCCAGCAGTCGGTTCTCTGGATCATACCGCGCGAACACATCATACATCAGGCTGCTTGATGCCTGAATTTGCCGTGCGCTCTTCTCGCCGGGGTATCCTTCGTACACCAGTCCGGCAATCCTCGCAATCTCGCGGAACTGGCGCTTTGCCATTTCGGTTGCGTTCATGCTGGCGATGATGTCGTCCGCCAGATGATCGATGCCGAAGAGTGGCATGTGCGCACCGCTTATCTCCCATCGCCGTGCGCTGTGGGTGGTGTCGAACATGATACCAGGCGCTTCTGACAGCGGCGCCGGTTCCGGCGCGAGCAACTCGAAGCCGTAATCGTTCATCGCCAGGGTGAACGTGATGGGACGCAGGCGACTGAGACGATATGCGATCAGCGCAGCCATGCCTTCATGCACCAGGCGCCCCTCGAACGGGTAGACAAAGAGATGATGCCCCTCGCGGGTCTGCGTCCGCTCGATCAGCAGTTCGTCGGCGGCTGGAAGCAGCGACCACTGCGCCTGCACGTCCAGCAGCGGTCGCACCGCCTCCATCTCGGCATCACGAAAGACGCCGCTGCGCGCCGCTTCGATCCGCGCACGGATCGCGTGAGACAGTTCCGTCGAGAGCGGCATACGTCCCCCCATCCAGCGCGGCGTGACCCCATCACGCCGTTCCGTCTTGCGCACGAATACGGTCATATCGCGCAACTGCACGAACTCCAGCGCCTTGCCGCCGAAGAAAAAGATGTCTCCCGGCTTCAAGCGAGCTGCAAATGACTCTTCGACCACGCCGAGCGTTCCACCCCGAACATACTGCACCTTGAGCGCCGAATCGCTCACGATTGTGCCAATGCTGACCCGATGCCGTCGCGCGACGGCATCATTGGTGACAACATAGCGCCCATCGCGTTCGATGACACGATGAAATTCTGGATAGGCGCGCAGTGATGCGCCGCCCTGCACCACAAAATCGAGCGCCCACTGCCATTCGGCGTCGCTCAGGTTGCGGAAGGCGCGGGTAGTGCGCACTTCGGCAAGCAGTTCACTGCCGACAAAACCACCGCCCAACGCACAGGTCACCAGGTGTTGCACGAGCACATCGAGCGGCGCTTCGAGTGGATGGCGAGTTTCGATCCAATCGTGTGCGATAGCATCGCGCGCTGCTGCGATTTCGATCAGTTCCAGCGCACTGGCGGGAGCGAACGTGACGATGCTGACAGCGCCAGGTCGATGACCGCTCCGCCCGGCGCGTTGCATCAGACGTGCAATTCCCTTGGGACTGCCAATCTGAATGACCTGATCGACGGGTGAGAAATCGACGCCGAGATCGAGCGTAGAGGTGCATACCACACAGCGCAGGCGCCGGGCGCGCAGCGCCGCTTCGACCCACTCACGCACCTCGCGGTCCAGAGAGCCGTGGTGGAGCGCCAGCGTACCAGCCCAATCCGGGCGCGCGTCCAGCAATGCCTGGTACCAGATCTCCGCCTGTGCGCGCGTGTTGGTAAAGACCAGCGTTGTCGCGCTCTGCTCAATCTTCGCCACGACCTGCGGCAACAATTGTAAGCCCAGATGTCCCGCCCACGGAAAGCGTTCGATGGTCTCAGGCAGCAGGGTCTCGATCACAATCGGCTTGGGGATCAGACCGCGCACGATCCTGCCGCGCGACGGTTGTTCGGTCGCCGCAGGAAGAAGCGCATCCAGCGCCTGGTCCAGGTTGCCCATTGTCGCTGAAAGTCCCCAGATGCGCACGGAAGGACGCAATCCACGGAGTCGCGCCAGCGCCAGTTCGACCTGAACGCCGCGTTTGGTCGAGAGGAGTTCGTGCCACTCATCAACGACAATCATCCGCAGGTCGGCGAACAGATCGCGCCACTCGGGTTGGGTGAGCAGCAGCGAGAGACTTTCGGGAGTTGTCACCAGCGCAGTCGGCAGGCGCCGACGCTGACGGGCGCGCGTGGCGGCGGGGGTGTCGCCGGTGCGCGCTTCGACCTGCCAGGGAACGCCGAGGTCATCGAGCGGCGCACGGAGCGCCTCGACCGTATCGGCAGCCAGCGCGCGCAGCGGCGTGATCCACAGAACCCGCAGCGACGGCGCGGCGCGGTCAGACGGTGTGGATGCCAGCCACTC
>Ga0197142_1003960_pt1 | contig 12183 bp, 11 predicted proteins | sample GBS60_MetaG_FD_148614 | JGI IMG/M metagenome (GOLD analysis project Ga0197142, IMG submission 148614) | Sediment microbial communities from Great Boiling Springs, Gerlach, Nevada, United States - GBS 60_MetaG | ecosystem: Environmental > Aquatic > Thermal springs > Hot (42-90C) > Sediment... | reverse complement strand
AGTGGGCGAGAGGGTGGGCGTCGGTGTGGGGGTTGCCGTAGGCAACGGTGTGGGCGTCGGTGTGGGGGTGGGAGTGGGTGTGGCGAAGTAAAGGGCATTCTCGTGGACCTCAAACGGCGCCGGTTTGTGCCAGTGAATCTCACCGGTGGACAAGACTTCGCCGTCTTCGGTCCACACGTTAGCCAACACCAGACCTGTCGGTGCTTCGGCGACGAGGAGGAAATGGTCCCGAGCAAGGTTTTGGGTGATGAAAAAGTTGAAAAAGCCGGAGGCATCACTGACCCGGGATTGCAGCAGATTCCCAGGTGCGGCTTGACCGGCATTGTAGCCGTACAGGCGTAGGGTCACGTTAGCCAATCCCCGCAGCTCGGGGGCCGTTGTGCCGAGATAGGCATAACCACGAAAACGCCATACCTGACATAAATCGTTGATAAACCCCTTGAGTTGGGGATAAATGGCATTGGCTATCTTGAGATAACCGGAGTCGTTGGGATGCAATCCATCCCCTGCGGCCAAATCGGTGGCTTTGTTCAAGGCCTGATAGACCTCGGCATAGCGGACACGAGTGCCTTTGCTGGTCGCAATGTTTTTGACCAGGACACTGTACGATTTGGCCAGATTGTCCTTGGCGATAGCCACTCCGCTCGGCTCCCCGCGCAGGGTCGTATCCACCGGGGGGATTGAGGTCACCACGAGAAACGTTTGGGGCCAGGTGGTCAGGATGCGATCGATGAGAGCATTCAAACGATTGGCCATCGTGTTGGCCGTCGTAAAGGCGTACTCTTGATTCACATTGGCCGTCCCCGCCATCAGAATGAGGATATCGGGTGTGTTGGCGGTCATAGCCGTTGTCAGATACATGTCGATGTCCTGAATTTTGAAACCACCGATGCCCTCATGCTTATAAGGGGCATTACCGTATGTGCCCACATAGGTGAATTGCACCCCTTCGGCCTGGGCGCGATTCCAGACAAAAAAGCGATAGCCGGGTCCGGCTGCGCTGCCTGAGCCCTTGGTCACCGAATCCCCGATGGGCATCACCCGTAGAGGACAGGTCAAAGTCGGCGCCAATACCACCGCACTGGGTGACGGCGCCGAAGCCACCGCGACCAGCGGACCGGTCGTCAAGGTCAGTATCAGCGCCAAGAGGAGGGCAAAAACGAAGGTAGAACGAGATGAAAACGGAGAAGACATGGCTCAGGCTCCTAAAATCGCGGGTGATGCCGTTCATTCCATGGTGGGCAGTCGGGCCTGCCCCTGGGCGAGCAAATGCTCGGCGTACCACCAGTCCTTTTCATCGTTGATGTCCAGGCCCTCATATCCTTCGGTCAAGAAGGGTATGACGGTCGTACCGGCGATCGTCCGGGTTGTCAAAACGACGTGCGACCAGGCGATCTCCAGACTGGCATTTTGGACGTAAATTTCGGGCAATGCCTGATAGGGCGTGCTATGCCAGGGCTGTTCGGCAGGCCCCAAGGGCAGCAACGGCAGCAGACGCCCGTTGCGGATGACCCACATTTTGCCGGGATGCTGCTTGCACTTCTCCACGGCCCGCAACGAATCGGCCGGTTGGCCGGCCAGAAATTGCTGCCAGGCCCGACGGATGGTCTCCGGCTGTCGGAAGGGGCTGGTGGGCCTGAGGATGCTGAAAGCATCGTAATGGCGCCCCTCGGCTGCCAGCCGTTGCAGCGTGTATTCCACCCACTCGATATCGGGCGAGAGTTCACCGGCCATGGCGACCGGACGCAGGAAAGGGACTTCGGCGCCGTAATGCCGGGCAATCTCGGCGTAGGCCTCGGCATCGGTGGAGACGATGACATCGGCGAAAATCCCACTGTGGCGGGCAGCGGCGATCGTATAGGCCATCAGCGGATGCCCGGCCAGCGGCCGAATGTTCTTCCCCGGCACCCGCTTCGATCCGGCCCGGGCCGGGATGAGGGCAACCACGCGATAGTCCATGGCTACCAGGCCGTCCAACCGCCGTCGATCACGAGATTGGCTCCGGTCATGTATGACGAGGCTTCGGAAGCCAGGAAGAGAATGGCGCCGTTGTACTCGTCCTCGCGCGCCATCCGGCCGAGAGGAACTCGCGCACAGTACTCCCGCAGGAAGGCCTCATCCTGATGGTTGAACACACCGCCGAACGTCAGGGTGTTCACCCGCACCCCTTTGGATGCCCAGTAGGTGGCCAGATAGCGGGTCAAATTGAGCAGGCCGGACTTGGAAACGGCATAAGCTACCGGTTTGAAGAAAGGGGCGCCCTGAGCCGCCCGATAAGCATAAATCCGCTGGTCGGGCGAAACAAGGCCGTAAATCGAACTGATGTTGATGATGGACCCACGACCCGCCACGGCCATGGCCCCTCCGATCACCTGACAACACAAGATGACCCCTTTCAGATTGACCGCCAGCACCGTATCCAGGGAGCTCTCGGGATAGGTCTCGAAAGGACCGTTTTCGGCGGCGGACGCATGGGGTGGCGCATCAAGGGCGGCGTTGTTGATCAGAATGTGGGGAGTCCCCCAAACCACTTGCACCTGATGCAACCCGACTTCCAGGGAAGCCCGATCGGTCACATCCACCCGATAGAAACGCAAGGCGGGGTCATGACGGCGCTCGCCGAAACGGGCGGCCACGACGGCGTCGTCCACACGGCTATCAAACACGGCCACGCGGGCGCCGCTATCGGCCAACGTCAGCACGAACTGGCGTCCCAACTGGCCTAAGCCGCCGGTCACCACGGCGATTTTGCCTTCGACCCGGAAGAGTTCGGATGGTGTGGGCATAGGACGCGCTAGCGCTCCTCGCTGCAAACGTGCGCAAACAAATCACACACTTCACGCACGGCCCCATAGCCGCCGGGCCGTTGGGTGCGATAATGGGCCAACGCCAGGACATCGGGATGGGCATCCTGGACGACAAGGGCCAACCCTACCCGGGCCAACACGGCGGCGTCGTTGATGTCGTTGCCGACAAAACCGATCTGCTCAAAGGATAAGCCCTGCTCGGCGGCCAGGGCCTCCATGGCGGCTACCTTATCGGTGCAGCCGTGGACACATCGCACCTGCAATTTCCGACTGCGCGCCAAAACCACCGGATTCGTCTCGCTGGAAACGATCACGGGCAAGACCCCCAAAGCTTCCAGACGGCGTAACCCCAAACCGTCTCCACGATAGCAGCGCACGGCTTCGCGGCCATCCTCGAACACATAGACGGCATTATCGGTAAAAACACCGTCAAAATCAAAACCGAGGAGCCGCGTCCGGCGAATACGCGCTTTCAGGTCCGGATCAAGCGGGGCGAAAACGCTCAAGCCAGGCTCCCGTCCAGCACATCCCAGGTGATGCTATCTTCTTCCCGCAAGGGGACCAACAAACGCCGGCCGATCACCCGTTCCAGCTCATACGGCGGCAGCCCGGCGGCCGGCGACTTGATCGCCACATCCTCGGGACCGAGGACATGGCCGGCGGGCAAAGCGCGGGCGGCGTAAAGGGCCTTACCCATCTTGAACATCGGATCGCGCTCGCTCTCGTAGACCCGTTTGATGCCGTCGCCCAGGGCAATCCGGGTCCGGCGCAGGTCGCGCACCATCTTGCCCATACCGATAGGCTCCAAGGACATGGCGTGATCCGAACCTTTCCAGGTGTGATGGAGGGTGAAATGCTTTTCGATCACCCGCGCCCCCAGGACATAAGCCACCACGGCCATGGCGATGCCGTCGTAATGGTCGGAGAGGCCGATGACGACATCGGGAAAGCGTTCGCGCAAGGTGGTGATGACCCGGAGGTTCATCTCCTCGGCCGGGGTCGGATAGCTGGCGGTGCAATGGAGTAGACACAGCTGCGGATTGATGGGCATGATGGTATCGTAGGCACGCTGAATATCCTCCATGGTACCGCCGCCCAGACTGACGAACATCGGCTTTTGGAACGAAGCCACGTGCTTGAGCAAAGGGATATTTTTCAAATCACCGGAAGCGATCTTGAAGGCGGGCATATCGAGTTCGGCCAGGAAATCGGCACTGGGAATATCGAAAGCGGTAGAGAAAAAGGTAATCCCCAGCTCGCGCGCATAAAGTTGTAACTCACGATATTCTTCCAGACCGAACTCCAGATACTCGCGATGTTCGCCATATGTTCGACCAAAACTGTTGCGATGCTCATATGGCTTATTATAATAAGCTTTGGTGTAGAGAGTACGGTTGTCGCGTTTTTGTAATTTCACCGCATCAGCACCGCACTGTTTAGCCACCCGAAAAAGCTCCTTACACTTGTCCAGTTCACCCTGATGATTATGGCCGATTTCAGCAATAACGTAACAATCCGAAGAATCGGCTATTATTTTGCCATCAACGACTAATGATGGTGACATGGTCATTCCTCCTGATGGTAAAAGCCCCTATCCTCATCGGTATGGGCAGGCGGAACAGAGACGACAGGACCCGCTACGGCCGCCTGTTCACGTCCGCTGCGATCCAGCTGACGCACATCGCCGATCATGCGGGCAGGGACACCGGCTACGATGGCGTAGTCGGGCACATCGTGGGTCACAACAGCGCCGGCAGCCACCAGGCAATGATTGCCGATGGTCACACCGCCGAGGATGATGGCGCCGGATGCAATCCAGCAGCCCTTACCGACGCGGATATCATAACCTGAAGAAGGGACCTGTCGGGAGCGCGGCTGCTTAAGCTCGCCGTTTTCAAATTCGTGGCGTCCGGTTAAGAACATGCAATAAAAACTCAAAACCGTATCATCGCCTATATAGATATGTCCAGATCGTGTATTAAAAAAGACATTATTATTACAATTTACATTCTTTCCCAAATGCAATCTATCAGATGGCCCATGCACGACACAGCGTCTTATATTCAGAAAACCGAGCCTGCAAAGATAATCAATCAATTTTCCTTCTATTTTTTTTGACCAACTTTTGAGAAATCTTCGTAAAATCTTAACAATTCTACGAAACATGATCAAAAACCGAAAATTATGTTTGTAGAATTTGCGTCTTCTTGTGTTTTCGGAAAAGACTCAAGATATTTTGCATATATGAAAATCGCTGCCTGTGATGAACATTAATATGTCGTTCATAACGATCTGCATGCACTTGACAAGCATAGGCATACAAAGCACAATCAAGGTCATTATCTTGTTTTATCTGCTCGATAATGGCATTATCCACCTGTTTATCACCATTAGAAACATTAATTCGTTCATCAGGTGAGCAATATTTAAAATTAAGCAAACGACAGAGAAGATACATATCCGTATCAAATGTCTCTTTTGTTCCCAAAAACCACATATTATCAATAATTTCCTTTCCCAGGCGCAAATGCTCTTGTGTGAGTTGGCGTTGATAAGCTACTTCTTTGCATTGCCAGAGCAGAAGATGGCGCAATTGGCCATTATGGATCCATAATCCACGACTTTGGCACAACCACTCTTCTATTGACCAATTATTGGCAATAATTTCATCATGCCAAACATTGGTTGAATTATATTTAAGATAATTATAGAGAGATATGATGCGACTGACAGGTTCTCGTAAAAATGTTATATAACGCACCTCGCGCTGCTTGACTTGTGGCAACTCATGAATACCATAAAAGGTCATATGACCAAAAAGACATTTTACTTGATCATTCAAGCGCAATCTTAAGTAGTTTACAACAACATCTTCATTCCAGCCAGGATTAGCACTACCCTGAGCTTTATCCAATCCTATCTGAGGAGCGTACATTGACAGAAGCTCACCTCTGCGCAAATTTTGCTGAAAATTGCGCAGAAGGGCCTTACCGGCCGTTTTGTAAAGATGGATAACTACATAAAGCGGACGTCCCATGTCAGCCTCCTTCGGCCACACCCGTCTTCAGGACCCGACGTTGCCGACGACGGTTGTCCAGTTCTAGCCACAAGCGTGCTAACCGCGGCCACAGGCCTCCACCGCGACCGACGGCAAAAGAACGCAACCCCGCCACCACCGCAAACGCACCGGCATGGGCCAGCTCCGGCGCCGATAGACAACGGATTTCATTGACATTGCCGACATTGCCCTGGCCGTTGAGGTCTACCACGGTCACGATGGCAAAACGCCGTCGTTCCAATACCACCAGACGGCCGCGCGAGGTCAGGCGCGCTTCGCGTTGGGCGTGATCGGAAACGCCGAAAACGATAAAATCATCGGTTACCGATAATCCTTTGGTATGACCGACAAAATGCAACTCTTTAGCAATGCGTCGCTTTTTTCGATCTACCACAACAAAGCGACCATCTCCCGAAGCACAATAATAGATATGCTTTTCATCTACAAAAATATTATGACACCCCGTATGCGCAAGGCGAATAACTTCTTTTGGCCAAAATCCTTTATGTAAATCATGTTGAAGAATAAAAATTTCGCTAAACTGGTTGCGATTATGCAAAAGCACCAAAATCAATTCGCCACAAGGAAAGACTGAGTTAACATGATTTATATCGGCATTGTGACCATAAAAAGAATATTCATGTCTTGTCTTGCCATCAAAGGATTGATAAGTCACAGAATTATAAAACGTATTAGCGATATAGATACCATTACGGCCATAGGCTATTTGATGAATCTGATCGTTATTAATGTGAAAGAATTTTTGTTCGGCAATGAATTTATTATCTTCCAGGCGATAAATTGTCAGATCAGAAGTATTATGTTTGGTCACAATTCTTAATGGGTTACCGGGTACAAGAGCTATACCATAATGATGGCCGTCATTAATAACTTTTATGTCATTAATTTGCCAATTTTCGTCTAAATCAAGGGACAAAAGCCGCGAATGCGTAGAAACAAGATAGCGCATAGATCAGTTCGTTTTTGAGGAAATGCGTCGCACACGCAGGAGGGCAATGATGATACCACCCACCATGTACAGGGCCAGGGCCAGGGGCGCCAACATGACGCCGCGCGCGAGCTCATCGGTCAACAGGTTGACCGGAAAGGCCAGATAAAGCAGAACCGAATAGGCCGGATCGGCACAATACCAGGGCCAGGGCGACGGTGGCGCGGCAATCCGCCAGGGTAAACAGCGGGCAGCAATGCCCAACACACCGGCCAGAAGAATCACGCCCACCCCCAGACCGGCCACGGCGCCGATCACCATCGTGCGTTTCATGGCCTTCCTCGCAGCAATACGGGCAAATACAGCCCGGAAAGAGGCGTAGGCGACGGTGTGGGAGTTGCCGTCGGCGTAGCCCGTCGTGGAGGGGTGGCCGTGGGTGAGGCCGTAGGTGTGGGAGTAAGGGTAGCGGTGGGGGTGGCCGTGACCGTCGGGGTGGGGGTGACGTCCATGCCCAGGGCGAAGACGATATTATCCACCGCCAGGACCAGATCGGGGTCATGCGCGCTCATGTCCATGCGCACGCCGGCGCGGTCCAGGGTAAAGCGAATGTTATCCAGGACGGCAGCCGTGCTGCCGATACGCCAACCCTTGCTCACGTTCCAAAGGGTGGCCGACGCCATCCGTTTGTCCGGGTCCCAGACCAGACGGGCCCGCAACCAATCGCCCTCATGGGGCCAGAGGCCCAGGTCCGGCGTGGTGCGTGATTCCTTGCCCACGCGTGAGGTGACGGCATTACCGCCGGCCAGGATCCCCCATTGCCGTCCACCGTTGTCGATCCAAAAGGCCAGCAGCGGATTACGGGCCAGACCACCATCGCCCATCAAGCCGATCAGGGCAGCCGCATCAGGCTCGCGTTGGCCGGCCTCCAGGCGGAAGTCGAATTGAAGGGCGAAAACATCCCGCTCGGTTACGCTGTGGTCAAGCCGCCGTGCCCGCTCATTGACCATGCCGTTACGGTCAAAAGGACCGAGGAGATGGCCGTTCTGAACCTGCCAGGCATCGCGACCGCGCACTTCGGTCAGACGGCCGTAACCCTGGGTGAATTCCTCGCGCCATTGCTCGATCAACGGTTGCGTGCTATAGGTATCGCCGTCAAATGCGAAGGCAAAGAGATCGGCCTCGCGCAAGCGGAATTGCAGGCGCACAGGCATCCCACTCCAGGCGCCCACGTCGGCCTGGCCACCCCAGGTTGCCGTCAGCTCGTAGCCATCGCCCCGCAGCGGATCGCAATCGGCCAGACTACGACCGGGTAGATTGCGGCCTCGTTCATCCAGCAGTCCCACACAGACGAAGCCGGCGCCGGTCGTGCGCAGGTTGAGCAAGAGCCGGTTACCGAGATAGCGGAAGGGCAGAGTCGTCATGGTGGTCTCAGCCGTCCCGGCCTGTAACGAGACGAACCGATGCAGACCGATCTCGGTCCGATAGATGCCCCCGCGTTCGCCGCTCATCCAGCGCATGCGGGTCTCTTCATCCCGAAAAATCCATCGCCATTCGCCGTCGAATGCGGCTCCAAAGCCGTGGGTGCGCGGTAGAGCGATCACATACTGATAGAGGCGATTCCCCCGTCGGATCAGGCCTTGGCCCATGCTCATCATGTACATGCGGGTGCCGTCGAGAATGCCACGGGCCACATAAGGCGTCCGATAACGAGTCCAGGTCTGACCATCACGGCTGACGGCCGGCTGGACCTCGAACTCGCCGTCGTTGGTGTTGAGCGCCTGCGGGGTGGTACGGGCCGAGTAGTGATAGTAGACGTTGGGAAAGGCCAGATAGACCCCGCGCGCCCAGGGGTATTTGAAGGCGGCGCTGTGGTAGATGTCTACCATACCGGGCCGAGGATCCTGCCAACCCGCCCAATCGGCCTCATCGGCTGCCAGGACGACAGGCAATTCCTGTCGGATATGGGGATAGTTGCGGGGGCCGGTATACGGTTGGTCGACGGCAGGCGTGTAGGGAAGCGGCTGTTCGAGCGTGGTGGTCTCGGCGTAGACGACCGTACGGCCATAGTCATCGCGGCCGCGCAGGTAGAACCGATACCGCTCGCGCTCGTCATCCCAAAGGACGACATTTTGCGAATCGGCAAAAAAGGGCAACAGTCGCCGGGGCTGGGGATAAAAGCGCAGGCCGTCCGGGCTGACGCTGATCAGGCCGAAGGATTCATCCTCCAGGAAGCCGAATTTTTTGTAACGCTGCGCCGGGGCTGCGTTGGGGTCCACGAAAACGAACTGAAAACCGTGTTCGGTGCAGTTGGTGTCCAGCCCTTTGTAAAAGCTGAGGCCCAGCGGCGGTTTCTCCCAATGGATGCCATCCGTCGACACGGCCAGGCAATACTGACCGGCCGTATCGGTCTCGTCAACCGGCAGGCGACGATAGTAGAGCCGATAGCCCTCCTCCGTCTCTATCACCTGGCTCCAGTAATGATAACCCATAGCCTCCCAGGGCCGGTCGGGAGTGAGCACGCGTTCGACCACGTCAGGCGCATGGGCAACCCACCGCAGGTTGCGCGAGCGGGCGGCGTCGATCAGGGCGGTATCCAGCAAGAGGAAGGGTCCGCTCAAGAGAGGCACCGACGAAACGGCCCGAGGGGTTTGCATAGCCGATATCAGGTTGATCACCACGAAGATGAGGGCGATAAGCGCCCACGCTCGGCTTAGAAGAATTGCCATGTGCCGTCGGGGACAAGGAGGGTATCCTTCCGGGCAATTTTGCCGGTACCGTAGACATCCCGTTCCACAATTTCAAAAGCCAGGACTTCTTCGATGTGGTCGAGGCGTTCGGCCGAAGCGCCGGCTTTGAGGGTGACGCGACTGACGGTGTATTCGCCCGGTGTCAACCAGCCCGGACGCCAGGTACAACGGGCCATCGCCTGGCCGGTCAGGGTAAAGCGCTGCGCCACCATGAAACGGGTTGTCAGGGCGCAGATGGGAATCCCGCGCTTTTCGATGGCAATGGTAATGAAGGGCGTCTCCAGCTCTTCTTCGCCCAGGTCCAACCGTAACTCGAAAGTGATGGGTTCGCCGATGGCAAAGGAGCTTGTCTCCAAACCGTCGGCATTCAAAAGCCGCAAGGAGGTGAAAATGGGCTCACGATCGCCGGGAAGGCGATGGGGATGATGGCGCAGATCCACACCACTGGCCAGACCGAAGACCTGACGATTGAGATAAAAGCTGACCGCCTCGCGAGCACCACCGCTGAAAACGAGTCGGCCTTCGTCCAACACGAAGGCCCGCGCACACAAGGCTTCGATGGAAGGCAGATTATGACTGACAAAGAGGACCGTGCGGCCTTCGTTGGCGATCTCGTTCATCTTGCCCAGGCATTTGCGCTGAAACTGGGCATCGCCTACGGCCAAGACCTCGTCAATGAGCAGGATCTCGGGGTCGAGATGGGCAGCCACGGCAAAGGCCAGCCGCACCCGCATGCCGCTGGAGTAGCGTTTGACCGGGGTATCGATGAATTTGGCCACGCCGGAGAATTCGACGATTTCGTCGAATTTACGGTCGATCTCGCGGGCCGTCATGCCGAGGACGGTACCGTTTAGATAGACATTCTCCCGCCCGGTCAGTTCGGGATGAAAACCGGTGCCGACTTCGAGCAGGCTCGCCACCCGGCCGTCCAGGACGGCGCGACCGGTCGTGGGTGGGGTGATGCGGGTCAGAATCTTGAGCAAGGTGCTCTTGCCGGCGCCGTTGCGACCGATAATCCCCACGGCCTCGCCCTCGGCGACTTGAAAACTGACATCCCGCAGCGCCCAAATGACATCGGCTTCCTCGCCGTCATCGAAGCGGCTCAGCCGTTGCAAACGCCGAAAGTTGGTCATCGGCGCCTTGAGCCAGGAGAGCAAGGCACCACCCAGGGTATCCTGTTCCTCTTCTTGGGCCAACCCGATGCGATAACGCTTGCTCAGGTTTTCGACTTCGATGGCTATGCGGCTCATGGGCAGTGCGGACGGGGTTCAAGCCACATCGGCAAAGCGCCGTTCCATGTGGCGAAAATAGTAGGCGCCGGAAAAGAGCAATGCACTTGCCGAGACGGCGCCGATACCGATCAGATCCCAAGGCATGGGCACCGTACCCAAGAGAGCGGCGCGAAAGCCCTCGATCACCCCCACCATGGGATAGAGGCCGTAAAGCAACCGGGCTGTTTCGCCAAAACGGGCCGTCATGAGCGAGACCGGCCACACGACCGGTGCTGCAAACATCAGGATCTGGATGAGAAATTGGGAAGCGTGATTGACATCGCGGTACTGCACGGCCAGGGCCGCCAGCCACATCCCCAATCCGGCCGCCGTTGCGGCCATCATAACGACCAGGACGGGCAGGACAAGCACATAAGGGGTTGGCCATACCCGATACACGACCATAAACACGGGCAACAAGCCGAGGGCGAGTAGAAAATCGGGCAATTTCGAGAGCACCGGTGTCAGCGGGAAGACCAGGCGAGGAAAATAGACCTTGGTCAGCATATTGCTGTTTGTGATCAAGCTTGTCGTAGCCGTCTGGACGACCGTAGCAAAGTAAGTCCAGGGCACAAGGGCCGTGTAGCTGAAAAGGGGATAAGGAACGCCGTCGCTGCTTAGTCTGGCCACACGGCCGAAAATGAAGGTAAACAGGATCATGCTGATGAACGGTCGCAAAAAGGCCCAGGCTAATCCCAATACTGTTTGTCGATAGAGAACCTGGATATCCCGACGCACCATGAAGTAGAACAAGTCCCGATAGGCGAGCAATTCCCGCCAATTGATATGCGGTAGGCCACTTGGGGGTTCAATGACGATTTTTCCGCTCGGAACGATAGTATTGCTGACAACAGCTGGCGAAGCAGGACGACTTAGGGTTTTTTGCATAATTGTCACCGGAGATGCAACAAGAAATGGGTACCTTTTCTGCCCACGCTCCGCCCTGTGAGTGTTTATCCGCTCACCGGGGCAGACGTTATGACAGGCAGAACCCGGAGCGAATCGCTACAACGAGGTATCTGCCGCTTATGAGGGCATAATCACGATACCCAAAGGCCAGGTCTAGGTGATCGGAGGACCCTCTTGGGCACAGGCCGTCGAGGGACCACCTCATACGCTCGCACTCATGTCTCTTTTCAACAGACCTGGGGGCGTTTTCGTTGGCCGAAAGCAGTCTATCCGTACAGAGGGGAGACGCACTTGATAACAGCGCTTCCGGTTGACGGCGATTCCAAAGGAGAATCTACCACAGCCGGATAAGATGAACAAATCAGGTCAGGGGAACCTGGGCGACGGCCGGAAGGCGACGGGTCTGCCACAGTCCCCAGGCAAAACCGGCTCCTGAGGCCAG
>Ga0197142_1003959_pt1 | contig 12186 bp, 14 predicted proteins | sample GBS60_MetaG_FD_148614 | JGI IMG/M metagenome (GOLD analysis project Ga0197142, IMG submission 148614) | Sediment microbial communities from Great Boiling Springs, Gerlach, Nevada, United States - GBS 60_MetaG | ecosystem: Environmental > Aquatic > Thermal springs > Hot (42-90C) > Sediment... | reverse complement strand
AGTACAACAAACCCGTACACATACGTTGCAGGAGGTGCGGGCGGCGGTCATTCCACAAATCAAGGAAAAGATGTGCGAGCTGCGGCTTCCCCGACCCCAAGTGGAGGAGCTACAACTGGATAAACCCCAAGAAAAGATGATGTACGTTAATATGAAGGCGGCTGTTTAATATTTTCGGCGGGGGTAGCCAAGCCTGGTCAAAGAGGCCTCACCGGCCGTGGAGGCGGCAGGCTTAAGATCTTACAGGGTGGGAGACCTGCTCCCGTAGGGGTTCAGGGGTTCGAATCCCCTCCCCCGCATAACTGACCTGCTAACGCCTGCTCTCTGGCTATCGTATAGTTCAATCAATCCATGGAAGCATCTGAAGCTAGAATCGGTGTTTTAGTCATATGGACCTGAAAGTGCAAATGGTTAAACGATACTTGCTTTGTACTATTTCTGGATGGTTCGCGGGGTAAGCGTCTGCGGTCTTGAAGACTACATGTGTGAGGAGTGTGGCTTTGTCTACCATGAGCTGGAGATGGCTAGGCGGTGTGAGGATTTTTGTAGAAAGCATCATGCGTGCTCGTTGGAGATCACATCCAAGGCTGCTCACAAAACGGGCCCGAGGCTGTAAAAAAGAGGTTGGGTGTTTAGAGGTTTAGGACGGCGTCTACGGAGAAGGCTCCGGCGCCCGTTGTCAGAAGTAGTAGCGCGGTCCCCAGTATTAAGAGGTCGAACTCCCAGCCGCCGACGCCTGCGATGAAGCCTCGCATAACCCTCCTCGAGTTGGCGACCATCTGCTGCAGCATCTCAGGCGGCGGAGTGAACTTGCCCAGTTTCCCAACGTAAAGGGATATCGTGCCAACCATTTGAAGGGCGAAGAGAAGGGACGCAACCCTCGTCAGCACGCCGAAGATCAACGCTAATCCTCCGATGAACTCGAGGAGGCCGACGAGGTCGAAGAGCGGCCCAGGAATACCCAGCTGCGACATACCGCCCCTCATCTGCTGCCTAGCCGGGCCCATGAGCTTCGGAATACCGTGGACAACCATTATCAGGCCGAGGAACACCCGCAGGACAAGTAGGGCGACGTCCGTGTATGGGCTAAGGTCTAGCAAAGCCATACTGCTCACCTTTCGCCAGCAACTTGCGTTTGGCAAGTATTTTAGGTGGTATGCGGCACAGAAGCCACCAGATGACGGAAAATGGATGTGAGGAGAAGGTCTGCCCTGTAGCCGCTGCGGCGAGGCTGTTGGGGAGCGTCTGGTCTCTCGTGGTGATCAACTATCTCATGGAGAAGCCGATGGGCTTTAACGAGCTCCTCCGCCAGATACCCGGCTTAAACTCCAAAACTCTTTCACGGACCCTCAAATCTCTCCAGTCAAAGGGGCTTGTGATACGTGAGGTGGTCAGCACGCAGCCTTTCGCCGTCAGGTATGTGCTTACTCCTGCTGCTCAGGAGCTTAAACCCGTTGTCCATGCCCTAAGCCGGTGGGGGAGTAAGTGGATGGTCGGAAGTGGGCTGGCTGTCGAGGTGCAGGCTGGACGCGGCAGGAGGTCTCAGAGAGCTCCGGAGTAGCGGCCACCATACTCCTCGAGGTGAAGTATATCTTGGAGTGTTTTCCTGACCACCCTCCCCCGAGGCCTCCCCTCCGCGCTGTATCCGAAAGCGATGCAAACAGCTATCCTCAACTCCTTGGGTATTTTTAGAAAGGCTTTGGCGCCCTCCTCGTCGTGGAGCGTTATCGGGCAAGAGCCGATGCCGAGGAAATGGGCTGCGAGCATCATGTTCTGCGCCGCCCTCCCAGCGTCGAATCTGTCCTGTATGTATTGGTCGGGTACCACGATGACGGCTGCGAAGGCTGCGTTGGGTAGGTGTGAGGCGAAGTGGCCGTATTTCGAGAGGCCCTCCAGCCTCTCCCTATTCCTGACCAGAATGAACTCCCACGGCTGCCTGTTCTTCGCACTGCCCGCCAGCCTACCCGCCTCCAAAACCTTGAAGACAACCTCATCGGGGACAGGCTTATCCAAGTAAAGACGTGTCTCCCTCTTAGCCAACAGCATCCTGTATGGCTCCATGCCAATCCTTTAGACACATCCTTTGTCTTTAATCTATTCCTACAGGCGCATGAAAACGGACGCTACGCCGTTTGTCGAGGAGTATATGGTGAAGGGCTCTGTTTTGACGCCGCCCATACCTGGCGAGCCGGCGGGCATGCCTGGCAAGGCTAGCCCGTCCACTGCGGGCCTAGTGTCCAGAAGCTTTCTGACAGCCTCAAGAGGCACATGTCCCTCGACAAAATAGCCCTCGACGATGGAGGTGTGGCAGCTCCAGAGCTGGCGAGGTATGTTAAACCTCTCCTTGACCGCCTGCATGTTCTCTGCATGTTTGACTCGGACCTCGGCCCCGGAGGCCCTCAAATAGCCGATGTATTCTCTGCAGCAGCGGCAGTCGGGTGAGTGGTAGACCTCGAAGACTGTTTTGTCAGCCTGTGTCTGGACGGGCCCTGTCTGTAGGTAGAGTAGGGCGGTTAAGGCTATCACCGCCGTGGAGAGTGCTGCGAGCAGGGTTTTTGCTTTCATGCCTGACGCCTCCACGTAAGGGCCAGTAATCCACCCACTGTGCCCAGCAACGCACCTATAATGAATCCGCCGGAGGAGAGGATGCTGACTACTGCGAAGACGAGGATGATTGTCCCCCATGTTTGTGCCTGGCTTGTTTTGTTGTAGAGCATGTAGGCTGATGTTACTATTGCGGCCCCTGAGACGAGGCCGACGGCTGAGAAGGCAAGCAGGAAGCCCGGCATCCAGCCCCACATCATTCCCCGACCCATCATCCCCATACCCCACCAGCCCCACATGGGCCAGCCAAACCACGTCAAACCCAGGAGGCCGCCCACAAGTATGAGGACGCCGCCAACCAGCGACAGAACGAAGGCTGCGTAAGGCCTCTCTTCAACAGACAACCTAACCCACCTCGTCAAATGACTGGCCAAAGTGGGTTTTAAGGAGTTTGTGAAACAGAGGTGAAACGGTGAACACCATAAATAGAGGATGTGTGAAATCCTTAAAACAGCCGCGTCAACATGTTCTGTGGATGGCTTCCAGCCGAGCCGTAAAGACATTTATCATAGCTTTCGCCTCTGTTTTAGCTGGGCTGATTGCGGCTTCCATCTACCTGTTCCTGCAGCATATGGAGGTGATGAAGGGGATGATGGGTGGGATGATGCCGGGGATGATGTGGATGCCCCTAGCCTTCGCCGCGCTCCTCGCAGCGGCTGTTCTTGTACCAGTTGTTGTCTATCTCACGGCCTCCGGCGGAGGCGGTGTTAGAGTTGCGGGCCTCACACCTCAGGAGCAGGCCGTCGTCAACTACCTCAAACGTCGCGGCGGCGAAGCAACCCAGAAGGAGATAGCCCAGGACCTAAAGATATCGAGGCTGAAAGCATACAGGCTCATCGCATCCCTGAGGAGGAGGGGTGTGGTATCGACAACGCCCCACGGCCGGACAAACATAGTCAGGCTTACAGCAGGCCATGTGACCGAGCAGACATGAAAACCGGGTGCAGGCTCTGCGGACAGAAAGCCTTTGTCACAAGCTCGCTAGCTGTTTGCGTGCGCTGTCTCAGGGAGAGGCCCGATGAAGCCGTCCCCATCGCCTTGGACGGGCATGCTTTTTCGCGGCGGCTTTTCGGCCTCCCCGGGAGGCCTCCTAGGACGGCGGGCGGTATCCCGTGTAGGCTGTGTGCGGCGGAGTGTGTGATGGGTGAGGGTGAGATGGGCTACTGCGGTATCCGAGGCAATAGAGGTGGGAGGATGTTCACGGCTGCGCCGCCTGGGAAAGCTCTCCTCAACTACTACCTCGACCCACATGTGACGAACTGCTGCAACGCATGGTTCTGCCCCGCCGGAACGGGATGCGGATACCCACGCTACGCAGTAAGAGACGGGCCCGAGACAGGATACTACAACCTCGCCCTCTTCTTCTACGGATGCAGCTTCAACTGCCTTTTCTGCCAGAACTGGACACACAAACAGCTCGAGAAATCACCCATCATCTCCGCCGAGGAGCTCGTCAGCCTTACAAAGGCCAACGACAGGATAACCTGCTGGTGCTGGTTCGGCGGCTCCGCCGAGCCCCAGCTCCCGTTTGCCGTAAACGCCTCAAGGCATGCCGTCGAGTCGATGCCGTCCAGCAGGGTTCTCAGGATATGCTATGAGTGGAATGGGGACGGCCATCCATCCCTTGTCGAGAGGGCATTAGAGACGGTTTCCGCGAGCGGCGGGAATGTGAAGTTCGACCTCAAGGCCTACACACCCTCGATACATGTGGCTTTGACAGGGTTCGACAACAGACGCGTCCTGGAAAACTTTGAGATGGTTTACAGGAAGTTCTATGAGAGGAGGCGGGGGCTTCCAGTCCTCGCAGCCACAACGCTCCTCGTACCCGGATACGTTGACGCCGAAGAGGTCGGGGAAATATCCGGCTTCATAGCATCCCTCGACGAAACAATACCCTACAGCCTCTTGGTCTTCCACCCCGACTTCATGATGCAGGACCTACCGGTAACACCGGCTAAACAAGCCTTCGAAGCATACCGAACAGCCAGAAAACATCTCAAAAACGTCGAGCTCGGCAACATACACCTACTCCAAGGACAGCAGCTCACCTAAGTTCGGGATAGCTCGAAACACTTTGATAGGAGAAAAAATTTATGCGATTGTGTTTTACTGCACCACATGCGCCACGGGGCGGTCCTCGCCTCACTACTTGTCCTAGCTTTGCTTTTAACGGCTCTCATGGTTGCGCTTCCAGATGTTGAAGCCGCAAGGAGGAAGCGAACGACAACTACCACAATAAGTACAACAAGAACCACAATAACCACCACAACAACAAGAACGACAACATCCACAACCTCCGCAGCATACAGCGACACATTTCCCGCAGTAAATCCAGCAATACTTGGAACATGCCCACCTGAGGTGCATGATAGATACTTTGTCATAGGTCCGGACGGCCGCAAGTATAGGACATGGCATCCTGTGACTGTGCCGATAGACCCATCAAACCCGAGCAGGGGTACGTGCACCTTCGCCCACGAGCACGGAGACAACCCTGTCCAGGGCAGGTTTCGAGACCTGCCAGCCTTCGGCTACCCTGCAAAGGTCGCTGGAATGGTCGACGAGATAGCCGCGCACGCCGGGTTCAAGGTCTTCTACCACAGGATGGAGGGGGACGGGCTGGGTAACAGGGCGGAGTGGAGGCTTGTTTACCATCAGGGAACGGCTGGCGCTGCACGCCTTGTCAGGGAATTTCACTCAATTCAGATAGATGTCGTTGACTCAGCTGGAAGGGTTACGAGCGTCAAGGTGATGGGTTCGACGGGCCAGCTCAATCCAAAGTGCGGCCCCAGGGTGGGTGACAGAATTGTACCGGATGAGGAATGTGCGAGAAGATACCTGGTCTACGAGGTCTGGTATTTCGCCGTCAGGGTTGGAAGCGGCACCGTCAACGGAGCCCGCTTCTTCGCAGCGCCCGGAACAGCGGTCTACAACCCCATGACCTACATGAAGGTGGGTGACTTGACGAGGGTCTTCCCGATGTCGGAGCTTCTCGAAAACCTGCCTATGGGAAGCCCTGACAGCTTCTTCTGCGGAAACCTGCGAGCCATAGAGCATCCTGACTTCGGCTGGGGCAACACAGGCAGAGAATACTTCTGGACAGACGCTTTCGGCAACGAGGCATCAGGCCCATGCACACATTCCACCTGCATTCTACAACGAGTACCCCCACGCTACTACGCATGGTTCGACGACGACTCGGTCTTTGACGGAGTTTGGATAGACCTCCCGCTGGGTGCCCCCGGAGGAAACTAGAGTACGCCTTTCGTAGAAGGTATGGCTGTGGCTCTTGGGTCTTTCTCGACCGCGTTACGTAGAGCTATTGCGAGGGCTTTGAAGGCTGCCTCAACCTTGTGGTGGTCGTCTGCTCCCGCTAAAACCTTTACATGTATGGCGGCCTGCAGGTTTGTCGTAAAGCTTTCAAGGAAATGAACTATCTCGGAAACGGGAATGTCCTCGACAACCTCCAGCCGTGTCTCAAGGGCTATCTCGGGCCTTGGCCTCCTAGCAAGGTCTACCGCGGCGAGCGCCAAGGCCTCATCCATCGGTACTATCGCGTGTCCAAACCTCCTCACCCCCTCCCGACCACTCAGAGCCCTGTCGAGCGCCATACCCAGCGCTATGCCCACATCCTCTACTACGTGGTGTCGCAGGTCACCCGACGCGTTGAGCTTTATGTCGATGAGGCTGTGCTTGGAGAGTGTTTGGAGCATGTGGTCTAGGAACCTGAAGCCCGTGGAGACGGTGGAAAGACCGGTGCCGTCTAGGTTGACCTCTGCCTCAACAGATGTCTCGTTGGTTTTCCGAGATACCGCTCCAACCCTCAAATCATGCTCTACCGCTGTTGCGTTGTAGGATTTCCTCCAGCGGCAGTATCATGTTGGGCTCGTGGACCACAAGCCCCTGCGCAAGCTTCCTGAGCACGGGTAGAATGGTGCGGAACTCGTTCCTCGAAATGACCGTGTTTATGGCGTACCAGCCCTTGGTTGAGAGAGGGCTGACCGTGGGGCTCTTCAACGCCGGCAGCGACTTGAGCAATTTGTCGAGGTTGTCTTGGTGGACGTTTACGAAGATATGCAGCTTCTTGCTGCTGTCAACCACGCCGTGCAGCAGCGTTAAGACATCGAGTATTTTTTCACGCTTGTCTGGGTCTTCGTATGATTGTTTGTTGGCTATCAGTAAGGCGGTGGATTCCGCGATTGTCTCGATGGGTTTTAGGTTGTTCTGTTCAAGGGTTATTCCGGTCGATGTTGCGTCGATTATTAGGTCGGCTTCCTCCGGCGGCTTAGCCTCCGTGGCCCCGAAGCTCAGGTAAATCCGGACCCTGTCGTTTTCACCCCTGCTCCACCAGGGCGTCACAATCATGGGCTCTGACTCCCCGAAATGCCTCCTGTAGGCCGGCGTCGACTTCACGTATGCTGCAGCGGTGTTCAGATACTCTGTCGCAATCCTCAGAACTCTTCCAGCCCCCGCATACTCCTCCACGATTTCATCGAGTGAGCTGTGGTGTTGGTTTTTGGGGACTGCGACGACGAGCCTAACATAGCCATATTCGAGGTCGAGGAGTTGGAGGACGTCGGCGCCGGTCTCCCTTACCCAGTCCCTGCCCGTGATGCCGATGTCGAAGGCCCCGCCCGCAACCAGCACAGGTATCTCCTGCGGCCTCAAAACCTTCACCTCGATCGCAGGGTCGTCCACAACAGGCCTGTAGGTCCTCTCAGCACCTCTCAGCCTGAGCATCGCTCTCGAAAGTATGTCGTGGGTCCCCTCCTCCAGCGACCCCTTCGGAACAGCGAATTTTACAACCAAACCATGCGGTTAACCCGTTACCGCTTATTTAAAGGCTTAAGCAAGACCTTGAGAGTAGAGGGTTCTTCCGCTTTTCCGAATGCTTCACGGTATTCTTCAAACCCGTATATGGCGTCCACAAGCTTCGATACTTTCACAAGCCCTTTCGAAAGAGCGTTAAGCGCTGGTTTGAAGGGGCCGCATCTCGAGCCGATGAGGGTTACCTCGTTTACGACCAGGGGGGCCATGTTGATTTCATGCCTAGCCGCAACGGTGGATTTCAGGATAACTATACCGCGGGGCTTTACAAGCTCTACAGCCCTTGCATAGCCTGTGGGGCTTCCAGTCGCCTCCACCACCATGTCATAGCTATACAAGTCTCTGCTCTCTGCTTCGACAACGGCGTCTATATCAAGCTCCCTCAACAAACCAACCTTCCTCTCGTGTTTGCCGAAGACCCTCAGCCTGTCAACCACCGTTGAAAGCACTTGGGCAATGAGGTTGGCCAGCCTCCCATCCCCCACAACCGCAACCCTCCAGCTTGGGTCAACCCTGACCTGTTCAAGTATTTCATACGCTGCTGCGAGAGGCTCTGTGAATACGGCTTCGGCGTCGTCAACGTTATCGGGTACTGTGTGAAGGTTTCTCGAGGGAAGGCTGAGGTATTCTGCGAATGCCCCGTCACGGCCCTTTATGCCTAAGACTGTCCGGTTGGGGCAGTGTCTTTCAAGACCTCTAACACACATCCCGCAAACACCGCATCCAACGTTTATCTCCCCCACCACCCTCCTACCTACAAGAGACCTGTCCCCCGCCTCCACCACAACCCCGACAAACTCATGTCCGGGGACGCCGGAGAAGCCTGCATAACCCCTCAGTATCTCAAGGTCTGTCCCGCATATACCGGCGTAAACAACTCTGACGACTGCATCGTCGAGACGATTAAACTGATACTCGCGTGCCAGACGCAGTTCTCGCCCATCAAAGTAGAGGGCAATCATCCTATATCACGTCAGGGAAGACGACACCTACACCGCTAAGCCTAAGGTAAATCGAGAGAGCTGCTAGAAAAGCTAGGACAGCGACGACAACATAGTCTACGCCCCTCATCTTAATGCTTAGGTAATAACTCCTCCTAGCCATGGGGACGAAGCCCCTAGACTCTATCGCCATCGGAAGCTCCCCAAACCTCCGCATCGTCGTTATGAACAGGGGTGCGATTATTGCGGCGGAGTTTTTCAGCCTGGAGAATATGCTCCCGCCTGCCACGTTGACTCCCCGGGCTTGCTGTGCTGCAAGAATTGTTAAGCCATCTCCAACCATGGTCGGGATGAACCTAAAGACGGCGGAGAACCCGAAGGCTATCGGGTAAGGTAGGCCGAGCCGCGTTATGGCAAGCTCAAGCTCCTCTATTCTAGTGGTCGTGAGAAGCAACAGACCCGACAGAACCATGGCCACAAGCCTGAAGGCAACAGCCACACCGTACATAACCGACTCAAGGGTGAAGGAGGCTCCGAGGAAAGTCCCAATGACAGTGGCGCCCCCGCGTCTAAAAAGCGGCCACAGCACCATGCTCATCAAAGCAAGCGACAGGAGTCCGAACCAGAATAGCTTAAGCTGGCGGACGGTCTTTGACAAGAAGACGAGTGAAAGAACCGCTAGAAGCACGGCGCCTGTGTAGTATGGATGGTTGAAGACAGAGGACCAGATGAAGACGCAGACCACTAGGAAGAGCTTTGTCCTTGGATCAAGGCGGTGGAAGAACGTGTTCCGGTCGAGGTAGAGAATGTACTGCGGCATCCGCTATGAAGTCTTCTTATCGGGTTTTAACATTTTCTACGAACTCGTCCACGGTCAAAAATGTGTGACCGAAGAGCTTGTTGGAAAGCCTGACAACCTGCGGCACCTCTATGTCATATTTCTCCAGCTCAGAAATGTTTGAGAAGACCTCGCGGGTCGGCCCGTCTAACACAACCCTGCCATCGGACATCAAGACAACTCTGCTGCAGTATTTTGCGACAACCCACATGTCATGCGTTATGGTGATTATTGTTGTGCCGGCCTTGTTAAGATCTTTCACTGTGTCCATCAACGCTGTCGTCTCACCGGGGGAGAGCCCTGTTGTCGGCTCATCGAGAATTATGATTTTGGGGTTGAGGGCTAGGATTGAGGCTACAGCCGTCCTCTGCCTCTCGGCTTTTGACAAGAAGAAAGGGTCCTCGTCCAGGAGCCCCTTCAACCCAACCATCTCCGAAACCTTCATCACACGTTCCTCGACCTCGCGCTCACCCATCCCCCACGCCCTCAACCCATAGGCTATCTCATCCCTTACAGACCTTGAGAAAATCTGGTAGTCGGGGTTTTGGAAGATGTAGCCCACCTCTTTCCCCCGAACCATAACCGCCTGCCTTGTAACATCCTTTCCAAAAACCTTGACGACACCTTTTGCGGGCCTAAGTATCCCCGCGATAATCTGCGCCACAGTTGTCTTGCCGCTCCCGTTCTGCCCTATTAAGGCCATCATCTCGCCCTTGGAAACCTTGAGGCTTATCCCGTTGACCACCCACTGCCCAGGCTCGTAGGCGAACCATATCTCCTCAAGCTCCACCGCAGGCTCCGCATGCGTCAAAACAGTTTGCTGTGGAGGAGTGATGTTTTGGACAGGTGGGAAAAGTCTTACAGCGTCGTCAACATTCATAGGGTATGGCTTGTTTCCTAGCGACATCCTCCTGAAAACTTCAGCGGTCTCGGGTGGCTGGAGGCCTAGCTCATTCAGAAGCTCAACCTCGCTTAAGACATGGTTTGTGGGCCCCTCCAAAATTACCTCGCCCCTGTTTAAGACGACAACCCTGTCGGCGAATGCGGCGACCTTTTCAAGGTGGTGGTCAACTAGGACAAGCGCCTTGATCACCTTTTCAGAAAGAAGTTTACGCGCGACCTCGAAGACCTCCCTCTTGCCAGCTGGGTCAAGGTCGCTTGTAGCTTCGTCAAGAATTAGTACTTCGGGCTGCAGGGAGAGAAGCGAAGCTATAGCAAGCCTCTGCTTCTGACCACCGCTGAGGGCGAAGCTGTACCTCTTCTCCAACCCATTCAGTCCAGTGAGTTTCAAAGCGGTCTCACACCTTCTCGCAATCTCCTCACTTGGGAGTTGAAGGTTTTCCGGGCCAAATGCCACTTCGAGCTCGACCGTTGTCCTGAAGAGCTGCGTCTCGTAGTCTTGGAAGACCATGGCGCATTTTCTGCTTATCTCCCCGACCTTTTTCCCCGCTGTTGGGATGCCGTCAACCAGGACCTCGCCCCTGAACTCGTCGTACACACCCATGCTAGGTATTATTCCCGACATTGTTTTGCAGAGAGACGTTTTGCCTGCGCCCGTCGGCCCTATTATGGCAACCACCTCGCCCTCGGAGACCGTTAGGCTGACACCGCGTAGGGCATAGTCTCTAGCATCTCTGTACTTTACCCAGACATCCCTAACGGTTACGAGGGTCATAAAAAATGGTATGGGTTTTTAGTCTTTGGCCAACAGTGCCATCCCGACGGCGAATATTAGTATGAACACGCCGCCGACCGTCAGAAGCGATGCTCCAGCAAATCCTACTGCTGGTCCGAAGAAGAGCGCCTGGCCCAAGCCTAGGCCCGCTAGGATTGTGACCCAGACACCCACAACACCCCCTACAAAGACAAGCGCTGCACCTAGCCTGTGGTAGCTTTTGACCTCCGTCGGCGTGTACTGATATCCCTTCATAACATCGGTCCATAGCCAGCCGGCCCTTTTCGCACGCGGGTAGACGAGGGCCATCAATATTGGAGCGATTATGGCGGCTGATACCAACTCGTTGAAGAATATGATGAAGGCGAGGGGTGTGAAGGGGATGAATCCAACCAGTTCCGTCCAGTACGGTATTATCAACGCAACAACACCTGCATGGGTTAGAACGACGAACTCGTACTTTGCGAGGCTTGATGCAGTCCTGCAGTGTGGCTCCTCCTTGAAGAGGCGGTGCCATATCTTGTATGGTACGAGGCCGAGGAAGAAGTTGCCTATGAAGCCGCCGATACTTCCTATTGTTAACGCACCGCCGAGTATGTCAAAGCCTATGAGGTTCCCTACGGCGGAGCCCCATGCTGCAGCAGGCCCGAAAAGAAGACTCGTAAAAGGCGGTATGGCGTTACCGGGACGTATGGCGGTAACTCCCGGTATCAGCCATATTGGGAGAGCTGCGAAGATAAAGAGGAGGGCTGCATAGAGACCTGCTGATACGATGAAGGCCGTTATCATCTGCGTATGGGACCACATCTTGAATAATTCTTTCACGCATACTGGCGATACAGATAATAAATAAAGTTTACTATGGCTTAATACTTTTATTCTGAGGGGGTGGGTTATACACGATTTGGCGGGCGTTTTCGGCAGAATTTTGGTCGCCGTAGACGGCTCAGATTTCAGCAGAAGGGCTGCAGACGTGGCTGTCAGGCTTTGCAAGGCTCTTGGCGCAGAGCTGCTTGTTCTGCATGTTGTCCAGCAGCCGCCCTACCTCTTCGCCGCCGCAGGGGTTCCCCCAACCGCGTTAAAACAGTTCTTAGATGACGCGAGGGCTGAGGGCTGGAGGTATGTTGAGGAGGTTTTGGGGCGGGCTGCGGCTGAGGGGGTTAGGGCGCGGGGAGAGGTGTTGGAGAGAGCGCCGTCTGTTGTGGAGGCGATAACCACGTTCGCCGAAAACGAGAAAGTCGACCTGATTGTGACCGGGACACGTGGGCTGAGCGGGTTCAAGAAAGTTTTCCTCGGAAGCG
>Ga0197142_1003958_pt1 | contig 12187 bp, 12 predicted proteins | sample GBS60_MetaG_FD_148614 | JGI IMG/M metagenome (GOLD analysis project Ga0197142, IMG submission 148614) | Sediment microbial communities from Great Boiling Springs, Gerlach, Nevada, United States - GBS 60_MetaG | ecosystem: Environmental > Aquatic > Thermal springs > Hot (42-90C) > Sediment... | reverse complement strand
ACCCAGAAGGCCGGCCCTCCAGCCTGACGGAGAAAAACCAGGAAGGCTGGAGCGACCTTAAGCCTGCTCCACACCATCTATAAGCAATAAATCAATTTATAGATGGTGTGGTTGAGGCGGCAGTTCCCCGGCCTTCTGGGTTCTCAATAGTCTGGCTGGTGTGGCCAGCCAAACCCCCTTTCCCTCTTTTCCCCCTTTACACTTGTCTAACACCTGTGTTTATGGAGCTGACCTGCTGTCGAGAGTGTTGATTATACACAAACCTTTTTTTAATACAGCTCCGAACATGTTTAATATCCCTAACTGCCAGCCATACTATAATATTCTTTCTGCCGCCTTCACGGCCTCTTAAGGGCCTCTTTGACCAGGCTCGGCAACCCCCGCGTCTATAGTTTCTTGGGTTTGAGCCAGTTGTATGATCTCCACTTGGGTGATGGGTAGCCGCAGTGTGCGCAGCGTCTCTTGGATTTGTGGAAGGAGGGTCTTCCACATCTCCTACATCTTATGTGCTGGGGCTTGTTAAACTTACCCATCGAGGCTGTTCCTTTAACCATACCGATCCCTGTGAGTTCTGCTTGGTTTAAAGTATTTGCTAGCTGGGCGATATCATGATAATATTATCCCCTCTAACCACTATAGTTCCCAGCTTATTGGATTGATTATCCCCCACTATCTCGTCTGCATCATCTAGAACTATGTTCATATGCTGGTCGTAGCCCTTTAGGAGGCCCCTCAACATCCTGCCATTCCTCAGCCTCACAAGGACCATGTTGCCTAGACTGTTGGATAGGACCTTAAGGGATATGTCGCTTGACAACTTGCAGCATAACCTAATCCGATCCAGTCTCTTATTAGGTTATCCGCCTAGGATGGATGTAGTAATATGGATTCCAAGTTCCTCGGAGTATAGATGGTTGCAGGCGAGCTCCTCGAGGCGGCGGAAGCCAGGCCCTGGATAGCTTCCACCTCACCGTGAACCATTACAATATTACGTGGCTTGGGTGTGACCCGCCTCAGGAAATTGAGAAGCTGCTGCCTACTGGAGTGGCCTGAGAAGCCGTCAACCTTATCAACCTCCATCCTCACATTAACCAGCTCACTCTTACCCTCATCACTCATGAGAGTTATCTCCCTCGCCCCCTTCAGCAGAGTCCTTCCGAGAGTCCCCTCTACCTGGTAGCTGACGAAGATCAGTGAATTTCTCTCGTCAGAGGCGAACTCCTTCAGATACCGTAGGACCGGCCCGCCCTCAAGCATACCAGACGTTGAAAGAACTATCAGCGGCCCGTGACTCTCAAGAACCTCCTCACGGGATGACTCGCTCCTAACAGCGGTAAAATACTCCGACATGAAAACATTCTCACCATCCCTCAGCCTTTGCTGTAGGTCGGAGGCGATAAAGTCCGGATATGCTGTGTGGATGGCCGTGGCCTCTATCACAAGGCCGTCGAGGAAGACCGGTGCCTCGGCAAGCTTCCCCTCGCTGAGAAGCTTATTCAAGACCAGCATTATCTCCTGGGCCCTGCCTATCGCTGGGACGGGTATAACGACTTTACCCCCACGGTTTATCGTTGCTGTGATCTTCTCAGCCAGAATCGTCTCGCTCTCCTCAAGTGTGTATGGAACAGGTGTAGCACCGTAGGTGCTCTCCATAATCAGAGTCTCAACCCGAGGAAACCTATGGACGCTGGCGTCCAGGGCCTTTGACCGCTCAAACTTGAAGTCGCCGGTGTATACCAGGTTATGGAGGCCCTCGCCTATGTGGATGTGAACCATACCACTTCCCAGTATGTGGCCGGCGTTGTAGAAGGTCACCCTAATGTCCGGTGTGACATTTGTCACCACACCATATCTTAGCGGCGTTGCATACTGTAGTGCGAGCTTAACCTCGTTCCCGGTGTAATATGAGAAGGAGCCCTCCTTACCCGCAACCGAGATGTAGTCGAAGTGCTCAAGAGCCATCAGTGGGATTGATGGTTCGACACAGTATACCGGCCCCCTGTACCCGTATTTGAATAGGTAGGGGATCATGCCTATGTGATCTAAATGCGAGTGGGAGACTATTACAGCGTCTAGATTCTCAACTATCTGGGGCATCGCATCCAACCTGGGGAATATCTCGAGGGTGTTGCTCCCTCCTGCAGATAGGCCGCAGTCAAGAAGTATACTACTCTCGTTGGTCTGGACCAGTATGCAGGACCTGCCTACCTGCTGGCCGCCTCCCAGAATAGTTATTCTAACATCCTTCTCCCCGAAAGTCTGAGGCCTAAAAACCCTCTCTCCCACCTGCCTGAGAATATCCAGCTTATCCTCGGTATCCCAGTAAACATACTGCTTTATCCTGTCGATTGTCTTAGATGGCATCAGAGGCTCTCGTAGAACACGTATAACCCACCTCGTCTCATCCATCAACTCACGGAGAGTATCACTACGGTCGAGATTGCAAATACGGGGCTGGTTGGACTCGATGACTATCTCGCCGAGCGGCTCATCGAAGATAAGCCTGTAGCCATCGCCTAAGGCCTTTGCTATCCGCTCCTCCGCCTCTTCACGGGAGACCCTAAGGTCTGGATCGGATCTAATCACAACACGTTTCTTTATCAGGCTCACCAGATCACGGGCTATCTTATCCCGGCTCATGAAGGTCTCCAGACTCTTGGTGTATATCGCTATCCTAGCACCCTCATACTCTATCCTAGATATAGCAGGCTCCCTAGTCTCCAGGCTGGAGAAGTATCTCAGTAGCTCTGTGCGCAGCCTATCCGCTGACACCAATCCTACCACACCATCTAAGTGGGAACGTATCTCAGAAACTGGCTATAGTATGGAGCCTTTTCATCCCTTGAAAGCTCTCCATAACCTGTATCCCGTCTCACATATGCCACATCGATACTGTCACCGGTGCCGGCGTCCCTCTTAATCGAGGAGGCGACAGCTTGGAAAGCAAGTTTAACAGCCTCATCAAAGGTCATATCCCTCCTGTAGGAGGGTTCAAGGACCCCATATGCAACCGGGCTTCCCGACCCTGTGGCGATTAAGGTCTCCTCGGTTATTGAGCCGAAGGGGTCAAGGTTGTATAGGTGGGGCCCATCACTGTCAACCCCTCCAATAATGAGCTGGGCATAGTATGGAAAGAATCTTGAGCCGAACATGAGGGATGAGGCTAGCCGTGCTATGTTGGGTAAGGGCATCTTCATCCCCCGGGAGATCTGATAGTAGTTGATGTTTACTCTGAGTAATTCTATGAGGCTCTGGGCGTCAGCCACCCTGCCTGCGATCGTTATGGCGGCATGGTCGGCGAGTGGATGGACCTTCTTTCCTCTCCTATGTGCTACGAAAAAACCGGCTGTCACCCTGGTGTCCGTGGCTAGGATGACAGCATCTCTGATAAGCATCCCGACGGTGGTAGTTCCAGTGCTTAATATCCGGTTGTCTCCGGATGGGAAAATTTGCAATCTAATACACCATACCCGACGATTTATCGGCGGTTAGCTACTTTTATCATAAATACGCATTATAAATATCTTACGCTATGACCCTTCCGCCTAAACATACATAAATACCGATCAGGGTTGAAGGCGTTTGATGTCGGAAGAAGGGCAGGAGACACCGACGGTTCAGGCCAACTCCTACATACTACTGGACTATACCGTGAGAATTAAGGATACTGGAGAGCTTGTGGACACCACCGAGGAGAGTGAGGCGAGAAAGTCGGAGGCCTTCGACGCTTCCAGGGTTTACGAGCCGCGACTCGTTAGAGTTGGTAAGGGAACTGTGCTGAAGGCGATTGAGGATGAGATAATAGGGTTAAAGGAGGCGGAGACGAAGGTTTTTGAGATAGGCCCGGAAAAGGCTTTTGGGAACCGAGACCCTACCAAGGTCAAGACAATACCCCTCAGGAAGCTTAAGGATCTCGACACATCCATAAGGGTAGGCTCGATCATCAGTATCGATGGCCGTGAAGGTGTTGTAAGATCCTTGGGATCCGGCCGGGCCCAGATAGATTTCAACCCATACCTCGCCGGCAAGACCCTAGTATGCCAGGCTACTGTCAGGTCTATTATAAGAGATGATATGGAGAAGATAAGGCAGGTCATACATAGCAGGATACCCGATATACCGTTGGATAAGTTTGAGGTGGAGCTCAGCCCACCCACAATCAGAATAAAAATACCTTCTGAGGCTTTCCTCCTCCCAACACTACAAGTCGCCAAAAGGTCTATCGCTAGGGAGGTTAGGGATGCTGTGAGCGGTGTTGAGAAGGTCGTATTCGTCGAAGAGTACGTAGAGTGATGATAAAGCCTGATATGTATAGTAGCTGAATGACGTTTCCAGCCATGAGGATGGTGGACTCCACAATCCGTCCATGGGTGAGGAATTGGAGATGGGCCTGGGACAAGGCCGAGGTGCCTAGAACGAGGATTGCGATGATGAGGCCTATCAGGTAGGATTTGTGGAAGCCGATAAAGGCCGTTATGGTTGTGATTATGAAGGCGATTTCACCAGAGACTAGTATCATGAGTAGTGATGGTGGAACAATTCCCGAGGCATACCATATGAAGAATCCACCCAATAAACTGCTCCCTAGAAGGCAATACCTCATTAAAAGCCTGCCGTCCACAAAGTCAACTCTAATAAAGAAGGATAAAAACCCAACTCTAGATGGGCCGGTAGATCAGCCTGGTAGATCGTCCGCCTTGCACGCGGAAGGTCCGGGGTTCAAGTCCCCGCCGGTCCATAATACTAAAATTTGAGGTGTATGAAATTTTCATGAGTAAGACATGGATGATACGCTTCTGGCGGTCGGTATTCTTTTCGTGATAATGGGCCTGGCGGGTGTCTACATATCGGAGTCGGGCATATCTGAGACTATGAAACCGCTGGCCGAGTTCTCTGTCCTAGTCCTTGCAGTCGGTTTTGTTATGATTCCAGGCGGACTCTTGAGAGGAGGGCTTCCACAGCTCTCTGGGCCGAAGGTCGTAATATCCATGGTGGTTATGGTGACCGCCGTATCCTTCATAGCCACAACAGCAGCCCTCGAGATAGGCCCATTCAAGAAAGGCCCACCCGAGATAGGAGTCGGTAGTGGAGTGACAACGCCCTTCAACGTCACAGTTATAATAGTACCCGGATCCTTTAACCCTTCACAGCCCGACAACTTTGTCCCCAAAGTTGTTAGGGTGGTCTCAGGATACAATAGCACGGTGATATGGGTAAACGCCGAGGAGGTGGCTGTAGGGCATACGGTCACATCCACTCAAGGACTGTTTGACTCGGGGCTTTTCGGCCAATCCATGACCTGGAGCTTCACCTTCATAAGGCCCGGAGAATATCCCTACTATTGCGTCCCACATCCTTGGATGACCGGATCAGTTATTGTACTGCCTCCTGAGACCGCCTAATCTTTAGACGGGTTTTGAGGCGGTAGGCTGTTGGGAGGGATACTAGCCAGACTACGAAGATACCGATGTTGGAGGGTGTTAGGATTGTGTATGGCATCGCCTCTCCGATGTGGCCGACTATTACTGAAAGCCTGCTTCTTATGTCGTTGAGGGTCTGAGCATATGCAGAGGTGTCCCTTGAAAGCCCAGCTATGGTTGAGAGCCTTCCAAGTATCGCCTCGAGGTCATTGTGTATGAGTTTAAAATCTGTTCTGCTTGTAGGGAATATCCAGACCGGATTACCCTCCGAAGGAATTAGAGGTTTTGCCTGCCTGATATACCTGGCTATATCTTCCGCATAACCGGCTGACTGGGCCCTGCTGAGAAACCCCATGGCAATGTCCAGTGGGTGGATAAACTCAACATATAACCATGTGAAGATCACGACGCCTACCATTATCCACACCAGCACAGGAGCATATCTCATCTTCTCACCAGAATGGTTATAGCTAGTGGAAGTATCACGATTATTGCAAGAAGCTCGTAGAGTCCGAGCCATACATACGGCATGGAAGCCCTTAACTGCTTCCCAATATTAGAGAGGGCCTGTCTAACATCCTCATACAAGGCATGGTAGTAATCGAGATCATCCTTGAGCATGACAGCGGTCTCCATCCTCTCCCTGAGACGTGCTAGGTCATCCCTGATAAGGGCTATATCTGTCTGGGGTGTGGGAAGGATCCATACGGGGTTCCCACTGGCTGGTAGTACTTTAAGGGCTGCGTCAACATAGCGTAGGGAATTCTCAATCTCGGCGGCCACTGAAGCTCTGTCAAGATATCCGGCAGCTACACCATAGGAATAGGCGGTTTTTGAGTATGATGATAATGCTCCGGCCAACAAAACCAATACTATGAGTGCTGTGAAGACAATCTTTGAGATGACTGTTATCTCTCCATGTGGGATGGTCTGTTTAGTGGGCCTGCTGTGGGCTATTGTTGCAAATCCTGTGGCGAGTAGGGAGGCTGAGAATATGGTTGTTAGAGGTAGAAAGTAGAAGGCATGTGCATAGTATGCGTATAGGGAGGCGTATAACGCATAAACGCCTATGATTATGTCGGCCACGGCTAGGGCATCAAAGGGTAGGGCGTATCTCATCCTCCTCCAGTCCACACCCCTCCCCACTATCCCAAACTTTGGAGTCCTCGCAAAAACCATCTCACCCTTCACCAGCGCATGTAGGACAGCTATGGAGTTATTCACAGCGATTCCAGTTCCCCACACAACCAGTAGCAGCACATCTCGTATAAAGTGAGTCATATTGCGATATGCCGCCTTGACGAATCCTGAGGATACTAGTAGCATGGAGATGATCACCAATACCGGGTAGAGGGCCATGAAGCCTAGAATGGTATAGTTCTGCGATAAAGAGCCTTCCCTAATAACCAACGGCACCAGCAAGACTTGGATCGTTAGTAGGAGCTGGGGTATATGCCGTGTTAGATGAATAATTGCGTGGACTTTACCTAGGAGAGAAAATCTTGAAAAAATCACCTTATCCATGTATCTTAATGCTGTCTGCACGGCTCCGAAGGCCCACCTATACTGCTGCCGCCTCGCTGCGTTCACCTGGACAGGGATCTCAGCAGGAGCCACAAGATCATCCAAATAGACAAACCTCCAACCCCTGAGCTGAGCCCTATAACTCAAGTCAAGGTCCTCGGCCAAGGAGGGGAGCCACCCGCCCGAATCCATGATACAGCTTCTCCTCCATATACCGGCTGTCCCGTTAAAGTTGAGGAAGAACCCCCCTGAGGCACGGCCCATCTGCTCAACCTTGAAGTGGAGGTCAAGTCCAAGAGCTTGGGCCGAGGTTAAGAGCGAGTAGTTGCGGTTTAGGTGACCCCATCTCGCCTGAACGAGTCCAACCCTATCATCGGAGAAGTAGGGTAGGATTTTTCTTATGAAATCCCTCGGCGGTATAAAGTCTGCGTCAAAGATGGCTATATACTCCCCACTCGAGTGGTTGAGCGCGTACGCTAATGCTCCAGCCTTGAAGCCTTCCCTTCCAACTCTTCTTAGATGGAGTATCTTAAAGCCCAGCGCCCTGTATTCCTCAGCAAGTCTTGCGCATATCTGCGAGGTTTCATCATCCGAGTCATCAGAGATTATTATCTCAAGCTTATCCTGAGGGTAGTCGAGGTTGCAGACAGATTCTACAAGTCTGGCAACAACGTGGCTCTCATTGTAGATGGGGAGATGAACCGATACTATTGGTAGCTCATTCAGCTCGCTACTATGTGCGACCCGATATCGTCTTGCGAGTATTAGAAGTTGCATGTAGGCTAGGGTGTGGATTGGGAGGATAGCTGAGACAGCGATGAAGAGGGTGAGGAGCATGAGATGGAGAAATGACATACAGCCCATCACTATACTGCTTTTTTAAAGATTTTCCCAAAAGTTGGATTTTTGGCAAACGCTTAAATCAGTCCCGCATCGGAGGTGATTGTTGTTATTGCAGAAGACCGCAGCGGGCCTTATCCTATATGAGCCACGTTCAGATCCCAGGCATGAGATTTATGGTGTTTCGAGGGGGTTGGGGGTATCCTTCAATGGCTTAGACATGGTGGGTGAGGGGATGGGTATCGGCGGGGTTATAGGCCTGGTTGGTAGGAAGGCGGTTTTCCCCCTCGCTTCCGAGACCGTTTGGCTTGATTCAAAATCTGTGGAGAAGTATAACGAGCTTAACGGCATCTCCCTCAAGTATCTCGGACCCTTATACGCCGAACCTCCATACAAGACGTTTAGAACAATCCTCTCACCCCTTTACATACGCCACAGAAGCTTCAGACCATTATACACTCTCCTCATGGTGGGAAGGACCATTATTGGGTTAAAAAGCCATTATGTGAGGATAAGATCACTGGCACGGGTAAAGGCCCGCTACATCCTAGATGACCGTTGCCTAGAGGTTGAGATCGCTGCTGAGAAGCGTGGCCGCCTATCAATGCTGGTGGCAAATGAGCTCTCCGGAAGACTCTTCACTGCCATAGATGTTGATGGAAAGAGGAGAGCCATACCGCCTTGGATGGAGGTTAAGGGACCTGTAAGCTTCCTCTCCCCCAAGCTTGGCCTAGCAATGTCTCTCGAGCCTGTGCATGGTTGTAGGATGTTTGTTGGTAGGGAGGTTCTAGGAAATAGACTTGACTGGGCTGGCCTGAGCTATCAGATACCCAGCGGATTTGATGGGATAAGATACAGGGTGTTCTTCGAATGGCTGACCTAGCCCTCATATTCCCATACTTCGACGATGGACGTTCAAAATCATTCAAATTCCCACCATTGGGGATCGGCTACATCTCATCCTACTTACGAAATCACGGCTACACCGTGAAGATAGTGGACTGCACCTTCAAGAAGATGGACGAGGCTGTCAGGGAGGCTACAGGCTCTAGAGTTATCGGGATATACAGCATGCTCTCAATGGTTGATAACGCATTGGGGCTTGCGAGACGTCTCCGAGATAGTTGTGAGATTCTTGTGGCCGGCGGCCCTATGCCATCCGCCTATCCTACGAAGTTTCTCAACGATTTTGACCTTGTTGTCCAAGGTGAGGGTGAGGAGACGATGCTTGAGCTGATGAATACGTTGGATGGTGGTCACAGCTTGGGCATGGTCAGAGGTCTTTACATAGGGGGCCGTGGGATGCATCTTCTACCCGAGCTCAGGCATGCCAATGGAGGTGGTTTACACTACACCGGCCCCAGACCCCTCATCAAGGACTTGGACATGCTGGGAAGCCCTGACAGGGAGCAGTATGAGAATGAGAATTACAAGAGATACTACAGGAGCAGGTTCGGCTACACAATGACTTCTATGATAGCCTCAAGGGGATGTCCCTTCAGCTGCAACTTCTGCTGGCGTCCAGACTATGGGAGGGTGTACAGGGTTAGAAGCCCTGAGAAGATAGTGGATGAGATGGAGGAGATCAGGTATAGATTTGGATATGAGAGGATATGGTTCGCCGACGAGCTTTTCATAGCGAATAAGAAGCATGTTATAAAAATCTGCGAGGAGATCATATCTAGAAAATTGGATGTTCTCTGGGAGTGTCTGGCAAGGGCTGATCTGATGGATGATAATATAGCCAGCTATATGAGGAGGGCTGGATGTCACAAGATAATCTTCGGACTCGAGGCCGGCGATGACAGGACTCTCAGGCTTATGAATAAGAGGCTGACGGTCTCCCAGTCGGAGTGGGCTGTCAGGACAGTTGTCAGACATGGGATAAAGGCCGGCGGGTTTTTCATACTGGGTTATCCTGGTGAGACCAGTGAGACGATGCTCAGGACGATCAAATTCGCCTCAAGCCTCCCACTGGACTACTTCTCGATGACCATACCCTACCCTCTGCCTGGAACACCTCTATATGAGCAGGTTAGGGATCGGATGATATCTGAAGAGTGGGAGAAGCCGACCCACGGATATGACCATAAGCTTCTCTTCAGACATGACTTCACAATAGATAAGCTGAGGTATGGGATGAGGAAGGCCGTTTTAATGGCTAAACTTAGGAAGAGACTCGGACCGTTTTTCCTGATGCTGAAACCTTGGGAGTGGTATACCGATTATAGGTTCAAGAGGATGCGCTGAGACCCTTCCAGCCGACCGCTATGGCAGTGGTTATGAGGGCGAGATTCTGGGGTAGGGCTAGGGGGTATCCGGCTATGATGGAGAATAGTGTGAGGGTGGCGATTACCACGGCCGCAGAGTATAGCTGGTAAAAACCTGAGAAGACCCAAACCCCTAAACCAATCTCATAGACTCCGAGGGCGAAGATTATGGAGTAGAGGGGTAGCTGGCCGGCAAGCGGCCCGGTAATCTGGTTCATACTTAGATAGTAGGCGAAGTGGCCCGGGTTTCTAAGGGCGTCCAAACCCCATTCAATAAATGGATAGGCCAGGCCAGCCCGGGCCAGAAGTTTGCTGAGATCCTTTGTATAGTCCGAGGCGGTCAGAAGCCCTGCAACCGATACTGCTAAAATCCCGACGCTCTGGGGCTCAGCTATCGGCTCTAACGGTTTGACAAAGGCCCAGTAATATCCAAGGACCGATGATGATAGTGTAAGGCCGGGGATTATCCTGCGAACTGCTAGGAGCATGGCTGTGGCCAAATGTATCGTGGCGAAGAGGGTTGGCGATGTTATCTTGTGGGTGAACTGTGCCGGCTCCAGTAGCAGACTTGCAGCCCATAAGAGGTGGGTCGAGGCAAGCCCCACAACAATTATCGGGTTTAATTTTTCCATCTCACCATCCCAGCCTTCAGCACAGTCCTCCAGAGTATTACAAGCCATGCGACAGAGAGCACTAGCCTTATCCAGAGACGGGCTTCAATATCCATATCATGCAGCTCTTCAATAATGTTGGCTCCGAAAAAGGAGAGACCAACCAGGTAAAGATTCTGTGGTAGTGAAAGGTTCGCCACTGAGAAGAGAAGGGGGACAACCCATAGAAGCCTGCTCGGCAGTCTCCTATTCACCATTATGATGAGAGTGAGGATGATGAAGAGGTTCTGCTCAGAGACCCAAGGCCTTAATGTGAAAAACACCATCGCACCGAGGAGGGCGAGATTTAGAGCTTTGGAAGGCCCTGTAGGAGGCTGTAAAAGAGATAACAACATCAAGATGATGATTGAAACTGGTGCGAGAAGGCCTAAAGCCAGCAGGCTTTCCGGGAGAGTCTGCTTCCCAGTCAAGGCCTCCACTATGTTAAAGGGTGAGATTCCTCCAGCAGGTTTCAGCCAGTTGGGAAGACCCTCGATTACGGTCTGTAGAGGCCATGAAAGGATTAGAAAGGGTAGGAGGAAAAATACTAATGTGGTTCCGGTTAATACCGGGAGGAAGATAAAGACTTTCAACTTTGAGAAGATCCTGAAAAATCCAAGATGGCTTGGGAGGAGTGGTAGTGCCAGCGGCTTGATAAGGAGTGAGGCGGATAATGCTAGGGATGATCTGTAGACATCCCATCCATAGAGTAGGCCGATTATGCAGAGTAGGGAGGCGATATTATCGGGCTTACCCCAAGAGGCTGTGACCAGGAGAGTGAAGGGGTTGAGTAAGAAGAAAATCCCATCACATCCACGTCTGACTGCGATAATGCTGAGGATAATGTTAGCCATAATTATTGGGATCTTTGATATGAGATTAAAGAGGAAAATATCTCCGGCCGAGAGAATGTAGGATACTCCCATGTAGAGAGCCCATAGTGGTGTCTCACCCAGTCCTTGGACTGAGTGGCCGTATCCAGCGGCTAAATCGCCGGAAAGCTCCCCTCCTAGGTAGGGTGATAGACCTGAAGCGACGTTCCGTCCTGCAACGTAGTTAACCCTGAAATCATATCCATGGGCTAGGAATATAGCGAGACCAGACTGTAGGGCAAGGGCCGCCGTAAATTTCTCCGGTCCTATTGACCGTAGATAACCATGCTGGATTTGCGTCAAGCTATCTACTCACAGTTCTCAGGATCCTAACAGCCAGGCTAGCCATGGCGATCTGTATTATGAGAAGGGCTGCGTATGAGTATCTGAAGGGAGGGCATAGGAAAGGACAGGAGAAGTCGCTTGTGGATTCTATGGGTGTAAGTCCGAATAGATATGAGGCGAACTCGGCCGGTGTAATGTTTAGCGTGAAGGCGGTGAGGGGGTTGAGGGCTAGGGCGAGAGTCTGGAGTGTGGCCCATATGAAGACGGCCCTATACCCTCTGCCGGACACAACCAAACCCAGCAAGGCCAAGTCGACCACTGTGAAG
>Ga0197142_1003956_pt1 | contig 12189 bp, 10 predicted proteins | sample GBS60_MetaG_FD_148614 | JGI IMG/M metagenome (GOLD analysis project Ga0197142, IMG submission 148614) | Sediment microbial communities from Great Boiling Springs, Gerlach, Nevada, United States - GBS 60_MetaG | ecosystem: Environmental > Aquatic > Thermal springs > Hot (42-90C) > Sediment... | reverse complement strand
TAGCGCCATCGAAGGTGGAGAGTTGGGTGCCGAAATTGATGAGGGCAAATCCGATGTGCAGTTCTTCCGAAGGAATCGAGAGCAAAAGTCCAGCATCAAGGGCGAGTGCGGTAGAGCGAAAGTTTTGAATGGCAGAGAAAATGAATTTTATGCCCAGACCGCCGCGCAGCACGCCAAAGCCAAACTGTTGCAGCGCACGCGAGTATGCCAAATGCAGGGCAACATCGTTCGCTGAAAATGTGCCGAGAGTATTGCCCACTTCGTCCGTCTCATCAAAGCGACCGTAGTTCACAAACGTGATGCCAGCGCCAAAATCGCCAAGGTTCTCGAGTTGGCGACCGTAAGCTAAAAATCCTGAATTGATGTCAAGCAAATGTTTTTGAAAACTGAACGACGCCTGTTTGTGTGTAGCGGAGTCTAAAATGGCAGGGTTTTGAAAGAAGCTATTGATGTCGCCAGCAAGTGAGGTGCTATTGCCACCCAGTGCTGCGATGCGAGCGCTGCGGTCAAGCCGCAGAAACTCATAGACGGAAGTTTGAGCATAAGCAAAAGAAGCAGAAAGTGCAAGGTAGAGCGTGAGCAGAAAGCGCATGCGTTGCTGTAAGCTAAGTTTGAAGCAAACTACACAAAATGCTGGGTCTTGTCAAGGTAAGGTGTATGGACTAGGTCGTGTTGACAAAAAGAATGTGTAGGTGTTGCTACACGGTTCCGCACTTGTCTTTTGTATTATTTTGCAAAACATAGATGTTCTGTGCACTGTTGTCATGCCGACCACTCTTTTCTTGTCATTCCGAGCGCAAGCGAGGAATCCAGTGTGTGGATGCTTCACGACGCTGCGCTCCGTTCAGCATGACAGCGCATCTGCAAGACACTAAGGCATAATCGATTCAATTCGTATCCTTTTCAAAGCGTGAATTCACCTAATTCTAATTGTTGGCACAACCTAATCATGTGTCGCAGGTTAAGTATAAGTTGTGTGCCTCAATGTAGCGAGCCACAACGGAAGGAATTTTGCGCAAGGCAGTTTTTCTCTGGTCAGGTTTAGCCAGTTCAAGCCGAAGCATGCTGGATGAGAGGGGCAAATCCAACTTGATAAAGCGCACAGAGGCGTTTGGGAATTCAGGCAGAAGTGAAGGCGGTGAGCTTTGCACTTGCCGTGAAAAGACCAAGAGTTCAGCCATTTGCAAAATTTTATCCGGCGATTTCCATTTTGAAAAAATGCGGTAGTTGTCTTCACCAATTGCCAGAAAGAGCTTGGCGCCGGGATACTGTTCGGCAAGGTGTTGCAAGGTTTCAAGCGTATAAGAGGGGTCGGGCTGTGCAAGTTCCCAATCACTGGCTTGGAAGCAGGCGCCAGTTTCGTTGAGGTCTTGTGCCAAGAGTTGGGTCATGGCAAAGCGCTGTTGGTCGGTAGCGGTTGCCCCAGACTTGAGCGGGTTGCGAGAGACGCTCAAAATGACCGTATCGGGTCGGAGCAATTCTCGTGTCAAGGTGCAGAGTGCAAGATGACCAAGATGTGGCGGGTCGAAGGTGCCGCCAAACAAAACAATCGATGACAAGACCAGTTACTTGATTATGGTTTGACTGCTTTGCAACAGTTGCTCTTTGACAAAGGCTTTGGTGCCTTCAACTTTGTACTTCTTGTCAGGAAATTTTTCCTCATACTTTTCAATCTCGTTTTCAGCTTCTGCCCAGCGCTCACGCACAATCAGCGTTTCAATTTTGCCCAGCAAGGCTTCTTCGTAGTAGGGACTATCGGGATAGTTGGTGAGAACTTCATCAAAGTAGAGTGTGGCGGCGCGGTAGGCGCGAAGTTGGATATACTGCTTGGCGGCATCGAGGGCTTTGAGTGCAAGTTTATTGCGGCACTCCATGATTTTTTCTTCGGCAAGTCGGAGCGTGTCGAGCTGACCGAGTTGGGCGTAGAGTCGTGCAATGAGGGCTTCGTAGGTGGCTCGGCGAGCCGAGTCAGTCGCTTCAGATGCCAAAAGACGCAAGTCACGAATTTCATTTGCAAGGCGCGCCGAATCAGGTGCAGGATAAGCGTCAATATAGCCTTGAAACTGTGCAATCGCTCTGCGGCTGTATTCTTGGTCTAAGCTATGAACAGGAGAGAGTTTGTAGTAGCACATAGCAATTTGAAAAAAGGCAATCCGAGCATATGGCGACGAAGGCACATTGCGCAACAGTGTCTGATAGGCTTCTGCGGCCAAGAGATACTGCCCATAAAAGAAATAGCTCTGTGCTAAGTAGAACTGCACATCGTCCTCGTATTCGGTCGCACGACTGGTGTATGTGAGTTTGTTTAGCTCAAGTTGTGCAGCATAGTAATCCTTCTGCTCGTAGAGCGACTTGGCATACTCGAATCGCCCTTTGAGAGAGTCATCAAATACCGCTCGTGGCGTGCCGCACCCGACGCCCACAAGGATTGCTCCTAAGCAGAAGAAAGCACGAGCAATGCGAAAAAATGCACTCATCTGTTGAAGTGTCTATCGGCTTCTGACGCTGAAAAACAAAAATACAATAATTCCAATTGCTCCGATGATGGTAAGCGGTGCGGCAGCACTTTCCCAAAAAGAGGGCAAGTTGGGCTTGAAGGTTTCGGCAAAGCGGCGGTCTTCGCTGGCGGCAAGCTCATTGACATCGAGCGTGTCTTGCCGGGTCAGGGCAAAGTGTCGCACAAGTAGGGTTTGCTTCTGTGCGCTAAGCAGTTTGCTATCAAAATTCAGTGCAAATGAGCGTATGGCGTTCATTGGGTTCAGAAATTGGTAGGAAAAATCAGCTTGTAGAGAATAGACTTCAAGGGTTGCAAAGTTAGACTCATCTGGCGGCGAGCTTTCATAGAGCGTGAATCCTGCGGCGAGAAGGCGGCTTTGCAGTGCGGCATCAAGCATGCCTTGAAAAGTGTTGGGTGGCGCAGGGGTAAAAAGCAGGGTCTTTGGAAAAGAATCATTCATCAGCGCCTGTGTCAGGTATTCGGCATAGAGTTCGGCGAAAACGGTGCTGGTAAGTTTCGGCTTCGACTGTGTGTAGGCGGCAAGCGTGCCCGTGAGCAAAAACGCAAAGACAAGTCGGAGCATGGTTCAGAACAGGCTCAAAACAGGTTGGATTTCAAACAAGACACGCAAAAAAATTTGAAAGTCATTTAGCCGAGCGCCCTCAACATTATTGGCATTGTATCGCCAAACTGGAGTAAGCAGCAGTTCCGCGTTGAACGCATTAGACGGTTGATAGAATAACCCGAAGGTCAGTGCCGTGCGTCGTTCCACAATGCCAAAGGGTGCTGGTTCGCTGTAACCAGTTTGCAGATTGTAGCGCGTGGTATCTAACCACGGCTCGGTAAAGGGACCGTAAAGACTGCCTTCGCCTTTGCCAACAAATAGCACACTTACCGAAGCTCGGAATTGCTTAAAAAACCAGTGGGAGACGCCCATTTCTAACGACTCAAAGTCGGTGCCAAGCGGATGTGCCAGCGGATTTGTGCCAAATATCCAGCGCTGATAGCGGTTAAACTGCCGCTGGTGGTAAGTGCGGTTGATAGCACGCGAAATTTCGATGAACGCGTCGGTGCCGTAAATCCCAAATGGATAGAGCACATTTGCGGCACGAATGCCAATTTGCCCTGACCATAGGTTTGGCTCAAGTGCTGTTTGGTCAACGATATTGAACTGCCAGTCGTCGACGACAAAACTGCCGTAGATGTTGATGCCGTTAAACGGAAAAATGCTTAAGTCAGCACCCACGAGCGGATTGATTTCTTCGCTTCGATTATACTGTTCGCCATAGACAATTGAGAAAGGATTGATGAAACGAAAGTCAAGCCCGCGGTTTCGTCCGCCATACAGCGCACCCTGCCACAAGCCCAAGCGCAGGCGACTTGAAAAAAGATTGAGGTCGAAGCGGATAGCCGTCATGTAGCGCTCGAGAAAACTTTGGACTGCACCTGATGGCGTGCCTTCTTCGCGATACTCCAATTTGTCGAGCATGGCGATGATGTAGGTGAAGCGCAAAGTTTTGGTATTGAGTTGGAGCATGAGCTGGTCGAGCGGTCCAGCGGTGTTGGATAAGCTCAGGCTATATCGTCCGTATCCCCAATTGACATAGTCGCGTCCGAGTTTGGCGCGAAACATTTCGCCATGGTAGGCAAAGAAGGCTTGTTCCGTGTAAGCGGTTGCGCCAGCATATGGACGTGCGGGCACAAGGTCAAAGACGCCTTGCTGTTGCACAATTGAGGCATTATAGAGCACAAAATCGCGCTCAAAATACAGTGCCAATCTGCCGCGTCCGCGAAAGCGTGGGCGCAAATCGATGCCCGTTTGATTTTCAGGTGGCAGTTGCAGTTCAGGGCGAGGACCCTCGCGCCGTTCCGCAATCAATTCAGGACGGGCGGCAATGCGAACTGCCGCCTTGGGAAAAACCTCATCGCGCAGCCAGCCTAATTCATCATCTAATTCTTGCTCCAGTTTATTAAACAGCCAGAGTGTAACGCGGTCTTCAATGGCAAATTTATCGGTCTCCAAAATGGCGCGTGCCACATCGAGCCGTTCGTAGGGACGCGCCACATCGTAGAGCCGCGTGAGATAGCCGCGCACAATCAGTTGGTCAATGATGTCATATGCCCAGTGTCCAGCAGGAAAGGTCTCGCCGCCAGCTTTAAGTGAGGATGGAAAACATGCAGCAAGTAAAAACAAAACCCCAGTGAAAAACGTCGTGTGTCGGGACAAGATTCGTTTGCGATTTGGTTGACTGCAAGTTGGTTTTTAGCACAAGTCGAGTGCAGAATTTACAGAAAATGCCGTAGTTTGTGAAAGCACAATAGAAAGCATACACAAACAGCGACAAAAGCCCGCTTTATCAATCACTTAATGTTAGGCAGAACTTTGCTTCAATAGCAAGCAGTCTTGTTCAAAGTTACAACCGAAACACAGCGTAGCAATCGAGCTCATCGTTAGAGTGCGGCAATGAGTTCAGCTCGATAGCTCTGGCAATGGTGTTTGGACTTTGAGAACGTCGTTCAAAAGTATGTAAGTTTGCACAACTTATCAATCATTATGCCTGTCAAGTGAGTTTAACACTTGATAGGGTAGCTATTTTTACCCGTAGCTTGAGCTGCTTATATCTCAACAACTGTTCGCTCGGTAGTAATATCGGACAGTGAAACAGATTTCATTTGAAGTGACTTGCACAAATGATGACAAACAGGATTATTCACGGCGATGCAATTGCTGAGCTCTCAAAACTTCCCGAACAATCGGTGCAACTTATCATCGCCGACCCGCCTTACTTTCAAGTCTTAGTCGGTGAAGCGTGGGATAATCAATGGAAAAATGAAGATGAATATTTAGAGTGGAGCATGAGTTGGGTTCGTGCCGCCGCAAGAGTGCTTAAAGACGACGGGCTGTTCTACATTTTCGGACAACTTGGCAAGCGCGAACACATCTGGCTTCACTTCTGCTCAATGGTCGCTAAAGAACTGCAATTTCACGACATGATTATTTGGGACAGAGCTGTCGGATACAATGAGCGATACGATAGTTTTACGCCGTGCTACGAAATGATTTTAGCCTTGCGCAAGTCAGAATCGGCAAAACCTTACTTCAACAAAGACGCAGTTCGTCTTCCATATGAAGAAGATAAAATCAAAGCCTATTTGCGCGACAAGCGATACAAGGATAAATCGGCACGACTTCTGCACCTTGAAAAAGGCAAGTATGCTACCAACATCTTGCGCGTTCCAAGTTTGAAAGGCTCTTCAAAGGAAAAAGCGGGACATCCTTCTCAAAAACCTGAAAAACTGATTGAACACTTGATTCTATCGTCAAGCCGACCGGACGACCTTGTGTTAGACCCATTTCTTGGTTCAGGCACAACAGCTGTGGTCGCCGAGCGATTCGAGCGTCGTTGGATAGGCATTGAACACAACCCCGACTACATTCGCATTGCCGAAGAGCGACTTCGACTGTTGCGCGAGCAAAAAGAGCCGCCGCTTTTTAAGACGATTTCTTCTTGAAGACGCGCGGTGATGACACCATTGAGTGATCCACCTTTACTCCGAAAAGTTCGGGTTCTGCAGATTGATATGGTTCTTTTTTCACAAGATTCTCCCAAAATGTTTTGAACGGTAAACTGCACTGCAAACGACGCTGTGATTTAGAATCAATTTTTGGATTCAAAACGATTTTGGCAAGGCAATATGGCTCGCTTTTCTTTGTCTTTTTCGCCCTCTGTCTTGCTGTTTTGTAGTCAACTTGATTGTCTTTGATGTTGTCATCTAATTGTTTCAAATTGTCGAACGTAACCGGAGACCAAAGTTCTCTCCATTCCGATACACTTACTTTGACAGCCTCAACGGCAACCATGTTTTTTCTTGAACCCTCTTGTTTCCAAAATCCAACGATAAACAAAAAGTCTTCCTCAATCGTGAACTGACGAATGGCATCTCCTAAGCCAATCGGAGAACCATATTTTGCTGTTTTGATAGAAACAGGTATCTGGCGCAGCAGTTCTGGAATCTTGCTGTTTATGTTCTGTTCAGCACCTATGTCCCATTTCTGCGTGTAGTCTGATTCAATTTTTCCGAAAAAAGTATCCTTAACCCACTTCTCGAATAAGAAGCCGTGAATTTGCACTTGTGTCATAAAATTGCGATTGGTCAAGGATAGGATTCTATTTTGCGATGTTAATCAGCCATTCGCATTTCTCGCCTGAAATGACGGTGCGATGTTTGAAAGCCGAAGTGCTCTGTGCAGTAGGAATAAAAGGCAAATGCTCATGCAGTCCAAAAGGGTGCAAAAAAGAACAGAGCAAAACCTATTGCACCTCAGCGGCGCACAAAGCGAACCGCATATGCTCCATCTAAGTGATGGCGGTGGGGAAGAATCTCGACGGCGCCTTGTGCATTGACAAGATGATGCAGCGAAGGAGGCAAAACTTCTTTAGCGTTTTGAATCATCCAGTCGGGTCGGTCATAGAGGAAGGCATCAACCAGTTGCTGATTTTCTTCTAACTCAATAGAGCAAGTGGAATAAACGATAACGCCCTCGTCTTTGACGCAGCGTGTGGCATTATCCAGAAGTTCACGCTGCAGCTTTGCCATGGCAGCGATGTCGTTAGGTGAAAGTCGCCACCGCAGTTCAGCACGACGCGAAAGCACACCAGTGCCTGAACAAGGTGCATCGAGCAAAACTCGGTCAAACTTTTCTTGGGGCTGGAAGGTGCGCGCATCACACTTGGTAGTTTCAATGATAGAAATCCCAAGCGTTTTGGCAAGTTGCATCAGGTCTTGGAGCTTATTGCCATAAAGGTCCAGCGCAAGGATTGCGCCTGTGTTGTGCATCTGTTCAGCCAGAAAAGTTGATTTGCCGCCCGGAGCCGCGCACATATCCAAAATGCGTTCATTGGGCTGCGCGCCCAAAAGCATGCAAGCAATCGCCTGTGCTTCACTCTGCACCGAGACATAGCCCATCTTCAACAGCTCTTCCATATCGAAGAACTTTTCTGGGATGATAAAATTCTCGAGCAGAGACTTTTGATAGGCAACTTGTTTCTCGGTAAGCATGCGCTCAACTTCGGCGAGCGTGGTCTTCAGAGGATTGATACGAAAACTGATTTTAGGCGGCGTGTTGTTGCTGGTCATGAGGTCCTGCGCTTCTTGCAAGCTAAAACGAGAGAGCCATCGTTCCAGCAGCCATTTCGGATGTGAGTATTGCAGCGCAATTTGGTCGGCAAATGTACCGCCTTTGACCTTGAAGTTTATCGTCTCAATGTTATTGGAAATGTTGCGCAAGACACCATTGACCAAATTGCCAAGAAACTGATTGCGCATTTTCTTGGCCAGTTCAACGGACTCGTTGACGGCCGCCCATTTTGGCACCTTGGTCAGGTAGAAGAGCTGATAGACGCCGACACGCAAAATGTTGCGAATATCGACATCCATTTTTTTGTAGTCGTGGTTGTAGAATTGCTCAATGATGTGGTCAATCTTGGCGCGCTCGCGCAATGTGCCATAAACCATTTCCATGGCAAAAGCCTTGTCGACACGCTCAAGTGAAGACTGGTTAAAGTAGTTGTTGATAACGGTGTCGGACTTGGCTTTGTTAAGTTCAACATCTCTTAGAACCTTTACAGCGATTTCTCGTGCTGTCATATGTAATGTGTAACGTTTGCCTTGCTGAAGATTGAAATCCTAAAAATGCAAAAGTAAGTTGCCTGAGAACATCACGTTGCTTCAGGCTGTAGCTATCAATCGGGAATTTACAACAAAATCAGAAGTTTGCAACTTCAATTTTGCGCCAGCGCACAGCGTTTGAGAGCTTCATCCAAAACGCGGTGAATAAGCTGCGTGTAGGAAAGACCTGCTTGACGAGCCGCCATAGGCAAGCAGGAGTGCTCATCTGGATTAGGAAGAATGCCGGGGAGAGGATTGACTTCAATAATGTGCGGTCGGTGGTTCAAATCCAGCCGCACATCAAGGCGTGCCCAATCTCGGCAACGCAGCACACGGTAAGCCTGCTTGCACAGAGCGTTGATTTCATCGGCAAGCGCTGGCGCAATAGGTGCAGGACAGCGAAAGACTTCCACAGGATGATGCGGGTCATCCCAAAGCCACTTGGCTTCATATGAGTAAATTTTGCGTGAGTGCTCGGGCAAATGCTCAAAGGTGATTTCCACAATTGGCAAGGTCTCTACGCTATCGCCATTGCCCAGCAAGCCCACCGTAAACTCTCGCCCAGCAAGAAATGCTTCCACTAATGCAGGTTGCTTATAGACTGTAAGCACCTCAAGCAATTGCTGAGCAAGTTCCTCGGGTGTGCTGACAACGGAGCGCTCAAAGATGCCCTTGCTGGAGCCTTCATGCAGCGGCTTGACAATCATCGGATATGCGTGAGTGCACTGAACAAACGATGTCACTTCGCTCACTGAAGAGACAAGCGAAAAGGCAGGTGTGGGAATGCCATAGTAAGCGAGAATTTCTTTGGTGCGTGCCTTGTCGAGCGTGATGCAAAGCGTGGTTGGGTCGGAGCCCGTGTAAGGGATGCCCATCAGGTCAAGTAGGGCGGGAATTTGTGCCTCACGGCTCGGCGCACCAATGCCTTCAACCATGTTGAAGCAAATATCGGGCTTAGCACGCTGAAGAGTCTCGACAACTGTGAGAATGCGCTCAGGATGACAGTCAATCAGGATAAGTTCTGAAACTTGTGCATGCTCACGCAGTGCTGCCGCCACTGCCTCAATGGTCTCTGGATTATCCCACTCGGCAAATTCATCTGAAGTGTAGCGAGAAGTGGCAAGAGACGCTTCGGGTTTTTGGTTATAGAGCAGCGCAACCTTCATGCTACGACGCAGTCGTGGAATGAGACGGCACAGGGGTATCGCGAATTAACGCATCAATGAGTTCAACATCTTTGATACACTGAACAACTTCAACCGCACGGCGAAGTTGCTCACGCTGCTCAGGAGCGGCAATAAGCACAACTTTTCGCTGCCGTAGATAGACCTCTACGCCATCGACACCAGAGCGGGAAAGCTCGGCATCAATGCGATGAAGAAGTTGCCACTCGCTCAAAGCTTGTGTTTTAGAAGGCTTAGGCAAAAGCGAGCGAGAAAAAGCAATGCCAAGCGCCGCAACGGACGCAATTCCTAAAATTCCCCAAAACCAGTTGCGACGTGTTGGGGTAGAAGTATCAGATGTTGAAGTGTCAGGCATGTTAACGAAAAGTTAATACGCAAATCTACAAATTTTTCGCCTCAATCAATCTTGCAGAATCGAGTCAATCGTGTCGAGCAGCGTTTGCAATTTGAAGGGTTTGATAATCAGACTGGCAATACCGCTCATTTGCAGCCGATGCTGATGTGCTGGTTCTACACTGCCAGATGTAATGATGACTGGCATCTGTGGCGCCTGCTGGCGAACATGACGAAACAGCTCTTCGCCGTTCATCTCGGGCATGGTGAGGTCGAAAATGCAGAGGTCAACGGCATAATCTTTTTCAGCAAGTAATTGCAGCGCATCATGACTGCTGGTTGCGGTAAGTGGCATGTAGCCTGCTGAATGCAGGACGCGGCTGATGATGTCACAGAGATATTGTTCATCGTCGACGACCAAAATCGTTCTGCGATTTGAACTTTTGCAGGGTTTAATTTTAACGGGTAAAGCAGGCGAACGATAAGCCGTGTCTTCGGGCAGAGAGCATGCCGAACCAGCCAGCGGAAAGAGAAGCGTAAAATGAAGCCGGCGCTGCGGTTCATATTGCATGCCCAGCATACCGTTGTGCAATTTCATGATGTGGCAAGCAATGAGAAGACTAAGCCCAAGGCTTGGACCACACTCTTTGGCAAACGCCACTGGGTCAGGCGCAGTAATCGGTAGGTCAGCATGCATGGACGTATCCCCAATTTTTAAGGCAACATACTGCTTGAGGTCAGGCGAACCAAAAAAAGACGGCAAAGCAATACACGAAGGTGAACAAACTTCCATGGCGACCTTGTTACAAGTCGGCACAATACCTTTGACCAAAGTAACAAGGTTGAGAATTAGTTGATGAAGCAATCTTTCACTGCCGTGAATGCAATCGAGCGCTGTCTCACGCATGAGCCTGAAAGAAAGGTAACTTGAAAGCGACGGCTCTAAGATGCTCTGAGCTGTTTCAACAGCTGACCAGAGCGAGAATGTGGAAAAAGAGGCGGTGGAAAATTGGGCAAAATCCAAGATAGACTGCGCCGTTTGAAGCCCATACTCAACTTTGGTTTCTGCCGCCTGAATATCCGAATACGGCGCATCGGTGGAGGTAAAGGATGTCTTTAAGCGCTGCAGCGATGCCGCCACAGCCTTAAAAATTGAGCGAAACTCATGTGCAATGCCACTGATGAGCGCATAAGCCGCTTCAACCCGGTGATGAGTTTGCCAAAGTGCATAAAGCTCCTCACGAGAAGTGCGACTGTCGGTGGCCGACACAGCCGTCGTTGAGGTAATCATCACGGCTGGCTGCTGGTGATACACAAAAGGTTGCGCCGTCAGCGTGAGCAAATAAGACCTATCGGGCGAGGCAGAAAAACGAACCGATTTTTTAAGCGCAGGCATCTCTGAAGACTGTTGCAACGCCGACTCAACAAACGCCGTGACTGAAGCCATTTCAGAAGGTGGGACAAAAGAAGCTAATGGCTTGCCAATCACTTGCGATGCATCGGTCTGACCCAATACCAGCAAAGCCGCAGGATTGCAGTAGCAAATTTCAGTTTTGGTGTGCAGAACAAGGAAGAAAGGCAAATGCGAGAGCATGGAGTGATATTGTGCTCCAGCAATTTCCTGCTCTTGAAGTCGCTGATGAAGATGGCGGTAGTGCCGCTGCAAAGAAGAAAACCGTAGGTAGAAGAATCCACCGATGAGTGCAAGTAGCACAATGACACTTAAAAAAATAGGTAGCCATGCATCATGTTGTATCATGACAGAAATGAGCAAGTTGACAAGACAAAAAATTCATGGTTGTAACCTAAGCGCCTCTTCGTTCAGGTTGCGAAAAGTTGTAATGTAGCTTGTCAAGCCTTTAGGTCTTCTGGTGAAACTGGCAGTTTGCGAATGCGCTTGCCTGTTGCGGCAAAAATAGCATTGCAGACAGCGGGCAATGCCGGCGGTAAGCCGGGCTCGCCAGTGCCAGTCGGTGCGTCGGTGCTGGGCACAAAATACACTTCCACTTTCGGCGCCTCGTGCATGCGCAACGCATCGTAATCACCAAAGTTGGATTGCTCGACACGACCGTTTTTGATGGTGATGGCACGCTTGAACACGCAAGAGAGCCCATCAATGACACCGCCCTCCATCTGTGCCGCAGCCGACAGAGGATTCACCACCAGACCGCAGTCAATAGCCACAACTACACGATGAACCTTCACTTCGCCAGTTTTTTTATCGACGGACACTTCGGCAACTTCAGCGACATAACTGCGGAAGGATTCATGACAAGCAATGCCGCGATAGATGCCTTCAGGCAAAGGCTTGCCCCAACCAGCTTTTTCAGCTGCGAGCTCAAGTGCGGCTTTGAGCCGTTTGTTTTCAAGCAAATTGCGCCGAAACTCAAAAGGATCTTTGCCAGCAAGGTAAGCCAGCTCATCTATGAAACTTTCCGTAACAAAAGCATTTTGAGAGCTTCCCACCGAGCGCCACGCGCCAGTAGGAACGCCCGGATTGTGCAT
>Ga0197142_1003955_pt1 | contig 12190 bp, 10 predicted proteins | sample GBS60_MetaG_FD_148614 | JGI IMG/M metagenome (GOLD analysis project Ga0197142, IMG submission 148614) | Sediment microbial communities from Great Boiling Springs, Gerlach, Nevada, United States - GBS 60_MetaG | ecosystem: Environmental > Aquatic > Thermal springs > Hot (42-90C) > Sediment... | reverse complement strand
CGATAATATCATCTATCCGATTCAGAAACTCCGGTCGAAAAACCCGTCGCAGCGCGCGATCGAGAACTTCGCGCACAGCTTCTTGCTGGCGATCTTGCCGAGCCTTCGTTATGAAGCCCACCCCCGTCCCAAATTCTTTCAGCTCCTTCGCCCCTACGTTGGAAGTCATGATAATGATAGTATTGCGAAAGTCCACCCGCCGACCCAGCCGGTCTGTAAGAGTCCCATCGTCCAGCACCTGAAGAAGTAGGTTGAAAACGTCTGGGTGAGCTTTTTCAATCTCATCAAAGAGCACAACGCTGTAGGGTTTGCGGCGCACAGCTTCCGTGAGTTGCCCGCCCTCGTCATAGCCCACATAGCCAGGCGGCGCCCCAATAAGCCGAGACACAGCAAATTTCTCCATGTACTCGGACATGTCTATCCGAATGAGCGCCTCCTGCCCCTCAAAGAGATATTCGGCAAGCGCTCGAGCCAGTTCCGTCTTACCAACCCCCGTCGGCCCAAGGAAGATAAACGACGCAATGGGCTTACGAGGATTCTTGAGCCCAGCTCGTGCCCGCCGAATCGCCCGCGTAACCCGGTCTATCGCCTCATCTTGGCCAACAATCCGGCCCTTCAGGTACACCGCCATCCGCGCCAAACGCTGAATATCCCCCTCCCCAATCTTCTGCACAGGTATCCCCGTCATCGAGGCCACCACTTCAGCTATCTCCTCTGCATCTACCTTGAAGCGCTTGGTTTTTAGCTCCTCCTCCCAGCGGGCTTTAGCCGCTTCCAGCTGGTCTTGCAGCCGCTTCTCCAGGTCCCGTAAGCTGGCCGCCTCCTCAAACCGTTGCGTGCGCACCACCTGATTTTTCCGTTCCCGCACTTCCTCAATCCGCTTCTCCAGCTCCGAGATTTCCGGCGGAAGGTGCAGATTAGCCATATAGACCCGGGCACCAGCCTCATCGAGCACATCCAGAGCCTTGTCCGGAAACTGCCGATCCATGATATACCGCCCACTAAGCCGCACACATGCTTCTATCGCCTCGTCCGTATAATACACATGATGGTGCTCCTCATACCGATCTTTAAGCTGGCGCAGGATTTGTATCGTCTCTTCTTCTGTGGGCGGCTCGACCATGATTTTTTGAAAGCGCCGCTCTAACGCTCCATCTTTTTCTATATACTTGCGATATTCATCCAGGGTTGTTGCGCCAATCACCTGGATTTCCCCTCGAGCCAGGGCCGGCTTAAAAATGTTGGATGCATCCAGCGATCCGGACGCGCCTCCTGCCCCGATAATTGTATGCAGCTCGTCAATGAAAATAATCACATCAGGCGATTTCTCCAGCTCCGCCAAGACGCTTTTCATTCGCTCTTCGAATTGGCCGCGATATTTCGTGCCTGCTACTAAGGCGGTTAGGTCTAAAGCCACAATCCGCTTGTTCATCAGAACGCGGCTTACTTTACGCTGAACAATACGCAGAGCGAGGCCTTCCACAATAGCGGTTTTGCCCACGCCAGGTTCACCAATGAGAACGGGGTTATTTTTCTTGCGGCGGCTGAGGACCTGGGCTACGCGCTCTATTTCGCGCTCCCGGCCGATGACAGGGTCTAACTTGCCCTCGGCAGCCATCTGGGTGAGGTCCCGTCCGAAGTTGTCCAGAATCGGCGTGCGCGACCTGGGTGACGCCCTATAGGAGGCACTTCCACTGCGGCGTGGCGAGGGTTCAGACGGCTCAAATGATTCCGAGGCGGACATAGCTGTCGGAGACTCTCCCCGTATTACTTCTAACACATTCGCATAGCGTATCCCATACTGTTCTAAGGCCTGCGTAATGGGCGACGACTCATCCCGTAAAAGCGCCAGAAATACATGCTCTGGCTGAACCTCCGGGGATTCCAGGCGAGAGGCCTCAATACTGGCTCGCCGGAATATCTGCTCCACCTGTCGGGAAAGATGCAGACGCCCACTTTCCACGGGCCGCTTCACAGGCGCCCGAACCCGGTCTTCCAGCTCCCGTCGTAGCCCTTTGAGGGGCACCCCATGTTCCTCCAAAATCTTCACTACTGGCGCCTCCGCATCCCGCAGAAGCGCCAGCATCACATGCTCGACCCCCACATAATCATTCCCCAGCCGAATCGCCTCCTCCCGACTAAATGTCAATAGTTCCCGCGCCCGTTGTGAGAAGTTGCCGTCCATAGTTTATGATAAGATTAGCAAGATTCCTGCCAAAATAAACAAATTCACCACGGCCAGGGGTAACAGAACCTTCCACCCGATGCGCATAAGGTGATCGTACCGAAACCGCGGCAACGTCCATCGAACCCATATATACAAAAACACAAAAAAGAACGTTTTGAGAACAAGCCACCCAACGCCCCAGAGGTTCTGACCCCATATGGGCCACTGCTGTACCCCTAATGCGCCTTCAAAAGGCCCCAAATACCCCCCCCAGAAAAAAGTCGCTATAAAAGCCGATGACAAAATGACATTGAGATACTCCGCCACATAAAAAGCCCCAAATCGAATCGCCGAGTATTCGGTGTGGTACCCCCCAACCAGTTCCTGCTCGGCCTCCACCAGGTCAAAAGGTGCCCGGTTAGTCTCCGCAAAAGCTGCTACTAAATATACAAAAAAGCCAATAGGATTCAAAAATACGAACCAGGCCTTGCGTTGAGCTTCTACAATAGAACGAGGCTGTAAAAAATCCTCTCCACCTTGCAAATATACCGTCAGAAGAAGTACACTCAGTAGAGCACCCCCCATGGCCAGCTCGTAGGAAATCATCTGCGCCCCGCTGCGTAGCCCCCCTAAGAGGGCGTACTTACTTGCCGATGCCCATCCCCCCAGCGTTACCCCATACACACTTATGGAGAGGAGGCCCAGTAGGTACAATACACCCACTGACCCCGAAAAGAACTGGATATGCGGTGAGATAGGAAGCATAACAATCGCCGCCATGGCAATGGCTACCATTAGTATGGGAGCCAGGTACTGCAAGAACCTGTAAGATTGCGCAGGCTGGAAGCCTTCCTTGAAGACGAGCTTTACAACATCAGCCAAAGGCTGTAAAAGGCCCCACGGACCAGCACGGTTGGGGCCTACCCGATCCTGAATGTATGCAGAGACCTTTCGCTCTAACAAGGTCGTGTAGGCAGTTGCGGTGAGAACGACCAGGACGGTCGCGCCTAATATGAGCCAGAAGAAAAGGTCCATCGGGGCAAAGGTATAAAGAAAGCCCCTGCCTGTGGTGGCAGGGGCCGAATAGGTGCAGTTGGCTTCCTTAATAAGTCCAAAGATGGTGCTCAAACTCAATCATCTGCTGCCGACGCAGTTCAGCCTGATTGAGCGTATTGACCACATCGCCGGAGACGACTGTCACATACGAGGAGAAACGCCGCAGTTCGATAATTTCCCGCACCGAGCGATCCTCGGCATCATTGGCCCGGTTACGCCACTGCGTGTCATCCATCACATCGAGAACATCCTTATAGCGGAAGCAGACAGCATCTTCATCAGGGAGAACACCCTTCGGATCTACTCGCACCAAACACAGATACTGAATATCATAATACATGTCCGACTTATTTTTATCAAAGATACGATCCTCAATAATGCGGCTCAGGGTGCGATAGTACTTGATATAGGGAAAAGCATCCTTCGAGGAGGGAGTTTTACCTTGTGCGTCCTCCCCCACCCCCATATCTGGCCCGCCAGGCTCTAAGCCTGGATCGTCCTCAATATCAAACTCACTCTCTCCCTCCATTCCTCCAAAAGCGTCCTCCTCCTCTCCACCTGTTCCTCCACCTTCTCCTCCCTGGTCTATGCGGCGAGAATAGCTGTCAAACTCCTCAAAGGTCATTTGCCGGCTAAGATTTCGGGGGTCGAAACCGACAAACTTGCCTTCCTTGAAGGCTTTTACCAATGCCACTACGAAGCCCTCCCGATTAGAATAGGGAGACTTGTCCGTTATAGGATCAGTACTGTAGTTAGTATAAAGCTGGTAACCTTCTTGCCCGCTCTCCAAAGGTATGTTGATTTTTTCCCGAAGGTCCAGGGTAATAACAACCTTCTTCCGCCAGAAGTGATCATCGGTCCGAGGTGGAAACTGAGCCTGGACAACAGCTAGGCCAGCAAGTACTACGATGTATCGCATAGTTCCGACAGTTTTCATCTTCCGATAGTGATTGGAAATACAAGTTCGCTTACTGCAAAATTTTCCTTGACCTGCTTATTCTGGAAGTTGACCCGGAAAATATCGCGAAACTGAACATACACCACATTACCAGGCTGCAACCCTCGTGCATAATCACTCAGGTCGACGGAAACAACCGGACTCTGGGCCACTTTACTGGTAGGGAGAGTACCCACAGGTTGTGCGCCTGCCAGACCTTTCACAACTTTCACCTCTGGATTAGCAATGACATATCGCGCATCTTCCGGGAGCGAGGAGGCGAAATCCCTATCCGGCTCAACCCGTATGCGGACTGTGGCAGTACGAGGCACAGGGCTAGTGCCATTATAAGGCTCATTGCCCACATACACCCGAATAGAAGGACGAGGAGGGGGAACCACCTTATACGTCAGGTCGCCAATAGTCACGAGCTGTCCCCCCAAGCGAGTCTGCACAGTTAGCTGACACGTCTTAGAGCCACCCTTAGGAACTACACGAAACTTCTTTTTACTCTGCCTAGACTGAATAACCTGCGCATTATCTGCCCTGACGACCGGGTCATACAATTCGCCCAGAGCCGGCACATCTATGTTGAGGTCATTTCCGCACTCCGCATATAAGAGCTGTACTGCCGCCGAAGTAACCACAATCTCGGGCTTAACGACCTCGAAAGTTTTGGTTAGCTTAAGCTCCTGAAAGCTACCATCCGCTTTAGGGACCCTAGCAACAACAGTATATTGCTGCTTACCCTTGCGCTGCCCCCGCGGTATCACGCCAGCGGAAGCCGGGATAGTAAAAACAGCCGAATAGCCGCCTCCTTCCAGCCTCATCGTACCTGTACCCGAGAAGACAGGCTTAGCCTGCGAGCTCGTTGCCGCCACAAACACTTTGGTTTCAAACTTCATGCCTGCGACCACAATCTCACTACGAGGCGCATCCACCAATACCAGAGAATCTATCTTAAAAGTCACCTGGCCGAGCTTGGACTTGAGGAGATTTAGAAGGTCCGTCTCAATGACCCGCACATCGTTGATGTACTTATAAAGCACAGCCAGATTTGCCACAGCAGGCGTCATGTGAAACGTGAAATACTCCCATGTCTTGTCCTTTGACTCTTTTTCCTTTACATATGGATTGTCTTTTGGATCTACAACAAGCTTATCAAAACCACGACCACTATTTGGCAGGATGCCGTTGTTATGAAAAGCATAGAAACGATTTGCCCAATCTACAAAAGAGTCCAACAGCTGATGCATCTCGAGAGCCTTACCCTCACCCCGCCCGTTATTAGCAGCGTCGTTATCACCCATCCAGAAGCGGTAATTATTTTCCCGCTCATCCAGACGTTTGAGGCGGCCCGTTTCAGGATCGCGACCGGCTATTTTCTCATCGAAAAGTGCCTCAGCATATCCCTTAAGCAAATTGACCACAGAATCTGTCTTTGCCCGGATTCGATCCACTTCGGCTAAGAGAGGCTCATTCTTGCGAGAGCCCTGTTCTATCTCTTTCTGAATAGCCGCTTTAATTGCCGAAGCGAGATCGGTATTAGATTGCTCAAATTTGGTCGCCGTATTTTGGAGGGAGTCCGCAAGGTTTTGGAAAGCCTGGAGTACCTCAGCACTCACGTTCAACGCTAAAAGCGCTGTGAGCACGAGGTACATCAGGTTGATCATTTTTTGTCGGGGAGTGAGCTTACCGCTTGCCATAAGGTTCTCTAATTAGCGTTGGAGAGCCGAAGATATACCAGAAAGCATGCCGCCATAAATGGCATTCAGACCACGCAGGTTAGCATTCAAGGAGGAAACCTCCTGGCGGAGTTGCTCTACATCTTGAGAAGTGCCCTCCAAAGTAGACACCACCTTGCCCAAACCGCCATAGAAGCGACTAATAGCAGCGATATGCTTCTGTATCTCTTGAAGCTCACTCTCATACACATTATTGAGCTGCGCAATAGTATGAGAGAGCTGCTTAAGCTGTGCCTGATAACTCTGAATATCCGCAAACGAAGAGGCTATTTTTGTCATGGCATCGGCTGTCACCGCATAGCTATTTGACAGACGTTCTACCTGGGCAGAAGCCTCCTGGACCTTAGTAGCAAAGTCGCGCGTCACCAACGCCGCATCCGTAATACCAGTGAGGTTGTCCACGTTGACACGAAGCCCCTCTATGGCTGTGGCCAACCCCTCCAGGAGGTCGGGCGTGAGGCTTGTCTCTTGGAGAGACTTTATTCCCTGGCTGATTCCGGGCAGGATACCAGGTCCTCCCACCCCTCCTGCCAGACTCAGATCCACCTCACTCCCCTCTTCCTCCTCCGCAAGCTGAGGAAAGACCTTAGACCAGTCCCAATGCCTCTCTTCTTCGGGGAGCGGCTCCAGACCCGACACGAAGAATACCGCCGCCTCTGTACCAAGCCCCACTATTAGCATTTCATTCGCCCCGGGCAGGTGCAGAATCTTGAAGAGGGCCCCAATGATAACCACACTTGCACCCCAGGCATACAGATACTTCATTGCAATACGATACCCTCTGGAACGCAGAAAGGCATCAAACCACCCTTGACTTTTCTTGCTCGTCATAGCTATTTACGAAAATTTTCGATTCAAAATTTACATAGCACCTGAGCGGCCGATAACTGACAGCGCGCACCGAAAGCCAATATGCGACTTTGTCGTGTCAGCATACTCATAATCTCGCGTCCCCACGGAGAGGAAGTAGGCCACATCATTCCAGCCACCACCACGAACGACACGACGACGGTTCTGCTTACGCGGATCGCGATAAACGGGGTTCAGATCGTGCGCATAAGCAATGGGCCCAGTCTCTTCAAAGTCATCCTCACACCACTCAGCCACGTTACCGACCATGTGATAAAGACCGTAGTCATTCGGGAAGTAGGATTTCACCGGAGCGGTATACTCAAAGCCATCCGCAATATAATCACCACGTCCAGGCTTGAAGTTTGCCAGAGGACAGCCCTTAGAATTGCGCGTATAGGGACCAAGCCAGGGATAAATTTTGTGCTCATAGCCACCACGAGCCGCGTATTCCCACTCGGCTTCGGTGGGCAGACGCATGCGCGGAATGGGCGGAAGCTCTCGAGAGGCCCGATAGGCATTGTAAAAGAGCGTTCGCCAGTAACAAAAGGCTTGAGCAGCATACCAATTGACACCCACTACCGGATAGTCATCAAAAGCAGGATGCCAATAGTAGTTTTCAACCAGCGGCTCATTGTAAACGAAGTTACCAAAGTCTCTATTCCAGACCTGCGTATCCGGATAAACCAGCTGGAGATACTCTTCCTGGTTGTTTATTTTCTTACCATAATAACGCTCCATGAAGGAAAAGACGCTATCCATGAAAGCATTTTCCGATCCCGCGACAACTTCATCTACAAATTGACGATATTCATTGTTGGAGATTTCCGTATCGTCTATGTAAAAGGAGCTTATGGTAATCTGACGTATACGAGCATTTTGGGAGTAATTTACATCCTGCTCATTATTACCCATGTGGAAGGTACCGGCCGGGATAGTAACCATCCCATATGGGATGGGATTATCCCATTTCGGGCGATTTTTGACGCCAGTGAGCTCACCTCGGGCCCCCGTACTTCCGCCGCCACAAGCCACGAAAAGCCCGGTCGTCAGAAGAAGGGCCAGAGCCGGAAGCAGCTTACCTTGCATACGCATAATCATTGGACGAGGCAAATATACGACGTTTTTCATATTTGCAAGCGCTCTCATATCAGCGGAAGTCTTTACGGTCTCGCACGCCATAGTCAGGTGGGATCAGTCTCAGTGCTGGCGCAAAAGTATAAACGATGACCAGCTCATGCGAGCCAGTGGTGACCGCCCCCAGCCGGGATAGGGTATAATCATAGGCATATCCCACAAAAAGCGCCTCGGAGGCCTGGAGGCCTAAAAGACCGCATACCGCATCCCCTAAGCGATACGAAGCGCCCAGAACCACTGGCTCCACCCGCAGGGAGAGATTGAGGTCTAGCATGTACTGACTCTGGGCTATCTTGAAGAAAGCGGAGGGCTGTAAGAAAACATTGTCTGCCAGGCGGGCACTGTAGCCAGCCGTGGCATAAAAGTGGCGGGCAATTTTGGAACGGCCCGTGGATGTAAACTCTTTAAGTTTGGGTTCAGTTAGGTGAAAACCTGATATGCCAATGTAAAACTTGTCTTCTGGCAGAGTAAAGTACAAACCTGCTGCGACATCTGGCATGAGGATAGAAGTAGCCCGATTGAAGAGAGTAGGATCAGGTATCTGTTCGGGACGCAAGGAAGCGCCATCCAGAGATTTGTTAATGACACCACCAGCCACCCCTATTTGCAGAGCGCTCCCGGACTCCCCAAAAGGAATGCGAAAAGCATAAGTCGCCTTAATGTCGGCTGTCCGGAAAGGGCCTATTTGGTCACCCAGTAGGGATAGACCCACGCCCCCCCGCAAAAAGGTAACCGGTGTATGAACATTGAGGGCGAAGGTGCTGGGATGGCCATCTATACCGAGCCATTGCAAACGACCTAGCCCTACGATTTGCCAGGCACCCGCATAACCCGCAGCACCGGGATTAAGCCCAAAGCGGTTATACATGTACTGCGTAAACTGGGGGGCTTGCTGAGCCCAAGCAGCCACCCAGCTCGCCCAGAGAAGCAAGTAACGGCGCACGAGTGCAAACATAAGGCTTTTATCGCAATTGCAAGATGTATTAGCCCTGGGCACGAAGCAGATTTCGCAAAAGGGCCAGTAGAGAAGGAGCTTCTGGCCGAGGCGCATAGTCGTAAATCTTAAGCCCATAATTTTCAGCAATGCGCTGGGTGTCTTCGCCATAGACCAAAACGAGGGTGTCTTTTTGCTGGAAGCGGGGATGATTGTGAAACCAGCCCATCACGCTCGTGGGTGTCGGAAAGCATAACACAGAGAATCGCCTGCGTTTCAAAGCTGGGGAAAGCGTAATGTAATGGACGTGATAAACTTTTACCGTGGAGAGGTTGAGCTTATAGCGCTGGGCTTCCTCAAAAAATTGTAAAGGAGCGGCGCCGCCACCGACATAGAGATATTTAAGGTCGGGATACTTTCGCATGTATGGGATGAGACCGAGAAGGGAGTTAGCCTGCGAATATATACGCCGGCGCATACCACCTTGTACATATTGATAGACCTGCTGGCCGACGGCTTCCCCTGTACAGAGGAAGCGGCTTTCCGGAGGAAGCTCGAGTCGCATTTCCGCCATCAGCCGAAAAAAATGATCCACAGCTTGCTTGCTCGAAAAGATAAAGCCCTGAAAATCTAATGGACTCAAGCCCTGTTCACGAAACTCCGGCAGGGTATAACCCTGGATGTCTATGAGGTTAGCGAAAACGATTTCTACTTTCCACGTTCGGGCAAGCTCATAGTAAGGCGAATCGGCAGGCGGCGAAGCAGTAGCTACGAAGATACTCCGAATTCGCTTCATGTGAGGGTAAGTAGATATAAATATAAACTGCCAAGGCAAAGGTACGCTAAACGGGGCATATACAGAGTAAGCAAAAGAGAACGAAGGGCCCAACCCCCCCATGCGACCCATACAGGCGGTAGGGGATGTGCGAAAATCCATGCAAGTAGCAGAACAGGTAGCCAACTTTGCCAGATTTTTTCAGGGGGGCATTTAAGCCAGGCGCAAAAGAGGACTTCAAGGGGTAGGCTTATGGCGAGAATGAGCCCCAAAAGAACCCAGTCTGTCAGGAGAAGCAGTAAGAAGCCAGTCAGAATCAGGCCCAAGCCATTTTCCAGGGGGGAGGGAGAGGTAGGGGTCCAGGGGCCTCGGATATTCGCCTGCTGGATGGGCGCGCTCCACCAGGCCAATAGGGCCCATAAGAGCATGCCAATGGCCCCTAACCAGGGGGGACTAGCGGCCTGGACTTTTTCAGGACTTGGCGGGGGAGGAGCTTGAAGGACAACCCGGGAAGGACTTGGACTGTGAACGTCCAGCGGCCAGGCCACCGGCCCTTTTCGGGCCAGGAGGTAAGCCCCGCCAGGAAGGCCCCCTGACCCGTCGCCACGCAGGGTAAGCTTGATTTTACCAGGCCCCAAGAGAGGAACCCACACGCTCGTTTCTCCCCGACTCCAGAGTCTCTCTCCCACATATACACTTACATCCCCCACAAGATACGGTATGTAAAGCCAGGCGGTGTCTGGAATAGTAATTTCCCGGGAGAGCTGCCAGGATGGTTCGGCATAGAGGCCAGGCGCAGTGCCGCCTTCCCACATGCCGCTGAGTTCGGCAATCACACGTAAAGCAGTGTCCGAGACAGGCGGTAAAGGTGCAAAAGATACGGGCCAGAGCGGCTCGGGAGAGTAAGTGTGATACATTTGCAGAAAAAGGAGTATGTACCGCATTGGGATAGGCTACGACATCCACAAAGTTACCGAGGGACGGCGGCTGATTTTGGGTGGGCTGGAAATCCCCTGGAATAAGGGACTAGCCGGACATTCGGATGCGGATGTGCTTTTGCATGCCCTGTGCGATGCGCTCCTTGGCGCAGTGGGGCTGGGCGATATCGGCCAGCACTTTCCCCCTTCCGACCCGAAGTGGAAAAACTACGATTCCCGGGAATTTGTCAAAAGTGTTTTTGCTGAGGTGAAGGCGCGTGGGTGGCGGGTTATTAACGTAGATAGTGTGATTATTGCGCAGGCACCTCAGTTGAGTCCATATTATGGGGCAATTCGGACAGGGATAGCGAGCCTGTTAGAAATAAGCCCTGAGGTCGTTAGCATAAAAGCCACTACGCCGGAGGGCTTGGGGGCATTAGGCGCTGGAGAAGGGATTGCTGCTTATGTAGTAGTGCTTTTAGAGGGAGGGGAGAGCCGCCAGTGTGTCTCTACTTCTTGATGGAACCGTTCGATGAAGCTGCCTTTGCCCCACTCTGCCTTTTCCTCCTCGCTCCAGAGAGCCGGGAAAAAGATGATTTTTTGGCGAGCAGGCGGTAGGTATTGCGGCCAGTTCGTACCGCCCGTAGAAGGCATGGTGCTTTCCCCATGTTTGAGATAGTAGGCAGCGGTTTTGAGATGTACGTAACGCCAGTAGATATTAATCTCGACATCCACCTGCCGGAAAGTCTGAAGGAGTTCGGTGCTCCCCCGACCCGCAGATAGGTAGTTTTCCAGGCGGGTATTGAGATTTTTGTGGCGCCAGCTTTTCGCAAGTTCTAAAAGGTAGCTGTCGTATTTCTCTTCAAAGAGGCGAAGAGTGAGGGTTTTTTCACCTGTGCGAGCATCCAGATTACCATATTTCCAGTAGATGTGTGCATAGAGTGGCTCTATATCCTCAGTAGAGAGCTGTTTATCAGGCGCGATGAGATTTCGGAGGCCAGTGCTCATGAGCTCTATTTCGCGGAATTGAACAGACTGAAAGCCACTTGCCGGCAGAAGCGCCGTGCGGAAGCGAAGAAAATTTTCCGACTCCATCCCGTACATCATGATCTCAAAACTGTGGGTAAGATGCCGAAAGTAGCTCTGGATACGCCGCAGCCGCTTGAGGATGGGGGCTTCATCTTCCCAGCTTTCTCGGGATAAAAGCTCCAGTTCTATCTTGACAAGCTTGAAGTAAAGTTCGGTAATCTGGTGATAGATGATGAAGATGTGTTCGTCCGGAAAGTCCGTTCGGGGCTTTTGAAGGGTGAGGAGAGTATCCAGGTGAATGTAGTCCCAGTAAGTAAGAGAACGGCTGTAGAGGAGGCCTTCCAAGTAGGCTTCCAGGTCCTGGCCGAGAAGGCTATACTTGCGGCGAAGGGCATCCAGTTTGTCCTGCATGAGGCAAATTAAAAGATTTTTGTGGAGAGAGATACGTCCTGGTCGGGCACAGTCTATCTGGAGTGAAGGCTGCCCCTGGATATATTATATCTTACACTCTTTGGGCGTGCCCCTCGCTGCGCTCGGGTCGGGCTGCTCCGGGGTTCGCGGGGCTCCGTCTCGCCTCGCTCTGCGAGGCGAGACCGCCCCTCCGGGGCGCCCTCCGCATCCCTCACGCAGGGGTGGCGGCCAGC
>Ga0197142_1003954_pt1 | contig 12190 bp, 14 predicted proteins | sample GBS60_MetaG_FD_148614 | JGI IMG/M metagenome (GOLD analysis project Ga0197142, IMG submission 148614) | Sediment microbial communities from Great Boiling Springs, Gerlach, Nevada, United States - GBS 60_MetaG | ecosystem: Environmental > Aquatic > Thermal springs > Hot (42-90C) > Sediment... | reverse complement strand
CCCTCTCGCTTCGGCTCTCCGGGGTCACTAGGGCGACGACCACGCTGGCGTCAACGCAGACCAGTGAGTTCAGCATCCCGCTCCTCTCGCATCCGGCGGATGTCCTCAGACGAGTCGGGGAGCTGGCCGTATTTGGCCTGCAATTCCCGCTGAAGGGCCCGGAGCCGCTCCACGCTTTCCATGCGCTGGCGGCGTCGAAGCTCCCGCTCTGCGGCCTCGGCAATGACCCGGGAGCGCTGGCCGGGGGGGATCCGGCGCCGGATCTCCTCCCATAGGGCACGCGGGAAGACCAAGGTGACCCGGACGGTATCGCCCATGCATACTCCTTGTGCAAACGAGAATTCTGAATCCATTATGCATCCATTCCGGCCGCCTGTCCAACCGGCTGGCTGCGGCAGTAGGAGGATCGATCAGGAGGCTGGCTTTCCGTCCGAATATCCCCGGGCCTTGAAAACCCTAAGCCTTCCCCCCACCTTCCTTTTCCGGCAGCCAGATGACCGGGCCCTCCCGGCGCTCATCGAAGGTGAGCGGAACGCTTGCACTCGTCCGCGTTGCGGCGAGCATGGGCTTCCCCGGATGTTCCCGATCCCCCGGCGAGAGGCCTTCCGGGACCGCAGCGAGATCCGCTGGGGCCGCTCTACAGTGTGGGCTTAGGCCGCCGTCGCCTCCTCCGCCATGGTCCAGACCGGTCGGAGGGCATCCGCCTGCCGGCGGAGCCGGCCGCTGAGCTCCTCGAGCCGAACAAGCGATTCGGGAGTGAGGAACGAGCGAAGCGCAGGGAAGCAGGAAAAGGTGAAAGGGCAGGGGCATCCAGACGCCCCTTCCCCTCGTGCCTTCGCCCGGAGGCATACGCGAGGCCGCGTCCCTCCCGTTGGCCAGGCGGGCCGAAATCCATCCGGTTGGAGGAGGGGCTTTCGCCCCGAACCCCCGTCTTCGGTTACGGCTGAAGCCGCTCTTGTAGCCCGAATCTCCATCTTCGAGACGCCCAGGGTCGCGGCCCCTACAGGGGTTGATCTTTTGGTAGGAGGGACTTCAGCCCCGAACTCCCCTCTTCGAGACGACAAAGTCGCGGCCGAAGCCGCTCCTACATCCGGGGCTCATCAGGAGGGCGATCCGCCTGAGCCTCAGGCCTGCTGTTCCCGACGATGTCGGATGGCGCGGCCCGCTCCGCGGCCGGGAGCCACTGCCCCTTTCCCGGCGAACCGTCCGATAATAAGAAGGGAACCCGCCCTTCCACCCGGGAGGATGGGTCCCGATTCCGGGATCGGGAGGCGGAGGAATGACGGAGACCATGCGGGCTGTGGTCAAAGCGGCGCCGGGGCCGGGCCTGACGATGGCCCAGCGTCCGATCCCCACCCCCGGTCCGGGGGAGATCCTGGTGAACGTGAAGGCCGCCTCCATCTGCGGAACGGATCTCCACATTTATCGCTGGGACCCGTGGGCGCAGGGGCGGATCCGCCCGCCCCTGATCATCGGCCATGAGTTCTGCGGGGAGGTGGTCGAGACCGGTCCGGAGGTGGATGGGATCCGGGTAGGCGATTTCATCTCCGCCGAAAGCCACGTGGTCTGCGGCCGCTGCGATATGTGCCGCACCGGGAAAGGACACCTCTGCCGCAACACCCGCATTTTGGGGGTGGACCGCGACGGCGCCTTCGCAGACTTCATCGTCATCCCCGCCGAGAACGCCTGGGTGAATCCCCCCGATCTCCCCCTCGAGGTGGCGGTCCTCTTAGAGAACTTCGGCAACGCGGTGCACACCGCCTTCGCCGTGGACCTGCGGGCGCGCAAGGTGCTGGTGACCGGCTGCGGGCCGGTGGGCCTGATGACCATCGCCGTGGCCCGGGCCATCGGCGCCCGCATGATCATCGCCACCGACATCAGCCCCTACCGGCTGGAGCTGGCCCGACGGATGGGGGCGGACCACGTCCTCAATCCCCAGGAGATCGACGTTGTGGAGGCGATCCGGGATCTGGCGGGCGGGGAGGTGGACGTGTTGCTCGAGATGTCGGGCGCCCCATCGGCCATCCGCGAAGGCTTCGCGGTCCTCAAGCCGGGGGGCCAGGCGGCCCTGCTGGGGCTCCCGCCAGGCCCCATCGAGTTCGACCTGGCCAACATGGTGATCTTCAAAGGCGTGACGGTCCACGGCATCGTCGGGCGCCGCCTGTGGGAGACCTGGTATGAGATCCGGGGGCTGCTCAACTCCGGCGCCGTCGATCTGCGCCCGGTGGTCACCCACCGCTTCCGCTTGGAGGAGTTCGATCAGGCCTTCGCGACCATGGCCAGCGGCCGCAGCGGGAAAGTGATGCTGATCCCATAAGCCGATTCGGCGAAGGAGGGAACGCCATGTCCGCTCCGCATGCCACCGTCGACAAGCTGGCGTGGATCCGGGAGGAGCTGCAGGCTCTGCAGGAGCAGGGCCTCTACATCCACATCCGCACCATCCAGTCGGCCCAGGGGCCATGGCTGATCGTGGACGGCCGGCGCGTGCTGAACTTCTGCTCCAACAACTACCTGGGGCTGGCCAACCATCCGCGCATGCGGGAAGCAGCCCGCCAGGCCATTGAGAAATACGGCGTGGGGCCGGCCGCCGTGCGCACCATCGCCGGCACCCTGGACCTCCACCTGATCCTGGAGGAGAAGCTGGCCCGCTTCAAGGGGGTGGAGGCGGCCATCTCCTTCCAGTCGGGCTTCAACGCCAATCTGGCCACCATCCCCGCCCTGGTGGGGGAGGGCGACGCCATCTTCTCCGATGAGCTCAACCACGCCAGCATCATCGACGGCTGCCGCCTCTCTCGCGCCCGCATCATCCGCTACGCCCACAACGATCCCAACGACCTGGAGGCAAAAATCCAAGAGAACCTGGGGACCTTCCGGCGGGGCCTGATCGTCACCGACGGCGTCTTCTCCATGGACGGCGACATCGCCCCTCTGCCGGAGATCGTGGAGATCGCCGAGCGCTACAACTTGATGCTGATGGTGGACGACGCCCATGGCGAGGGGGTGCTGGGCCGGGGCGGCCGGGGCATCGTGGACCACTTCGGCCTCCACGGGCGGGTGGACATCGAGGTGGGGACCCTCTCGAAGGCCTTCGGGGTGGTGGGCGGCTACGTGGCCGGGCGCCGGGAGATCGTGGAATGGCTACGCCAGCGGGGCCGTCCCTTCCTGTTCTCCAGCGCCATGACCGCTGCCGACACCGCCGCCTGCATCGCCGCCGTGGAGATCCTGGAGGAGTCCACGGAGCTGGTGGACCAACTCTGGGAGAACACCCGCTACTTCAAAGCGGAGATGCGCCGCCTGGGCTTCGACCTGGGTCAAAGCGTGACCCCCATCACCCCGGTCATGCTGGGGGATGCCCATCTGGCGCAGACCTTCAGCCGCCGGCTTTTCGAGGAGGGGGTCTTCGCCCAGGCCATCGGCTATCCCACCGTGCCCCGGGGCAAGGCCCGCATCCGGGTGATGATCTCCGCCGCCCACCGCCGGGAGGACCTGGATCGCGGGCTCGAGGCCTTCGCCCAAGTGGGGCGGGAGCTGGGGGTGATCCACTAACCCATGGAGGGGGCGGCGAAACCGTTGCGTATCCCGCCCCCCACCGTTTTGCGCTTTCCCGGGTCGCTCCTGATGAGCAGGAGGCGATCAACACGAGCGGAGGGATGGGATGCTGCGGTCGGGCGGGATGGATCGACCCCTCTTCCTGATCGAGGATCCGATCCGGGGTCCCCCTCTGGCTCAGGCCCTCGCTGCCCCCCTCGGGGAGCCGGTTCACCCTCTGCACCCTTCCCAAACGATCCCCGCCATCCCCGGCGATTTCTTGATCGCCGCTGAACTGCCTGGCCGATGCAGCCTGGAGCTGGGCGGGAAGCTGGTCCAGAGCGCCGCCGGCCACTGCGTCCTGCTCTGGAGCCCTTCCTCGTCAGATCTCTATCTGTGGGTTGCCCACCTCCTCGGGTTCGCCGGATATCTGGACTGCGCAGCCTCCTGGGCGGAGAACCTCCGCTGGCTGCAGGCCTTCCGCGCAGGGCAGGAGGCGTGGCCCCCTGCCCTGCGCGCCCGGGCGGATCGCTTCGAGGCCGCCATTGGCGATCGTCTCCGCCAGCTGCGGCCAGAGGAGGCCTGGCGGCTCGCCGACCTAGTGGTTTGTCAGGTTTGTTTTTGTGGCTGGAGATTACCAACATGATGAGCGCAGAGACTCACAAAAGCACGATTGACAAACCACTAGCCCGTCCCCTGCCCTGGAAGATGCGAGCCGCCCGCTGGGGGATGAGCCGGGAGGGCGCTCGACGCCCGCCCTGCTCCTGGCCCTGGAGGTTCTCTCCCAGCAGAGACAATCCCACAGGCCCTGATCCATGATCTTCCTCTGAACTCGGTGGAAGGAGACGCCTTCAAATCGTTTGTAAAAAAGCGCGGCGAGGTTAGAGGAGGGTCGGGCACGACGGGCGCAGTGGGCCCACAGAGGACGAAGCGACGCTGAAGGAGTCCGCCGGACCCGCCGGCGCATTGGTAGGCAGGCCGGTGGGCCCGGGATCCGTGATGGACGGAAGGTTCATCCCAAGGCCATCCGCCGGGTGGATCGCGATCCGCAACTGACCGGTCGGCGAGGGCGTTCTCCGCTGGTGCTCCGGAGGGATGTCGGTCGGACCCAGGGGGAGCGCTGGAATGGTGTGCTGCGCGATCGGCGGAACGCCTGGACCCGCCCAGATGAGCCAAAGCTGGAAAGCCTTGCAATCACACCGGGGCCCATTCCTACGCTCCGGCACTCAAAGGCATAGCCATCAACAGATCCTTCCATACCAGTAGTAACTCGCGCACGATGCGGAGTAATCGGGCAATGATGTATAATACTCAGCGGGTGGCACCGACATCAAGCCCTGTAAAACGGTCCGGGTCCCCGCCTTCCGATCATAAACACCTGAAGCGACCTCATTGGTGCTGACATGAGTGCAGCTGAAACAGGAATTCCATTTCCGATCCTGGATCTGGCAGGTCCCCATATAGCAATGCCAGATTCGAGTTTCGACATAGACATAGTAAAGTGGAGTGCTCATCGATCCCCCAATGCCGTAAGCATGCAGAATGCCATTATCCCAACCGGTGGTTCCCGCTTTGCCGACATAACCGATCCCTGGGGCGTAAACATACCACAGCATCTCCGCTCTCACCGTTCCGGATGTTATCCCGGCAATCAGGAAGGCCACCCAGATTCCTGTCAACCGTCGAAGGCTCGCGGATCGCATCCTCTACCTCCCTTCGAAAGTCCGGAGGGCTTCCTGATACTGGGCCCGGATCTCGTAAACGCCTTGAATCGCCATCTGAAGCCGATGGAACAGCAGCCGCAGCTCCCCCTCCGAGTCCAGGCGGCCGATCGCCTTCCCGCCTCCGTGATACAGCGGACGAGCTATGCCGGCGGGCGCCTGGAATTCCCGCGATTCCCAGAAGTGTCCTGCCTCCCGCACGATCGCGATGTCCCGGGGATCCCCCTCCATCACCTCATAGACCATGACATACTCCAGCGATCCCATGGGGATCACCCCCTCCTCCGGGAGCCGCAGCCGCTTCAACCCCAGCACCGGCGCCACCTCATCCTGATCCACCCCCAGCACCACGATCACCACCCCCTCCCGGAACCGGGCCTGAAGCCACTTCTGATCCTCCGGGCGCATCCACCTCAGCGCCTCCCCATCCACGATCACCCCATCCAGCGGCCGCCCCATCGCCGCCAGCCGCAACGGAACCCAGCCCGAAAACCACGCCACCCCTTCGGCTCGAAGCGTCTCCATCGTCAGCAGCCCCCGGGCGAAGGGAAGCGGGCCCACAAAGGCCATGAAAGGCTCCCGCGGCAGCGCCGCCGCGTGGGCCGGCGAGGGCGTCAGGGCCGCCGGCACCCCCTCCCGCAACCCCAGGACCCCCAGACCCACCAGAACCCCCACAAACAGAAACCCCACCCCTCCCTTCATCCTTCCCGAGAACGCATGCCTGATCATTTCATCGCCTCCTTCACCACACCAGGAGTCCCTCGTCTGATTGTTCTCCTCGCCTCGCAGTTCCAAGAAGAAAGGATGCACCACCCGGCTTTTACCAGCACACGACTCCCCAGGCCCCGGCATTCGAAGGGGGAGGAGGTGTCTTGATCAAGTGTCTCCCCAGATTCGCCAGCTGGGTGGCCCTGAAGCTGTCCACCATGGTGCGCATCCACGACCGCTCAATACGCCCCCGGGAACTGGAACATTGCTCACTGTCCACTGACACGACCAGGAACTCCATCCCGATTGAGCGTGAGCACATCGTAGCCAAAATCAGAAATCCCAGGCGCCTCATCGCATCATCCCCTCATCGAGATGTAATCCACCCGATGCGCTGACACCGCTGCTCCGTCTCCACGGATAGGCGCAACGTCTCCCTCCGCTCCTCGACCATCACCGGCCCCCGGATCTCTTCATATTCCGTCCACCGGGCTTGTCCCTTCATCTCCGAACGCCCCAGCGCATACACCACCCACCCCGCCGGATCCACTCCCAGCACCCATACCCGCCGACCGCCATCCGGCACCTCCTCCACCCGCTCCCAGCGCTGAATCCAAGAGGGAACCTCCCCCCTGACCGGGAGCATCAGAAGGTCTGGCTCTGGAGTTGGGAAGGTCATCTGGCCCGTCAACCGGTAGCCTGAGGATTCCAGCCGCTCAACGATCGCCCGGGAGGGCAACCCCGTCTGCAACACCGAGGCCTTCGGACCCGACTGCTTTCGAAAACAGAGCGGGGGATCCGAATTGTAGAAGCTCCGCTCCTCCTCTTGGTCCGCCAGAGATTCATACCGGAGAAAGCCCCGAGGGTCTACTTCCCGTGTATAAACCTGCACCGGATAGCCGTCGGAGCCGGTGAGGACGACCCGCTCGACCCGATACTGCTGCTCCTGAACGGACTCAGGCCCGTCTGCGATCCGAATGCGAACCTGCGCCTCCTGACGCACCGTCCGCTGTGGGAATTCCGCCGCGTAACGGATGAAGGGGGGCGGCTCGAAAGATGTGGCAGATGAAGAGCCGGAGAGGAAAGCGCCGGAAGCGAGGGTGGCGATGGGATCCGGCGTTCGCGGCGGCTGGATGCGAAGGTCCGGCTGCTTCCATCCCCAAGGCTCAGTATAAGTCCCGCCAAGCCCGCCCCCAGAATCCAAAGACGCAACGCAAAAGACCCACGTTTCATTCTTCACCTCCTCCATCCAACTCATCTCCACGATAAAACCCCGGTCGTCCGCTGTCAATGCCCATTCTGCCAACTCCTCCATCCCACCCCCCGCAGGCCCCTTACGGATGCGGTGAGGTCCCCGCTATATGGCTGCTTCCAAAACGGGCCGCCGCGAGGACCGCACAGGTCCATGCGGGCCCTCCCGCTCCTACGTCGGTCCGTTCTTGGACATCGGATCGTCCGCCAGCCGGCTTTTTCGGCGCCCAGGCCGGATTCGGTCGTCCCGCCCGGTGGTATCATGCCGATGAGGGTTCGGAGCAGGCTTCCGGCCTGGCCTTCAAGGGGATCGAGAAGCTTCCAGCGGAAAGATAGAGGTTCGGAAGATGTCATCCCATCCTGCCCATGATGCCATCGCGGTGCTGGACTTCGGCTCCCAGTATGCGCAGCTGATCGTCCGCCGCATCCGGGAGATCGGCGTCTACGCCGAGCTGTTCCCGTGGGACGCGGACCCCGCCGAGGTCCTCGCCCTGCGGCCGAAGGGCTTCGTCCTCTCGGGCGGTCCGGCCAGCGTCTACGAGCCCGGCGCTCCCTCGCTTCCCCCTTACGTCCTGGAGAGCGGCCGGCCGGTGCTGGGGATCTGCTACGGGATGCAGCTGCTGGCCCACGCCCTGGGTGGGCGGGTCGCCCCCGCCCCGGCCCGGGAATACGGTCGGGCGGAGGTGGAGATCCTGGAGCCGGAGGATCCCCTCTGGCACGGATTGCCCTCCCCCATGACCGTCTGGATGTCCCACGGGGACCGGGTGGAGGTCCTCCCGCCCGGCTTCCGGGCGATGGCCCGCTCCCCCAACGCCCCTTTCGCGGCCATCGGTGACCCGGCCCGCCGCCTCTACGGCGTGCAGTTCCACCCCGAGGTCGCCCACACGCCCCTGGGCCGGGAGCTGCTGCGCCGCTTCGCCGTGGCCCTGTGCGGCGGTCGGCCCACCTGGACCCCCCGGGCGATCGCCGAGGAGCAGATCGTGCGGATCCGGGAGCAGGTGGGCGGGGAACGCGTGCTCTGCGCCGTCTCGGGGGGCGTGGACTCCACGGTGACGGCGGTGCTGGTCCACCGGGCGGTGGGGGCGCAGCTGCAATGCCTCTTCGTGGACACCGGGCTGCTGCGCAAGGGGGAAGGGGAGGAGGTGGTGGCCGCCCTGCGGGCCCTGGGGCTGCCGGTGGCTGCGGTGAACGCCGCCGAGGCCTTCCTGGAGGCCCTGCGGGGGGTCACTGACCCCGAGGAGAAGCGGGTGCGGATCGGCCACACCTTCATCGCCGTCTTCGCCGAGCACGCCCGTCGGCTGGGCCCCTTCCGATTCCTGGCCCAGGGCACCCTCTACCCCGACGTCATCGAGAGCCGGGCGCCGGAGCGGCGGGCGGCCGCCCGGATCAAGACCCACCACAACGTCGGCGGGCTTCCCCCCGATCTCTCCTTCGAGCTCATTGAGCCCCTGCGGTATCTCTTCAAGGATGAGGTTCGCGCCCTGGGGGCGCATCTGGGGATCCCGGAGGCCCTGCTGCGCCGGCAGCCCTTCCCCGGCCCCGGGCTGGCCGTGCGCTGCGTCGGGGAGGTCACCTGGGAGCGGCTGGAACGGTTGCGGGCCGCCGACGCCATCGTGCAGGAGGAGCTGGCCCGCTCCGGATGGGCCGAGCGGGCCGCCCAGGCCTTCGCGGTGCTGCTGCCGGTGCGCAGCGTGGGCGTGATGGGGGACGCCCGGACCTACGAGGAGGTGGTGGTGGTGCGGGCGGTGGCCACCGAGGACTTCATGACCGCCAACTGGGTCCCCCTGCCCCACGGGCTGCTGGACCGCATCGCCACGCGGATCGTGAACGAGGTCCCCGGGGTGAACCGGGTGCTGTATGACATCACGAACAAACCCCCGGCCACCATCGAGTGGGAGTGAGCAGCGCCCTCCATTTTTGCGAAACACATCGAGATCCCGATTCCCCTTTAGATCTTCGGGATCGCTCCTGTGGCTCGAAAGGGTCGCTCCCCGCCTTTGTCCGATAAGCATATCCTACCGGATTAGACGCTCTGGGAAGTTCTTGAAGCGGTAGTGGGAGAGGGCCCTCAAGGCCAACGACAGGGCCGGTGCCGGGATAGGGCCCTCGGCGGTGGCCTTCAGCAGCCCGTAGGTCCATGCCCAGGCCACAAGGGCCTCCGGCCCTTCACATCCCAGCTTCTCACACAAGCGCTGAGCGGCCCGCCGGGCGCCCTCCCGGCTGATCCCCCACCGATCCGCCCGCTCCTTCCAGGAGATCGGGCGAGCCAAATCCGCCAACCGCTCCAACTCCTCCGGGCGCAACCCTCGGAGACGGCTTCCGACGACCGTTTCGAAGCGCTCCGCCCGGGCGCGCAGAGAGGGAGGCCAAGCCTCTCCGGTCTCCCGGAAGGCCTGGAGCCAGCAAAGGTTCTCCGTCCAGGGATCGGCGCAATCAAGGTATCCGGCGAACCCCAGCAGCCCAGCCGTCCAGAGATAGAGGTCCGAAGGGGAAAGGCTCCAGAGGAGGATGCGGGGTGAGGCTGAGCTTTGCTGCAGGGTGAAGCCCCGCTCCAGGCCACATCGGCCGGGCAGTTCGGCGGCGATGAGGAAATCACAGGGAAAAGCGGGGGATCTCTGATGGGGAGCGAGGAAGAGGACCCTTTCCCCCAGGGCCTCGGTGAGGGCCTGGGCCAGAAGGGGGCCCCGCGTGGGATCCTCGATCAAAACGAAGGCTCGACCCATCGCGCTCCCTCCACTCCGGTTTCTCTACTAAGGGGCCAGGAGATTCCCTCCGCTCGCAGGAAGCGAGGGGGCGCTTTTCCCAGGGCGCCCAGTCCGATTGTCCTGCGTATCCCCGTCTACCGATTTGGAGCATTCCCCAAATCATGTCCATAAAAATTACCCCAGCGAACCGGGAAAGGTTGGGGAGCTCTCCCTCGCTGCCGATGGGCTATGGTCTCTCGCCCATGAGAGCCTGAGCGACTCGTAAAAGATTCAGAGGGACCGGGCCACCGGGATGCGAGAGCGGGTGAAAGCAGGTTGTTTCGCTCTGAATTATATGGGGCTTCGGGGGGTCGCCATCGGGGCCGCAGAGCCGGGCGCTCCGATAGGATGGCTGACAGGGCGGCCACGCGGCTCGATGGGATCGGCCTTCGGAGAAGACGAAGCCGGGATGCGGGAAGAGGGGAACGAAGGCCCTCTCGGCTTTCTGGCTTTCACCACCCCCTCTCTTTTATTCGCCCAAACCCGCGATGCCGTGCGGTGATCCAGAGCGCAAGAGCTCCGAATCCCGCACGAAGTAACCCTCGCAATAATCCCGGAGGATAGGCCCCGCCAGCTCGTGCCAAGACAAGCTGTCCACTCGCCAGCAAAACCTGAATTCTACGGGTGAGGAAGGCGGCGGCTGGATCTTCCTCGCTCCATATCCCATAGCACCTGCAGGGGCCTCACGCACCCCGCCACAGTCGCCAGCCGTGGAAAAGCAGGAAACCCCCGAACAGAATCAGGACCTCTAAGGCGGTCCATCCGGGAACCCATCCAGAGGGCAGAAGAAGAGCCAGTATGAGCTCCTATACAGAGATTCCTTCCATCCGATCGGTAGAGCATGAACCCTCAGGTGAGGCGGCCACGCCTACGATCTCCCCAATCACATTTTGGCGAGCCCGGCCACCCCCAATGTCAGGGCGAAATACGTGTTCAGCAAGAGATGAAGCCAAGCCATGTTCCTGTTCTCACGGCTGCACATCCAGGGTGGCTGCCAGCACCGTCCCATCCCGCAGGCGTCGGCCCACTGCCTGGATGCGCTGCCCCACAGACCACTGCACCGGACGTTGGGCCAAGGGAGCGACAAGGCCAGGCCCGGCTCCGATCTCAGTGCGGGGATCAACTCGAACCTCCACGGATCCCAGATAGCGATCCTTCCACCCGCAGGCGCCATCCTGCTCCATCCCGGCCCACCGTTTCAATCGATCCCATCAGGTTGACCGGGTTCACCCACAGTTTTTCCACAATCGAGGGATCCATCGGGCCGGCGGACCCCCAGGGCCAGCACCCGGTCCCCTACTTCAGCGGAATGTCGGCCACGAAGAGGCCTTCCCAGCGCTTTGTCTGGGGGTGGAGATGGAGGGTCACCGGCCCCGCTTCGGTTTCCACCCGCAGGGCATCGGGGCGGATCTCCACCACCCGGCCTCCTACCACCCGCTCCAGCAACCGGGCGGTGGCCTCCTGGAAAACTTCCGGGGAGGGGGAAGGTAAAGGAGCGAGGTCCCTCCACTGCTGCTGGCCCGGGGGTTGGCGAAGGGGGAGGAGCAGTGGAGAGGTCTCAGCGAGCGAGCGCGTGGGCAGCCGGCACAAAGGCCAGCAGCCTCAGAAGTGCTTTCACCATCGTGCGTCGCGAGAACCGTCCTATTTCCCCGTTCATCACCGCCTCCTCTCTCAGTAGACATAAACCCAGCCGGGGATTCGTCCATCCCGAAGGCTGCCGTGGAGGGCGACGAAGAGATATTCGGGGAGATCCGCGATGGGATAGCGATATTGAGGAGAGCCGCAGGAGAGCTGACCATTTGATTTGTCGTAGGGACCTTCTTCCTCAGCGACTCATGGGGCGCGCTTTAGATGCGCTGCGATCTGTAAAAGCGTAGAAACCGGATAGGGATGATCGGATCGGGAGGCTGCGATCATAATGGAAATCCCCTCTTGATTCCAGGACAACATCTGAATCACCCCATTATCTACAAAAACCCCCTCGTATTTCCCTTTTACAATTACTTTCTCTAACCCATAACACTCTGAGATCATCTTTACAGGATGATTTGTGATAGATATCTCCACAAAAGCCCGATTCTGAGGATCCGCATAATCGATGTGAACGGTCTGGATCCCATTGGGATGGTTGATGACGAAGGCGAAGGGCGTTGCGGGCGTAAAGGGCAGCCAGGTGGGAAGCCAAATCGGGAAGGAGATCCGGCGGAGAGCCGACTCTAAAGGCTCGCCGGACACTCC
>Ga0197142_1003952_pt1 | contig 12192 bp, 13 predicted proteins | sample GBS60_MetaG_FD_148614 | JGI IMG/M metagenome (GOLD analysis project Ga0197142, IMG submission 148614) | Sediment microbial communities from Great Boiling Springs, Gerlach, Nevada, United States - GBS 60_MetaG | ecosystem: Environmental > Aquatic > Thermal springs > Hot (42-90C) > Sediment... | reverse complement strand
GCAACTGTCTTGGCAACTTTGCCGATTGTTGGGTTATTTTTCCTGGGACAAAAGGCTTTGATCCGAGGCATTGCCACCAGTGGACTAAAAAGCTAAAAACGCCTTGTGGGAGTGATTTAGACCGATAGTGTTCCACTCTGCAACAAAAGTTTTTAAGCGTGAGTTAGGCAAAATGATTGATGAGAAATTTTTTGTTATATAGTCGTTTCACAGGAAAATGCAACACTTTGAGGCACTGGTCATCACTGTATCCCCTTCCAGGACAGGGTTTTCAGGTAAAGGCGAATGTCGCAAACTTGTTTGAAATGACTATAAATAAGAATTCGGCTTCTCAATGACAATGCTTTGTATCATGAGGCTCGATGTGCATTTTGGCCCAAACCCTCAAAGTCTTAAGATGCAACACTTCTGGATTTATACATATATAAGGAATAGTTCACGGTCACTGATGACAGCCAATAAATTGAATCGGGAAAGGAATTATTTCGATAGAATATTATGCTCTCGAACGTTGCGAGAATTAATTAAGAAGTATGGGAGAAATGGATGAGATGGGCTTGGAGTGGTTTGTCAGTCTGATTTGGGGTTGGGCGAAACGACGAGAGAATCTGGTAGCGGGTCTGCGCAAACAAGAATTTCATTGTTCTTCTGTCATTTAACGGCAGTTTAGATGCGGTAACGTTTGCGCGATAGTTAGAGCTGCACCAGCATTGACGGGACTATGGGTATTATAGTCGTTTCACAAGAAAATGCAACACTTTGAGGCACTGGTCATGGCTGTATCCCCTTCCAGGACAGGGTTTGCAGGTAAAGGCGAATGTTGCAAACTTGTTTGAAATGACTATAATTGTGGACAATGCACCGATTCATCGTCAGAAACGCAGGCGAGAATGAGCGGAAGCGGCAGGGCATATCGTATGATTTTTATGATTTTTGCCAGCTTATTCCCCAGACCTGAATGACATTGAGCATGACTTTAGCACATTAAAAAAATTGCGGATGTACGCTCCTCTGGTACCACCCTTGATGAAGCCATTCGTGATGATTGCGCAAGTTCGTGTGGCATTCTCAACCGAAATGATTATTCCTTGGCAACACTTCCCTAGCACCCTGTCCAAAATTCCTTCGCCGCCAGGGAAACAGCCATCTTTTTTACGTGACATATTGCCGTCTCATGGCTCCGCCACGCTTTGCTAACGTCCTACGGACAGAGAGCGGGCTTCAATACGCTTCCTTGGGGAGCTTCCGCAAGAACCCTCTGCGTGTCGCAGACACGGGATGTCCCACCGCGTAGCCATACCAGATTCCGGTAACGCCGTTTTGTATGGCCAACCCTATTCTACCACATGGGGGTGGCTGTATCCCGGCACTGACCTTGCAGGTACCGTGCGGGGCTTATCCACCCCCACACCCCCGCGAGCTAAGAAAGTGGAAATACCCCCAAGGGAATTCGAATCCCTGTCGCCTCCGTGAAAGGGAGGTGTCCTAGACCACTAGACGATGGGGGCATATCGCTAATCGCATTTACTACCTTAACGAATGGGGAGGGGATTTGTCAATTCCCCGGCTAGGGGCGGTACACGGGCAAGGTGAAGTGGAAACTGCTGCCCCGTCCGGGTTCCGATTCGACCCAGATGCGCCCGTAGTGCGCCTGAACAATTTGGCGACAGACCGCTAGCCCCAGACCGTAACCCGTTTGGTCCTTGCTGTTGTCTAGCCGGATATTCGGTTCAAAAATCCGTTCTTGGTCTGCCGGGGGAATGCCAGGGCCGTTGTCTGTGACCGTTACCTGTACCTTCAAGGTGGTGCTGTGGAGGGTGCTGATGTGGATGCAACCGCCGGGAGGGGTATATTTGCAGGCGTTGTCCACCAGGTTGATCAAAACCCGCCGCAGGGCATCGGGGTCGGCAAAAACCGGAGGGCAGGGAGCAGGTACGTCCACGGTGAGGGTGTGGTTGCGGCTGGTTAGTTGGGGGGTCAGTCCCTGGACGACTTGCTGGATCAATTCGGGCAGGTGCACCGCCTGGGGGTTCAACCGCAAGGCGTGTTGCTGGTTGCGGCTCACCTGCAGCAGGTTGGTAATCAGGCGGTCCAATGTCTTGACCTGATGGCGGGCCTGGTGCAGGAGTTGCGGGGCCAAATCCCAGCGGTCGGGGGTGAGTTCCAGGGTTTCTAGGGCAATGCTCACAGCGGTCAAGGGGTTGCGCAGGTCGTGGGCGAGTAATTCCAATACCTGGTCGCGAAATTGCACCTGCGCAGTCAGTTGCTGAATCGTCAATTTGGCGCGGGTGAGTTCTTCTTCCAGCCGGACAATCTGGGCTTCGGGACTCTCTGGGGAGGATTGGGGGGTTGCCGCCGCCTGCCAGCGGGGCCACCAGTATTCCAGTTGCTCTATGAGGTCGCTGCCGGCGAGAACCTGCCGGGGTTCGGGTTGGGTTTTCACCAGGGCGGGGGTAACCACCACCCGCAACCGTTCGGCCAGATAGGGTTGTTCGGTTACGTCCACCACATGCACAGACTCGGCAGCACACCCTAGGGCATACAGTCGCTCTTCCAATTGCCGCATCTGCTCCCAACTGGTGGCTTTGCTGGCGAATAGATACACCTGCACCGGGGACATAAGGTAGCGCTCGTAACCATCCCACTTATCAGGATAAAAGATGGGCCGGAGGGATGGGGGCCGCCCCGATCCGCCTATCATGGAAAATACGATGCGTGTTGGCGTGCAGGCATGGCCCGGTTTAGTCTGACTACCCCCTTGTACTACGTGAATGCCCGTCCCCACCTGGGCAGTGCCTATACCACGATGGCCGCCGATGCGCTGGCGCGGTTTGCCCGGCTGCGGGGGGATCAGGTGTTGCTGGTTACGGGTACGGACGAACACGGGCAGAAAATTCAGCGAACCGCCCAGGAGCGGGGCCTGGCCCCCCAGGTGCATTGCGACCAGATGGCGGCGGAATTCCAGGCCCTGTGGGAAAAGCTCAACATCCGCTGGCATCGGTTTAGCCGCACCACCGACCCCCGCCACGGCGTCATCGTCCAAGAGTTTTTTCAGAGGGTGTGGGCGCGGGGGGATATTTACCTGCACCAACAGCAGGGCTGGTACTGCGTCGCCTGTGAAGAATTCAAAGACGAACGGGAACTTTTGCCGGGGCGCTTTTGCCCGTTGCATCCCCAAGTGCAGGTGGAATGGCGGGATGAACCCAATTACTTTTTCCGCCTGTCTCGCTATCAGGCACAATTAGAAGCGCTTTACCAGCAGCAGCCGGATTTCATCCAACCGGAACCCCGCCGCAATGAGGTTGTGAAATTTGTGGCCCAGGGGTTGGCGGATTTTTCCATTTCCCGGCTGCATTTGGACTGGGGCTTTCCGGTGCCGGTGGACCCCAGCCACGTGATTTATGTCTGGTTTGATGCCCTGTTGGGCTATTTGACGGCCCTGCTCGAACCCGGGGAACCACCCAGTTTGGCGGCGGCGGTGCGAACCTGGTGGCCGGTGGATGTGCATCTGATTGGCAAAGATATTTTGCGGTTTCATGCGGTGTATTGGCCTGCCATGTTGCTCTCGGCGGAATTGCCCTTGCCCAAGCGCATTTTTGCCCATGGCTTTCTCACCAAAGATGGGCAGAAAATGAGCAAATCCTTGGGAAATATCCTGGACCCGTTTGACCTGGTGGCCACCTACGGCAGCGATGCCCTGCGCTATTACTTTTTGAAGGAAATTGAATTGGGAAAAGATGGGGATTTTAACGAGGAGCGGTTTGTACAAACGGTGAATGCGGATTTGGCGAACGATTTGGGCAATCTGCTCAACCGTACCCTCAAATTGGTGCACAAATACTGCGACGGGCGGGTGCCCACGATTCCTGTGCCCCAGGAGAACCCCTTGGCCGAGTACGGGCGGCATCTGGGCGAACAGGTGGCCCAGGCCTATGAGCGCTTGGCGTTGCATCAGGCCTGTAGTTTGGCCTTGGGGTTGGCGCAGCGGGCCAACAAATGGATGGATGAACAGGCGCCCTGGCAGTTGGCCAAAACCGGGGCCCAGACCCAACTGGCAGCGGTCTTGTACAGTCTGTTGGAGGCGGCGCGGTTGGCGGCCTATTTGCTTAGCCCGGTGATTCCCCAGACCAGTACCCGTATGTACCAACAGTTGGGCTATGCGGTGGATTTCGACCACGACCCCCCGTTGGCCTACGGGGAACACGGGCAGTGGGGCGCTCTGCCCCCCGGTCAAGCGGTCGCTCCCCCCGAACCTGTTTTCACCCGCCTGGGAACGGCAAAGATAATAAAATTCTAAGCTTTTGCGAGGGGGTGGAATTTCCTTGTTACATTAGGGATTAATTCCTAAGCAGAGTGTCGTGGGAGCTGTCAAACGCAATGGACTGCAACCCGGGTTTATCCATCGCCCGTCAAGGGGATACCATGGCTTTATGGTTGGCTAGCTGTTTTTTACAAGCGGTAAGGATGAGGCCATGTCTGGGGTAGAAACGAGGGGTTTGTTTACGCCGCAGCAGGTCTTGGAAAATCGGGGGCGGCTGGCGATTTTTATTGATGGGTCGAATTTGTTTTATGCGGCCTTGCAGTTGAATATTGAAATTGATTACACGAAGCTGTTGTGTTATTTGACGGCGGGTTCGCGGTTGTTGCGGGCCTTTTTTTACACCGGCGTCGATCCGACCAATGAAAAGCAGCAGGGGTTTTTGCTCTGGATGCGGCGCAATGGCTATCGGGTGGTGCACAAGGAATTGGTGCAGTTGCCGGACGGGTCGAAAAAGGCCAATTTGGATGTGGAAATTGCGGTGGATATGCTGTCGTTGGTCGGCTCGTATGACACGGCGATTTTGGTGAGTGGGGATGGGGATTTGGCCTATGCGGTGGATGCGGTCAGTTATCGGGGGGTACGGGTGGAGGTGGTAAGTTTGCGCTCCATGACCAGCGATAATTTGATCAATGTGGCCGACCGCTACATTGACCTGGAGTCCATCCGCGATGAAATCCGCAAATCCAACCGCCCAAACCCCTACCGTAACCCGCTGGATGTGGCGAATTCGGGGGAATAGGGGATGGGTGGCGCTGGCGTTGCTGGGTTTGCTGGGGTGTCGGGTGGGCGAACGACCGCTAGAGCCGGAAAACCCTAAAACGGGCACCCAACAACTGACGTTTCAGGCCCTGAATTTGCAGCAGGTCACCCCCAACGGCCAAATTCTCTGGAAATTGCAGGCACAGCAGGCGGTGGCCGACCCCCAAACCCGGCGGGTGCAGGTGCAAAAACTGGTGGGGGACATCTACGACCAAGGCCAACCCCGCTATCGGGTGGAAACGGCGCAGGCGACGGTACAGCAGCAGGGAGAAACGCTGACGATTCAGGGGGACATCCGCGCCCGTGACCTGCAGGCCAAAACCCAGATCGCCACCCAAGCCCTTCTCTGGCGACCGCAAGCCCAGGAATTGCTGCTGCAGGGCAACTTGCGCTTGCAACACCCCAACCTCGAGGCCAAGGCACAGGCGGCCACGATTTGGCTGCGGCACCATCTGGTGGCCTTGCGCCAAAAGGTGCAGGTGACCTACCGGCAACCCGCTCTGCAGATCACGGGGGAAGCCCTGGACTGGCAGTGGCAAAGGGGACAGGTTCAGGCGCCACAACCGGTGCGTATTCGCTATGTGCCCCGGCAGTGGGTGGTGCAGGCCGGGCAAGGGATTTTGGATGTGCCCAACCAGGTGCTGCAACTGAGCCAGGGGGTGCAGGCGGTCGCCCCCCAGGGGCAATTGCGGGCGCAACAGGTGGAATGGCACATCGCGGCGCAACAGGTAATTGCCGTCGGCCAGGTGGTTTACCGCCACTACGACCCCCCCCTGACGGTTACCGGCAACCGCGCCGAGGGCCATCTCGCCACCCGGCAGCTACGGGTGCACCAGGCGTCCACCCAACTGGTACCCTAGCCGAGGCACAGTTGTGCCACCGCTGCCTGTTTGGCCCGTTCATCCCGCCGGTCATCGCGCCCTGTGGTCTGCACCTGGGCGTGACCTGCCAATTTTTGCACGGTCGCCACATCCACCCCCGCATCCAACAGGTTGGAGATATAGTCATTTCAAACAAGTTTGCAACATTCGCCTTTACCTGCAAACCCTGTCCTGGAAGGGGATACAGCCATGACCAGTGCCTCAAAGTGTTGCATTTTCTTGTGAAAAGACTATAAAGGTGCGGCGCCTGCTGGGTTAAAACCCGCACCACCACCTGTCTCCGGCGATTCACCGGGCCCAGGAGCGCCCCTGCCGGCGTCCCTCGCCACCACCGGTCCGCCCCCGGCGGTAAACCCAGCGTTCCTTGTTTCCCTTGCCCGCCCGCAGCCGGTTTTCCGTCGGTTCGTAGTCCGACAATTGCAAAGCCACCACCTCGGCCCGCCGCAACCCCACCAAGGCTCCGTCCTGCGCCCCGGCAGGGCTGTTTTCCCGTTGAACAACCACTAACCTGGCCTGGGACAGGGGCAACCACCGCACCTATGGGCATCGGCATAACCACCACCTGACCTACCCAGGGGGTCATCAAAACTGGCGCGGGAGACCCCGCCCTAAGGACTCCGTCCTTCAGGGCGGGGAGGGACAGCGCTTTCCGCCTAATGCTCCCGCGGCTCCTCTTTTGCCGTCCCACGAAATGGTTCGACATGATACCGGTATCCATCTGCACGTTGGAGCAGGCGGCAATACCGATAGGAAACTCCCTGAACAGTCTTGTTTATCGTTTGGATATTAAAGCTCCCGGAAGCTCTTACGGCCACACGGCCAATATACGTTCCGGCGTTCTTGCCGTTGGAAACATCAGCCAGAACAAGGTCTCCGGTGCGAAAACCTTTGACGTTCTTCGTTCTGATGAGATAACCACGGGGAAAACCAAACTTGTCGAGCCTCACACGCTGATAGCTTCCACGTCCCATTGCATGAATGTACAGAACTGGAACCGCCCATCCGGTGACGGATTCAACTTCGCCGACACACACGGCATCCAGCGCGTGGGTTTTCGGTATCCCCAGACGGGTACGGTTCCATTTTGTCCGTCCCGCCGTAGCGACTTCGACGGGCACGTTCAACACCCGAAGTTCCCACAACAAGGCCCATCTCGTGCTGTTGACCGCTGCGGCATCCCGAAGCGGAGCCTTGAGTTGCGCCAGGAAGCTTTTGAGGCGCTCCGGATTACGACGAAGAAACTCTTCGACGGGCCTGTTGCCTTTGGCCTGGTTACACGGGCGGCAGGAAAGAACCAGGTTTGAAACCCGATCACTCCCCCCAATGGATTTGGGAATCACGTGATCAATCTCCAGAGGCACATTCTGCGCACCACAATAAGCACAGGTTCGGTTCCACTTCTCCAGCAGGTATTCCCGCACCTCGTAGCCAAACAGCGTTCCCCGCTGGTACTCCACTCCCGATACTTTCGGGTTCTGCAAAGCCTGCGTGTCGAAGCGAACCAGCTCCTGGCTGACACCGGAAATCGGAGCCCACCGGCTGAGCCTGCAAACCCATGTGCCTGTCGTCTCAACGCGGTGCCGAAGAGACGGGGCAAGCCAGCCGTTCGGCCTCCTCCGGTTGTTGAAACGCGCCGGGCGATACCGAAGGTTTGCTGTGCGTCTTCTCCGCCGAAACGCCCGCCGCTGCGTCAACGCATCCCGAATAGCCTGACCACGATGATGAAGCTCAGCAAGCCACAGGACATGCTGCGCGCCTCCCCTTTCTCCCCGGACCAAAGCCATTCCCGTAACTTTGCTTCCGGGATCGAGCTTGAGACGAACCGGCTGGAAGCTGGATTCTTCAGCCGTCCGGTCCACCAGGCGAATGGTGAACGGAATGAGTCGATGCACCCGTGCCCTTCCACGTTCCAGCAAAAGCCTGGCCCGCTTTTCCGAGCAGGGCATCAGCGGCTTTTTGCGTTTGTCCAAAACGAATACCGCCATTCCAAAACTTCTTTGCCCTTACGGGCCTCGTGACGGGGCCATCTGGCCCGCTCCCCTCGGGGATGTCGGCAACCGGCTCCTGCCTTACGGCAGCGGAATCGGCCTTCGGCGCTTTACCTTTCACCATCATGACCGATCCCTTCCAGGGTCCGGAACTGAGGAAGCATCCCGGAGTGGGTCTTGACGACCTGTTGCCGACGTAGCGGATTGGTTACCGCTCCCCCTGGTCAACCAAGCTTAGGTTCCCCCAAGCTCCGCCCTAAGGACTCCGTCCCGCTAGCGCGAACAGGGCGGGGTAGTTGACTAGCAGTTACTCTATCGCAGAGGCAGGGCAGCCACCTCCCGGATTAGGCCGACAGTTTTGCCGTACTTAATAAATACAAAACCGCCATGCGCACCGCCACCCCATTACCTACCTGTTGGGACACCAGGCTTACTTCCGGGTCATCCATCAGGTCCGACGTCAGTTCCACCCCGCGATTGACTGGCCCTGGGTGCAGAATTTTGACCCCCGGCTGGCAGAGCGCCAACCGTTCCCGTGTCAGGCCGTACTCCCGGTGGTACTCCCGCAGACTGGGGAGAAAATGCTGGTCCATCCGCTCGGTCTGGAGGCGCAACGCCATGACAAAATGGGCGTCTTGCAAGGCAGGCGCCAACTGCCAATGCACCTGTACGCCCAAGCTTTGCCAGGCCAGGGGCACCAAAGTTGGCGGGCCAGCCAGATGCACTTCCGCCCCGGCAGCCCGCAGGCTATAGAGGTTGGAGCGGGCGACCCGCGAATGGAGAATATCCCCCACAATCGCAACTTTGCAGCCTTGCAAACTGGTGAGACTGGGCTGGTGCGGGTTGCGCTGGCAGCACAACGTAAATAAATCCAGCAGGGCTTGGGTGGGGTGTTCGTGTTGCCCATCCCCGGCGTTGATCACCCCGACGCCCGCGCCTAGGCGGTCGCACTCCTGGGCGATTTGGTGGGGCACACCGCTGGCGGCATGGCGAATGACCAGCAGATTGGTGTGCATGGCCAGCAGGGTTTTGGCCGTATCCAAAATGGTTTCGCCCTTGTTCAAAGCCGAGGTGCCGGGGGAAAAATTCAACGTGTCCGCCGACAGGCGTTTGGCAGCCAGTTCAAAGCTGTTGCGGGTGCGGGTCGAGGCCTCAAAAAAGAGCAGTGCCACCACCCGGCCTTGCAAGGTGGGGACTTTTGGGGTCGGGCGGCGCAACACCTCGGCAAAACTGGCGCTGGTTTGCAGGATGATTTCATACTCCCAAGGCGCCAAATCCCGCAGCGAGAGCAAATGCCGCCGTTGCCATTGGTGGGGCGTCATGGGTGTTGGCGGCGGATATGGAGCAACCAATTGACAATCGTGGCGCGGCGGGTGCGCTCTGGGGTGAGTTCGTCCACCCGGTAACCGGGGAACCCCAGTTCCTCTTTGAGCAGTTGTTTGTCGGCCGGGGGAATACTGCGGGTCAGGTGCACGATTGCCGCCCGGTCCTGGATAAAATCAGGGGGGGTGGGAAACCGCTCGCGCCAAGGGGCAGCCACCCGCTCGGTGCGCCAGGTCTGCTGTACCGGGTCGTATTCATACCCCAGATACGCCCAAACCAATTCGTTGACCGCCGCAGCCGGGAGCCGCTCCTGCAGAATGTCCCACAACAGCGCATCCGTTAAGGCTGTGTCCTTCCCCATGAACCAGGCCATGCCCCTGCCTCACCTCGTGCTTTATGGTAAACCGGGTTGTCACCTCTGTGCCGGGTTGCGCGAGAAACTTGCTGCCATTGCCCCAGGCAGGTTCACCCTGGAGGAGCGGGACATCACCACCGACCCCCAGTGGTGGCAGCAGTACCAGTACGAAATTCCCGTGTTGACCCTGGTGCAGGGGGACCGGGAAATCCCTTTGCCCCGCTTGTCCCCGCGCCTATCGGTGGACCAGTGCCGTCATTACTTGACCGCTTGGTTGCAGGGATATTGAGCCAACGTTGACACTCCCACCGCCTGAAGTCAGGGGATTCTTACGCAGTCCACAAACGGACCCACAAAGGCGCTGTCAAGACGCTCCTACGCAGTTCCTTAAGGTTCTGCTTGCGGTCCAACCGCACCGCCACCCGCCGGGTCTGCCCATTGGCCCCCCTGGTCCCGACAGCCCACCCGCAACGACCTATCCGCCCGCGCCACTTCCTGCCGCCGGGCCAACGGACCGGGACTGATGCGGACCACCTTGGCTCCTAACGCCTCAAATTCCGGCAAATGGGTCTGAATCTGGCGGCCAGTTTCCCGGCAGGCAGTCGCTGGCACAAAGGGCAGCACAAATAAAGGCGCCGCTTCCCAGGGGGCAATACCCCTCAACACCACAGGTTCCCTTGCGCTAACCCCTGCCCGCGCCGCTACCCTGTGACCTGAGGTTCGTTGCCTGGAGCGTCGTAGGACCATACCACGACAAGCAAGTATAAATACTCAAACAGCATCATAAAATACCATCTGGGAGAACCGTTATGATATGAACTATTGTGATTAAGTAAACATAAAACTTTTGGAGAGCGGACCGGCGGCGACATGGAGCGAGCCTCAACCTTGGTAATTGGTGGTGCGGAGGACAAAGTTAACGGCCTAGAAATTTTGCAGACCTTTTGGCGGCGGGCGGGGGGCAGGGATGCCCGTTTGGGAATTATCCCGGCGGCCTCTGGGGAACCGGCGATCATCGGTGGCATCTACCGGCGGTTGTTTGAGAATTTGGGCTGCAAGTCGGTACAGGTGTTGGATGTGCGGGAGCGAGAACAGAGCGAGCACCCCAGTTGGTTGTCGCGGTTGCAGGACATGACGGGGGTTTTTTTGACCGGGGGGGACCAACTGCGTTTGGCGACGCTGTTAGCGGATTCGGCCCTGTTGGAGGCGTTGCATTTCTATTGGGAACGGGGGCAGTTGACGCTGGCGGGCACCAGTGCGGGAGCGGCAGCAATGGGGTATCACATGATTGCCGGGGGCGGGAACGGGGAATATCCCCATCCGGCCTTGGTGAATATGGCGTGGGGGTTGGGATTTTTGCCGGGCGTGATCGTGGACCAGCACTTCCACAATCGCAACCGGGTGGCGCGGCTATTTAGCGCGGTGGTGATGCACCCGGAATGTCTGGGCGTGGGGGTGGATGAGGACACCTGTGCCGTGTTTGAACCGACGGGGGAATTGCAGGTGGTGGGGCGAGGGACGGTGATGATTCTGGATGCCCAGGAGGCTTCTTCGTTTTGTGAACCGCAACCCCACAGTACCGCCCCGATCAGCGCGCACAATTTACGGGTGCATCTCCTGCGGCGGGGGGACCGGTTTGATGTGGAACGTCGGCGGGTTTTGCCCCCGGTATGGCACCATTGTCCTGCTTGAGGAACCTGGGGTGGAAATTTTACGCATTTTGACCTTGACCGGGCCGAACTACTGGAGCGTGGAACGCCCCAAATTGATGGTCCTGCGCTTGGATTTGGGGGCGTGGGCGGGGGTGAAAACCTAGGATATACCGGAGTTCCATGTCCGTCTGACCCGATTACTGCCGGGGTTGGAGTCCCACTATTGCATTCCGGGGCACTGGGGCGGGTTTTTGGAGGAAGTGGCGCGGGGCACGTCCTTGGCCCATGTGGTGGAACACGTTGCCCTGGAATTGCAGTACATTGCTGGCATGGATGTGAGTTTTAGCCGCACCCAGTGGACGAGTACGCCGGGGGTGGCGCTGGTGGTGTATGAGTACGAGCAGGCGGAAGCGGGACGGGTGGCGGTGCGGTTGGTGCGGACCTTGGCGCAGGGGGAGGACTATCCGCTAGAGGAGTTGATCGCCGATTTGGGGGAATTGCGGCAGAGGAGGCGGCGTTGGGGCCGAGTACGGAAGCCATTGTGCGCGAATGCGAGCGGCGGGGAATTCCCTGGCAGGAACGGGCGCTGGGGATGATTCAGTTTGGCTATGGCTGTTACCAACGGCGGATTCAGGCCACCCAGACGGATATGACGAGCATTTTGGGGGTGGAGTTGGCCGGGGACAAAGAGGGCACCAAACGGATGCTGGCGGAAGCGGGGATTCCGGTGCCGCGGGGCAGGGTGATCCGCCGGGAAGAGGACTTGGCCGAGGCGATCCAGGAGGTGGGGGGTATCCGGTGGTGGTCAAGCCTCTGGATGGGAACCATGGCCGGGGGATTACCCTGGATATTCATACCCTGGCGCAGGCGCAGGTGGCCTACGACCTGGCGATGGCCGAGTCGCGGGCAGGGC
>Ga0197142_1003950_pt1 | contig 12199 bp, 9 predicted proteins | sample GBS60_MetaG_FD_148614 | JGI IMG/M metagenome (GOLD analysis project Ga0197142, IMG submission 148614) | Sediment microbial communities from Great Boiling Springs, Gerlach, Nevada, United States - GBS 60_MetaG | ecosystem: Environmental > Aquatic > Thermal springs > Hot (42-90C) > Sediment... | reverse complement strand
GGCGGTTACTGGATTTATTCAATACATGTGGATAGTCTTACGGCGGGTGTTGACTTCTTTCTCGTTGGGGCATGGCTTTGTATAGATGAACACTACGATTACGGTAGCGATGTTTTATTGAACTGACGGGGGTGAGACCATGTGGTATGAGATTAAACTTCCAAGAGAGGTGGGGTTTGCAACATCGCCACACGAACTGAACGATAAGGCGTGGCGAATGAAAAACGTCGTTTGGAAAGACGACGCACTAGAAGACATAGATATACCACTTTGTATGGTGTATAATGCAACCAACACCACACCCGTTTCACCATCGCTTTCAAAGCAGGCGTATGACGTGTTTCGTGTTTATGGTTGGGAAAAGACCATACCAGAAAGAGAAAACTGTATTACGTTTTTCTCTACTGGGTTAGGAACAGAAGCCTTTGATGCAAATGGAAACAAAGTCATTGTGGAAAACAACGAATATCGTGTTCTTCCTTACAGTCTGACCAAATACATTGGTGCTTTCTTAATGGGTAACACGAGAAAATACTATGCGAATGGAACGGTGCATTCGTTGGCAACTATTCTTCAAAAGCCAAACAAGCCTTCCGTTGAGAGTGTGCTTCTCTATAGTGATAACGCCATAGAATATCGCTACAAGGTGGTTTTTGTAAACGAAGACCTGAACTTTTATTCACCGCCTTCTGACGCTGTAGGCTGTCTTGGGCTTTTCAATCCGTCTTCCAGTGTGAGGATTAACAACGTTACACACGATTGTAGAATAGCCATTTTTCCCGACGTGTCTGGTTCTGCACCGACGGACATTGACTATGTTTATATCTACAGATGGACAGAAGTCATAGGTGCTTATGTTTTCCTGAAGAAGGTAAGCAAAACCGATTGGTGGGCAAAGACAACGGTTTATGATGACACACCAGCAGATTATGTGTCCCCCGACGTTTTGCCTGATAACATTATAGGCTTACCGTCGGGGCGCATAACGGCTTTGGCTTTCATAAACGGTAGGATGGTATATGCCTTAGAGAACACGATTTACATTAGCGAACCGCTGAAGCCGTTTTGGGTATCAACAGATATACCGCCATTTGTCTTTGAGGGAATTGTGGAAAACATCTTTCGTTGGGGAAGCCATCTGTTGGTGCAGACGCGGTTTTCGTGGTATCGGCTGTTTGAAACCGAAGGTGGTTTTGTTGTCCAACCTCTCAGTTTACCCATTCCAACTGATAAAACAACAGCCAAGAAGACAAAAGCAGGGTTGGCTATCGTTTCCTATCGCGGGGTATACTTGTTTACACCAGATGAACAACTGTTACAACTACCCATCCGAATTGATATAATGGAAGGTAACAGGGTCATTACCAAACCCGCATACTTCCGTGTGTTCAGGGATAGCGTAGATGTGGTTCTATCGGACGGGAGTTATTACCGTATAGATGCCGAAGGTCATGTAACTGGTTTGCATGACCGTCTGAAGGTTTATGCGTGGGGTGAATGAGCATGGCGCAGGGATTTTACATGGACGGAAACACACTGTCAGCAGGAAACGCCATAGGTGCTTTGGAGATTACTCCCACCAATACGGCTGATATTATCTTTCCGCCGATACGTCTACCTAGAGGCGGACTGGGGCTGTTTAAGGCGATAAAACTTCGTGTTTCCACCAATGCTTCATCTTCGCTTCCTATGACCTTAAGCGTATATAAGAAAGGTAATATGCCCAAAGACGTATCAGACAGTCCCGATTATACGGTAACGGCAAATGTTCCTAACGGTGATTATATCTTCAATCTTCCGCATATCGTAACAGAGGAACTGATTATCAGGCTGAAGTTTACGCTTCAGAACACGTATACGTCTACAATAGAAAACGAACTTGGTAATGCAAAGATACGCTATTTGGGTTCGCCGAAGATACGCATTCTGGGAATGTGGATTGATATAGAAGAATACGGCGATGTGGGCAACATCCACGAGGGAGAGTGGAGACCGTGAGAATACAGCACCCAGAACGAATACAAAAGGACGTCGGGTTTCTTACGGTTGCGAAGCGCAAAAAAGCCGAAATACCGAAGGAACAGCGTTTTAAACGCTACTGGGAAATAGAAAGAGAGAGAGAAGCTTCGGTTGTGGTTCCCATTTACGATAGCCTACCCGCTTTGGGTGAATACGGCGAATTGGTTTACTCCAACGGCTTATATATCTTTCTGAACCAGTGGGTAGAGATAGGCGGTTCTGGTGGCGGTGGTATTGGTGGTAAAGTTACAATTCCTTCGGTGGGCTTTCTCATACAGCCCTCACCCGAAGCCGTATACGCCACAAAAGGCGGTGGTGGCGATGTATACGTTGTCGTTACCGACAGTGGTAGAATGAAAGCCGTAACGTTTGAGGCTACGGCACTGCCTACAGAGGACGCAACGACAACCTTTGCGCTAACAGCGGGGGCTGAAACGAACGAGACGCACACACTGGTTTTATATGTAGTCAGCAACCAGTCATCCAAAACGCTGAGGTTTTCGGTTATAACGGACGACGAAAAGAATGTAGATGTGGACGTAGACGCTTCAGGTGTCGGTTTATCTGTCGTAGATATAAAAGGGAACAAGACCATAACGCTGAAGAGACGCTACACAGCCGAAAGCGGTATTACCTTTCCCTGCTGGTCGGCGTGTGGTTTAATTCTGCTTGTTAAGGAGGTGAAGTAAATGCCACTAACGCCTGAGCAAAGAAACCAGATTATGACTGAAGTGAGAAACAGTCTTTTGAGTTATCCCGACGATTTTAGCGTGGCGATATATGGCGTTGCAATAAACGTTCTTGGCGGTTGCGCCTATTTTCTCTCTAAGCCACTGCCGTTTCAGCGTCAACTGCTTCTGTTGGTAGCCGAAAGGCAGGTATATACAGAGGAAGGGACAGCGTGGATGTATCAGGAACGCTGTCGCGACACTGGGGGCAACCCCCACGTGTGGGGCACACAGGGATATACTGGTGAAGAGTTTCTCCAACTTTTGAGAGAGACCACCATTACGCAAAGCCCAGACGCCTACCGCTGTGTCGTGGCTGGTATCTTCAGAACATCCTACGCCAAAAACTGGGCGCACTGGTTAAATATTAACGGTGGTGGGGTGAGAGACCCCAACCAAAGCCTGACCGAAATGGGCTTGTGGGGCTATATAAAAGACTACCCACCTAATGGCGATGGGCGATGGGACGGCACTCGTAGTGATTATGATTGGAGTGGCTTAAGACAGTTTGTGATAGGAACCTCTAACACCTTTGGTGTTCTCCCCAAACTTTGGGTGGACGCCATAGACGCAATGGAACCCACAGCGTCTCAGGGTGCGTTAAAATACAGAAAAACACCACCCCCTGTTTACATCTTTTCTATTGATACGTTTCCAACGTTTGACAAAAACACTTACGTTATGATAGACTTATATGACGCACAGAATAATACGTTACCTTCTCTTTTGGCGTCAAAGGTAGCGTCAAGGGGAAAAACAACAGTTTTCAACGCTTTGTTTTCAAACTGCGAAAGACACCGACGGGAACGTAAGCGGTTGGTTCAGCCCCCAGAGGTAGAAACCTATTCGTGGGACAACACCGCCTACATGTGGGTAAGGCAAAGTGAGGCTTCAGGCGGTGAGGAAATAATCTATGAAACAAAGAACTATCTTACATGGTCGCAGGCAATGACCATTCTGAATAACCTATGAGAGGTGATGTTCTATGCCATTCTTGGAAGGTTTAGCAATCTCTTTTGGTGGTAATCTGCTGAGTGGGCTTTTTGGCGGTAGAGGCGGGGGCGCACCGAGAGAGACGCCATCGGAGAGGCTGTTGAGGGAAACATCTGCAAAAGCCATGCAAAGAGGCATGGAACAGATAGAGTATCTCACTCCGCTTTTCCGCAACATCGCCGAAGAGGACATCAGGCGTTACAAAGAAGCCTACGATGCTTACAGAACTGCCGTTTCGCGTCTTACCGAAGTTTTGGGACAGCCGTTCTATCCTGAACTGAGAGAACGGTTGGGCGAATTGGAGAAAAGACAACAGCAGACCACCGAAAGTCTTCTAAGGGGCGGTGTAAATCCCGCTGTAGCCGAAGCGTTGGGGAGAATAGAGGCTGAAAGGGCTTATTACGATATAAAGGAGAGAATGCGTTTGACAAAACTGCAACAGCAACTGCAGGCGTTGAGCGCAATTGGTTCACTTCTTGGTTATTCCTCTGCGCCGATAGGGGCACTGTCGGCGATTGGTGAGATGGCATCTTCTATGTTCGGTGGCGGTGCTGGTGGTTTAAGCAACGTTGTCCAAAGCGAAACGCAAAGAATGTTAGCACAACAGCAACTAAGCGCACAGCGTCAGCAGGAGTGGAGTAATCTATTTACTACATTGGGTATGCTTATAGCGCAACAGTAATGGGGGGGTGGTTTTATGGACGAGAAGAGAGAACCCAACATCGGTTTAAGTGAAAGGGCGGTCAGGCGGTTTATTGAAAACAACAGACTGATTGAACAGATAGCGCAGGGCTTTCCGAGTATAGACCTTTCTGTTGCGCCGAAGGGTGCTACTTCACCACAGCCGACAGCACCCGTTGCGCCTGCGCCCAGACCAGCAACGTCTTCTGCGCCAACGCAGACCACTGGTATGAGTTTTGACGAAGCACTTAGCAGGCTTAGAATGGTTATTGCAACTATTCCAAGCGGAAAGCGAAGGGAAATCATACCGATTTTGATTAGCAGGTATAAAGCGATGGTTGCCCCAGAAGACAGAAACGACCTTGAGGCTGTTGCCATGAGTTATCTTCCCAACGAAGATGATGAAAGCAGTGCTATGATTAAGCGTATGTTGCCCATAATGCTTGTGCTTAGTTTGTTGAGGAGAGATTGAGATGCTGGACTTCAACAGTATTTTCGGGAATAGGGGTTTAATGGATGTCATTCGTCGGGAACTGATAAAAAACGCACCCGACGTTTGGGCAACAGCCACGAAGGGAATGATTGCCGATACCAACCGCGTAGCGCAGGGGGCTTTGAGTAGCGGTAAAGGTGTTAATGTTGCTGGTGAGAACACGCGAAGGCGTAGAGGACTTTTCGGTTTTCGTGGTTTTAACCTGAGCAACTTTGACCCCACAAGAACCGAAGACCTGCTGGGGCTTTTGTTGGGAATGCTTTTAACAAGGCGGTGGTGAATATGGACACTTCCTTGATTAGTTTTTTGACTGGTTACCTGCAGGGCAAACGACAAAGAAGGGCTGAAGAAGAAGCCGAACGGCGTATTGCTGAACAGTATAACATCCAGTTGGCGCAGTTTCTGGAAGCCCAGAGGGAAAGGGAAGCGCAGGAACGCTACAGACAGGCGCAACTGGAGATGGGTATGCGTCAACTGGACATCAGCGAACGTCATCAAACTATGTTGGAACAACACTATCAGTTAATGAACGAAGCACAGCGCACCCAACTGGAAATGCAAAAAGAAGAGAACGCTTTGCGCAGGGAAGAACACGCTTGGCGTTTGATGGGCATACAACTTTCCCTGTTGGAAGGTGCTGTTAATCTCTTTGGCAACCCAGAGAGGGCTATTCAGTTTCTGCGCAAAAACCCCATTCCTGCGGTATCGCAGTGGGCTACTACACTTGAGACTTCGGGACTGAACGGCATAGCCAAAGCAAAGAACATACCGCTGTTAATGAACGTGGTCAACTCGTGGAATAGCGATAAAATGCCTTCCGATAGTGCCCTGCTTTCCATGTTAAAGGCAAACGGACTTGAAGGTATTTTTACTCTTGACGAACTGAGAGGACTGATGCAACTCAGGGTAGAAAACATCAGGGGCGCAACGGGTTTGGACATCTCTACCTTCGCGAAGAAGAAGGCAATAGAATACGAGTATGAAAGAAGACTGTTGCAACAAAGGTTAAACGCACAGAAAGAACTGCAGCGCATAGCGGAAGCAAAGGACAATTCCCAGCGTTTGATGTTAGGCGTTAATTATCTGGAGAACCCAGCACAGTTTATAACGGCTGTTTCTTCTGTTGTCAACCCAGCAGACATCCCGAAGGCACTGAACGATGCCGAACAGGAAGTAACGAAAATAGCCATGAGTGCTGGATTGCCACCCGAAACCGCTGTCTTTCACACCACTGTTGCGTTAGGTATCAGGGTTCACACCGATAGAAACGTAGACGCTGTTACTATGTCATTGTGGGAACGGCGAATGAAGAACCCAGCCTACCGCAGGGCTGTAGAGAAGGGCGCAAAAAGTCTTTTTATGGTCAAATACGGCAGATTGCCGAACGAGAGGGAACTGAGCAAATACCTTCATGAAGTTATTCTTAACGCAACCAAAGACGAAGAGATAGCCCAACTGCTTACGCACCAGTTACGCACAGGCGCAACGCCGACGGTGATGAAAGCCACGAAATAGAGAGGTGAACCGTATGCCCAGTTACTACGAAGAAAATCTTCGGCGTTTTCAAGAAGCACTGAAAAAGGGAACGCTTACGACACCAACCCCACTGCCTGAAGAAGAGCCTCTGTGGCTACGAGGTTGGAAGGGCTTTCTTCGCCAACTGGGCGGAGCCAATGCTGCTACAACAGGTGTTATCACAGGCATTACTGGTGGGCTTGGCAACCTACTTTCTGGTGATGTGCAGGGTGCTTTAGAGACGTTTAAGGAACGCTACAGACGTCAAATGGCTATTCTGGACACGGTAGAAAGCGTCCACGACGTCGGTTCGGCACTGAAAGCCACAGGGGCTGTCCTTCTGGATGCCGTTGTAATGAACCCGCTTGAGACAATCGGTGATGCTTGGGTAGACATTGGGCGACTGATTGCGGGTGTTGGTGTCGGTGTCGCAAAGGGTGTTGCCTTTGCAACGGGAGACACCGCAGGGTTAGAACGAGGTAGGATTTACGGCGAACAGTATCTAAAGTGGCTGGACTGGAAGCGCATAGGCGCACTTTCCATGCTGGTGGACATGAGTGCAAACGCACTGGGATTAGCCCCAACCAGAACCGTTTACGTTCGGGATAGAACGACAGGCGATGCCTTCGTTTACAACATAAGGGCTTCTTTGCTTCCTGCCTTCCGCAAAGAGATGGAAATGAGTAACAAAGAGGTGTTGTCCGTCTCTGGTGCTACCAGCGCAGAGGAGTTTTACTCAGGGATGCTTTACGGCTTGGACATCGTAACTCCTATTCCCAATGCGGTGTTGGGTGTTGCGGGTAGAGTGGGCTGGATGTTGCCGAAAGCCGAAGGGCGTTTGGCTTCTATGGGACTGCATAAACTGAATGCTGTTCTTTCGCATACCCCAATGGGTAGCATGATAGAAAAGACGATAAGGGGTTTTGAGAAGAACATCGGCATACCCCTTACGGAGAAAAGCATTCAGTTTATGCGGGTGCTTTCACCGCTTCAGCGCATTCGCAATGCGCAGGTAGAACAAGCGAAACAGCACATAAGCGACATAGAGGAATACCTGTTGACTGGTGGCGGACGCTTTGGGCGCATGTTGGAAAACGAACCCGATGTTTTGCGTTCACGCTACGGCACTGCTATTGACGGACTGGAAAAAACGAGGGCAGAGATAGAAAAACGGATTGAAAACTACCTTAAAACGGGGCTAAACAAAGAAGAAGCTATAGACATTGTAAGAAAGGAACTGCGCAAAGCCGAAGCCATGAGTTTGTTTGCGCTGACTGGTTTGCCGTTCCATGACGAAGTGATAGAGATGTTGCAAAGGGCAGACGCCGACCCAGACGAGGCATACAGACTTATTCGTCAGTGGGCGCAGGAACGCGGATACACGCCGAACATGAAGGCGATACAGACTATCATTAACGGCGATTATCACCTGCTGTTGGGCGATAAAACCATTGACGTTAATCTAGTCAAGTCCTTTGAAGGTATCATAGAGAACCCGCACCTGTTCATGCAGGCGTTCGTTTCGCCTTCTGAAAAGATAGATAAACTGCAGAAGATTTGGAACGGTAGTGCTGACTACAGTAAAGTCAATTGGAAGGCGGAAATGACTGACCTGACGCCTGAAGAAGAACGGCTGTTAATTGACATCACACGTCCTTACAAAAAAGACTTTGCCAACAGACTGCGCATGAGTTTATATCTACTGATGCGCACAGCCGACCCAGACGAACGGCGAATTATGGCGCAGATGATAGCCATCTATGCGGGTTCGCGTGGGCGCAACATCCACGCTTTGGCTAAGCGTCTGGGGATGGCTGAAGACGACGATGCAATCGGCGTCATGGTCAACACGCTGGAGAGACTGAAGAACCCCAAGACGGCGCAGCAGGTGCTGGACAACCTGAATGCCATGCAGGGTCAAAAACTGGACAATATCGCCGAAGAGATGCGCCTGCTGAAGGAAATGCTGGAACGAAACGGCTTGGGCGACCTTGACATTCTGATTAGCAACTGTGCTGACGCCGTTGCTACGCAAACCGCCAAACTCTCTGGGCTGTTGGCGTTACCACCCATTCAGTTTGCTTATTCGCTGATGACGGACGTCGGTGGTAGTGCCGTTCATATTGAAGATGTTTTGCGAAGTAAGGTTATACAGGCTTTAGAAGCAAAAGGCAGAAGCCTTACCGACCTTTCGGACGAAGCCCAGAGATGGTTGGGTGGCGATATTAACTTTCTGCGTCCTGTGGTGCTTCAGAGTGAACACGAGGCTGTTCGCTTTTTGCGTGATGTAGCGTTTGCTTCGGGGCTTGACGAAAACCTACTGTTTACCATTCTGGACGCCAACAAACACGTTCAGCAGATTATAGCCAAGACACTGGGCATAGAAACAGACCAGTTTGGCAGGGAACTGGAAGCAACCATTTTCAACTGGGGAACGTGGAAACAGGCGTTAAGCGAATATGCTTCACGGCTGGAAAAGATAGGACGCATTAAAGAGGCGTCCGAACTACACTATGCATTGGAACAGACCGATAACATCGCCGACATGATTGACTTCTTCCGTTCCTTTGAGGAAAGGAACGATATGTATACACGTCTGCGCAACGATATATTCAGTTACTTTGGTGCGCTGATGTGGAAAAAAGAAGACATCCTGCACACGGCGAACAGAATACTGGACGACTTGGCTGACCTTTCCGTAACGAAGAACTTTGGTTTCTTCAGCACAGCACCAACCCCTGTGCTTTACAAACAGATAGAAGGCACAGGAACCAAACTGGACGGCATGTATACTACCGAATACATAGAAAACGTCATTAAGCGTATGACAGGCGGTGATGACCGCCTGTGGAAAGGTTGGCTGGACGGACTGAACAACTATCTGAAGAAGGCGTTGGTGGTGTGGTCGCCGTTGGCAATCTTCAGGGACTTTGTTTCCAACGCGGGTTCTATCATGTTCGGCTTGGATTTAGCACCCTATCAATATCCGTTGGTGCTGAAGTGGTATCTGAATGCGTGGCGTAGTATCCGCAGGGGCGATATGGTGTTTCAGGAATACGCTAAATATTCGCCTTCGGCGTATACCATTGCGGACACCATTGGTTCACTTGAACATGAGGTAGTGTGGGGTTTGGCAGAGGCTTCGGCAACAAAACGGGGACTATACAAACTGGGACAACTGCCCATTTTAAAGCACATGCAGAAACTGCGCAGTTTTAGCGAAGCGATGGGCAAATTGGCTTTCGTTCACGCCATAGACGACATGTTCAAAGACGTTCCAGCCGAAGAACTGTTGAAGCACTTCAACATGAAAGAACGCTATTTTGTGGGCAGGGCGACGGAGAGCATGGCATTGAAGGTGGCTATGGCGGAAAAGTATCTCATTGACTATAACGACGTTCCGCCTGCGATACACTTCCTGCGCCGTTACACGGGTCTATTCCCGTTTATCACGTGGGAAAGTAAGATAATCAACGTCATGCTTTCCGACTGGAGTAGCCGAAGCGTCTTTCTGCAGAGACTGTTCCATGCAATTACTACGGGTGAAAAGATAGCCAACGCCGACGACCCTGATACGGCAACCAACAGCAACATTCTGCGTGGCTATCTGCGTGATAACCCGTTGGCAATCAGTTACTTGGACGAACGCGGTAAGATACGTATTATTGACTTCAGTTACTTCCTGCCATTGGGTGCGCTGTTGCCTCTGGAAAGGATAGCCAACAACATGCTGGACGTGGATGGCTACCTGCGTGAGATACGTCAGCGCATGGGTAGTATTGTTCCGACCCTGTTTGAAGTCCTACTGAACCGCGAACTATACAGTGGGCGTGAGATTTACAGCCCAAACGACCCGTCCGTTGTGAAGATGAAGAAGATTGCAAACCACCTGTCCGAAAGCATACCAACACCAATCCTTCCACGACGGTTGCTGATGAACTACGTTCAGGACATAGAAAACGAAGGCGTGTTCCAGAAGATGCTAAGCGACTATAACGAGACGAAATGGTGGGAGACACTGCTTAGCATGTATACCATTGACCCCGACAAGATAATGATTACAAAGGCGGAACAGCATAGGCGCATTGCCTCACGCCTCGTGGGACAGGCTAAAAAGGTGTTCAACGAAACGCTTCAGAAGACGAACAACCTGAAAGAGGCGGAAGAGGCGATGGGCGTCTATCTCCGCGAAGCCGAAAACCATCGCTACAAGGCGCATGAACTGTATGAGGCTGGTTTCAAACTACGCCACTTGGACGCAGAGAACAGCCGTCTGTTGCTAAACAGCGCAGTGGGCTACAACCCGCTGATGAACAGGAACTATATCAAAGCGCAAACCGAAGTGATGACCATGCTTTATGACAGCCTACGCGAACGCGGAGTTTTTGCGCAGAAGACCGATAAATGGGATATTATAGAGATACTGGTAAACAGCGCAGAACGGCTTTATCGCGGTATAGATGCACTGGACGACATCAATTACGTTTACAGCACCCTGTTGGATGCTGTCAACGAGGGCAATCGGGAAAACCTGCGCAACTGGTTAAGAACGAACATAGAGACACTTCAGCGGGGCGACGTGGAAGGTATGCCACTGGAACCGCCGTTGCTGGTCAAACCCGAAGGCATTGACCCCGAAGCAATCGCTTCGTGGTTCATTACGCGACTGATGCGCAATCCGCAATATACGGTAGACGGCAAACCAATCGGTATAGAACCATCATTGGTGTTACAACAGTTTCAGCAACTGATGACCGAAACGATGAAAGGCGGTCGTCCCAATCGTCTAATGTTGGAAACCTTTACCCGCTGGGCTAATACCATGCGCAAACAGTTTGTCCCTTCGCAGGGTAACGTTCCTGTAGCACAACGCGGTTTAAGAGGTGAGAACCGATGAACGAAAACGAAACCATTTTCAGATTGGCTGGAAAAGAAGCCGACCCTGAAGACCTGATTAAATTGTGGCTGAAGATTATCGGCAAAGAAGCCGATGAAACTCTTCAGCCAACGATTGATGTTCTCACACAGATAATCAATGCGCCTAACGAAAAAGCCTTTATCAGAACGGAAACAGCAACCACCTTCGCGGGGCTGATAGAAGAGTTTGAAACCGTTAAAAAAGAAGAAGCCACCGAACTGATGGAACAGGCAAAAAAGTGGTATGACCACATAGAAAAGATTTTCAGCCACGTGGTGGATGCCTACGAACAGGGTAGATGGGGTGTTGGTAGTGCCGATAGTAACCTGCGTATGCGCCGACTGGTGGGTATCTCCACAATGTTGGGGATAACATCGCCTTCTGTGAAGGTTCCACATAACATCCTGATGACACTAATCGGCGCAACGGTGGCTGAAATCCAACTGAAAGAAATGCTGGAAAGGGCACAACAAAAAGACCCCACCATGACCTTTGAGAAACTGGTGCAGAGGGTAGCAAACGACTACGACACGCTAAGAGAGTTTCTGAGTGGGGTTGAGGAGAAGATTTACGGTTCTCCAACCAGAACAAAAGAGGGTGCGCCGTTGTCGGCGTTTTTGGTTACAAAGAGGGAAGCCTCTGTTACAAAGCCTGAGAAAGGAAAGATAATTGTCCACCAACCAACCTTTACCGAACCAGCCATGACGGTTACGCTGAAGGATAAAGAGACGGTGAAAGTGGTCATGAACCGCATGATGAGTGGTAACATGTTGCGGGGCATTCTTTCTTACGTGGACGCACTTAGCCAACCAGAACTGGGCGACACAACGAATGTTGTCTCCAAGTGGACGA
>Ga0197142_1003948_pt1 | contig 12204 bp, 10 predicted proteins | sample GBS60_MetaG_FD_148614 | JGI IMG/M metagenome (GOLD analysis project Ga0197142, IMG submission 148614) | Sediment microbial communities from Great Boiling Springs, Gerlach, Nevada, United States - GBS 60_MetaG | ecosystem: Environmental > Aquatic > Thermal springs > Hot (42-90C) > Sediment... | reverse complement strand
GAATTAACCCCGCATAATCCCCACCGGCTGTGCCTTCTTTAATCAGTGCTCTAAGGGAAACATCCATCATGTTTCCTTTGACTTCAGTCTTAACGCTCACCGGCACAAGATAAACTTTTCCCCCCTCGCTCTTGGGCACAAAAACTCTCACATATCGCCACTCGGACACTTGTGTGACGACGGGAGGTTTGATAGATACAGGCCGTTGCGGTTTGGGCGGTTCAGCTTTTTTAGAACCACCAGTGAAGTAGAAAGCGACCGCAGCCGCACCTACGAACCCAATCAGAGCCAACGTCGGCATTACGCTCAAACCAGGGAACTTTCTATTGTTCCTAGCCATTATTTAATCGCCTCGATATTTCCAATTCCAATATTAATGCTTACTTTATCGGTGCACCTTCTACATAAGCTTTGAGTCCTGCCACTATTCCCTCAGCAAGTCTCCGACGATACTGCGCGTTCAGGAGCCTCGCCCGATCCGACGAGTGGTTAAGGTAGCCGCATTCTATCAACACACCGGGCAATCCAGTTCCTGCAAGTCTTCTGAGAACCGCCAGTCCGCTGCTGTAGAGCGATCGGTCGCTACGAGCTCTCCGATCGCACATTCCAGTATAGGTGCAAACCCCCTCGTGAATCGCAAATGCCAGAGCTCGTGGACTGGGTTCATACATGTGATAATAGGTCTCGATTCCGCTTGCGCTATCAGGTTTGCCGTTGGAGTTGCAGTGTAAGCTGATGAAGAAATCGGCTCCGCTGTTAATCGCAATTTCCGACCTTGCTGTCAAACCTACAGCCTGATCGCCGTCGCGGGTAAGGCGAACCCGCACACCTTCTCTCTCCAAGACTGTCGCAAGTTCCCTTGCAAGCTTCATATTTACATCTTTTTCGTATACGTCGCCAAATTGTGCGCCCTTCTCGCGGCCGCCATGCCCCGGATCTATGACCACGAATTTCTCAGCGAGCGTTCCGCCAGCTTTGCTCGGCAGTCGGACTGAAATAACTGCGGACTGGTTCTCCAGTCGGATATCATAGGCCATAATGCGCCTCAGGCTCAAAGACACCCGAACACAAGCAGGATTTCGCGAAACCTGTTCAAACCTCAAACTCGATAGCAGCGGATGCGAACCCTCAAACTCAGGTATCGATTCCGACAATGTGGCACGCTCGAACTTCAAAACGATTTCCGACGGACTCACCGAGTAAGATGACTTAACGGATGCCTTATCAGAAGTCTCAACGATAACATCGAATCCGTTCTTGTCCACCGTTTCGAGTCGGATACCGCTGATCGTATAAGGCTGAACCTGCTGGACTTTTGCAACTGATGTAGGCTTTGTAGCATTGGGCTTTGGAGCATTGGATACACTCTCGTCTACGACGAGAAGTATTTGGGCGGCGGGTTGATCGCTCACCAATCTGTAAGCTGCATTCTTTACGAGATCCAACACTACACGCGTTCCGCCGTCGTTACGTTGGCCCAACCTAGCTCTAGCAACCAAGTCCGTGCCGATGTAGACCTCCTTAGCTTCGGAGACGAGCTTGACGTCGGCAACATCGACCACTATTTTGTTTTCCCATCTGTGCGTCGAATAAGTAACAGGGAACGAACAGTTTATTTTCAAAAGGTTGTTTGCAAACTCGACCGATTTCAGGTGGGTTATAAGCTGTGCCGTACGACTTTGCAGATCGAATACAAGCTCTCCACCAGTTAACTTGATGAGGTCATCGAGCACAATCATCCGACCACCTTTAACCTCGGCTGTCTGAACATTACCAGATTCACCAGTAGCCGAGATGACCCGAAGTGTTCCATCATCGGAAAGAACAGTATAAGTAGCTCCAAGAGGCTGAAGTATTTCCAAGGGAGCGAGAATCCGTCCGCCGTCATAAAACGAAGATGTAACCAGCTCCCGCTTGCCGAGTAACACACGAACAGGAATCGTATCAGCCGCCGCAGAGAATAAGCTGCCGCATACGAACAGTATGTTCATAAGTGCTGCCGCTATTACTCGCCTCATGGAGCAATGCCTCGATTTATGGATTATTCATGGGGTCCTGCCGAACAGAGACGTGGGCGCTATCTCTGCTTTCATAAGCGGCCTCCCCGGCCAATTCCTAAAGTAAGGTTATTGTAGTCGGTTTTATAATATAACGCAACTCTTACACTCATGGTTTCAACATACGTAATTGACGTTATTATTATACAGCTTTGCGCAGGACACGAGATGTACCGTGGATAACTCAAAATCGGCAAACGAAAGAAGTGGCGGATCAATGCACCTGATATTATTCGTATCGATCCTCACACTTGCTGCTGGATTACTTTTCGCAGCGGACACAGCCATTGTTATAGAAGGAGATAAAACAAATTGACCAACAGACAGCGCTTTAGAGCAATACTCAACTACGAAACCTACGACCGTATGCCCGTAGTACACTTCGGCTTTTGGAGCGAGACGCTTTGGAAATGGGCACAGGAGGGTCACATAACCGAGGAAGAAGCTCGAACATGGGAAGACGGGAACGCGACCGACAAAGCTATCAGCGCCAAACTTGGCTTTGACATGAACTACTACTCTGTGGTTCACTTGGCCACCAATATCCGACCCCCATTCGAATCACGCGTATTGCGAACACGTCCGGACGGCTCTCGCGAGGTCCTCAATGAGGATGGAGTGATTATTTTACAAAAAGACGGGGCCGGCTCGATTCCGATGGAAGTGGACCACCTTCTCAAGTCTCGCAAGGAATGGGAGGAAGAATATCTGCCGCGAATGCAGTTTTCCGAGGATCGGGCATATATTAGCGACGAACTCAAAGCCTATCTGGAAGACGAGAATAGATCCGATTGGGTCGGTCTGCAATGCGGCAGTCTATACGGATCGATAAGAAACTGGATCGGCGTTGAAGGCACGGCATATCTTTACGCCGACGATCCGATTCTTTTCAAAGAAATGATCGACACTATGGGAGACCTGTGTTACAGATGTGTCGAAACAGCCCTCAACCAAACTACGGCATTTGACTTTGCACATTTTTGGGAAGACATTTGTTTCAAGAGTGGCCCACTTATCAGTCCGCGTGTTTTCGAAGAACTTGTAGGGCCGCACTATAAACGGATCACCGATCTGACACGCAGTAAAGGCATAAACATTTGTTCGGTTGACTGCGACGGAAAGATTGATGCGCTTATTCCCACATGGCTTTCAAACGGAGTGAACACAATGTTCCCCATTGAGGTGGGCACTTGGAATGCTAGCATAGCTCCTTGGAGGGATCAATACGGTCGCGAACTTAGGGGAGTGGGCGGAATGAACAAAGTGGTCTTCGCTCGCGATTATGCCGCTATTGATGCCGAAATTGAGCGCCTCAAGCCGCTGGTAGAGCTGGGAGGATATATACCTTGCCCCGATCATCGCATTCCGCCTGATGCAAAGTGGGAAAACGTGCAATACTACTGCGAGAAGTTCAGAAAAGCTTTCGGCTAACCATTTACCGAACTTGGAATTCTCAGCAGTGATCCAAGATGCTCTCTCCCCGCCCATTTCTAGCAACGGGGAGAGATAAATTGTGTTTACCTCTGCTAGCAGCGTGGCGTACGACGCACATAACGTGGTTGCAGTCGGCACGAAAGATCTCGACATCCTGTGCGCGATAAAAAGAGTGGACGAAATAAACTGCGGCTTGGCCGTGGTGGATGAAGGCCGAATGATAGCGAATCTTCCACGTCCGATTGCCGGGCTGATTTCTACGTCGAAGACAGAAACGACAGCAGATCAGTTCAGACGCTGGAAAGATGCATTAAGTAGAGTCGGTTTCCCGATTAATCATCCGTTTATGACACTCTCGTTTGTGTTCTCATCCGTGATTCCGGAGCTGAAAATTACCGATCAGGAACTGGTAGATGTAAGTGTATCTCGAATAATTCCCCTCTTCACTAGAACAAAATCCGAAGTTGAGCATACTGCTGTGGTCTGAAACAATTAGACGCCGGGGTGCTGAGCTTGCCGGAGAGATCAATCGCTACTACAACTGGCAATATGTCCTTGTGATGATCCTAAAGGTAGCGTTCGTCTTTGCTGGCGATCTAATTCGCATGCTCAGCACTCCGTTGGAGATCGAATTTGTTCTATTATAAAAAAGTTATGGGAAGGCTACCGTTTCAAGTAGGCAAGTTCGGCTTACGTCGGAAATTGGTCGATCTATTGAAGGCCATCGAATGCTTGTAGTTGAAGACATCATTGATACCGGCTGGAGTCTGTCGTTTTTGTTGGACTACCTCTCTAGTGCGAATGTGAACATATTTGCTACAAGTCGATGACCTCAATGTGACAAACACGCCATTAAAGCACTTAGACGGAGTTCTATTGTTGCTCAGACTCTTCTCGTCGTGGTATAATCTACGTATAGATAGGTGCCTTAGCACCGGAGGAAGTAGGTTGAATCGGTATATTAAGAACATAATTGTTCTAGCTTTCATAGCGCTTATTGCAGTTCTAATTTGGGAAGGCGGTCCTAGCGGTCTGAACGCGAGCGCCCCTAAGACGATAGAATACTCGGTAGCGCGAAAGATGGTCGAGGACGGCGAAGTCGTCAGCGGCAGTTTTACTAAAGATCAATTCCGCTACGAGACAAAGAAAGGCGACAAATACATCACGAACCTTGACCGTGGATCTCCCGAAGAGATTGCTCGTTTCCAGGCGCTGCTTTCTGAAAAGAACGTCAAATGGGGTGTCGAGAAGCCGCTTTTCTCTGATGCAGTGTGGTCGATGATCCTGACGGTGATCTTACCGTTGGGCTTTCTTGTAGTGCTCTGGATGCTTTTCATGAAGCAAGCCCAGGCAGGCGGCAATCAAGCACTCTCATTTGGACGAAGCCGCGCAAAGCGCCTAACCGAAAATGTTCCCAAGGTCACGTTTGACGATGTGGCTGGCGTGGACGAAGCTAAACAGGAACTGCAAGAGGTCGTAGAGTTCCTTAAGAACGCCAAGAAGTTCCAAGCTCTCGGCGCCAAGATTCCCAAGGGAGTCCTATTGCTCGGTCCTCCAGGCTGCGGAAAGACCTTGCTGGCTCGAGCTATCGCTGGGGAGGCGGGTGTTCCGTTTTTCCACATATCCGGGTCGGATTTTGTTGAGATGTTTGTCGGAGTGGGTGCCTCACGAGTGCGAGACCTCTTCGATACCGCAAAGGCTAATCGACCAAGCCTCATCTTCATTGACGAAATCGATGCGGTGGGACGACAGCGCGGAGCGGGACTTGGCGGAGGACACGACGAACGCGAGCAGACTTTGAATCAACTGCTCGTCGAGATGGATGGATTCGATCCAAACGTGGGCGTTATACTCATTGCTGCTACCAACCGTCCGGATGTTCTCGATCCGGCACTTTTGAGACCGGGCAGATTCGACAGACGAATTGTTGTGGATAATCCGGATGCCAACGGAAGGCTTGAGATTCTCAAAGTCCACGTGCGCGGCAAGCCGCTGGCGGACGATGTAAATCTCGAAAGTCTTGCTCGTCGCACGCCTGGATTCTCGGGAGCGGATCTGGCGAACTTGGTTAACGAAGCAGCATTGCTTGCTGCCAGAAGAGAACAAACCAAGATATTCATGGCTGATTTCGAGGACTCGATTGATCGAGTGGTCGCAGGTCCCGAACGCAAGAGCCGGATCATAAGCGAAAAAGAGAAAGAAATGGTTGCCTACCACGAAGTGGGTCATGCATTGGTTCTTGAGCTGCTTGAAAACGCTGATCCCGTTCATAAAGTTTCCATACTGCCGCGCGGAATGGCGTTGGGTTATACTATGCAGCTACCCACCCAAGATAAGTACCTGACCACCAAGAACGAACTTCTAGACAAGGTCGCAGGACTTCTGGGTGGACGTGTGGCCGAAGAGGTTGTTTTCAACGAGATTTCTACAGGCGCAGCGAACGACCTGGAGCACGCTACTGAGATCGTCCGCGCGATGGTTTGTGAATACGGCATGAGCGAGAAAATAGGTCCGCTCACTCTTGGCAAGCGTCACGGCAATCCGTTCCTTGGCCGAGATATTATGGAGGACCGAAATTACTCCGAGGAGATCGCTCACGAGATTGATAAGGAAATCCGCCACATTATGGAGACTGCCTACGAACGGGCAAAGAGTATTATTCAAGAAAATCGGCAGAAGATGGATATGATCGTAAAGATCCTTCTCGAGCGCGAAACTCTGGAGAGAGAGGAATTTGAAGCGCTGCTGGAAGGCGCCAGCATCGAGAGCGTTTACAAGGATAAGAAAGGCACTCCAACTCGGTCGGCGGAAGAAGAAGCCCATCGTCAAGCAGACGAAATCGTGCCTAAGCCTGATACGCATCCTAAACTTGAGCCGGGAGTAGCGTAGAAGGTCGCGGTCGTTAATCTGATAAGACTGCTGATTCTAATTTAAACGGCGGGCAATCATAAATTATTGCCCGCCGTTGTTTGTTAAGACAAAATAACACGAGTTATTTAGCAAATTAAATTAATATGTTAGGCTATCTCCACGCCTTTTCCGGTCTCTGTCGATTTATAGATCGCATCAAGGATGAGCTGTATATGAACTCCGTGCTCACCTGTTGCAATCGGAGTCTTGTTCTCGCGAATGCATTCCACGAAATGGACTATTTCCATCTCATGTCCAGACAAATTCGGATGCTGGAGCTGGATATCGGCGTGGTTGCCATTAACGTCCGTATAGATGCGAAGAGGATCGAACTCCGCTCCACCCTTGGTGCCTACTAGCTGTGTGTAGACCCGTTCTCGCTCGACATGAGATTGCCAACTTGCCTCAACAAATATTGTGGCGCCGTTTTCGAGCTTCACAAGTCCGCAAGCCAAGTCTTCGACATCATAGGTTCCGCCTTGTTCCTTAGCCATTTGCGGACCAAACATAGCATAAGAACTACCCAAAACATACGTAGGCTTCGGATTGCCCATTAACCATAGAGTTAGATCGAGCACGTGAACTCCTAGATCGATCAAAGGACCGCCACCCGATAGGGATTTAGTTGTGAACCATCCGCCCAGTCCCGGAATACCTCTTCGCCGAATCCAGCCGGTCTTAGCGTAGTAGATTTCACCAAGTTCGCCAGCTTCAATGCACTTCTTGAGAAGCTGGGTATCTCCGCGGAAGCGATTGTTGAATCCCATCATAAAGATCTTGCCGGCTTTCTTCGCGGCTTCCACCATCGCCTTTCCTTCTTCCGCGTTTGTGGCAATAGGCTTTTCGCAAATAACATGCTTGCCGGCTTCGAAAGCTGCAATTGCGACCGGGGCGTGTAGGGCATTGGGAGTGCAAACGCTAACAGCGTCGATCTCACTATCGTTCATCATCTCTCGATAATCGGTATAGACATCCCTCGCCCCGTATTCGCGAGCACACCGTTCAGCGCGCTCTCGGTCGATGTCACAAAATGCTCTAATTTCAACATCCTTACACTTCTTATAGCCGTTGGCATGTAGCCGACCTATTCCGGTTCCGACGATTCCTACTCTTATCATAACTTCTCCCTTTACAGGCTTGGTCTGAAATTTATTAAATAATAAATGCGAGGGTTTTGGAACCTCGACAACGAGCATTCTAGCACATCGTTAACAACGTGTCCATATTTCACCAGCCCACGTTTTGCAAACAACTAATGACGCTAACCCGCAAGTGCCTCAAGCGAAGATTTGTCCCCAACCGAATAAACCTCAACTTCGGGAGCTATCCGCTTAATAAGTCCTGCCAACACGTTACCCGGCCCAAGCTCCACGAACACATCAACTCCTGCGGACACCATTCTCTGAACCGATTCCACCCATCTCACGCTCCCGGTTATCTGCTTTGCCAAGTTCTCTCGGACTTCGCTTGCGGCCACCTCAAAATCCGCAGTCACATTCGCAACCACCGGGATATCAAGGTCTGCAATCTCAGCGGTGCAAAGTTTCTTTTCGAGAGCATCTGCCGCATCTTGCATAAGCGGCGAGTGGAAAGCACCACTAACATTAAGAGGAACAACGCGCTTCGCACCCATTTCTGAAGCGATTTGAGATGCCCGCGCAACCGCATCGGCCTCGCCTGAAATTACAGTTTGTATCGGACTGTTAAGATTCGCCGCAACTACTACGCCGACATCCGAGGCCTTAGATACCGCCTCTTGCACCTGCTCCGGCGAAAGACCCAATATTGCGGCCATTGTTCCTGGGTTTTCTGTCGCCGCACGCTGCATTAGTTCTGCACGCCGCTTTACCAGCCACAATCCCGTCTTTAAATCGAATGCTCCCGCTGCGTATAATGCGGCATATTCGCCCACACTATGTCCTGCCGCAAACGCGGGTGTGATCCCTAATTCTTTAACTACCTCAAGCGCGGCAATCGAGGTTATGAACAATGCTGGTTGTGTATTGACAGTCTGCCTCAGATCTTCCTCTGGACCCTCAAAGCACAATTTGGAGATCGAAAATCCAAGCGCTTCGTCGCCGCGTCGGAAAACATCTGCAGCGACAGGATAATTTTCCGCCAGATCTTTTCCCATACCGACCGATTGACTTCCCTGCCCGGGGAAAACAAACGCCAACTTTTTGGAAGCTAGTATGCCCATTTCATCACCCCCGCAGCCCAAGTCAGTCCAGCACCGAAGCCGACCACTACTATCGTGTCGCCCTTCTTGATTCGATCTTCTCGAAGCGCCTCATCGAGCGCAATCGGAATCGATGCGGCTGAAGTGTTTCCATACTTATGCAGATTGACAAAAATCTTCTCCGGGGGAAGACCTAGTCGGTTCACTGCGGAATCGATTATGCGCATGTTTGCCTGATGCGGCACCATAAGGTCAATATCCGCAGTGGTCATACCACATTTGGCAAGGACGCGCTCAGCCGCTTCGCCTTGGATTCTCACTGCAAACTTGAATACTTCAGAGCCCGCCATGAAAATCTTGTTACGATAATTATCGACCGCTTCATGATTGCAAGGCTGGCGACTTCCTCCGGCTTCAATCTTGAGCACTTCAGATCCCGAACCATCAGAACCAAGTTCAAACCCCAACATCCCCAGCCCGTCTTCTACCGGAGCAACAACTGCCGCACCTGCACCATCACCGAACAACACGCACGTGCTTCGATCAGTCCAGTTGGTTACTCGCGACAGCAGATCTGCACCAATCACCAACACACGATCGTATATACCGCTGGATATATATGCATTGGCTACCGACAGGCCATAAACCCATCCCGAACATCCAGCTCCAAGGTCGAACGCAGGCGCCCTATCCGCACCCAGCGCATTTTGCACTATGCACGCCGTTGCCGGAAACGGCATATCTCCGGTTACCGTCGCCACTATGATAAGATCGATATCATTAGGCGTTAGCCCGGCTCTATCCAGCGCTACGCGAGCAGCTTCCGTAGCGTAGTCCGATGTAGCTTTATCGTCGTCAGCTATTCTCCTCTCGAGAATGCCGGTCCGAGTGCGAATCCACTCATCGGTAGTATCTACGATCTTTTCCAGATCGGCGTTCGAGAGAACCCTCTCCGGTACCGCCGATCCTATGCTGATTATCCCCGCATATCTGAGTTTACTCATTGCTGGCTCATCCGTTTCAAACAAAAAAATAGTCTCTAGCGATCAAAAAATCTATCGCAGAGAATACAAAGTTTATTTCTGAAGATCAACGCAAACGCGGAGTCACTTACCCAGGACCTGCTTTCGCCTCGAGCAGCGGTTCTCCTTCGCTAGTGATCGAATCGCGAATAGCTGCAACCATCCCTCTTGCCACAGCTTCTTTAGCCGCCATTACCGCGCTGGCGACTGCTCTTCCGTTTGATCTTCCGTGACCGATTATACAAACGCCGTTGATGCCCAATAGCGGTGCTCCGCCATACTCGCTGTAATCCAAGGATCTCTTAAGACGCCTCATCGCAGGGATCATCAACAGCATCCCGGGCAACATCAATGCCGTGGCCAGCCAGGCAAGTGGATCGGCCCTCAGTCTCTCCTTGATTGCAGCCTTTACAAGTTCCACTAGTCCCTCGGCAGTTTTAAGAGCCACATTACCGACAAAACCGTCGGCAACCATAACATCAACCGCGCCTGAAAACAGGTCGCGCCCCTCTACATTACCTACGAAGTTGAGTTGGCTACCGATAAGCATTTCGTAGGTTCTTCGAGTAAGCTCGTTGCCCTTAGTCTCTTCCTCGCCAATAGAAAGCAATCCTACTCGCGGCTTTGCAACGCCCAGCACCTTTTCGCAATAGACACTACCCATCAGCGCGAATTGAGCAAGAATTTCCGGAGTGCAATCTACCACGGCTCCGGCATCCAGCATAACAGTCATCCTATTAGCCTTGTTGGGCAAAAACGTTGCGATTGCGGGTCTGTCTATGCCGCGAATCCTACCCAGACGAAGAGTAGCCGCCGCCATAGCTGCAGCGGTATTACCCATGCTGACCATGGCGTCAGCTTCGCCTTCCTTGACAAGCGTAGCCGCAACGACTATTGACGCGTCCTTCTTAGTACGAACAGAGTCTACTTGTTCGTGCATCTCTATAACTTCGCTCGCGTGCCGTATTGTCACGCGATCACATGGCAAATTAGACGGCAGACATTGTTTGATTTTGTCCGCGTCTCCAACGAGGACCACGTCAACATCGTGCAACTTGCTGCCCAGGATTGCTCCTCTGACCACTTCGACGGGCGCGAAATCGCCGCCCATTGCATCTACGGCTATCCTCATCCACAAACGCCCTTCGGCAACTCAAGGGAGCAAGAATTACTCTTTGCTTTTTTCCTTGATATTAAGTACGAGTCTTCCGTTGTAGTACCCGCACGACGGGCATACATGGTGTGGTATGCTCGGCTCGTGGCAACGAGGGCATTCCGAAACCGTAGGAGTATTCAATTTGTAGTGAGTTCTCCGAAGTCGTGTCCTTTGGTTCGAATGTCTTCTTTTTGGTAAAGCCATTATATTTCTCCTTCACACATATAGCCCAGCATTATTGTCGCTTGTAGCGCGACCAAGGCTTTGTTTATAGGCTACGATTCGTCTATTTCTTCGAGCAGTTCTTTAAGCCTGGCAAGTTTTGGGTTTATCGGTTCTTGCGAACACCCGCACTCGCCCTCGTTGAGATTTTGCCCGCAGTAAGGGCACAATCCCTTGCAAGCTTCCATACACAAAGGCTTGATAGGCACCGCAGTTATAATCGACTGCCTTATAAACTCGCTCAGGTCAAAAATATTGTCAACAAATAGCGGTTCCTTCTCTTCCTCGTTAAGTTCTTCCCCCTGCTCTCCGAGCATATCCGGCGTATGTCCTGCTATTCGAAATTCTTCCTCTATCGGCAGGTCGAGATCCATTCGATACTCTACCAAGCAGCGCGAGCAATCAACCTCAATAACTGTCTTGATATAACCTCGCGCAACTATGTGATTACCGGTGTTATTAAATGTCACCTCTCCCTTTATAGGTTCAACGCTTTTTATACTCTCATCGATGTCTTTTATCGGAGGTTCATCTATTTCGTATTTTATACGCTTGCCCAAATGGAAAGCGATCTCGCTTAAGTCGAGTTTCATTTCAGTGTTCGCTCAAGACTTGCCACAACCTGTGCAGTCTCGCGAGCAATCATCCTCTCTTCGTTTGTCGGAATAACCAGAATACGGACGCAACTTGAATTAACGCTTATATCTGCAAATCCGGCTGCAGTCCGGTTCTTCTCTTCGTCTAGCTCTACACCAAGGAAGCTAAGATTAGTGCAAACTCGCGACCTTATCTCTGCAGAGTTCTCACCTATACCGCCAGTGAAGACTATCGCATTCAGTCCGCCCATCGCTGCTGCGTAAGCGCCTATGTACTTCTTTATTCTATAACAAAATATCGACAATGCAAGCTCAGCAAGCCGATTGCCGCTGTTAGCTGCATCTACAACATCTCGCATGTCGCTCGACACGCCCGATACTCCCAGCAGACCACTCTTTTTGTTGATTATATCGTCTATCTCGTCAGGTGTGGCTCCCAGTTCCCTAGCAAGATATAGCAAAATAGCGGGATCAAGGTCACCGCTTCGAGTGCCCATCATCAGACCTTCTGCCGGGGTCATACCCATGCTCGTATCGATCACCTTGCCCCCCACTACTGCTGCCATCGAGCATCCATTACCCAAGTGTATGGTTATGATGCGCGAATCTTCCGAAGTTATGCCAATTT
>Ga0197142_1003947_pt1 | contig 12206 bp, 10 predicted proteins | sample GBS60_MetaG_FD_148614 | JGI IMG/M metagenome (GOLD analysis project Ga0197142, IMG submission 148614) | Sediment microbial communities from Great Boiling Springs, Gerlach, Nevada, United States - GBS 60_MetaG | ecosystem: Environmental > Aquatic > Thermal springs > Hot (42-90C) > Sediment... | reverse complement strand
CCGCACTACGCGCGCCAGCCCACTGATGGTCTCGCAGTTCCACGGGTTGCGCTTGTGCGGCATGGCGGAGGAGCCTGTTTGACCTGCGGCAAAAGGTTCCTCCACTTCGCGTATCTCGGTGCGTTGCAAGTTGCGAATCTCGGTGGCGAACTTTTCGAGCGAGGCAGCCAGAACGGCGAGATGCGCCATCAGGGTGGCGTGGCGGTCGCGCGCCACAATCTGGGTGGCGGCGGGGTCGGGCTTCAAGCCGAGCTGGGCGCACACATACTCCTCCACGCGCGGGTCGATATGGGCGTGGATGCCGACCGCGCCGGCGATTTTGCCCACGGCGATTTCCTCCATCGCCTGCTTTAGTCGCTCGCGATGGCGTGCCATCTCGGCATACCAGCCCAGCAGCTTGAACCCGAAGGTGATGGGTTCGGCGTGGATGCCGTGCGTGCGCCCTATCATGGGGGTGTGCAGATGCGCCTTGGCAAGTCGTGCGATTTCGCCCATTAGCTCCTCGCACGCCTGCAGAATCAGCTCCACCGACTGCTTCAGGCGCAAGGCGAGCGCGGTGTCCACCACATCATAGGAGGTGACGCCGAAGTGGAGCCATCGCCCTGCCTCGCCCACATTTTCGGCAAGGTTCAGCACGAATGCCATCACATCGTGGCGAGTTATCTGCTCCAGCTCGGCAATTCGCGCCAGATCGAACCGCGCCTTTTCACGGATGGTGCGGGCAGCCTCTTGGGGAATGTAGCCGTAGTGCGCCAGCCCTTCGCAAATCGCCACCTCCACCTCCAGCCAGGTGCGATATTTGTTCTCTTCGCTCCAGAGGTCGCGCATCTCAGGGGTTGTGTATCGCTCGATCATGGCGGCATGGAGCATACCCAACGGCGGGGTATGCTTTTGTATAGTGTTAGACAAGTCAGACAAGTCAGACATGTCAGACATGTCAGAGGGGTCAGACCGGGCGATGGGGAAGCGTGCGGGCTTCACCCTGATTGAGTTGCTGGTGGTGCTGGCGATTGTTGCGATTTTAGCAGCGGTTCTCTTTCCGGTGCTGGCGCAGGCACGGGAGAGCGCGCGGCAGGGTGCGTGTGGGCAGTACCTGCGCCAGATTGGGCAGGCGATGCTGATGTACCTGCAAGACTATGATGACCGCCTGCCCGATCGGCGCGATTTGAAGCTCACGCTGCCGGGTGGCTATCGCGGGTGGGAGGGCTGGCCGCCCTCCGACCCACGCTGTGGCTGGGCTGCGGTGGTGCTCGAGCCGTATGTTCGGGAGGACGCCATCTGGTCTTGCCCAAGCGTTCGGGGCAGCGCGTTAGGCGAGGCGGTACAAGTAAAGCAGCGGTTCGACCCTGTGCAACAGGAACGCACCACCCGCTACTGGATGTGGCGATTCGACCGTCCCGATGACCCCGTGCCGCCCGACAATTTCTGGGGCAAGACGCCCGAGCAGGCGGTGGCAGACCTGCAGGCGAACCCAAGCCCCTTCTACGAGCGCCCCGAAGGGGTCAGCGATGTGGAGCTAACTGTGGATCCATACTTCCCGCGCACCATCAGCAGCATCCCACCCGAACTGCGCGGGAAGGCGGTGCATCGGGGTGGACGCAACCGCCTCTTTCTGGACGGGCACATCCGTTGGCGGCGCGACATCCGCACCAATTAGGAGGGGCGAGCGGCTGTTCGCCCTACCGTCGGGGCTGGGCGCCGAACTCGCGCTGGAGTGCCTCAAAGATAGTGTCCACCTGGGTATTCACCTCTTCATCGGTCAGGGTGCGCTCCGGGTGGCGGAACACCAGCGAGAAAGCGAGGCTATGGGCGCCTTCGGGCACAGGCGCACCCGTATAGCGGTCGAACAGCGTGACCGATTCGAGCCACTCGCCGCCCGCTGCCCGAATGGCGTCGAACAGGCGTGCAACGGGCACCTGCTGCGCCACCATCACGGCAATATCGCGCAACACAGGCGGTTGCGTCGGGAGCGGATGATAGCGCACCTCCTCTGACGCCAGTCGTTGCAACGCCTCCATATCGAACTCCGCCAGGTAGACCCGTTTGCGCAGCTCGTATCGCCGTTGCAACTCAGGATGTAGCTCGCCCAACCTGCCGAGCCAGACACCCTGCGCCACCACATCCGCCACGCGTCCCGGATGAAACCGCTTATCCTGCCCCGGCTCGAACGCCGCCTCGATGCCGAGCATCTTCAGCAGATGCTCCACCACGCCTTTGAGCGCATAAAAATCGGCTATCGGGGGCTTGCCCGTCCAGTGCGGCGCGTGTAATGCGCCCGTCATCAGAATGCCGAGAGCAAGCTGCTCCCTAATCTCGGATGGGTCGGACAGTTCAGACGAGGGGGAGGTGCGGAAAACGCGCCCGATTTCGAACAGGTGCAGGTCGGTGATACCCCGACGGCGGTTATAATCGGCAGCGAACACCAGCCCCGATAGGATAGAGGCACGCAGTGAACGCAACTCGTCGCTCATCGGGTTGCGCAGCTCCACCGCGCCCGACGGTTGCAGCGGGTTCAGAGGCTCCAGCGTGTGGCTTACAATCTCCTGAAGCCCTGCCGTTAGTAGAATGGTGCGCACCCGCTCGGCGAACGCCCCCGCCGGGCTATCTTTGCCCTGCGTGGTGCTGCCAGCAGGCGGCAACGCCGGGATGCGCTCATACCCCAGAACCCGTCCCAACTCCTCAATTAAATCCACCTCGCGCTTCAAATCCTCATAGCGATAAAAGGGTATCTGGACACGCAGCACACGCGCACCCGCCGATTGAGGGCGCAAATTGAGTCGGGTCAGCACCGATTCAGCCTCCTCATCCGCAATCGGGAAGCCCAGCAGCTGCTCGGCGCGTGTCAGACGCAGGGTCAACTCGCGAGTCGGATAGGGTTTCGGATAGACATCCAGCACGCCCGGCACCGCTGCTACACCCGTCCATGCCTCAATCAGTTCGCACACCCGATACTGCGCCACCAACACCAAGTTCGGATCCACGAACCGCTCGAATCGATAGGACGACTCGGTGCGTAAATCCAGCGCGCGTGCCGTGCGCCGAACCGATAGCGGGTTAAAATGCGCCGATTCCATCAAAATATGGCGTGTTTGCGGTGTGACTTCGGTCTCCGCACCGCCCATGATGCCTGCCACCGCCACGGGGCGCGTGGCGTCGCAAATCATCAACATCGGTGGGGCGACGGCATGCTCGCGCCCGTCGAGGGTGCGAATCGTCTCGCCTTCGCGTGCCTGACGCACCACGATACGCTGCTCATGCAGGGTGTCTAAGTCAAACGCATGCAGCGGCTGCCCCAACTCCAGCAGCACATAGTTGGTGGCATCGACAATATTGGAGATGGGGCGCATGCCCGCCGCCAGCAGGCGGTTCTGCACCCATGTAGGCGAGGGGGCAATTTGCACATCCCGAATCACTCGCGCTGCATAGCGCGGGCATAGCTCAGCATCCACAATCTCTACTTGGGCATATCGGGGCACATCGCCCGGCGTGGGTGCAGGCGGATCGAGAACCATCCCGTTCAGCCGCTCGAACAGCGGGGTGGGCTGGCAAGCGTCGCCTAACAGGGCATAGACCTCCCGCGCGATGCCCAGAACGCTTAGGCAGTCGCCCCGATTAGGCGTGATATACAGCACCAGCACCTCGCCATGCGGCGTCGAGTCGATCGCTTCAACCTCCAGTCCCGCCAGTGTCAGCCGTTCGGCTAATGCCGACGCACTCAGCTCAAACTGCACAAACTCTTTTAGCCACTCGATGGGAACCCGCATAATTAGCAACCTATTGTACCCGAAAGGGATGTCATGATGGGAAGGATAGGGTATCCTGTTTATGCCATGCTGAAAATGAAGGTGCTGGTTGCAGACAAGTTCGAGCAGAGTGGTCTCGATGGGCTGCAAGCGCTCGGCTGCACCGTTCTCTATGACCCCACCCTCAAAGAGGCGAGCCTCATTGACGCCTTGCGCCAGCATGACCCTGATGTGCTGATTGTGCGCTCCACGCAAGTCACCGCGCCGATGTTGGATGCGGCAGGCAATTTGAGCCTTATCATTCGCGCAGGAGCAGGGGTCAACACTATCGATGTGGCGGCGGCTTCTCGGCGCGGCATCTATGTGGCGAACTGCCCCGGCAAAAACGCGATAGCGGTCGCCGAGTTGGCGTTTGGGCTAATCCTCTGCCTTGATCGGCGCATCCCCGACAATGTGCAGCAGCTGCGCGAGAAGCGTTGGAACAAGAAAGAGTTCAGTGAGGCGCGCGGACTCTATGGCAGCACACTGGGGCTGATTGGACTGGGCAACATCGGGCGCGAGATGATTCCCCGCGCAAAGGCTTTCGGGTTGCGCGTCATTGGCTGGAGCCGCTCCTTAACGCCTGAACGAGCAGAGTTGATGGGAATTGGCTACCGTGCTTCACCCCTTGAGGTCGCCCGCGAAGCCGACATTCTCAGCGTGCATGTGGCGCTCACGCCCGAGACGCGCCAGCTGTGCAATCGCGCCTTCTTCGAAGCCATGAAGCCTGGTGCCTACTTCATCAACACGGCGCGTGCGGAAATAGTGGACGAGGAAGCTCTCGCTTGGGCAGTACGCGAGAAGGGCATCCGCGCTGGGCTGGATGTGTTCGAGGGCGAGCCAACGGCAGCCGAAGGGCATTTCGAAAACCCACTGGTGCAGCTCCCCAATGTGTACGGCACGCACCACATCGGCGCATCCACACGGCAAGCGCAGGAAGCCATCGCCGCGGAGGTGGTGCATATCGTGCGCACCTATCTGGAGACGGGGCATGTGCCCCATGTGGTGAACCTCGCCACCCGCACACCCGCCCAGTACCTGCTGGTGGTGCGCCATCTGGATCGGGTCGGCGTGCTGGCGCATGTGTTCGATTGCCTGCGCGAGGCGGGCATCAATGTGCAAGAGACGGAGAATGTGGTGTTTGAGGGTGCCGAAGCTGCCGTCGCACGCATTCAGCTGGATAGTGAGCCATCGACCGACACGCTGAATGCGATTCGAGCGCACGAAGCCATCTTCTCCGCTGTGCTGGTGCCCCTATGAGAGCGATGGTCTTGGAGCAGGTCGGGCAGCCGCTGCAACTTCGCGAGCTGCCCATCCCGACGCCCGAACCCCATCAGGTGCTGGTGCGGGTGCGCGCATGTGGTGTCTGCCGCACCGACCTCCATCTCTACGATGGCGAACTACCCAACCCGAAGCTACCGCTGATTTTGGGGCACGAGATTGTGGGCGAGGTGGTGCAGGTGGGTGCGGCGGTCTCGGAACTGCAGGTGGGGCAATATGTCGGCATCCCGTGGCTCGGCTCTACCTGCGGGGAGTGCCTCTATTGCCGCGCAGGGCGGGAGAATTTGTGCGACCGCGCCCAATTCACGGGCTACACCCTCGATGGGGGCTATGCCGAGTATACCGTCGCCGATGCCCGCTATGTGCTGCCCTTGCCACCCCAGTACAGCGAGGTGGAGGTGGCGCCTTTACTCTGCGCCGGACTGATTGGCTACCGCGCCTATCGGATGGCAAGTGAGGTGATGGCAGGCAATCGGCTGGGCATTTACGGGTTCGGCGCGGCTGCCCACATCTTGGTGCAGATAGCGGTGCGGGAAGGGAAGCGCGTGTTCGCTTTCACCCGACCTGGTGATTACGAAACCCAAGATTTCGCACGACAACTTGGTGCGTGGTGGGCAGGCGGCTCCGACCAGATGCCGCCCGAACCCCTCCACGCCGCGATTATCTTTGCGCCAGTGGGCGAGTTGGTGCCTGCGGCACTCAAAGCGGTCGCCAAAGGGGGCGTGGTGGTCTGTGGCGGCATCCATATGAGCGACATCCCCGCCTTTCCCTATCGCTTGCTGTGGGAGGAGCGCATCCTCCGCTCGGTGGCGAACCTCACCCGGCGGGATGGCGAAGAGTTTTTTCAGCGCGCCCGCCAGTTCCGCATTCAGACCCATGTCCAACCCTTCCCGCTGGAGCAGGCGAACGAGGCTCTAACAGCACTGCGAGCAGGTCAAATTCATGGTGCCGCCGTGCTGCTCCCCTAATCTATTGGCGCATTTATAACAATCGCGTGTCCAAAGTTCATTAATTGCTCCCCTCCTGCAGGTTCCCCCCGCTTCGCGAGGGGAACCGCGCCGCGCGCCCATTCGGTTCCCCCTGATTTCAGGGGGAACCTAAAGGAGGGGGTCATCAACTGCTCTTCTTTGTGAACTCTGGCTCGGTGATGGGTATTATCTGGGCGTCCCTCAGGGCAGCTCCAGGTCATGAAAGCGGTCGGCAGAGGGGTCCAGATGGCGCAGCAGCAGGCGATAGGCTTGCTCGATCTGGGCGTGAATCTGTTCGGCTTTGGCGCGTTCAGGCGAGCCTTCCGGGAAGCGGTTCGGGTTGCTTTTGGCAGCCAGTTCGCGATAGGTGCGTCGCACGGTGGGCAGGTCGGCATCGGGTGGCAGCCCCAGCACTCTATAGGCACGCTGAACGGGGTCTGGGCTGGCTGGCTTGCGTTCGGGCAGCGCAGGGCGCGCGGCAGCTGGAGGCTGGCTCAGGTCGCGCTCCAGTTCCCGCATGGCTTCCTGCCGTGCCCATGCTTCGGCTTCCTCCTCCCGCGTCAACGACTCCAGCCGTTGCCACTGCTCCTCGATAAAAGCTCGCATCAGCCGACCGATGCGCTTGCCCCACGCCATCAGAGTTCACCTCGCAGCCCGATTGCCATCAATTGAAGTGTACCCTGCTGCCCCCGCAAGATAAGATTCAGGCTGAACCGCGCATCCAGGCGATGGTGCAACGCCAGACGCCAGCTGAGCCGCTCCGCTTGGGTCTGATAAGCCAGCAATAGCTCTGGTTCGAGGGGCGTGTCAAGAGGTTGCCAGCGCAAAGCGAGCCAGTGGGCATCGGGGAGCGAGTCACTTCGGCTGTAGAGCCACTCCAACTGCAGGCGATGACGACCGATTTCACGCATGAGATCTGCGCCGTAAAGCTGCTGGTAGCCCGCAGCGTCGCGCGGCTGCTCCGGCAGCGACCAAAGGGCAAAGGCGTGCGGGTCAGTGCCGAAATGGCGTCCGATACCCACCGAAACCCCGCCGTTCGCCGTGCCTACCCGCACATAGACCCCCTGTTGACGCTCCTTGCCGTTGAACAGATACGCCACACGCATCGGCAGATTGCCGATGGCGAATCGGGTGGGCGATTGCGCTGCCATTACGCTCTCGCGCAGCAGCAGCCCCGCACCGAACGGCACATAGAACCGCCCCACCCGTAAGCCGCTGCGCCCGTCATCGGCAGGGAGAAGCTTCTCCAGATAGACCTCATCCAGCGCGGTGCGCGTGCGGTCGTGCGGAATGTTTTGCAGTCGCTGGGCAATCCACGCCATGTAGCCCGACTCATGATAGGCTTGTAGGTAGACGATGGAGTGGCGCGCCAAATCGTCGTACCAGCGCAGCATGGTGGTGCTTCGCTCGGTGCGTAGCTGGCTATGGAGCTGGATGCCGAAGAAAACCGTCGGTTGCTGCGCCCATGCCTCATGCAGCAACAGCAACATGGCGGCTGTCAGCCACCTCCGCATAGGCTCTTATTTTACCTCGCCTCCGCTGCCCGACCAACCTCGTTGCTCGTGGCTGAACGGGCATAGTGGGCAGTTGCTGCATGTTCCAGCGGCAGGGTGAAGTGCAGCGGGCGCAACCCAATCCAGAAAATCAGCACAATGAGGGGGATGACCAGCATCGCTTCGGCAACGGTCAGGTCGCGCACCGAGCGCAGTCGCTCTGGCACGGGACCATAGAACACGCGCTGGAACATCCAGAGCATATAGACCACTGCCAGCACAGTGCCCGTCGCCCCCAGCACCACCCAAAACGGCGAAATCGAACCGCCACGAGTCGCTTGATACGCGCCCAGCAAGCACAGAAACTCGCCGATGAAGCCATTCGTGCCCGGCAACGCCACCGCCGCCAGCATCACCAGCATAAACAGCGCGGAGAACAGCGGCATCTGCGTCTTCAGACCACCCAACTGCTGAATCGACAGCGTGCCTGTACGCGCCTGCAGCATGCCCAGCAACAGGAACATCGCCCCCATCGTGACCCCGTGATTAATCTGCTGCAACACGCTGCCCGTGAAACCAATCTTGTTCAGCGCGAACAAGCCCATCATGATGAACCCGGCGTGGCTCACAACTGCATAGAGCGCAACCTGCTTCATATCCAACTGCATCGTGGCGACAATCGCCGCGTAGACCACTGTGAAGGCAGCGAGTGCCATCCCCAACGGAGCAAATGCCTGCGCCGCATCGGGAAAGAGCGGTAGCGCGAAACGCAGGAACGCATATGCCCCCGTCTTCAGAAAGATGACCACCACCGGAATGGGCGCCTCACCCATCGCAACGGGCCACCAAGTGTGAAAGGGCACAAGAGGCAGCTTGATGGCGAACGCCAGCGCAAACCCCAGAAAGAGCCACTTCTGCACCTCAAACGGCATACCCCCGCCCGCCACAAACGCCTGCAACCGCATTAGCTCGAAGGTCATTTCGCCTGTGGCGCGATAGTGGCTGAACGCCAGCCATAACGCCGCCAGCAACATAAAGAGCGAGCCGAAAAAGGTGTAGAGGAAGAACTTCAACGCCGCATATGCCCGCCGCTCACCACCCCACAGCGCAATCAGGAAATAGGTGGGCACAAGTGTCAACTCAAAAAAGATATAGAACAACACCAAATCGAGCGACATAAAGACGCCCATCAGCGCGGTCTCCAGCAGCAGCAGGTGGAACAGGAACTCACGTGTGCGCTCCATCGGCGACACCAGACTCACATAGCCCACGCTCAACACGCCCAGCGCCGCCGTCAACGCCACCAGCCAGAGGCTCACGCCGTCGATACCCAGTAGATAAGCCACCCCATACTCTGGCAGCCAAGGCACGTGCTCCAGAAACTGATAGCCTGGAGTGTTGGGATCGAAATGCGCTATTAGCACCCCTGCCAGCCCCAGCGTGATAAGAGTCGTGGCCAGTGCCACTGCGGAGGCAAGCACACGCAGTCGGTGCGGCACAAGCAGCACCAGCACCGCCCCCATTAGCGGCATCCAGAGCGTCCAGCTCAGCGTCTTTGTTGCCCACTCCATAGCCAGCCAATTGTACCCGTCCGCCCAGCTTACTCACGCGACAACCGCTCAAAAAGAGCCTGCAGGGCGTTCAGCAAGGCATGTTGCTGGTCGAAAAGCTGCGCGCCCGCTTGCATGAGTTGCTGCCAGAGTTGCGTGGCTTCGCCCTCGGTGAAGTCCCGTTCCTCGATCGGGCGTGTGTTCAGCGCGTAGACCGGGATGCCCGCCTGCTGGGCGAAGAGCGCAAGTTGCAGATTGCGCAGGTTACCCCGCCCGAAGGGCACATCGGTCAGCACCACAGCCTGGGAGCAGCGAAGGAGTGCGAGCGCGCGCTGGTACGCACGCTCCGAGATGGGTGAGAACGGCTCTTCACTCACCACCTCCAGGTTCAACACCCGAGCCGTCTCTTCATCGGTATCCAGCAGGTTCAGAATGCCCACGCGCAACTGCCAACCCTGCTCCAGCAGGGGGTAGTAAAGCGGCGCGCCCGAACCACCGCCAGCGATAACAAACAGTGCAGGCGCGTTTGGGTCATAAGGCGGATGCCGCTCCGGTTCCAGCGCGAACACAAGAGGTCGTCCCGTCAATGGGTGGGGGCGCACCAGCGCAGGCACCCGATAGACCTGCTCGATATGTTCAGCAGTCAGCACCTGGTCGGGTGTGCCCTGCGCCACAATGCGCCCCTCGCTCAGCAGGATCAGCCTATCAGCATACTCCGATGCCAGATTGAGGTCATGCAGCACCAGCAGCATCCCACTCTCACGCTCGTCGCACCACTGACGCAGGCGAGTAAGCAAGCGCACCTGATGGCGCAGGTCTAAATGCGCCGTCGGTTCGTCCAGCAACAGATACCGTGCCGACTGCGCCAGCGCGCGTGCCAATTGCACCCGCTGCCGTTCGCCCCCGCTCAGCTGGCTGATGAGCTGGTCCCGCAGGTGCCAAATCTCCAGCTGCTCCATCGCCTCGCGCACCGCCTGATGGTCGGTTGCCGTCGTGCCCCAGAAGCCTTTTTGGTGGGGATAGCGTCCCATCATCACCAGCTCGTAGACGCGAAAACCCATCTCAGGCGGGCTGAATTGGGGCACATAGGCGACCAGACGGGCGAACTCAACAGGACTATACGCGGCGTAGGGGCGATTCTCAAGGAGCAGCTGCCCCGCGAGGGGATTTAGAGTGCGTGCCAGGGCGCGCAAGGCGGTTGTCTTGCCGCTGCCGTTGGGTCCGACCAAGGCGATCACTTCGCGCGGTGCCAGCACAAGCGAGAAGTCGTGCAGAACCGCACGCCCCCTATAGCCCGCGCTTAGCCTCTCTGCTTGCAGCATCGTTCGCGAGACGCACCAGAGCGAGACGGCGCGGCGCGGTCAGGCGCAGCCAGAACAGGTCGCGCACCATGCGCAGCCCGTCGCGCAGCAAGCGCACCTTCGAGCCGGGCTGGTGCATCCAGCGGATGGGCACCTCAGCGATGCGATAGCCCAGTCGGCGGGCATAATAGAGTGCCTCAAAATCGAAGCTGAAGCCATTCAGTCGGCAGAGTGAGAAGATGTTGTGTGCCGCTTCGCCCGTGAAGAGCTTGAAGCCGCACTGCGTGTCGTGAATGCCTGGCACCGCCAGCAGCTGCACCAGCTTGTTGAAGGCACGCCCCGCCCACTCCCGATAAAAGGGCTGACGCACAATCAGTTGCGATTCGCGCAGCGGGCGCGAGCCTATCGCCACCTCATAGCCCTGCTGCAGATAGGGCAGCAGCTTCTCGTACTCTTCGATGGGCGTTGCCAAATCGGCATCGCTGAACAGCACCAACTTGCCACGCGAGCGCAGCATGCCGTAGCGTACCGCATGCCCCTTGCCACGATTCGGCTGATACGCCAGCAGCTTCACCTGCGGATGCCGCTGGGCAAATGCCTGCACAAGGGCTTCGGTGCGGTCGGTGCTGCCATCGCTGACCACCAGCACCTCGTAAGGCTCGCCACGCGCCTCAAAATAGCCCACGACGCGCTGCAGCGTGTTCTCGATGCGTGTCTCCTCGTTATAGGCGGGAATAACAATCGAAACTTCCGTGTCTTGATTCGGCATGATGGCTCTACCTATCTTCCGTTGGGAATATTTGTTGGAGCGCGTTTTCGAACGCCTCGCGCGCCTCGCTGCCGAAGAGGCAGAATCGCACCAGTTGCAGCCCCGTGCCGCCCTCAATATGGGCTTTCAGGGTCTCCATCATGAGGCGGGCACCCTCGTTCAGGGGGAAGCCGGCGATTCCCATGCCGACGGCGGGCATGGCGAGGGTGCGCACCCCGTGCGCATCGGCGAGGCGAAGCGCGTGCGCCACACTGCTGCGAATGCTTTCGGCGGTCGCCTTGCCGCCCAAGCTCATGCTGGCGGCATGAATGACATAGCGCGCGGGCAGATTGCCTGCCCCCGTGATGGCAGCCTCACCGACCCGAATCGCGCCGTGGCGGTTGCACTCCTCTTGGATGCTGGGACCGCCCTTGCGGGCGATGGCACCTGCCACCCCGCCACCTAAAATCAGCTGGTTATTGGCGGCGTTCACGATGGCATCCACCGCCTGATCGGTGATGTCCGCCTCCAACACCTCAATCTGAACGCCTCGGTAAGTAATCTGGTTCATCTCTGTATTATTTTACCTGCCTACCCTTCCCCATGAGGGTGTTCGAGATTTTTCGATTGCTTCTGGACAGCGCCGTCTGAGCGGAGGTCGCCATCGGTTTTCACCCCTTCACCACTCCAATCGGGCGCAAGCGTGCCACTTTGCGAGCGATGCCAGCATGATGCACTACCTCCACCACATCCGCCACATCTTTGTAGGCATAGGAGGCTTCCTCACCCAGCGTGGCTCTGTTCTGGATACGCACGATGATGCCCTGTTCCGCCAGCTCTTTGGCAATATCGCGCTTTTTGGCTTCGCGCAGGGCGCCCTTGCGGCTCATCACGCGTCCTGCACCGTGGCAGGTGGTGCCGAAGCTCATCTCCATCGCGCCCTGCGTGCCCACCAACACATAGGAGTAGCGTCCCATATCGCCTGGAATCAGCACAGGTTGCCCCACTTCGCGGTAGGCAGGGGGAGTTTCGGGGTGAATCATCACGGTAATCTGCCCTTTCTGGGTGATGCCAAGCGCCTCG
>Ga0197142_1003944_pt1 | contig 12216 bp, 8 predicted proteins | sample GBS60_MetaG_FD_148614 | JGI IMG/M metagenome (GOLD analysis project Ga0197142, IMG submission 148614) | Sediment microbial communities from Great Boiling Springs, Gerlach, Nevada, United States - GBS 60_MetaG | ecosystem: Environmental > Aquatic > Thermal springs > Hot (42-90C) > Sediment... | reverse complement strand
TGGTAATGAAAATAATATGCTCTTTGTAACTTTGTAGTTTTTTTGAGGTTAAAATGGAAGAAAGTAAAACAAATTTAGCATTAAACTTTTTTCAGGAAATTATTAATAATATTCCTCTGGCGATTTGCGTAAAAACCTATCCAGAATTCAGTATTAAATATGCAAATTACACTTTCGAATCGTTCGTTCGAAAACGCACTGATGAATTAATTGGGAAAAAAGATTTTGAAATTTTCTCTCCTGATGTTGCAAAAGTAATGCAGAATTTCGACTCAAAAGTTGTATCCGAAAAAAAATCAATGAAATTTTCAATCAATAATCCATTTGGCAACAATCCAAACCTCGTCGTTGAAGTTCAGAAAACACCATTATACAGCAAAAGTAACAACGAAGTTGAATACATAATTGATTATTACCAGAACATCACTCAGCAAACAAGTGCCGATAAAATCCTTCGCGAAACTGAATTGCTGTACAAAAAAATCTTCGAGAATCTTCCCCTTGGTATTGTCCTAATTCGAGCCGACGATTACACAATCATTGATGTGAATACCAATTTCCTAAATACTTTTGAATTAGAGTTCGATAAAGTTATGTATAAACCTGTTTATGAATTACCTTTCTGTTTCGAAAAAGAAAGGATTGCAACCTACTTCAATATAGCTCGTGAACTTGATTGCTCGCAAGTCCTTGAAAAGACTTACACTTTGCCTTCGGGTAGAGTAGTAAGTGTTTTATTCAGCATCTTTTTCGTTAAATTCCTTGAAAATGAACCCTGGTACGTACTTGTTGCCAATGATATTTCGGCGCTTGAAGAAGCAAATCAAGAAATTCTTGCACACATCAAAAAGGAGCAGGAATTAAACAGACTGAAAAATCGCTTTGTCTCGATGATTTCCCACGAATTGAAGACACCCCTTACGGCAATATCTTTGTCTGTCGATATTTTGCAAAAATTCGGCGACAAAATTGACGTCAAGGAAAAAGAAAGGAATTTCGAGCAAATCAATAACTCAATCAAAGCTATAGCAAATTTATTAGAAAATGTATCAAGATTGGAAAAATTAACCGATTCCGACTTCCCACTGAATTTCATTCAGCTATCCTTCAAAGATATACTTATCAAGATTTGTAAAGAAATTGAACTTGCGCACAATGTCCAAAATCGTATCAATATACAATTCACCGTAGAAGACGAATTCCCTATTTTCTCCGATGAAGTACTTTTGGAAATTATTCTTACTAATTTGTTAAACAATGCTGTTAAGTTTAGTTTCCAAGAGGCGAAGATCAACATAATTGTTAGCAAAACTAATGGTAACATTCAGGTTTCGATACAAAATTTTGGTGAACCTATTCCACCAAACGAAATAAATCACGTATTTACACCTTTTTATCGAGGTTCCAACTCTAAAAAAGCCAAAGGATATGGTATAGGACTTTCGCTTGTTAAGAAAGCTTTGGAGCTTTTAGGTGGAAGCATTGAAATAACAAGTTCATCGGAAGAGGGAACTATTGTAAAAATCACCATACCAAAAGAAATCAAATCTCCAAAACCAGCTTAATAATTTCGAGCTGTTCCTGATTGTGGCGCGAAAATGAACCCGTTGCCGGCGATGCCGATGGCGCGCGCCCAACGTATTGAAGCCTTGCACCATTAAGCAGAAATTCAAATGAGCGTTCAAACATATAGCCCCAAGCTCCCATATTTTGTGGTTCCTCTTGGAACCACACAAATTTTTTTGCATTAGAATATTGTAACAGTATACTTTTGAGAAGTTGAATGTTGAGTGGATATAGTTGTTCAACTCGAATGATGGCTATGTTTTCGGTTTCTATTTGATTTTGGGAAATATAAGAAACCAAATCCCAATATACTTTGCCCGAAAGCAAGATAACCTTTTCGATTTTTGAGTTATCTTGGATTTTGCTATCGTTGTAAATTTCATAGAATCGACCATTGATGAGCTCGGTAACATTCGATACGGCAAGTGGATGGCGTAGCATACTTTTGGGCGTCATCAAAATTACAGGTTTACGGATGAACATCTGACGTCGAAGAAGGTGGAAGTAATTCGAGGGAGTGGTTAAATTTGCAACTATCATATTATTTTCGGCACAAAGCTGAAGGAATCGTTCCAACCGAGCGCTTGAGTGTTCCGGTCCTTGACCATCATAACTGTGGGGAAGTAGCACAATAAGATTCGAGGTTTTACCCCACTTTTTTTCCCCAGCAGCAATGAATTGGTCAAAAATTGGTTGAGCCACATTTGCAAAGTCGCCAAATTGAGCTTCCCACAAAACTAAACTGTTATCGGCTGTTAGGCTGTATCCATATTCAAAAGCAAGGACTGCGGTTTCCGAAAGCGGGCTGTCGTAGATAAATAATCTGCCTTGTGTGGGAGCAATGTGATTTAAGGGAATGTACTCATCCTCTGTCTCGAAATCGACAAAAACGGAATGGCGCTGGCTGAAAGTTCCACGACGGGAATCCTGTCCCGAAAGTCTTATGTTTTTCCCATCAAGCAAAATTGAACCAAAAGCGAGCGATTCGGCGAAAGCCCAATCAATAGGTGTCGAAGCATCCTCGAGAAGCTTCCTTCTTCGCTCTATAAAGGATTTTAACTTCGGATTAAGGTGAAAACCCTGTGGGATACGAATCAATGACTCTACAACTTTTTGGATAACATCATTTGAAACTGCGGTGTTGTATTGAACGAATGGGTCGAATTCCTGAATTACTTCAAGCGTCGGGTGTACGTCTTTGTTACTCTTTAGATTGATAAAAGAATTTTGTAATCTCTCCTGATATTGCCTTTCAAACTCAAGGGCAGTTTCTTCGCGTATAATCCCTTCTTGAATCAGCTTGCGTCTATATAAATCGCTTATTGGTGGGAGCGTACGAATCTTTTTATATAATAGAGGTTGGGTGTAAGTTGGTTCATCAGCCTCGTTGTGACCATACTTACGATAACAGAGCAAATCAATGACTACATCTGTGTGAAATCTTTGGCGATATTCAAAAGCAAAAATAGCAGCGTTTGCGACTGCTTCGGGGTCATTACCATTAACATGGAGAATTGGAACTTGAATTCCCTTTGCGATATCGGTAGCATAATACGAAGATCTCGCCTCGGTTGCGGGAGTTGTAAAACCTATCTGGTTATTTATAACAATATGGATTGTCCCACCTGTTCGATATCCATTTAGCTGCGAGAGATTAAGGGTCTCGGCAACCACTCCTTGACCCGCAAAAGCAGAGTCACCGTGGATGAGCAAAGGCAAAACTTTCGTGTGGCTATGGTCACGAAAATTATCGATAAAGGCACGAGCGATACCTTCGACAACTGGATCGACAAATTCCAGATGGCTTGGGTTTGGTGAAAGTATCACAGTCACAGAATTTCCTTGGGGCGAGGTATATCGTCCTTCGGCACCAAGGTGATATTTAACATCACCACTTCCCATAAATGAATTTGGATCAATATCACCTTCGAATTCCTTTAGAATTTCTTCAGGCCTTATCCCAATCTCATTGGCAATAAAATTAAGTCTACCTCGATGAGCCATTCCAACCACAACGGCAATTAGTTTTTCATCGGCGGCATTTTGTAACAGTTTGTCGAGCAAGATAATTGTACTTTCGGCACCTTCGAGCGAAAATCTCTTGTGCCCAATATACTTTGTATGAAGAAAATTCTCGAACTCTTCGGCTTCGATAAGCTTCCTCAGAAACTGAATCCTTTCTTCTTTTGTAAATTCCTTGAATCCATTGAGTTCGAGTCGCCGCTTAATCCAATCCTTCTTTTCGGGATCCTGGATATGCATAAATTCAAAACCAATGTTACCACAATAGGTATCTCGCAAACGTTCTATAATATCCCGTAAAGGAAGATTATTCTTTTCCCAAAGATCTTCGGCATGGAAGACCCTATCGAGATCCCAAATGGTAAAACCGTAGTAGGCAGGATCCAGTTCGGGATAATAATAAGTAGCATATCCCAGCGGATTGCTCGATGCAAGCAGATGACCACGAACACGATAGGCATTTATCATTAATTCCACGTGAGCGCTTTTTTCGATAATTTCATTTTCATCAATTTTCCCAAACTGAGTTATAGGTGTCGTATCGATTTCCCAACGAATTGGCTCAAATGGAATTTTCAAAGTAGCAAAAATCGAATCGTAAAAATGCTCTTCACCCAGCAGTAGCTCTTGAATATACGAAAGAAATTCTGCTGATTCTGCACCTTGAATTATTCTATGGTCGTAAGTATTGGTAATTGTAACAACCTTCGAAATTGCCAGAGTTGTTAGCACCTCGGGTTTAACAGCTTTGAATTCTGTGGGGTAATCTATTGAACCAATAGCAATAATCAAAGACTGACCACGCATCAGCCGAGGATTCGACATAGTCGTGCCAATCATTCCGGGATTGGTAATCGAAATTGTGGTATTTTGTAATTCCTCGACCTGTATTTTGCCAATTCTTGTTCGAGCTATTAAATCGTCGTATCTTCGAACAAACTCATCGAATTTCAAATTCTCTACCCCTTTAATGTTCGGAACTAACAAACCGCGACTGCCATCCTTTCGAACAATGTCGACTGCGAAACCTAAATTTATCGATTTCCGTCTCAGTCGATAAGTCTTCCCATCTTGTCGAATAAAAGCATCATTCAAACCCGGAAACTTCTTTAATGCTCGTATTATAGCCCAGGTTATAATATGGGTAAACGAAACTTTGCCCCTTTTTAATTTGCCAAGATATTTGTTAATTATCCTTCGGTTTTCGTCCAGAACCTTTACAGGAATCGTTCGAACAGAGGTAGCAGTTGGAACGGAAAGACTCATCTCCATATTTTCGGCAAGCCGTTCCTGAACAGAACTAATCGGCAGAAGCTCGTCTTCGGAGCTACTTTGAACTTCCTTCAACGATAAAGGGGCAATCTCTCGATAACCATTTGTTTCTTCAATAACTTGCTCAACTTTTGGGTCGAAAAAAACTTTTTTACTATACTTGGTTTTGAAATATTCCTGCCATTCTTTCGACACACTGTCGGGGTTTTGTAAGTATTTCAAATAAAGTTCAGCTTCGTAAGCAGCATTTAAATCTACCATATTATAATCTCTTTTCTTGTTTATGTGTTCAGAATGACGAAAAAAAAATTTAAATATTCTTAACAATTTAAAAGTCTAACCTTTTTAAAAGTCCATCCAAAAATTTTAAAACTTTGAATGTTTTTCTTTGATTTTTTTTATCTCGAACTAATCCAATTCAATTTTTATTGCAGATGTTTCCGTAAAATTTATTCAAAGGTTCAAAATATGTAATGAATCCAAACTTTAGGATAGAGAAATGTTTCGAGGAGAAATTGGGCTCATCATTCAGCAAAATTTTAATTTTGTCGCTTATTGAATTTTGCGTTCCTAAATACTGTAACCTTTTTAAATTAAATTTGTTAGTTAAATTTTTAATGGAAGGGAAAATGAAAAAACTATTGTTTTTTTCTGCAATTTTATTTGCTTTTGTTTTAAGCTCTTGCAACGAAAGTCCAAGCGATAAAAAAGTGCCGATTACGAACGAGCAAAAGTTAGTTGTGCGAGCCAGCAACAACTTTGGTTTAAGACTATTTCGAGCGATAAATCGTGAAGAAGGAGCCAAAAACATTGTGCTTTCACCATTGAGCGTGACAATGGCATTGGGTATGACCGTAAACGGTGCCGCGGGCGAAACTCGCAACTCAATGTTGAAAACTTTGGGAATGGATGGATTTACAATGGACGAATTGAACATTTCCTATCGCGACTTGATTAGTTACCTTTTGAATGCAGACCGTAAAGTTCAATTCGAACTCGCAAATTCAATTTGGTACAGAAATAATTTCCCTTTTAAACAGAGTTTTTTCGACTTATGCAAGCATTATTTCAATTCGCTTGTAAGTGGCCTGGATTTCGACCACCCTAATTCCAAGGACATTATAAACTCTTGGGTTGAGAAAACTACAAAAGGTAAAATAAAAGAAATCGTCGACAATATTGAGCCTGACATTGTTATGTTTTTAATTAATGCAATTTATTTCAAAGGTAGCTGGTTATATAAATTTGACCCTTCGAAGACACAAACTGGAAAATTCTATCTTCTCGATGGTTCTCACAAAGATTGCAAGATGATGAAACAAGTTGTATATATCCCCTACTTAACTAATGATATTCTACAAGCTGTCGATTTGCCTTATGGAAGCAGGAAGTTTAGTATGACTATATTTTTGCCAAAGGTCAATAAAAACGTGGATGATTTGATTAATGAAATGACAGAGAAAAACTATAGTCACTGGATTTCGAGTTTCAAAGATGATTCGGTAATAATAATGATGCCAAAATATAAGGTAGAATACAAAGTCAAATTGAACGAGGCATTGAAAAATCTTGGAATGAGCATTGCATTTCGCAGCGGAGTTGCAGATTTTACGGGAATGTCCGATAGGGGAAAAGAATTATTTATCGACAAAGTTTGGCATAAAACATATATCAACGTTGACGAAGAGGGTACCGAAGCAGCTGGGGTCACATCCGTCGAAATTGGTTATACCTCGGCAAAACCAACACCAATACCTTTTATTCTCGATAGACCGTTCGTTTTTGTTATAAGAGAAAAAGAATCCGATGCAATTATTTTTATCGGGAAGATAGTGGACCCCAAAGAGTAATTATTTTCTGCTCCTTCGAATAACTAATGAATTGATGTACAGAAGTTCAATTTAATCAAAATGTTTTTTCTCTATTTATCCCTGAATTCGCTCCACCGAACGAGCTCCTTTATAAGTTCATCTTTGACTTCAAAATTTTTAAAATAATGTAAGTAATTCAAAACATTATTCGATAAGTTGAATGTATTATAAAGAAAATTTAAGAACTTCATCCATTTTCCTCCAAAGCAAAAAGTATGCTTTTCGATAATACCCCTTTCGTAAAGAGCAATTAAAGCCATAAACTCAAGCAAAGTTCCACTACCGCCTTCGAAAAAGAAATACAAATCACCCATATCAATAAGTAATTTTAATCGGTCGAGGTAAGATGGAACATAAACCATTCTGGTTAAATATCTATTCGGCTTTCGGTAATAATTTTCAATGACTATACCAATTCGTTCGACAGGATATTTAGACGCTCCACGAGCACTGGCTTCCATAACTCCACCATAGCCACCATTCACAATGTTGTAACCCATTGACGAAAGGAGTTCAGCCAAACTCATTGCCGACTTATACTTTTTTGTTCGTGGGCCACATTTACCATCGCCAAAGATAACTGCATTAGGCATACTATTAAAAAACTTTTATCTATAATTCGTAAAATTGTAATTTATGAAATTACGAAAATGAAAATTAGCGTTATAATTGTAACTTATAACCGAAAAGAAGATTTACTTACTTCGATACCACATTATCTAAACCAAACTTACCCAAATAAAGAAATAATCGTAGTAGATAATGCCTCGACCGACGGTACCAAAGAGGAAATACCCAAGCGGTTCCCACAGGTGAAATATTATTGGCTCCCAGAAAATTTCGATATCCGTTCCATCAATCTCGGTGTGTATTGGTCCGATGGTGATATTATCTGGCGTTGTGATAGTGATTCTTATCCTGCTACCCCAGACACTTTCGAAAAAATAGTAGATATTTTTCTTAAACATCCTGATATTCATATTATAGCCACACAAGAAGTAGAAAAAGATAATTTTGAGTTTCGTTGGAATTGGTATCCCTATCCCGTAGACAAAGAAAATGTACCCGAAAAAGGGTATCCAGCCAACGGCTTTGTTGGCACTGGTGCAGCAATTCGTCGGGAAGTATTCAACACTATTGGTGGCTTTTCTGGATTCGGCTACGAGGAATTTGATTTCGCAGCTCGTGCGATTATAGCAGGCTTCGAGGTTCGGTATTTCCCGAATATTCGTGTTGTCCACGAAGTTAGCCCAAGAGTACGCAACCGTGTTCACCGATGGCTTTGTTCATACGAGCAATACACCCGTTTTTCCTGGAAATTCTTCCCTTTTTGGCAAGCGTTGTGTAGAACATTCTGGATTTTAGCTTTTCAATTTGCCGAGGGGCTTTATCGACGGTTCAGCCCGCTTGTCCTTCTCGAAGGTGCTTTGCTTGTTCTAACAACAATGTTGAAAACGAGGCGGACTGAACGAACCATTGCCCCCCCAGATAAGTTAAAAAAAATTACTATGGGCAAATCATTCTTTTCTTATCAGTTTAAATTGTATAAGCAATTTTTAGAAATCAAACACAAAAAAAGGAAAAAACACAAAAGATGAAGATTTTACAAATTTCACCTCAGTTTCCTTTTCCGCTCGATAGTGGAGGCAGAATTGGAATTTTTAACATTGTAAAGCAACTATCGGCTTTTGGCGCCGAAGTTTTTTTTGTTGCTTTTTCGAAAGAAAATGTTCCAAATGAGTTTATTGAATATTTCAAAAACTTCTGCCATCCTTTTGTAATACATCTGGATACAAGAAATACAATTCCAAGACTTTTTAAATATTTTCTATTGAATAAACCAGTTTTAACAGAAAAATTTTTCCGTCCAAAAGCTAAAAATTTTTTTCAAAATATAATAAAAAACATCGATTTCGATTTAATCCACCTTGACCACACAAATACCTTTTCACTTGGGAAATGGATAAAAGAAAAAACAGGGAAACCTTTGGCTTTGCGACTCCATAATATAGAATGGAAAATCTGGGATAGATTACGACAAGAAACAACCCCTTTTTCTCTCCATTGGGTGTTCTTAAGACAACAATCCCTTTTGCTTCGGGCAAAAGAACGAGAGGCAATAGCCACGGCAAGAGTGTCGTTTACTTGCACTGATTACGACCGAAACCTGGCACTTGAATTGGTTCCCGATGCAAATGTTCTTGTAGCCTCGCCCGGGGTTGATTTAGACTTGTTCCGACCCGACCCACAACTCCAACGTAATCCTAAAGAAATAATTTTTGTTTCGACCTTCGATTGGTTACCAAACGTTTTGGGTTTAAAGTGGTTTCTCGAAGAAGTCCTGCCACTTATTGTAAAACAAATTCCCGATGCTTTTGTAACAATTATCGGGAAAAATCCGCCAAGCTTTTTAGGACGCTACAACAATGTAAATATACTAGGATACGTGGAAGATATCAAACCCCACTACAATCGTGGAAAAGTGTTAATAGTTCCTTTATTTGTTGGTAGTGGAATTCGAGTCAAAATTCTCGAGGCAATGGCTATGGAATTACCTGTCGTTTCAACAAGTATCGGCGCCGAAGGCATCCCCATTGCTCCTGATATTGGCATTCAGATTGCAAACGAACCCGAACAATTTGCAAACTGTGTAGTCGATATATTAAATGATTCCGAAAAAGCCAGTCAACTTGGTGCGAATGCACGCAATTTTATTCAAAAGCATTTCAGTGTTGAATCCAGCATTGCTGTTATGTTTGATGAATATAAGAAAATCATTGAAGAGAACTCGAAAAGTAGCGGCAATAGATAATCAAGCCTTGAATTGTATTATAAGTTTACAGATTGCGTACGTCTTTGTTGGCATCTCAGTTTTTAATCCCTAAAACATCTTAGCTACAAGAATTCTTCATTACTTAACTTAAAAAACAATGGTTAAAGCAAAGTTTCCGCCTAAATCTTTTTTAAAAGCCGCCGAGCCAAAAGCTTCGGTCGAGGCTTCGGTATTGAATAGCTTCGCTTATATGCTGAGGTTGAATTGTTTCGGAGTTTTCGAGATCAGCAATAGTTCGTGCAACTTTTAGAATTTTGTCGTAGGCTCGTGCAGAAAGTCCCATTTTGTTCATAGCAATCTTTAAAATTTCATAAGAACGAGCGTCGAGAATGCAATATTTACGAATTTCTTTTGAACCCATATCTGCGTTTTTGTAAATATTTTTCTTTCCAAGAAACCTCTCGGCTTGAATCCGACGAGCCTTTACAACCCGTTCTCTAATTTGGGCAGAAGTTTCACCGCTACTTTGTGCTGTAAGTTCATTATACTTAACCGCCTGAACTTCTATATGGATATCAATACGGTCGAGCAAAGGTCCCGAGATTTTGGATTGATATTTCTGAATTTGTGCTGGTGTGCAAGAGCATTCCTGATAGGGATTACCATAGTTTCCACAAGGACAGGGATTCATAGAACAAACAAGCATAAAATTTGCAGGATATTCGATTGTCATTTTTGTTCGTGAGATACAGATTTTTTTATCTTCTAACGGCTGGCGAAGAACTTCCAAAACATTACGTGCGAATTCGGGTAACTCGTCGAGGAAAAGAACGCCGTGGTGAGCAAGCGAAATTTCTCCGGGCTTGATTTTGTTCATTCCACCACCAACAAGCGCTGCGTCGCTAATTGTATGGTGGGGAGAACGAAATGGTCGAACAGTGATGAGAGCCTCGTTGTTTTCGAGCAATCCTGCAACAGAGTGGATTTTCGTCGTTTCCAATGCTTCTTCCAAAGTCAAAGGTGGCAGAATTGATGGGATGCGTTTTGCCAACATTGTTTTGCCCGATCCAGGTGGACCAATCATCAAGATGTTGTGCCCCCCAGCAGCAGCAACCTCGAGTGCCCGTTTCGCATTTTGCTGCCCTTTGACGTCTGAAAAGTCGAAAGGATAATTACTTTGATTCTCTTCGAAGATTTTGAACTTATCGACAATTCGTGGTTCAATGTTTTCATTTTTGTTTAAAAAATTTACTGCCTGTGCAAGAGTTTGAACGGGTATGATTTCGACACCATCAACGAGTGCTGCTTCGTTGGCATTGGCTTCGGGGAGCACAACGGCTTTGAACCCCAGCTTTTTCGCTTCGAAAGCGATTGGCAAAGCTCCGTGTATTGGCCGTAAGCTTCCTTCGAGCGATAATTCACCCAGAAAAAGAATGTCTCTGGTCGATTCAGATGAAACAATACCAAGGCTCGTTAAAATTCCGAGCGCTATTGGTAAGTCGAAGGAGCTCCCTTCTTTGCGAATATCAGCAGGGGCAAGGTTAATTGTGATTTTCTTCGGAGGGAAAGGAAGCCCACTATTTTTAATCGCAGCCGTAACTCGCTCTTTCGATTCTTTAACAGCGGAATCGGGTAAACCAACTATGATGAAATTCGGCAGGGCATTATCCAGGTGTGTTTCAATGTCAACAATAAAAGCGTTAATCCCCAAAACGCTTGCCGATTGGATTTTTGAATACATACCATTTTACTTTTTTTCCGACAAGTATTTATAAAAATAAAGAAGAACATCAATGTTCGACACCAAACCAACAAGGTTTTGACTTGAATCTACAACAGGAAGGCAATCGTACTTTTTCTTAATAAACAATTCAAGAACTTTCAACAAAGAGTCTTCGGGAAAAAGTAATGGAATATTACGATTTACAAGGTAGTCAAAATCCGAAACTTGAGAGAACTCTTCTTCGTCTATCTCATCCTCGGGATCATATATTCTTTTCCTTATGTATTCATTGATTTTATTCTGAGTAATTAGACCGACAAATTTTCCACCGTCGACAACTGGAATGTGCCTGATATTTTCGGTTTTCATATAATCGACTACTTTTTTTAATGGATCGTTCCACGAAACAACAAAAAGATCCTTTGACATTATTTCTTCAACTTTTGGTGCCTTCATCATTTTTAACTCTGAAATTAAACCATAAAGCAAAATAGTAAAAGCATATTAAAAAACCAAAACAAAATTGTTGAGGGAAGGTTGCCCTCCCTAAAATTTTCGTTTAATTTTATGCATTTCTATTAGAAATCAAAAAGATGATAGAAAATTTATCGTTTGCTTTACAGAAAAATCGATAGCTTGTTAAAGTTTGGAGACTAAATTAATTTATTGACTAAAAATACTTAACACTTCCTAAAAAAAAGAATTCATCAAAAAATAAAACTTCGAAATTTACCAGCATAGAATTTCGCTTCATAACAGCACTTACTTTTACTTTATCAAGAGATAATCAAATGAAAAAAGAAAAACTATAAAATTATAACAAAAAACAATACAAAACGATAACTGGGAATTTGATTGATTAGGAGTTTCTATTACTTGCAACATAAAACAACATTTCGAAAATATACAATTTTAATTTATGTTTTAAATAGAAAAATATGTTTTAATTTGCATTTTCTTAAAATATTTAAGGAAAAGCAATGGCAAAG
>Ga0197142_1003943_pt1 | contig 12219 bp, 10 predicted proteins | sample GBS60_MetaG_FD_148614 | JGI IMG/M metagenome (GOLD analysis project Ga0197142, IMG submission 148614) | Sediment microbial communities from Great Boiling Springs, Gerlach, Nevada, United States - GBS 60_MetaG | ecosystem: Environmental > Aquatic > Thermal springs > Hot (42-90C) > Sediment... | reverse complement strand
AGCCACTGGATATCATGAATAGCGCCTTGGCGATCCCAGCGGAATGTGAACCAATCGGCGGGCATGCCCGGTGCGAGTTCCGGCATGGGTAGGCCCAAGAGTCGGCGTGGTTGGAGCGTAGCCAGGCGGATCGCCTCCGCCAGGGTCAAGCCGGCAAAACGGATGACATTGGAAACGCAGGTGTCCGTGAACAATCCACTTCCGGCCAGAAAGGGCGTTCCTGCCACGCTGATCCGCCCTGCCGAGCTGATCTCGATATCCGTATTCCATTCTTGATAACGGCCCGCAGGCAGTCCTGCCAGGCTGCTGGCATCACAGGTGAGCAGCAGTCGCTCCAAGGTCTTTCCTCGAACCAGACACTTGACCACAGCAGGAGGAAGATGAAAGCCATCGCAGATGATGCTGGCCCACAACGCGTCACATGCCAGTTGTTCCCATAGATAGTTGTCATGGCGTGGGAGAACGGCATGGCATCCATTGCCCAAATGCGTGCTCAGGCGTGCACCTGCCTGGACCGCTGCATGAATCGCATCCGCCGTCGCTGCTGTATGACCGATGGCAACCAATACTCCCGTAACCACGAGTTTTTCGATCATCGGTATGGCTCCGGGCCGCTCGGGGGCCAGCGTGACCATACGGATGCGTCCATTGGCTGCCTCTTGCCAACGTTGGAATTCGTCCCAATCAGGATTGCGGATATATTCCTGCGGATGAGCACCTCGTGGGCCGTCCTCGGGTGACAGGTACGGGCCTTCCAGATGATAGCCGGGACAAACCTGGCGATAGTGGGGATGCATGGCACAGACACGTTCCCATGTGAGCAATGCATGGCGTATGGTCTCAAAACTGGCGGTGATCAATGTGGGAAGGAAGATGCCAATTCCATGACTGCGACAGGTATTTATGACCCGCTCCCAGGCCTCTTGCGGGTCGATGGGCATGGGTCCCTCTTGCGTCAGTAGCCGACTCGGATGGAGGAACGAAATACCCACCGCGCCATTGATCTGCGGATCACAGAAACCCGGGGCAATCCAAGGTAATTCGTCGAGGTTGCATGTTCCAGGATCAACATCATGGACAGCTACAATGGTTGAACCATCGACGACGATTTCCAAGGGTCGGGCTGTTTCGTAATGACGAGCGATGATACGAGGCATAACATCCCATTGCGTCAGTACAAGAAAGTCGCGGGCAAAATCGGCTGTGTCGGTACGAGAAAGTCACACGATAAATCGGTCATTCCGTGGAGGGAGCTTCGGGCGGCTTGGGACGCAGAAGTCGCGCGATCACAAATCCCAGAGTCGTCGCAGTCAGGACCGATGCCGAACCGGCAATCAGCATAATCCAATCCCGTCGGCTCAGTTCTGTCAAGGGCCGGTCGTCAGTCACCGGAGGAGTCACAATCGGTCCCGTCACCAATTCGACATCTACTTCGATGAGAGGCGAAGCTGTGGGGAGTATCGGTTGTACACCGGCTGGTACCGCTTGAGGTAAGGGATAAGACGGTACTGCGGAGGTGACGGGTTGTGGGGCAGTCGAAACCGCCACCGGCCCTGCACCCGCCGCTGCCGGCACGGCCGCAGCCGCACCTGGAGATGCAGCGGGCAGGATCGGCTTAGGTCCAGTATTTTCTGCCGGCACAGCCGCACCTGGAGATGCAGCAGGCAGGATCGGCTTGGGAGCGGTATCCCCGGCTGCCTTCCGAGTGATGGAGGAACGTTGCTGCTTATCGCTCTCCATTCCCCGGACATTAGGTGGAGGGGGAGCTAATTCCAGTCCCGATTCACTCTCCAGCCAATCCTTGTAGGCGGGGGTCAGTCGTGCCAGGGCTGGCCGGGCACCGCGAGAGCTGAGTAAGGGTTGTAGTGCAGCATCAGCTGCTGCAGGCGTCGCATAACGCTTTTCGGGTTGCTTGGCCAGCAAAGTATCCATCACGATCTGTAACGTGGGCGGTATGTCGGGAACGAACTCGCGCAAGGGTCGAGCCGGTTCCATCGCATGTCGAACCATTTGCGACATAATGTTGCTATCCGGAAAAGGGGGTTGGCCCGTGATGCAGTGATACAATACGCACCCCAGACTATAAATATCTGCACGTATATCCGCACTGCTTGCATCTCGGGCCTGTTCGGGAGCCATATAATCGGGAGTGCCCAACACGGAGCCTTCCTGGGTGATTTGTGTCTCGATCTGCCCTTCGGGGGTATTTTCATCAAAGAGTTCACGCCCCAAGCCGATATCGAGGATCTTCAGTGTCGCATTCCAAGTTGTATCTTCCGTCTCGGGACTGGTTCCTGCCTTCTTCTTTTCATTCTCATCGTCACTGTCATGACTGTTTACGAGCATGAGATTCGCGGGTTTGAGGTCGCGGTGGACCATGTGCCGTTCGTGCAGATGCTGCAAACCTTGGAAAGCCTGATGGATCAGACGCACCGCCTCCTGCCAGGGTAAGCGACCCCGCCGACTCAAAACGTCCTGCAAGGTTTCCCCCTCCAAATACTCCATTACCAGATAGTGGACGCCTTGAGCTTCGCCGACCTGGAAGGCACGTACGATGTTGGGGTGATTCAGTTGCAAGAGCAACCGCGCTTCCCGCTGGAAGCGTGCCAGGGTGTGGGGGTTCGCTGCTTTGGAAGCCGGCAGGATCTTCAACGCGACTATCTGACCCAGATGATGGAGCGCCTTGTACACCCCGCCTACTCCCATATGACCCTTGCCGACACGATCGAGGATCTTGTACCCGCCGATGAAGAATCCCTCGGCCCTTCCCCTCTGGATCATGTGGGCTTGATAATCGGTCAACAACCGTTGACGCACCAGGTAACGGCGAAAGCGGTCGATGTCGGTCGTGGACTTCCCTTCCGCTTCACTTTCCTTCAGGAATCGCTGATATGCCGCTTCGACCTCTTCATTCAATAACAGGCGGCTTTTGACCAACAACGCACAATACTCTTCGATCGTAGTGGGTGGGGTAGGCATGATGGCTACTGCTCGGTCTGAACTCAGGATTGTGATCTTTCCGAAAAACCGGGTTGAAGCATCCTTCCACCGCACGTATCCAGCGGGGTAGACGATCCTTCTCCTTTCATAAGGGTATAACACTTTTGAGGGTCGCTGGTGATCAATTCCCGATGGATTTCTGGAGAAGCTCGGATACGACTGGGTCATTTTGGTACAAATCTTCCAGACTCCGGCGGATCCGTTCGGCCTCGGTCGTGTGACCTGTCTGTCGCAACTCCCGCATCCGTTCGATGACAGCTTGCAACTGCGTCGAGACAGCAGAGGCATCGGCAGGCCCAGAGTAAGAAGGAAAATGCTGATCCAGCAAGGTCAGGCCTTGGCGAGCCAGTTCGACCCAGAGTCGCTCAGTTGGCTGAGATTCAAACACGATGATCAAAGCCTTCCAGATGCGTCGTGCTGCTGCGAGATCTCGCGTTTGAGCCATCCGCAACCCCCGCCAATAAGCGCGTTCCGCTTCGGAGCGGGGCTGCCATTGACTTCCTTCGACGATCAAACGCTTGAGTTCCCGATAGTCTCGTAGTTTTTGCCGGAACGCGGTCACTTCTCCCGTATAGCGATCGGGATATTTCCGGCTTAGAGGCTCAAGATACATCTCCCAAGCGTACTCCCAGTCCTCCGGTCGCTCGGACTGCATCAACGGCAAGGCTGCCTGATACAGTTCCTCCGCCGGCACCTGCGGACGAAGGAAAGCATAGAGGAGTAATCCGATGACGAGCACGAACGCCGGAATCACCACCCAGGCCCGTTGGAGGAGGGGACGCGGTTGCCGCTGCGTTTCAGCATCGTCACGGCTGTCCTTCTGATGCGCCAGGACCACCGTCTCTACAGTGTCCGGAGTCAATGGAACCGGCCAGTTGATCTTTTTGCCTCGACGTTCCAATTTTGCCCGAATGTGCTCCAGTTCTTCCAACAACTGATGCGCATTTGCAGGACGGCGGGACGGGTTCTTTTCCAGTAACAAGCATACAAATTCGTCCAATTCGGCAGGAACATCCGGTACCAGCATAGCGGGCCGCTCCGGAAGGACGTAGCTGTGTTTATGGGTCAGCTCGACCAGAGTAGCAGCCGGGAATGGAGGGCGACCGGTCAATAAGGTATAAAGCACCCCTCCCAGAGCATAAAAGTCGCTCCGGCGAGTGTAAGGCTTACCGCTGGACACCTCGGGAGGTAAGAACGATTCAGCCCCGAGTGGGGACGGGGTCAACGCCACAGGTGGTGGAATGATCCGGGCCAGGCCGCAGGAGAGCACCTTGACAATTCCGTCCTCCGTTCGCATCACATGAGCGGGCTTGAGTTCCCGATGTAGGATATTGCGGTTGTGAGCATGCTTCAAAGCCCGAACCATCTGGACGGCGACTTGAAGCACTTCCTGCCAAGGTACCGGACCCTGTCGCAAGCGTCGGGCATAATCTTCTCCCGTCACCCACTCGCAGGCGATATACACGACCCCCGCCCGGATGCCACCTTCGTAATAGCGAGCGATATTGCTATGCTCCAGACGTTGCAGCGGAAGCAGGTCGGCCGCGAAGGTCTCCTGGAGGTTCGGATGACGGGCTAGCACCCCTTCCCATACCTTGACGGCGGCCCTGCGACCATCATCCTGATAACTCCGCGCCCGATACAAGATGCCTTGAGGTCCTCGCGATACCTCCTCTTCCAGATACCAGTTACCTATTCGGGAACCTGATAATACTCCGCTCATGGATACCTGCCCGTCAGGAACGTCTCGAGTTTCCTATAACTAGATTATGGACTCTCGATGCTGAGGTTTTCCGATGCCTTCGCCAATTCGGGCTATTCTTCTGATCGCCCATGGGAGTCGCCGATCCCAAGCCAACGCAGAGTTGGAACAGATCGCCCAAGCGTTGCGACGATGCGAGCATTTTGACTATGTCCAACCCGCTTATCTGGAGTTGACCGAGCCTACGATTGAACAAGGGGCTGCTGCCTGTGTGGCACAGGGGGCCAGCATCGTGATTTTGCTACCTTATTTCTTGTCACCGGGTCGTCATGTCGTCGATGACCTCTCAGCAGCATGTCAACGGCTCCGCCAACGTTATCCCCAAATTCAGTTCACCTTGGCCCCACCCCTGGGTCAGCACCCCGCCATCATCGACATTCTTCTGGACCATGCCCGCAACGCGTTGGCCGACCTGGATCATCCCCACTAGCTTGACCCTCAACTTATTCTCGTTGCCCGAGAACATGTCATGACACGTCGGTGGCCTGTCAAGGAGGATGAGGAAAAAACGCGGAAGAATCCAGCACAAGCAGGGCTTGCACCGATTGAAAACCTGTGTGTGACTGGATGATCACCTTTCCCGCTGCTGTTGGCGGAACCATTTCAGCCAATTCTGGGCGGCCACACTTCTGGACCGTAAGTCTGCACCGGGAGGTGGACCAAAATCCTGTCCTGTCAGACTTTTCAATCCGGCTCGTGCGGCCCGCACCACCACCTCTTCGTCATCCAGAAGCGCGGTGATCATATCGGGAATGAAAGCCTTATCATCTTTCATGGCCATGGCTAAAACGGCAGCTCGGCGGAGTTCCGGGTCATTTCCCTTCAAATATTGCCGCAAGGTTTCTGCGGTCATCCGAGTCAAACGCTCGGCCAGGGTCTGCCGGACGATACCCACCTTTTCTTCTCCCACACGCCGGATGGCAAGCAACAGCACTTGGGTGTACATACCACCTTTAGCATCGCGTATCGCTGCGAGACGTTCTACCCATCGATCCTCGGGGGTCCGTAACAGATCTTCCACGACTGCGGCTGCATCCTCGATGGGACTTAGGCTAGAGATATCATTCGTCCTTGCCGCCTTCCGGGGAATGGTTATCGGTGGTAGTTCCGGTGGGGGCGTTCGCGCAGCGGGACCGGAGAAGAGATCGGCTCCCTCTGAGGGCGTTGCAGGGTCGGGACGGGGAGAAGGAATTCGAGTATGTCCACCCGAGGGTGACACTTCATTATGGCGTAGCGAGTCCCCCGGGTGTGCCCATGGTGGGGCTGCGTCGGTCGGTGGCTTTCTATCATCAGGAATGACCGGAACAGGGGGCAAGCCTCCGGCTCGCAATTCGGTATCTTGTGTTTTCCCTTGTATGACCCGACTCAAGTCACGGACCACATTGGAGCGGGCCAGAAACAACAGGGCAAAGGACGTATCCACCCGGTTGCCCCAGCTGCCATTAGGGTTTTGGGCGGGAATGAGCAGGTCGGCACCGTATTGATACCAATCGACCGGACCGATTTTTTCCAGACCGAAGATCACCCCGACTCGCTCCAGGGACCAGAGGAAGTAGTAGTCCCGTCCCAAGGCAATGTCGCGGATACGCTTTCCTTGGCCTTGGGGCAAGTCGCCCTCCAGGACTGCAGCGAGGTTGGCCAAACCCCTCTGAATGGCGGGGGCACAGGGGTCTCCGGCGAAGGGCATCTTCTCCTTTCGGGTTGGCAACCCTTTCTGGGGTGGGTGTGACTTTTCTGCAAGTTTCTCCTGGGGCGGTGGGAGGAAAAAGGGATCCCCCTTGTCTGGTGTTTTCGGGTCGTGGAGCTCAGGCGGGGGCTGGAAAAAGGGATCCTCCAACCCTAGGTCCTCATTATTCTTTTTCTCGGCACCGTTGGCTGTTGAGTGTGATGGCTTTGCGGGGGGCACTAAGGGTGAAGCGTCATGGCGAAGCAAGCGTTCCTGTCGCCGGCCCACGGCCGTGGCCAGTCCCAGCAATCCGGCGCAGGTCATCGAGGGGGAACCGGCAACACCTGTGCCGGCATACGGCCAACCGCCGTTGGCACACTGGGTCGCGAGAAACCGCTTCTGAATGCGATCGAAAGCCGCCTCCACCGGCACACCGTGTTTCCGAGCGGCCCAGAGACCGAGGATGGCAAATTGCGTATTCGAATTGTCGTCGCCTGCGAAATGTCTGCCGAGGCGACCGTCACGGAACTCCGCTTGGAGGTGCTGGGCATAGCGTTGGACCGCCGGGTGGAGCCGACTGAAGTCACGCGCTGGAGCCTGCGGTGATGGGGAGGCTTTCTGCTTCCCAGGACCAGGGCGTACGTCGCCTGCACGTAATTCCGCAGTTAGTAGAGCACTCCGCAACTGGGTTTGTATCGTGTCGTCGCCAGCAGGACACTGATAGGTCCACCCTCCCTGAGAGTTTTGACCCGCTAACAAACGGACCGCCAGCATTTGAATGATCGGCACGTCTGCCGGGTCCCCCAATCGATCTAGATAGAGGATGTACAGGGCCAGGTGATAGGTCTGTGTTTCGGTAAATGCGGCCTCGCGGATGAGAGCGGTGACATTTTTGAGAACTGCGTCCTCCGGAGAAGTACCACATTCCAAAAGTGCCAGACCTGCAAGTGCTGTTTCACCCCGATCATGCCTTGCACCCTTTGGTCCATCTGACACACTCGCTTTGAGAAATCGGACACCTTTCTGGATAGCGGCGTCCACTTCCTGAGGCGTCGCTGCGGCAACAGAATGAGAACGGAGAGCCAACCCCATCATAGCCAGCAGATACACAATGCTGCCTGGAAACAACCGCAACCGCATGATTCGCCCCCCTGTCTGTGAGCCCCTCTCTGGGAGACGGAAATGCCCCGAGGGTTGAAACACCTATCTGCACAGAAGCCGAGCCGTTCAGGAAATTGCGCTGTTCACCCTTATGAGCCGCCGACTCCCGGCCGTTCTTGACGGGCCCGACTTTTCGTTGAGGCCACATCAGCGTGTTGAAACAAATGGAATTCGCTGGGGGGAAGTGCGGGCTGATCTGGCCCGACAGCTTCTGTATAGTACTTCAATCCTGCTGGTGGAATCATCGATCCTCCAGGGTGAAGTCATGTATCATCACTTTTGCTGGTGCAGTTCCCACCATTGTTTCCAAGCTTCCACTGCGAGGCGTTTGTCATGGGTCGAAGCGAATGGTGGCGGCCCGAAATCCTGACCGGTGAGGGCCTTCAGCCCGGCCTTGGCGGCTCGCACCACCAACTCTTCGTCATCAAGCAAGGCATTGATGAGATCCGGAATGTGAGTTTTGTCATCCTTCATCGCCATAGCCAGCACGGCAGCCCGCCGGAGTTCCGGGGCATCCTTGGCACGGGCATAAGCCCGCAAGGTTTCCGCGCTCATACCGGTCAGTCGATCTGCCAAGGCCCGACGGATATCCAACAGGCGCACACCTTCGAGACGATCAGCTGCCAGGACCAGAGCCTGAGTGTTCACACTTCCCTTGCCATCGCGAATTTTGCGCAGGGTCTCGCTCCACTGGCTTTCCGTGCACCGGACTAAGGTAGCGGCCAAGGTGGCCGCTTCGCTGTTCCAATATGAGGAGTTGGCAGCCTTCTGAGGGCGACCTGCACCGGTCGGCAATCCGCCTCCTGTTGGTGAGCCTGGACCCGCCCGCATTTCCGTGTTGATGTCATTTTGCACTTTACCGGATAGATCTCGTGCCAGATTGGATTTGCACAGCACCAGGATGGCAAAAGCCGTATTCACTTCAGGATCATATCCGCCGACCTCCCAGGAGCCATCTGCAGCTTGGGTCATCACCAAGGTCGTAGAAACGGCTTCATACCAGTCGATGTTGCCGATGATATCCATGCCGTAGATCACACTGACCCGCTCCAGGGACCAGAGGAAATAAAAGTCATTGCGTCCGTGACCACCCCCCTGCCCTCCTAAAACGAAGACTCCGCCGCCTCGACCATCGGGACGCACTGAGTTACGCAGCACAGCACCTAAGGCCGCAAAGGCGAACTGCGCTGCCTGATCGCGAGCGTCGAGCCGGAGTTTCCCTTTCTCTTCAGCCTTCGGCAGCGGCTTGTGGGGCGTCGAAGACTGAGTGGGTTCGGGCGGCTGAAAGAAGGGATCATCGGGGGTGGATGATCCCACCTTAGGATCCTCGGACATCGTTTTCGGTTTCGGTTCCTCAGCAGCTTTCAGCCGTCGCTCTTGGCGGCGGGCAATACCAGTGGCTAATCCCAACAGGCCGGCACAGATCATGGACTGTGAACCCTCAGCCACCATGGCCCCTCCCGAGGTGACTGCGGCACCGGTGTAAGGCCAGCCCCCCGTACGCGTTTGGGTCAATAGAAATCGCCGTTCCACCAGGTCCAAAGCGCTATCCACGGGCACACCGTGCTTACGAGCCAGCCAGAGTGCTAGCACGGCAAATTGGGTGTTGGAATTGTCATCGCCTACGCTATTTTGGGGATTGCGGCGACTGAACAGCGCCTGGGCATAACGCTCGATGTCAGGATGCATGCGAGCACCTTTCCCGGTGGGCTTGATCGCTCGCAGATACTGCACTTCCTCCGCACTGACACCCGCAATGCAGCCGTAGCCCCAGCCCCCCGTTGGGGTCTGTCCCACCAGCAAGCGTGCGGCCAACGCTTGAATCAACGGTATATCGTTCGGATCGCCCAATCGATCCAGATACATCAGGCACAGGGAAATCTGATAGGTCTGCACCTGGGTGTACGCCGCCTCCCGCACGATGCGGGTGATGTTCTGAACTGCAGGGTCCGTCACCGGTACCCCAGCTTCCAACAGGGCTAACCCAGCCAGACAGGTTCCACCCAAGGCATGGTTGAACGGAATATTCAGATTAGGCCCAGCGTCCGCACGGAGATACTTCTTCTGGATCCAAGCCACCCCCCGCTGGATCGCCGCATCGATCTGCTGCCGATCCGCCGCATGCGTTGGGGTTTGCAGGTTGAGCGACAATCCTATCAGGATGACCAGCATGATGATACTTTTCCGCATGTGAATTACCTCCTGCATCGACTTTGGGATAAACCGACGCTCAGAATCATCTCCTCCATAACGCAGCTCCATTGGGGACGCCGGCGATCATCGCGCGAATCGACTCTTCACCAGTCCAGCTTATCACAAGATGCCATCCGTCAAAAGTACCCTCGGCGAAACCCGGCCGCGCACATCCAAATCTGCCCAGTTCCCGCATCCTGTTACCTCCCTCCCCTCTCTAACGCCTGAAACGTGGACACATCTGCGGACGCGTACGGAGTAGACGTTACTTGGCAGAGAACCATGGGGCGTTGCCATCATGGCCGGATCCTTCTTCGGGCTAGGGACAACTTTCCATGATTTCGCCATTAACTGTATATATGTCCTATAAAAGCCAAGTTGTCCAATCGAAAAAACGTTTTTTCCCGAAAACCCGAAAATGGCCGGTTTTCAGGTAGTTTCCAGGTTTGCCAGGTCGATGGGCCGGCCCGCGGCTGTCGCTTTGGCCTACCTCTGGATCAGGGCGGAGCTGATGGTCCGACGGGGTGACCACCTTCAGCTGTAAGACGGCTGTGCCAGGGGAACCATTCAACCGGTATGTATCAGGCGGCTGTGCCAGGGGAATGATCTGACGGGCATAGCAGCCGGGAGAATATTCCCCCCCGGTGAACCCAATCATTCATGGCGGAGCGCTTCGATCGGATCGAGACGGGAAGCACGCCAGGCGGGATAGAGGCCAAAACTCACTCCCACCAGAACGGAAAAGATCAAGGCAACGAAGATGATGGGAACATGGACTTTAGCGGGTAACGGACTGCCGGTAAACCAGCCCCACTGGAGCATCTGGGCCCAGAGTGCCGGGACGAGATACACCATCACCAGACCGATGACCACGCCCAGCAAGCCGCCCAAAGTTGTCTGGACGACGGCTTCCACGAGGAATTGCAGGATGATGTCCCGCTGCTTGGCACCCAAAGCCCGGCGGATGCCGATCTCACGCGTTCGTTCCGTGACCGTAGCCAGCATGATGTTCATAATGCCGATGCCCCCCACGAGCAACGAAATCGAAGCGATCATGGCCATCAGGGTGATGAAGCGATTCTTGGCCCGTTCCGCCTCTTCGAGTCGGTCCAGGGGAATAGTCACGGCCCAATCTCGCTTGGGGGCGTGCTCCTCCTCGAGCATCTGCTTGATCGCCTCGCCGACCGGTCGCACCAGATCGATATCGGAGACCGTCAGCGTGATCTGGGTGTACTGGACTTTTTCGTTGATGCGGGAGCCTGAGGTGCGTACGGAGATGATCTCCCCGAAGCGTGCGAAGCTGGTCGCGAGCGGGATGTAGATATCGTCGTTGAAATCTTCCGCAGCTTGCGAGCCGCCGCTGCCGCCGGTAGGCATGCGTTCGCGAATCACACCCACGACCTGAAATTCGGAGGAACGCATGAGGATCGAGTGCCCTAGAGGGTCTTCGAACGGGAAGAGTTTATCCGCGATCGCTGAACCCAGGACGCAGACATTTTTTCGTTCCCGATCGTCGACGTCGGTCAGGAAACGTCCGGCGGCCAACTCGAAACGGTGAATATCCGCATACTCCGGAGTCGTAGCAATGACCCGGGCATTGGCCAGACGCTCCAGATAGCGGGCTTCCGTAGGCAATACCCGCAGAGGGACGATACGCACGATGGCGTCTCCGAAGGTTTTGAACCGCTCCAGGTCCCGACGTGTCAAACCGTAGCTGGTCACCCAAGTGCGGGTCGCTGTCGCTGAATCATCGGGTGGCTTGACACTGCGGATGATGATATTGGTGGCCCCTTGTCGCTTGATGTCCTCCAAGGCGTCTTGCATCGACCCCTCGCCGAAAGCCATCAGGGAAATGACCGAAGCGATGCCAATGATGATCCCCAGGACGGACAGGAAGGAGCGAAGCTTGTGGAGCCAGAGGCTTTTGATGGCCAGAGCGATATTCCGGCGGAGCTTGACCACCGCGGCATGCTGCAACCAGGATGTCGACGTGGCCCAGATCAACACCAGGGTGCCCGCAAGGCTACATAAAAGCCAGAACCACCAAGGCAAGGTCCAAAATGTCGGCAGCATGGCAACTCCGTGGTAGGGCGAACGTGCCCGACTGGCCAGCACGCAGGCAGGAACAATTCACCGTACATCTTACCGGTAGGCTTCGCTTACCCGAGGCTATTATAGCAGTTCAGCTTTGTGACTTATGGTGCCCCAGGTGCCGCAGGAAAATGCGGAGTCTGGATGCAGTGGATTTTGGAGATGGAAACGAAAAAATGCTCCCGACAAGCCTAAGGGAAGCTTATCGGGAGCGGAGATAGGGGTGTCAGTACACTGGGCGAACAGGAGAAGCGGATCGTAGCCGACGGGAGATCACTGTCCCAAGGGCGGTCGACCTTCGGTCTGGAAGATCTCCTCTTCGGAATTGATGATGATCCGCGGCGTG
>Ga0197142_1003941_pt1 | contig 12225 bp, 5 predicted proteins | sample GBS60_MetaG_FD_148614 | JGI IMG/M metagenome (GOLD analysis project Ga0197142, IMG submission 148614) | Sediment microbial communities from Great Boiling Springs, Gerlach, Nevada, United States - GBS 60_MetaG | ecosystem: Environmental > Aquatic > Thermal springs > Hot (42-90C) > Sediment... | reverse complement strand
AGGGGCCTGGCCGGGGGGATACAGTCAAACTAGGGAGAGGCAAAAAGCTTCACCCGGCTGAAGTATTCCAAATCGAAAAATGCCCAAGGTGCTCAGAACATCCTCAGCAGAAAGCCGGAAATACTGCGCCGGGCCTTGCTTCGAGGGAGTTTGCTGACCTAGATTGGATTGGGAATGATACACTATTTGTATCTCTTTACTTGGCAAATAGTTATGGCATTTAGAAAACCAAGAAAAAATCGCTACTCTGCCTCCTCTTCCGTGGGAAAAATCGCTACAATGCTATGAATGGGAAACGGGAATCGGTAACTATTGAGCCGAATCTAGTAAATCTTCCATAACCCTTTATTTTGACTGGATCTACTGGAACCGGCCCCTACCAGTTGTAGGGGCTAGGAATCAGATCGAACCCCACAGATTGTGGTCATTGGGCCCGGTAGATACAGTCAAGTTATGAATAAAGTAACTATTTAGCCGAATGAAGCAAATCTACCATAACCCTCTATAAATAAACAAGTTAGGTTTTTTGCTCTTCTTGGGGTGCTAGCAGTGCTAGCAAAAGCCCTAACTCATGAGCATTCCATAAGTTATGGCAAAAAATCCAGGCTTACTTCATACGGCTAAATAGTTACTGAATAAATAAGTTAGATTTTTGCTCTCCTTATGGTGCACGCAGTGCTAGCCAAAAACCTCCCCCTGGACCAGTCCGTAAGGGATGGCAAAAAAATCCAACGGGTACTTAATACGGCTAATTTAACTGAATCCACCCGGTCAGGCCCCTACGACTTGCAGGGGCTAAACATCGGCTCGAACACCACAAATTGTGCTCCTTGTTTCCGGTGGATACAGTCAAGCTAAATAGTTACGGGAATCGTAGGCCAGGAGTCTTTCCGAAACCCAAAGGATATTGGCTCAGACTGGGGGGCATTAAAACCTCCGAATACTCTGTCGAGATCAGAACCGTGGCCACAGGGATGTTAAAAATCCCATTAAAAAACCTTTTGGGATTTTCCCTACCGGACCAGGGGAAATGGGAACTCCCCTATTTTTTGGTAGGGCCGGAGAATGCCTTAGTAGAATCGGCCATGGAGGTTCTGATAGCAGGCAGACCTATGGGATATTTCCCAGTCGTGTTTTATGGCCCATCAGGTACCGGCAAAAGCTTCCTGACCCATGGACTAATCCAGGTTTGGAAATGTCTTGGACATCCTGGGCCAGTAATTATCGAATCTGCCCAGGAATTTCACCGACAGTTGGCCGACGCCCTTGAATCTCAAGCGGTGCCGGATTTTCTGGACCGGTACTATCGGGCCAGATTGTGGGTTTTGGAAGATATCGACCGTCTTGAGGGTAAAACAGCCACCCAACTCCAACTAGCCCGGGTTTTAGATCGCCTCCGAACCCAGCAGACCTGTGTTCTGCTGATTAGCTGTCGGACAATTCCAGGGTCCATCCCTGGGTTACTGACGCATTTACAATCCCGACTGATGGGGGGACTAGTGGTAGCTCTTAAGCTGCCTTCCATGGAAATCCGACGTTATTTTCTGAAAGAGATGGTAAAGGTTAAACAAATCCACTGTAGTCCGGAAGCTATAGATTTTCTGGCTTCCCGGATGACCGGTTCTTTGGGCCAACTTCGAAAGGCCCTGATGGAACTGAGCACTTTGACTCCCGCTCGACAGGGAATCGAACTTTCTACCGTGCAAAAGTATCTGGCTCACCCCTCTCCGAATGTGTGCCAAGCAATGCGAAATATCTTGCACCACACAGCCAGACAATTTGCATTGCGAGTGCAAGACCTCAGAGGCCCAAGCCGAAAAAAACAACTCGTTAATGCTCGGGGGGTTACGGTATATCTAGCCCGCAAAATCCTCGGCCTAAGCTTTCAGCAAATTGGCCTATTCCTGGGCAATCGAGATCATACAACCATTCTCCATAGCTATCAAAAGACAAAAAATCTTCTAACCCACGATCCGGCTCTCGGCCATGTGGTGAATACTTTATACGAAACATTGAAGCCTTTAGTTACTTCTAAAACTGGAAATGGAAGCGACTAACCCCGGAAAAACAGCGGAAAAACGTCCGGTTCGTTCCCCTTGAATTGATCCGCCAATAGTAGGTAATTAACTCCTTGTTTTAAAATAAGTTATAACTAAAAACGTAACTATTTAGTTTGACTGTATCAATCGGGTTCAATGCCCACAAGCTGTGGTGTTTGGGATGATTGCTAGCCCTTATAACTTGTAGGAGCAGATTCCTGTAGATGCATTCAAATTAAATGCCTACGGAACACAGAAATGACACCGCGATGCCTGTCCATTCGACAAAAATATTCCCAAAAACTTGCGTTTCTGTTTACAGGTTAAGTGTAACCGTTCCCAGGGTTCGTATCGCGATTACAGGGCTGGCGGGACCTGCTTGTCCGGTCCGGCGACGGGCACGACAAGTGTGTCCCTTCAGTGGCACTACATGGGGGGCTACCAACGAAAAGCACCTTGGGAACGGTTACGGTTAAGTTAGTTTCTGATGGGGAAAACTCTTGAAACTTTATAAGAAATCATTTCATAATTTCGGATGTAAATCACCTACCGAATAATTTATACCTGCCAAACAAACGAAGCCCAACAATTTTTAGACTGACTTTAGACAATCTATCCACATTAGTTTCTTTTTATAACTATTTATAAACCAATAAGTTATGCGTAAAAAATTAAGTTATCAACAGAAAAATAATAGTTTCCTATAAACTTAAGTTTTAAAATCTACATAAAAAGTTTTACTATATAATCCACTAAACTAAGCCGAACGTTTTTCGTCGGGTAACATTTCAGCCGAATGTAAGGGGTGTTGTGTCATTCCTGCGCCAGCAGGAATCCAGATACCTTCTGCCACCCAAATCCCCCTCACCCGGCCTGGCCTTTGGCCAGGGCGGCCTCTCCCGCCAGGGGAGAGGCCGGCTGAAGTGGATCCGAACTCGGCTGAGAGGTGTACTTCCCGCAAAAGCGGGAATCCCGAAGGTATCTGCGAGTTCCCGCTGGCCCAGCCGCAACACCGGAGCAGGCACCAAATAGCCTGGACTGCTGCTTCCGCAGGAAGGACACCTCGCCGTCGTCCATTCGGCTAAAATGTTACGTCTTTCATAATTTGACTGTATCTACCGGCACCGGCTGCTACCAGTTGTAGGGGTTAAGAATCAGCTCCAACACCATAGATTCTGGTAATTGAGCTCGGTCGATACAGTCAACATAACTTTCAAATAACCAATTAAAAGTTTTTTGGAAAAGTGGAGGTATATGGTTAGGTGTTTTATTTACTCAAACTGTAAACGGCAGCGTCAGTTTCTAGGCATAACTTATTTTAGAATAAGGAGTTAATGCCGTTCTACCGACGGATCGATTCCTTCGGTTCGAGAGGGCCGAATCGGCCATTTTTCTGCTGGTTTTCGGCGGTTTTAGGCGGTTTCATTTACAGTTTGAGTTATTTACAGTTTGAGGTAAATAGACGAGCAAGGGATGGTGAAAGGTTTTGCTCCGCCAAAAGGAGGCTGGTAGTTCGTAAACCGGCGGGCAAAATAAAAGAATAACTCAGATGCGTTGCACGTTGATGATATTTTAATCCCTAGAATCGGAAAAGGTAGGACGTATGAAGATTACGTATGAACGGGAGAAATTTTTACAGGCGTTTCATCATGCGGCCAGTGTAGTGCCGACTCGAAGTCCCAAACCGGTTTTAAAAAATATCCGGTTAGATGTTAGTCGAGAGGGAGGCACTCTCATGGGAACCGACCTAGAGATTGGCATCCGGGTGGAACTGATCGGTTTGGAAGTCGAAGAGCCAGGTAGTGTGCTCCTGCCTGCGGAACAGATGATGGACATTCTTCGAGAGAACAGAGACGAGCGGCTTTCGTTGGCAAGTGATCCTAGCGGTGTGGTAATTCGAGGGGAACATAGTGTATTTCGATTAAAGACCGAGGATGTGGGGAATTTTCCTCCGGTTCGTTCCTTTCAGGAAGAGAAATATCATGAACTTTCTGTGTCGCTTTTTCGGCAGATGATCCGACGGACAATGTTTGCCACCGATCTGGAGAATCCCCGGTATGCCCTGGGGGGTGTGCTTTGGGAGATGTTGGAAGACCGTGCGATTGCGGTGGCCACGGATGGCCGTCGGTTGGCGAAAGAAGAAGGTCCTGCCCGCTCTATCGGGGGGCATACGACCGGCGAAGCGACGAAGATTGTTCCCCTTCGGGCCGTGCAGCTAATGGAACGCATATTCACTGATTCGGAAGAAGAAATCCAAATTGCATTTCGAGAAAACGATGTTCTGGTCCGAAGCCCTGGAATTACGGTCTATAGTCTTCTGGTAGAGGGACGGTTTCCCCGATGGCGAGATGTTTTTCCGAAAACTCCTTATCCGATCCAATTAGAGCTTGCGGTGCAGCCTTTCTATCAGGCGGTTCGGGAAGCCGCGATTATGACCTCCAAGGAGCATCAAGGGATTCGAATGACATTTGGGGATGGGAGGGTGGTTTTGGCTGCTCAAGAGGCTGAACTGGGTGAGTCTAGAATTGAAGTACCCATCACCTATGATGGACCAGAAATGCCAGTAAGACTAAACCATCGGTTTCTGACCGACTTTCTACGAGTCCTAGATCAAGAGAGCACTTTCCGCGTGGAGATGAAAGATTCGGAAAGTCCTGTAATTTTTCGGACATATAACGGATATGAATATATTGTCATGCCATTAGCTTTACAGAGTTCTTAACCCGTCTATGGTCAACAATCCTCGGCATATTTCCGACGTGCTGACGGAGTTCATGGTGCGATATGGCTACACCCGCCAGCAATGGGCAGGGGCGTTGGAGGAGGCTTGGCGCAAGGTAGCAGGCCCGGCTTTTACTTCAAACACCCGGATTGGGAGGCTTCGTGGGGGTGTGTTAGAGATACTGGTGGGTTCTTCGCCGGTCCTGCAAGAGTTGACCTTTCAGAAAACAGAGCTTCTCCATCGACTCCGTCAATTTCTGCCGGATCAGCCTATTCATGATCTACGATTTCGATTAGGACGGATTAGCTAAACACAACCGATGATTGGTTGTTTTCCTGAAGTCACCCTCACAATCCAAGGAAGGATAACCATCTTTCTTATGGGATAAGAGAAATCGGGCGCTTCTACCCGATCTAAGAAAGCTTCCTGAGGAGAGGTTTTGTTTTGTAAAGGGAGCGACTTTCCAAATCTCCTGAAAACTGCGGACAAGTTTAAGGGGACTGTTTATAATATATAGAGGAAGTGTATATCCATGTGCTTTGGAGTTATACACAAATATAGTGAACATTATATCTATGACGGGGTATTTTATGGCTACGGAAAATGAAAAAGAAGCTGCTGCATACGATGTCTCGCAGATGCGGCATTTAAGCGATTTAGAGCATGTTCGCGAGCGGACGGGCATGTATATTGGAAGCCGGGATATTCGCGGTCTGCATCATTTGGTCCATGAAGTGGTGGATAATTCCATTGACGAGGTGATGGCGGGTTATGCCAAAGTGGTTCAAGTGACTATTAATCCCGATGGTTCGATTACGATTGCCGACGATGGGCGGGGGATTCCGGTGGAATATGATCCGAGTATTGGCAAATCGGCGCTGGAAGGTGTGATGACCATGCTCAAATACGGGGGGAAATTTGGCGGGACGGCGTATAAAACTTCCGGTGGTTTGCACGGCATGGGTGTCAAAGCGGTCAATTTTCTTTCGGAATGGTGCGAAGTAGAAGTTCGGCGTGGCGGCTATGTCTATCAGCAGGAATACGAACGGGGTAAACCCACCGGCCCGGTCCGCCGGATTGGAGTGGCCCAAGGTACGGGAACCAAAACCACTTTCAAACCGGATTATCAAGTTTTTGGAGATCTAAAGTTTGACTATAATTTACTTTATCGCCGGCTTCAGGAGCTGGCTTTTCTTAACCGAGGGGTAAAGATCATCCTGAAGGATCTTCGCACCGGCGAAGGGGAAACCTTCCAATATCAAAATGGCTTGATTGAGTTCGTCCAATATTTAAATCGGGCCACCGAACCCATCCATTCTGATGTTATTTATATCTATTATCGAGACGAAGAGACGGGTGTCGAGGTGGAAGTGGCTTTTCAATATTGCAGTGAATATACCGAAAACGTACATTGTTATGCCAATAACATCAATACCATCGACGGGGGGACTCATCTAACCGGTTTCCGCAGTGCTTTGACTCGCACCTTGCAATCCTATGGCAAGAAGGAGAACATTTTTAAGGATCTCATTCCCACCGGCGAAGATCTTCGAGAGGGGCTGACCGCGGTGATTTCGGTGCGGCTGCCCAATCCTCAATTTGAAGCCCAAACCAAAAGCAAACTGAATAACCCGGAGATCGAAGGGATTGTCCAGTCGGTTGTTGGCGAATATCTCGGTCAATATCTGGAGGAGCATCCCAAGGTAGCCCGCCAGATCGTGGCCAAAGCGGTATTGGCGGCGGAAGCACGAGAGGCAGCCCGGAAGGCCAAAGCCTTGCTCCGGGAGCGTAAAGGGGCCCTTTCTGGCGGCACTTTACCGGGAAAACTGCGGGATTGTACTAGTCGGGAAGTTGATAAATGTGAGCTTTACCTCGTGGAAGGCGATTCCGCTGGCGGAAGCGCCGAAGGTGGACGCATTCGGGAGTTCCAGGCCATTTTACCGCTGCGCGGCAAAATCATCAACGCTTATAAATCACGGGAAGATAAAGTCTTAGCCAATGAAGAAATTCGGAGTATCATCTCGGCCATTGGTTCGGGCATCGGCGAGGAGTTTGATTTGCAGAAGCGGCGGTATGGGAAGATCATTATCATGACGGATGCGGATGTAGATGGCTCGCACATTCGAACGCTGCTTTTGACCTTTTTCTATCGGCAGATGTATGATTTGGTCAAAGCTGGTTATGTGTATGTGGCCCAGCCCCCGCTGTATCGGGTCCGACGCAAAAAAGAGGTCTATTATGTACAGACGGAGGAGGAGATGAAGGCGCAACTTTTGGAGGCGGGGCTTGCCGATGCTCTCTTCGAACCCGGCGATGGACGGACCATTGCTGGTAAAGAAATGGAGCATCTTTGTCGGACTTTAGCTGCTTTGGAAGAATCGCTCCTTGCTTTAGAACGGCGGGGAATTAGTTTACGTGAACATGCGGCTCGCCGGGATCCGCAGACCGGACGGCTTCCGGTGTATCATGTGTTTGTGGACGGTAAGGAATATTGGTTTACCACCCGGGCGGAACTAGAGGAATTTTTGGACCGGGAGGAAATCGAAACAGGCGGAGAATTAGAGGTAACCGATCAACAGAAGAACGGAAGACCTTCGGATGCGTCGGCAGAAGTTGCTCCTACCGCCAAACCGACACCCCCAAAACGAACTGAAGTCCACATCGTAGAGCTTCACGAAGTCCGTTCGATTAACAACCAACTGGCGGAATTGCGGGCCATGGGATTTGACATCGATGCCCTGATTCCTGAGGAGCGGACCGGCTTGGAAGAACCGCGCTACAAACTCCGTCGAGGCGACACGGTAGTAGGACTGGATGATCTGCGGGGGTTATTGGCAGCCGTGCGAGCGGCCGGAGAAAAAGGCTTACAGATCACCCGCTTTAAGGGCCTGGGCGAGATGAATGCCGAAGAACTTCGGCAGACCACCCTGGATCCGGCCAACCGGACATTACTCAAAGTTACCTTAGAAGATGCCGGGGAAGCAGATACGCTGTTTCGGATCCTTATGGGCGAAAAAGTGGAACCCCGTCGAGAGTTCATCGAAAAACACGCCCTGGAAGTCCGAAATTTGGATGTCTAAAGCTTCTCGAACGGTACAGGCAACCGCCTCAGATCACGCTGCACTTTCCCCCAAAAATCAAAGGCTGTTCTTTGAACCTGTTGATATTTAAGAAGTTACGATTTTTAGGGGTTTCTCTAGTGGCTTTTCATAACTTTTGCCAAATAAGAACTTAGAACTTTTTGGGAAAGTGCAGATCACTGAAAACCACCAAAACATGACCGATTGGGTTCTCTGGAACCGGTAACATTTAGCCGAATGAAGATGCCTTGGGAGGGACTGCTTGTCCGGTCCGCTTGCTTGGAAGTCTCTGCTTTGGATCGCCCCTGGGCGGGCCTGCCAAGCGCGCCCCTCCATTCGGCTAATTTGACAGTAACTACCAGGCCGGGCCCCTACCAGATGTAGGGGTTAAAAATCGGATCGAACACCACAGGTTGTGGTCATAATTCCCGGTAGATACAGTCAAGCTAAAATGTTACAAAGAATCCAAGAGTTACTTCATACGGCAAAATCGTTACTGGAACCGAAGAAATCGATCCGCTGGCAGAACGGAACGAACTGCTGCGCAGACGTCCGTTTTCCCGGATTCCCCTCTGCCAAGCCCCTCCCGCCAGGGGAGAGGGGAAAAGAGTCGCACCATTCGGCTAAGATGTTCCCCAGGATTGTAACATTTTAGTCGAATGAAGCAACCTGCCATTCCCCAGGCGGGCTAAACCCAAGGAGTCCTTCCCGCGCAAGCGGGAATCCAGAACGTAGGAGGAGTCCATGTTGCTTTGGCACCCCGGTGTTCCACAGCAACACCGTAGCAGGCACAAAGGAGCCTGGATTCCTGCTTACGCAGGAATGACACATCGGCCCCCTCCATTCGGCTAAGATGTTCCCCAGGATTTTCTACAGAGGCCTGGGTGTTTTTATGCTGCCCGACATTGAGGCGTGCAGATTGCCTTGGTTGGCTCTTCGGAAACATCAGGAATGGCCGCCAACGTAGGAACTTCCGGCAACGGAGCCTTCTGTCGGTTTTGGCGCTGTTGATACAGAAGCAGCAGATTGGGCAGGACCAGGGAATTGGCCAAGATGCAGCCCATGCCGATGGTCAGCACCCGACCAAGGCTTTGCAGGCCCTGATGGCTGGCGATCATCAGACTGCCGAACCCCACCATATTACACAGCGAGTTGATCACAATGGCCATGCAGGTCGAAGGACTCATCTGGCGATATTTCCGGCCCTGCTGGAGAAAATCATGCACGATATGCACGCCGTTGTCGATGCCGATGCCCAGGATGATCGGCAGGACAATCATGTTGGCCAGATTCAGCGGGATGTTCAGTAGCCCTAGTAAGCCGAACATCTGTACCATTCCCAACAGCAAGGGCAGGATGGCCCAGAAGGTATGGCGGAGGTTGCGAAAGTCGAACCACAGAAGCGGCACAATCACCAAAGAAGCATAGAGGGCGGCCTGGAGGAAACTTTGTTTCATCTGTCGGCCTGCTTCGTAGATTTGGATGGGGTTGCCGGTGGCTCGCTGATCTACGGTGCGAAGCTCCCGGACGAATTGGGTCATGCCGTCAAGGTCCCAAATGTCGGCCTTGCTATAGACTTTCATCAGGTGGCGTCCATGGCGTCCCACAAACCGGTCGGTCAGTCCCCGGGGCAGGTCTTGCAACCGGGGCGGTTCGGGGTCCGAAACTTGTGCCAACGACTCCAGAACGGCCCGGAACGAGGCGATCTGCTCAGGCCGGATGTGGCACCCAAGCAGGGCGGAAAGCGAAGGGCCGACGCCATGCGGCGAAGCGGCGTCCGGCGCAGTGGCCCCTGACGGCTTGGGAGCCGACGGGGTCCTGCCGGCAGTTTCCGCCATTGCCGTTGCTACGGGGAGGACCGACGGCGTTGGCGTGCCAACTTGCCGAAGCGGCCCAGCGGCATCGGCCAGTGTCTGCTGGAGCCAGTCCATCTGCCCAGTAAGCTCTTGCACCTGACGGTGGATGCGAGCGATCAGGGGTTGTTTTTTTTCCTCTTCCGTGGGCAAGGCGGAAGCAATTTCTTCGACCCGATCGACCGAGGGAAGTTGGAGGAAGCGTTTTTTTCGATCCAGGACCTGCTGGGGCGTATCTGCGATGGACAGGGCATAATAGATCGCTTTATCGGTTTGGGTAGCCAGGCGGCGTTCCAATTCCACGCTTTCCAGACCGGCCGGGAGCAAGTTGAACAGGTTGTGGTCATATCCCAAGCGAGCAATACCGAGTCCTAACCCTCCGGTAATCAGCAGCACCCCGGCCAGGGTCAACCGTGGCCAGACATACAGAGGCCGAAACCACGGCAATAGGTCTAGGGGTTCGGGGAGTCGGCGGAAGAGGGGGCAGGTGTCCACTAACCGTACCATCGCTGGCAACACCATCATGGTGGCCAGCCAACACAAAATCAAGCCGCCGCCAGCGATAATGCCCAATTCGGCCACGCCTTGGAAATCGGTCAGGCCAGCCATGAAAAAGGCGGCGGCTGTGCCCAGAGCGCCGTCGGCGATGCTTGGACCGGCCGTTCGCCCCGTCTGAATCAATGCTTCGGCCGGTGTCAACGGGGAAGTCTTCCGAACCTGTAAATACCGGGCGATATAGTAAATGCCGAAATCTGCCCCTTGCCCGATCACAATGGCCGCAAAGGCGATGCTCAAGATATTCAACCGACCGATGGCCAAGGTGGCAAATCCGGTGGCCCAGATCATGCCGCACAGCAGCGCCGCATTGGCCAACAGCGGATGCCGAAGCCCCCCAAAACCCATCACAAATACGAACATCACGCCGACCAAGGCCAGAAGGCTGGCTTGGGCCGATGAGAGCTCGCTGGCCCGCATTTCGTCGTTTTCGATGATCGGCAAGCCGGTCAGCCCCATTTTTACTTCCGGATGTCGCCCGCGCAGATGGGCCACGATCCGGCGCAGCGTGTCGATCTGCTCCGAATGCCGGGCAAACTGCTCCTGGCTCTCCTTGACCAATCGGAGCAGAATAAACGCCATCCGCCCGTCGGCCGTTTTTAGCCCCTGGGTGGGCCATGTGTTCTGGACGGGAACAAATTGCCCCTCGTTGTTCCCCCAATCCCAGGCGGGCAACGAAAGATCATCCAAACCTGCCCTATTGCCCTTCTGGGCAGAGGACCGATTGGCCGATGGGAAAAATCCGCCCGGTTGGCTACTTGCCACCGGCGGAGGCAAACGGATCGGAGCATGGGGAGCCGTTTTCCCAGCCTCCGGCCCACCCGACCACGCTGCCGGAACAGAAAAAGCGGCCTGTTCGGTGCAGAATTTTTTCAGCCCTGCCAGCCGACCGGACGCCTCCCGAAGACCTCGGTCGATCTTCTCCAATTGTTCGACCGGCAGATAGTACAGTCCCTTGGCCTGGAGTCGGGAAAAGTCCAGCCGATGCAGGATCGAGGTAAAGTATTGAGGATGTTTTTCTAGGGCGGCTACCAATTCATCAGCACAAGCGGCCACCTGCTCGGCCGACTCCCCCTCGATCACTACGATCACATCCTCTTGATCAGTGAATTCTTCGGTATATTCCAGCCAACAGCGATGGTACTGGCTTTGGGGGTTGATCAGATCACTGCGGGCGGTCTGCAACCGCAGATACCGGGCCGAAAACCCCATGCAAAGCAGGGCCAGCAGTCCCGCCGTCACTACCGTGCGGATGGGATATCGGACGGCCAAGGCGGTTAGCGCCGCCATGGGCTTGGCTAAAAGAGAGGTTTCTTCCTGCGGCATCCGTTCCGCTGCCATGCGATGGGTCCATAGGTGGCCGGATTAATCCCCCAGAACAGGTTCGGTACGCTAATATTGTGGGGTAAGACTCCCCCCGCTTGTAGCAAACAGCGTGCCCACCTGCCACCCTGATCCTTCCCGGAGGACCGGAAACGTGGTTGGATCGTCCGAATAAAGCCCGGATTATATAAAACGGTGCTTTTCTAGGGAAACAGGAATTTTTGAGGGATCGTTTTGTTTCCTTTCCCAGAGCTTTCAACAGTTCGCCTCCACCCCCGGCCAACCTCCTGCCGCTGCCGAAACCGATGGAAGAGGCGTTGTTTCTATTTTCCGAGAAAGTTTTCCTAACCCGGAAAAGACCACCACCTATTTGACCAGTTTCGACTTCTTCTATTGTTTCTGTCCGAAAAAATCCGAACAAATCCTTTATTTTTCTTAAAGCTATTTATATTATCCATTTTTTGTGTTCTTTATTTTGTCTATTTTGTATAAAACCTCCAATTTGTCGATTCTTTCTTTTCTGGTAACACGTTAGCCGAATGAAGCAACTGGGCTCTCCTTCGGCAGGCCAAACCCGGCGTGTCATTCCCGCGCAAGCGGGAATCCAGAACGTAAGAGAATTCCATATTGTAAGAGAATTCCATATTGCCTGG
>Ga0197142_1003938_pt1 | contig 12230 bp, 5 predicted proteins | sample GBS60_MetaG_FD_148614 | JGI IMG/M metagenome (GOLD analysis project Ga0197142, IMG submission 148614) | Sediment microbial communities from Great Boiling Springs, Gerlach, Nevada, United States - GBS 60_MetaG | ecosystem: Environmental > Aquatic > Thermal springs > Hot (42-90C) > Sediment... | reverse complement strand
TTTCGTAGGTGTTGTGCGCGTTGGTTGGCGTGTAGGTTGCGTGTGCGTTATTTACCGTGTTATAGTCCTCATTTGAACTTGATGGAGACGGTGTGGCGTTGTGTGAAGGGGGGTTTGATGCCGCGCTGTTATTATGCGGATGTGGATTCGCTGCGGGCGGCGGTGATTGCAGGCTTGAAGCAGTTGGGTGGAGAGGAGTTGAAAATATAATGCAAAGGTACTTACCAGTCTGAGCCAAAAACTCTCTGAATACGGGTCAGACTTCCGTTCCAAATTCAAAGCCTTATGAAGCAAATAGTCACCCCCGAAAAGAGAGTATATGACTTCAAACGGTATAAATGCATCGGGTTATGGTCCATCCGACATTCGCAAAACCCCAGGATGGCTTGAGTCATAACCCGGTAGGCATGTCAGATTCAGCGAGTTTTTCCCTCGGGTGGGTATTATTTCGCCGGTGTACGAATACTGTTAAGTAAAAAAGCCCCCTCCCTTACTTCCAGATAACCGCCGGGCTCTACAATGATCCTGCCTTTTCCCCGGATGAGGCTACCTCTTTCCAGGATGAGCTTACTGCCACGTCTGAGAATGAGGCGTCCCCCCTGCATTTCTAAGATAGCCCCGGGCAAAAGTCTTAGTTCGGTCGTATCACTAAACCAGAAGCGCTTTCCCACGCTATCGTAGGCCCTGGCTATGGGGTAAACGGGACTTTCGCTGCGGTCTAAGAGGATTGTCGCCCGGCGAAGAATCAGCGAAGGAGCGAGACTATCAAAAGGATTGGCAGGGAGTCGGATATCGCCGCACCATCGCACATCCTTCCGCACGGTGAAGTCATCCCAGGCCACTTCCACCAGTACACTGCCATCGGTCCTCTCTTCCAAAAGGGTGATGGAAAGACCACTGAGCCAGATGAGGCGGTTATCGTACGGCTGAGGCCCCTGGGACGTTGGTCTCTGGTAGCCTTCTTCGGATCGGAGGGTGTAGACGGGGACAGGAGCGGGATTCGTCTCCAGGCTGAGGCGCCAGAAGCCTGTGCGCCGACTCCATCCATCCCATGCATCACCCCTATTAAAGGCAGTGTGAATAACAGAGTCTTTTTCCACAAGGCTCAAACCTAAAAGTGCTCTGTCTCCACTCAGGAGACGGCCATCCCCATTTTCGTCGAGAGCCAGGTAGAAATCGTGCAGGCCCAGGAAAGGATTGGGGCGGCTTCTGGTGCGGTCTATGGGGATATTCGGGTGGCCCCAGTTGCAGGGCTGGGCGGGATTGGGCGGCTGACGGCGAAGGGTATCAAAGTAAAAGTCATACCTTCCATCCGCAGGTAGCCAGAAAATCCAGCTCCCAAGGCCATTGGGATGAGCGGGGGAGGTGGTGTAGATATCGGGTCCTTCTTTCCGGTCTTTGCCCACCTGAATGTAGGCATAGAGGCCGGGAACGCCCCGGGGACAGTCCGGAAAAGGATTATCCGGGCAGCGGGAAGGACTGTACGAAGCCCAGGTCTCAGTAGAGGCTATAAAGCGGCGATTTTCTATCCAGAGGTACTGGGCTTTGACCTGAGGTCCGCCCCGCTCGGTGTAGGGCAGACGAATCCGCAGCACATCCCCTGTCGTCATAAAGTCCCTCAGTACAAACCGCTGTCGGATGGGTCTGACCGGCATGGAAAGATCGGTGGGCACTTCCTCGCCGCTTTCATTGAGGGCCGAGAGAAGGTAACTTTTCTGGGGGTGCTTCCAGCCCATAATCCAACGGTCGTAACCAATGGCATAAACAGGTAGACCGCCCTGCACGCTCAGGCCCCTTGCTACAGGAATGATGGGAAAAGTATGAAGGCCCGCTCCTCCTGCCGTGTGCCAGTGATTCCCCCCATACAACCCATGAAAAAACTCTGCCAGGAATCCTACTGCGGCTCCCAACGCCGTTCCGCAGGTCGTATAAGAAGAAGCTAATTCCACCCCTCCCGCAAAAGGCCCAAAAGGCTGCTGGTAATCGCAGTTCCACAAGCCAAAGCCGTAGTTACAGGGAAACGGCGGCTTTGCCCCCAGCCGGTAAGCCAGATTTCGCCAGATAATGAAGAGGGCATCCAGACGGCGCTTTTCAGGGGGAATATCGGAAGGGGTTCTGGGTTTGGGCAGTCCATAGCGTGGAGGTAAAAGTTGATACCGATCAAAAGCCTCCCACGGAAGGCCGCGGGCTGTACGGATATCCGCAGGCCAGTAGCGGGCCACCAGCTCTACTTCTCCGTAGAGACTGTAACTCTGGGCCGGTACCTCCTTGCAGGGTACTCGAACTACGACCGGCAGGTAATCGCCCAGAATTACCAGTTGCCCGAACGAAGCTTCCGCGTAAGTGCGGGTGATGAGGCCCCGGGGGCTCTGGCCAGGGGAGAGAAACGCATCTATGAGCTCCGGGGCATCGGAAGGGACCTGTGTTTTCCCCTCTGTACCCACGGGCCATGCACGGCCATATTGCTTCTCGTAAGGATCCTCGCCACAGGCTGTATAGTCTATTTCCGCAAAGACGACGAGCAGATAGAGCGTGTCGCGGGTAGGCAGCAGGTAACCTGCTTCAGTAGAGGGGGTTTGGGCCCGAATAAGCCAGGGTCCTGTCAGTAGCCAGGCCGCTTTTTGAACAACACAGAGCAGAAGGCCCTGCGCCCTCACGGCAGGCAATCGTGATTTTATCGGCCGGTATTCTGGATGTATTTAGCCAGTTCCTCCCGGCTGAGGGTGGAGGCGAAGGCTTCGTTGACGACGATGTAGTTTCCGGGGTCGCAGCATCGACGGTAAGCAGCCTTTGCAAATTCCAGGCGGTTGGCTTCGCTGGCAAAGGCGCGACAAATATCCCGCACCTGCTGGGCCGAGAGGCAGTTGGACACCAGAAGGCTTTTCGCCACCTCCAAGCGAGTCATGTCGCTGGCGGTGTTTTGAATCGTGCGAAGGGCAGCGGCAAAGGCATCGGGGGCCATGCAGGGTCGGCAGGGGACAGGGTTAGGGGAAGGAGAAGCGGGATGGCCCGGGCCGGGAGGAGCAGGCATTCCTGGACCGGGATCCACGATAAGCTCAGGAGTAAGGCGAATGTTAGTGCAGGTATAACGGGCCCCCCGCCGCCCCACATATTCCATCAGCTCCGTGCGACTGTGCTCAAAATCCAGCGCTTCCGCCACTTCAAAGTAGTTACTCACATCCAGGGTGTAATCGTAGGCGAACTTAGCAAAGTCTAACCTGAAATCTTCAAACTGGAAGGTAGCGGTGAGGGCTTTGACATCGCTGGCAAGCAGGCAGTTATGGCGGGCGATGGATTTAGCGATGTCCAGGCGGGTGTGGTCAAAACTCTGGCTCTGAACGGTAGAGAGCGCGCGTTGAAAGGCGTTTCTGCTCATGGGCTGCTGGCAGTTACAGGGGCCGGTATAGGTCGGACCCGGGTAGGTGGGCGGTTGAGAAGCAGGCGGGGTACCGGAAGGGGCCTGACCCGAAACCTGAGTACCACCGCCACCCGTCTGGATCTGAATGGTGGGGTTGAAAATAATAGTCTGATTCTGGGTGTTAGTTTGAACCTGGCCGGTGTTGATAGTGGGGTCCGAGGGGGGCATGGGAGCTGGGGACTGAGCGGGAGGAGAGGAAGAGGGAGGGGTCGGCCATCCCGGCGAAGGCGACATCGGAGGCTCTGTTTTAGGCGCGCGGTTGTACGCCGTTACCGTGTACTGGCCTTTGCGATTTTTCCGGATGGCATAATATTCCACGAAGCCGCCTTCCACGGGAAAGGTTTTTTTCAACTGGATAGCCTTTCCCTCGGAGGGGTAAATGTAAACGGTGCCTTTATGAAAGCCTTCATGAAGGTCATGCGCTTCGGCGCGGGTGCCCGGCCGATCCAGAATCCACTCGCCATTCAGATACAGCCGAAAAGGTTCGCCCGTCTCGGACACCACAATAAGGTCTCCGGTCGTTTGAGCCAGACCCCCTAAAACCAGCACCCCTGCCAGAAATCCAGCTTTTAGAAGGGGTGGAAAAATTTCAGACAAACTCATAAAAGACAAAGATAGGCCTTTCTGACCGAAGCGGCCGAGCGACGGTTCCATATCTTCCCGGATTGGCTAAAATCGTGCCAGCAGAGCCACGCGGGATAAGGTCGGATGAGAGACTTGCGAATGCCACTCTTATTGTACCTTTGCGGCGGTATGAAAACCTGGAAAACCCTTTTGGTGGCGCTTCTTCTGGGAAGCGCCTGGGCGCAAGAAGGCGCCTTTCGCGTGGGTGCCGTACTTTTACCGCAAAACACCTGGCTCCTCAACAAGGACGATTCAGACGCCGGCCCCGAGCTGGATTACGAAGTAACCTGGGGCTTTGCAGGAGGGATTAGCGCTTCCTACAACTTCAATGACTACCTCGGGGTCGGTCTGGATGTCCTCTACTCCAGCCAGGGCCAGAAGTACAAAGGCAACCTCGGCTTAGCCAACCTCACAGCCAAAGCTACCCTCAACTACCTCAAGCTACCGCTCCTGCTGCGGTTCAACACGGATCCGAATTCTGCCGTTCAGTTTAATGCCTTTTTGGGGCCGCAGTTTAACTTCCTACTGAGTTATAAAGAACGCGCTGAGGCTTCGTTTCTTGGTATTCCCCTTACTCAGGAAATCTCCGGGACGGAGATTACGACAACAGCTCTCGGGTCTACGGAAGAGGAAGAGTTGACGGCGCCTATCTACAAGGGCTTTCTACCAGGAGCGGTGCTGGGCTTTGGCGTGGGCATCAAGCCCACGGATGAGTTACTAATCAGCCTGCACATTCGGGCCGATTATGCTTTTGGCGATGTGGAGAATAAGGATGCCAAGATAGACCACACGCACCATGGTGGCACGGGGCAGGATCCTTTCTGGGTAATGAAACCAAAATATGGAGAGGCACCATCGTCTGACTATAGTCGTCCTGCCACTACGGCCCTGACGGGCGGCCTGCAGGTGGGGATATATTACACCATTGGGGGCCGATAAGTCAGAGTCGGGGTAGCTCACAGGGGAAAAGCTATCAGGGGTGCGCCCGCCAAAGGCGGGCGCACCAAACTTTTATTTTTTGAGTAGAGCTTACGGGCTGTGTTTAGGAAGTACTTACAGGGTAGGTTCGGGGGTTGTGCGGCCCGCGCCTGCGGCGCGGGCCGCCGCCTCGCTCTGCGAGGCGCAATAAAAGATAACCCATGCCCCCGGAGCCAGCCCGACTCCTCTCAGGGGCACGCCCAAAAATAAATCCTGAATCTGCTTTCGGTATGCTCAGGGATTGGCAGCTGGAATGGGGGCCGCCGCTGGATATTGAATCCGGGCATGATGCTGGGAAAGCAGCTGCCTGTAGAAAACTTCTTCCAGGGTTTTTAGCTGGGCGAATGTAATGGGAGCTCCCCGAAGCTGGCCTTCCTGCATGCGCTGCGCCATAATCTGCCGTACATGTGCCCGAAGCTTTTCCGGGGTTAGATCGGGTATGGCCCGGGTACTTGCCTCCAGCGTATCCGCTAAATGCAGGATAGCCTCTTCTTTGGTACGAGGGATGGGGCCATCATAGCGAAATTCTGTATCGTCTTCATCGTGTGGATGCTGCCGGCAGTGCTTCTCCCAGAAGTATGCCATAAGGGTAGTACCATGGTGAGTCTCAATACCTCCTATCACCTCCTCGGGTAAGTGATACAGCCGGCCCAGGACCACCCCATCACGCACATGAGCCTTAATAATCTGGGCACTTTCCCTGGGCGTAAGGTTAAAATGTGGGTTATATATGGAACCCTGAGTGATGGATGCTAAGTTTTCAATGAAATAGGAGGGATTCTTGATTTTTCCAATATCGTGGAAAAGGGCCATGACATGGACTTTTAGGGGGTGGGCGCCGATTTCGCTGGCGGCTGCCTCCGCCAGAATAGCCACCGCCAGGCTGTGCTGATAGGTGCCCGGCGCTTTCTGAGCAAGCTCTCGCAAAAGCGGATGATGGGTATTGAGTAGCTCCAGGAAACTAATATCTGAGCTTACCCCGAAAATTCTTTCAAAAAGATACACCAGCGGGTAGGTAGCCAGGCAAATAGCGGCATTAATGTATAGGAGAATCAGTCCATCCCAGGGGATGAATAGGCTCTCCTGACGATACAGATGATAGCCCACGTAAGAAACCGTATAACCCAGAACCAGAAGCAGAAGAGCTCTGAAAATGTCTGAGCGACGTTGAACCGCTCGCAGCTGAAATACCGTTAGCATGCTGCTGAGCCCATGCACAAAGAAAAACTCTACCGGTTCGGGAACCAGCAGAGCGATTTGGGCGCTGAGGGTTATGGCTGAGATGAATCCCACCCGATCGTCAAAGAAAATTGCCAGCAGCATGGGGCCGATGGCCAGGGGAATAAGATGATAAAAAGGCGCCTTTTGAAGGGTAAGAAGCGACTCTAAGTTCAGAACTATCACCGCCATCGTGGTGGTCAAAAGATAAATACTCAGGATGAGTGCCAGATTGCGGTTATTGCCTTTACTGAGGCGCTGAGCAATATACAGGTACCACAGCGCTAAAAGCGTAATCAGTGTAATCAGCAGTAGAAGTCCCGTGAAGCTGATGATGCGGTTATGCAGGGCATGGGCTTCCTGATAGGCTAAAGCCAGGCTTTGAAGCTCCTGGGCTTTTTCTGGAGTAATGATTTCACCCTGGCGGATGATAAGCTGACCTTTCTGGATGGTGTTAGAATAAATGTCGGTATTTTCTGGGAAAGATCTGAAATGCAATTGAACCAGACCAGGGTCGTAGCGGCAATCAGGTGGGAAGTAGGCTTTGAGGAAGGGCCAGAGATGTTTGTGGTCTGGATATTCCCGATGCAGCCACTGGTGGAGTCGGATGCTATCTACGAGCGCTTCTAAGGGGACCTCTTCTTCTATCTGGGGGGCATAGTGAAGAATTGCGGTGCCCCGAGCGTCAGAGGGTAACGGGATATCCACATATCCATACCGATAGGTATAGATGAAGGCTTGCTGGACTACCCTGGCCTCTTCGGGGGTCAGTCGGCGAATAAGACTATCCGTGAGCTTGCGTAAGAAAGCCTGCTGAGCGGTGTCTCTCCGGAATACAAACTGACCATAAGCCAGAGCCGAATCAGAGAAGCTTTGCGTATCACTGGCTTCTCGCAGGACCCGAAAGTCAAAAGGCGCATACAGGTCTCGATGGGACCATATTTTTTCCTGCACGCTGGAGAGAGCGAAGGGGGTTCTGCGGGGCCAGAGCAGGAGCATGGCCGTCGCCACGACATAGCCCGCAACGAGGAGATAGCGAGTAAGAGGCTTTTTCTTCAGGTTAGCGAGAAAGGCCATACCGACGAGCCTTTTCCAGGGCTTCTTCACGCTGACGCCAGATGACTTTCGGGTCGTAGTCTTCTATCTCGGGCGCATAAGGAATGACGTTTCGGCGATAAACTAAGATGCCTTTTCTACCCTCCCAGTGTGCCCGCTTGAGAAAGACCAGCGCATCATAAGTCCCATCCGCTCCAAAAAACGGTCTCGGGTCTTCCATAACGGTCTTCTGAGATCGGCGGCCCGTACTGATATGATCAAAGATAATTGCTTCTATTCGACGCCGACTGCCATAACGAGGTACAAACCAGCCTTTATTGAGAGTAAGAGGGGTCGTTTCGCTATAAGGCAGAATAATTCGCATTTTCGGTACAGGGCCCGCATACAGTACGGGTGCCCCGAAAAATACCTTCTCCGGATGTTTTGGATCAAAAAAGATCGTCTCTATGACCTTGAAATTTCGCCGCCTATCGTATCCATTCCATCCTAAAAGCACATAATAAACCAGCTTTTCTTTGACTATCTTCTGTCCTCTTGGAACTTTTACCTGTGCTTCATACCTTAGAACCCCATGATTAGTGTAGCGGGGATGATAATAAAGGGCTCCCACCCATTGATTCGGATCAAGCGTGCGCCGGTCAATATCGTCTTCCTGCAGGACCTCCGGGATCTCTCTCAGCAAGTAAGGGCGGACCTGCCAGGGCGATTTTTTGTCTTTTCGCCATCGCCGGACTAAAACGCCGTAATAGTAATGCTCTTGCGTCTCAAAATCTATTATCTGCCAGGTCAGAATACGAAACGCACTATCGGAAGGACACAGATCCGATACCGTTTTTACCGAGTCAAAAGGGTACGAGAAAGCCTCCGGAATAGAAAAAGCCTTCAGCCAGAGAGAGATAAACTGCTTATTGAGGGAATCTTTTAGCTCCATGTCTGGATGGTCGAGTATGAGAGGGCCAATTCTAGCCAGGGCCTGCTCCACTTCGGGTAACGATATCGGAGAGGTCGCTTGAGCCCAGATCCATCCAGTTATCCCCACAATCAGCCACCGCATGCTTGGAGGAGTCAAAGGTAATAAACATTTCTCATTTGAGCGTCTTCCCTGTCAGAGTAGGAGCGGATTTAGCACTCTTACACCAAACTCGGTCATATCGCCTCTTAATATGCTCTGCCTCAACCTCACCCCCCTGCCCCCTCTCCTTTCAAGGAGAGGGGGATAAGGGGGAGAGTACTCTAAAAAAAATGAAGCTACAGGCCTTCCGATGATTAAGAAGCTATTCCTCTCCCTTTGATATTAGATCGTCTTCTCAGCACAGATCCCTTAGCATCATCCTCCATGTCCGACAGACATGCTTGGAATAAAAACCCGTGCTCGTAGGTCTATTTTTACTTACTCCCTTTTCTTTCAGGGGAAAGAGGCTCCCTGAGCGTAATAGCGTATATTTGTCCCATGCGTGGGCTTTTGTGGGGGCTGCTGGGTCTATGGGGATGGGCGCAGGTGTACATATATGGGAATGAATGGTACGATCCCGCTCGGCCGTATCTCAAGCTTCTGGTGGCCCAGGACAGAATATATCGGGTGCGTGCGGCCGACCTGGGCCTGAATGGGATTCCCACAAATAACTTACGACTCATCTGGCGGGGGCGGGAGGTTCCCATTTATGTGGGGGATGAAAATGGGTCAGGGACTTTTGAGGGCAATGACTACATAGAATTTTATGGCCAGAGAAACGACGGCTGGCCCGACTCGGTGCTTTACAGGCACCCTCATCAGCTGAGGTACCTCCCCGGTATCCATGGCAATCCCTACATGCCTCTCAATCGGAATGACACTTCGGCGTATTACCTTACCTGGGGTAGTGGGGGCGGGATTAGATATGCGATTTATGAGGATCCCCAGATCACCACGCGTCCTGTGATAGACTGGTTCTGGTTTCGGCTGGTGGAGTCGTTTCACACGGGGTATTGGACAGGGCCGGGGGGCCTGTGGACAGGCGGGCACGAGATTCACAGTAATCCCATGTATATTGCGGGCGAAGGGGGTGTTGGAGGGTTTAACCCATACAGTCGGGGATACGGCCTCCCCGGTGCCATCCCGAATAAGGCGCCTTTTTTCACGGTTGAGGTATCTCATGCCAGCTTAGCTTTTGGAGGGACTTATCAGCTCAGCTGGGAGGTTTTGAATGGGTATAGCAATACGGTTATTCATACCGGGCCGATTCAGACTCTGACAGCGCCGTATTACCAGCGTCTGCGGATGGTGGTGCCAGGGGATCAGTTGGTGGGGTATGTGATTGTGCGTTGCACGAGTCCGACTCAGGGTTATCCCGGGGAGGCAGTTCACTATGGGGCGATTACTTATACCAGGGCGGGGAATAGCCTGGGAGGAGGCGATGGATTTCTGACACTGGGGGTGGTCAATCCGGATCCCACCCCGAAGGCGGTGGCATTAGCGGGTCTGCCGGTGGGCGCAGGAGATTCGGTCATCGCTTACGATACGCTTCATAAGCTGCGCATGCGGCTGGTCTGGGATGGGACGCAATGGCTACTCCCTTTGCCTGGCATCGTGGATACCTTTCCCCTGGTACTGACGGTGGGAGCCCAGGTGGCTCCGGTTGCGGCTATCCTTCAGCCGCGCCTGCTGGCATACAGCCAGGCTCAGGGGGCTGACATCATTCTGGTTACCCATCCCAGCTTACAGGCTTCTGCGGAAGCTTACAAACTCTATCGGGAAACTCATCCCACGAATCCGCACTCGGTATTTATTGCTTACACGGATGCGATAGATGATGAGTTTGGCTGGGGACGCATCGATCATCCCGCTGGCATACGAAATCTGGTGCGCTGGGCTCTGGACCACTGGGCTATCAAGCCTAAATATCTTCTTTTATGGGGCGATGCGGTCAATCCCGCCACGCTGCGCACTACCTATAATGGTCCCAAACCTCCCAATCACAAGGTTCCCGTTTTTGGACTGATTGCCACCCGGGCCAATACCGATGTGGGCGGCTCGGATTGGGGCTTTGTTTCAGATTTTTACGGCGATGGGAATGTGGTTCCTGCGATTCCTGTGGGCCGTGTTCCTGCCCAGGACAATAATCAGGGCCTGGCTTACATTGATAAGCTTCGCATTTATGAAAGCAACCCGATGCCTTCCTGGCGGAAGTGGGGGTTGCATTTAGGTGGCGGTGCTAATGCCGTAGAGCAGGCCCTTATTAGGGCTCAGCTCGTTACCTGCCAGAATATCTTCGAGAGCACGCCCTTTGCCGGTCAGGTGGTATATTATCAAAAGCAGTCGGGGGGTATGCAAGCGCCTCCCGGCTCCCCTCTCATTAAGGATCGGATAGATAGCGGGGTGGTGGTAATTCAAACTTTCGGGCACACTGGAGAAGATATTTTTGACCTGGCTTTTTATGAGCCCGTAGACTATGAAAACTGGGGCAGATTCCCCTTCGTAATTGTCAATGGTTGCTATCAGGGAGACATCAGCTCGCTTATCAGTGGCACGCAGAATCATGGGGAGCGATTTGTGCTGACGCCGGGTCGGGGGAGTTTGTGGTACTGGGCGTTGTCAGGGGCTGGATTCATTGGCCCCCTGGGAGATCAAACCCGACGCCTGTATGAGGTACTCTTCCGGGATTCAATTGGGATCCCGGTAGGGGACGCCTTTGTAGAGGTTTTCCGGCGGCTTTTTGCGAATGGGGCCGCGGCTTTTAACTATTATCACATGGCAGGGTCGGTTCTTTTGGGGGATCCCTGTGTACCTCTTGTCGTGCCGCGCAAGCCAGACCTGGCCATTACCAGCGGGGATATTACGGTGCGGCCGGCGGAGCCTTCGGCAGACCAGAGTGGTTTTGAAGTGTCCATACATTACAGAAATCTGGGTCTGGCGATTACCGATTCCTTTACGGTTCAGGTTCAGCATCGGGTACAGGCTACGGGCCAGAGTTTTACCTACACCCATCGTCGGCCGCCCTTTTTGCGGAGTGATAGTTTTGTGGTTACCCTGCCGGCGCCTGCAGGAGAGTGGGGCGGTGTGAATGAAATCACCGTTTCTCTGGACACCTGGGTAGAAATAGACGAGGAGCGAGAAGATAATAATACAGCTCGACTGGAATTTTTTGTCAAGTCGCCACGCCCTATTCTGATTTATCCATGGCCTTTCGCCGTGATTAATAAAGATTCTATTGCGCTGATTGCGGGGACCTACAATCAAAGTTCGTTTCAGCCGCAGGGGTATTACTTTGAGATAGATACGAGTTATCAGTTCAATTCGCCGATGCTCCGACAGAGTGGCCTTGTGCAGGGGACTACGGTGTATGGGCGGTGGCCATTACCATTTCGGTTGCAGGATAGTGTGGTGTATTACTGGAGGGTTCGGTTTGCGAACGCGGCTCCACAGGAATGGGCGGAGGCTTCCTTCCAGTATATTGAGGGGGATCATGAGGGATGGGGCCAGAGTCGGCCGCCCCAGTTCCGGGAAAATACTCATAAAGCGTTATCGTATGGAGCACCGAACTTTCAGTGGCAGTTTCAGCAGCGCACGGTACGGCTGGAGGTACGCGACACCTGGAGTCCGGTGGGTAATCGCCGCTTTTTGCTGATGGATGGGCAGCTTTTATCCTCCGAGTCCAGTCACTCTCTTCTACGGAATGGGAATCCCGTAGGCTGGTGGGACGGTGCCTGGATGCCGGGGATATTTATAGCGGCTTTTGATAAAGACCTTTACACGCCGCTTATACAGGATACACTGTTTGGGGCCTGGCGATATTTCTGTTCTCGGGGGGTGTGTTACTGGGCAAGCTATGCGGGACCAGGTACCTGGACACCCGCTCGGATGGCAGACTCCCTTTTGCAGATTATTCAGTCCCTGCCAAATGGAAGTATCGTGGTTCTTTTGATTACACAGTGGCATAAGCCGGCCCAGGACTTTGCG
>Ga0197142_1003937_pt1 | contig 12230 bp, 11 predicted proteins | sample GBS60_MetaG_FD_148614 | JGI IMG/M metagenome (GOLD analysis project Ga0197142, IMG submission 148614) | Sediment microbial communities from Great Boiling Springs, Gerlach, Nevada, United States - GBS 60_MetaG | ecosystem: Environmental > Aquatic > Thermal springs > Hot (42-90C) > Sediment... | reverse complement strand
AGCTGGCACGGCTGCTGCCGCAGGAGTGTCCTTCCTATCGCTTCACGCTGGACGCCAACGAGATGTATCCCGATATTGAATCCTTCCGCGCTTTCTGGGAGCAGCTGCAGGCAGACGCGAGTCTGCGCGATTTTCTGCAACGGCTGATACTCTTGGAGCAACCCCTGCATCGCGACGAGGCGCTGACCGAACGCACCCGCGAGGAGCTGCACCGCTGGAGAGACCGCCCGCCCGTGATTATCGACGAATCCGACGCGGAACTGCACAGCCTGGCGGTTGCGCTGCAGTATGGTTACTCGGGGTGCAGCGTGAAGAGCTGCAAGGGTGTCTTCAAGGGCATAGCCAACGCCTGTCTCGCCGGGCACCTGCGCCGTCAGGGACATGAGGTTCTGGTGAGCGGCGAAGACTTGACCACTGTCCCGCCAGTTTCCCTGCAGCAGGACCTCGCGCTGATGGCGAACCTCGGCATCGAACATGTGGAGCGCAACGGTTATCACTACTTCCGCGGGCTGAGCATGTTGCCGCAGGAGCAACAGGAGCGGCTGCTGAACGACCACCCCGACCTCTTCACCCGCCATCCGCAGGGGTTTGTGACGCTCAGGGTGACGAACGGTCAACTGCGCATCGAAAGCGTCACCGCCGCCCCGTTTGGGGTAGCAGGTTGTCAGGCACAGCAGCGCAGTGAGGCGGGAGACGTCAGGCAATAACAGGACGGTGCACGAGAAGGCAATCAGTCAAGCCCTGGTCGGCGAAGCGCAGTCAGGTGCCTCCCAGCCACTCACCGGCCCCTGCTCGCTCAGCACCGCATCCCGCGAGAGGAACCGCCCTACCTGCGGGTCGTAGTGGCGCGCCCCGACGTGCAACAAACCCGCATCGCCGTCATCGCGGTAGCCCGCACCTGCAGAATGTATGGATATGGTTCTGTCTTCGTCGGATTCCTCCACTGCTCCTGCTACTTCGGCACGTCTCATCTCCGTGTTGCCTGGACCACCCGGCTAATGAGGTCCGACAGGCTCCAGTGCTCGCTCACCGCCGCCACGCAGCCGAACGCACGCAGGAAACGAAGCAAAGCATGTTTCAGGTCGTCGTGGTGTGTCGGCACTTGTTCCGCTTCCACGAGTTCGATAACAGGAATCGACACCTTCCAGAAGCAAAGCCTGCGGGAAACATATTTAACCTGAAGGGTCAACAGGCGCCCTTCCGCGTCGTAGACTACGTACTCCCCGTTGATGACGTCTATGTGTTCCACGTCTCGCACGAGGTCCTCGGCGGAATCGTATACCTCCACCCAGCCGGTACTGTCTACGAGAATGAGCGGTAGGCGCATGGAGCGTTCAGAACCTGTCCAAGATTGATCTATCGGATTTCTTTGGTTCCCACGGGCGATGCCTCCCTATACCACCCAGCCCTCTCCTATGATAGTGTGGCCATCTTCCATATTTATGTCCCGTTCTGTTGCCCCAAGGAGCAACCCTGAAATTTCTCCCAAATGAGAACTCATACCCTATGCGGTAGCCATAGTAGTTGAAAGACAACCACCACGCATATCCTGCCCCCTCCCCGCCCATATACCAACCGGAGGAGTAATCCACAACGTCATTAACGCCGAGCCACTCTCTTATGCGTTCTGTCAACCCGAGCGAAATGGTATCGCCCATGCCTGCAAAGAAGTTCGTGAGGTCGTCAAGCCAGTCGTTTCCTGTGGGGTCCACTCTATTCACTGGCTCGTGCTCGCAATACAGATACGGATGCTCGCTCAGCACCGCATCCCGGCTGATAAACCGACCCACCTGCGGGTCGTAGTAGCGTGCCCCGACGTGCAACAGCCCCGCATCGCCGTTGTCGCGGTAGCCCCACGCCCCTGCAAAACAATAGGGGTTACCGCTGCTGCCCCACTGAGCCACCGGGTTGCCGAACGCCTCGGTTGTCAACGTGCTGGTCAGCGCCTGAAGGCTGTTCACTGTCGCCCGCGCGGTGCCTAACCCGTCTGGCAGCACCGCTTTTTCGTTTTCGGTACTCAAAACGAAGGTTCCTCTGAATGCTGAAAACCCGTAAAAGCAGCTTTTGCCCTGTGTTGCTAGCGACTTGCAACCGCCGGCTCTATCCCATGTAGACGAACCCTTTCCGGAATCGCTAATCCCTGCGTGGTCTAAAGCCCGCGGCACCAGCGTGAGAGGCATTCGGCAGACCGGCATTTGCCTGCAGCTGTTGATTATGTTAAAATGAAAAATGCAAGCAGTCTTTACCATCACCGAGGGAACCATGCCCATTGCGGTTGGGATAGCTTTCAAGCGCGTGGCGCGCTCGTACTGGTTTGACCCAGCGGGGTACGAACTGAAGGAGTGGGATAAGGTCATCGTGGAGACCGCACGCGGTCAGGAGATGGGCACGGTGCGTATCCCTCCGCGCGAGGTCGTCGACGAGGATTTGCAGGCGCCGCTGAAGCCCATCCTGCGCCCAGCCACCCCCGAAGACCTGGAGCAGTACAGGCAAAACCTGTATCTGGCAAAAGAGGCTTTCGGCATCTGCCGGGACAAGATAGCCAAACACGGCTTGCCGATGAAGCTGGTTCACTGTGAATATGCCTTTGACCGCACACAGCTCACCTTTTACTTCGTGGCGGAGAACCGTGTGGACTTCCGCGAGCTGGTGCGGGACCTCGCCGCCACTTTCCGCACGCGCATCCAACTGCTGCAGATTGGTCCCCGCGACCAGGCGAAGATGATGGGCGGCATCGGTCCGTGTGGGCTGACGCTGTGTTGCAGCACCTTCCTGAAAGAGTTCACGCCCATCTCGATGAAGATGGCGAAGGACCAGAGCCTGTTCCTGAACCCGGTGAAGTTCTCGGGCGTGTGCGGCAAGCTGATGTGCTGCCTCCAATACGAGCATGACATGTATAAGGATGCCCGGTCACGCTTGCCCCGAATCGGCGACACTGTGCAGACCCCGCGCGGAGAGGGGCGCGTGAGCGACCTGAACATCCTTAAGGAAGAGGTGATAGTGGAGTTTCCCGATGGGACATTCATCACCTATGCCGCATCGGAGCTGCAGTGGGAAAAGCAGGTGACCGGGTGTGCATGCGCTACTGGTGGTGCTGTCGAAGTGGTGGAAGAAGAGCCCATCGTCGACGAGGAGGTGCCGGATACCGATGCCTATCTATGAGTTTCGCTGCAAAGGGTGCGGTCAGAAGTTCGAGCAGAGGTTTTCCAGCACCGATGTCTTCGGGGTAACCTGCCCACAGTGTGGGTCAATGGAAGTATCGCGCCTTATCTCGCTGTTTTTCTCGCCGAAGGTGAGCAGAGATATGGGCGTGATTGGCTGCGACAGATGCACGGGAGGCACTCCATCTGCGTTTTGCGAACCGGGGCGTTGTCCTTCCTGTGAGACGTGAGATGCGCAACAACTCTCGCCAGCAATGGGTGCTTTTGTACTCCACCCCGAACGTCATGGAGGGTAACATCATTGCAGACCTGCTGCGCAGCGCAGGGGTGAAGGTGTCTGTACGCACGCTGGGACACGTTTACGTCACATGGGGCATGGAAATCCTGGTACCGCAGGACCAGCTGCAGCAGGCTCAGCAGGTGTTAGCGGAAGCAAAAGAAGCACGCGAACCGGAAGAAGGAGATAATGGACATTATGGGGAGTGAAAAGGCGTACTATGTGACTACCCCGATTTATTACGTGAACAGTTCGCCACACATCGGCAGCACATTGACCACACTGGCAGCGGACGTGCTGGCGCGCTACCAGAAGATGCGCGGACGCAGGGTGTGGTTCCTGACCGGCACCGACGAGAACGCCATTAAGGTGCATCGTGCGGCACAGGAACGGGGCGTGCCCACGCAGCAGTTCGTGGACGAGCTCGCCGCCGAGTTCCAGCAGGCATGGAAGGTGATGCACATCGAATACGATGACTTCATCCGCACCACCGAGCCACGCCATGTGCGCGTGGTGCAGGAGTTTTTCCGCCGGATGCGGGAAAAGGGCGATATCTACAAGGGCATCTACGAAGGCTGGTACTGCGTGTCGGATGAAACCTTCTTCGCCCCGTCCGATGTGGGCGAGGACAAACTGTGCCCCAACGCCGAGTGTCGCCGCCCCCTGCAATGGGTTCAGGAAGAGGACTACTTCTTTCGCCTTTCCGCCTACGGCGACCGCTTGCTGCAGTATATCGAAGAGCATCCCGACTGGCTGGAGCCGGAGTTTCGCAAGAACGAGGTCATTGCCTTCATCAAGCAGGGGCTGCGCGACCAAAGCGTCACCCGCGCCAACCCGGGCTGGGGCATCCCTGTGCCTGGCGAGCCGGATAAGGTCATCTACGTGTGGTTCGACGCGCTGATTAACTACGTCTCCGCCACCGGCTGGCCCGAAGATTTGGAGCGGTATCGGCAGCTCTGGCCCGCCGTGCACCTGATGGGCAAGGAGATTTTCGTGCGCTTCCACGCCACCCTCTGGCCTGCCATGCTGATGTCGCTGGGTCTGCCTGTGCCGGAGCGAATCTTCGGGCATGGCTGGTGGACCATCGGCGGCGAGAAGGGAAGCAAGTCCAAAGGCAACCTGCCCCACCCCGTGCAGCTGGCGAAGGATATCGCCGCGTGGTCGGGAGCGGATTTCGAACTCGCGGTGGACGCCGAGCGATACCTGTTGATTCGCGAGATGCAATTCGGGCTGGACAGCGAGTTCTCGGAGGAATCCTTCCGCAAACGCTACAACAGCGACCTTGCCAACGACCTGGGCAACCTGCTCAATCGCACACTGAACATGGTCTGGCGCTATGCGGAGGGACGGGTGCCCAAACCGCTCGAACACCACACGGAACTGGCGCAGCTGGCGGCGGACATCGAGAGGGGCATTGAAGAAGAGGTTTACCGCTTCCGTCTCAACGGCGTGCTGGAGCAAGTCTGGCGGATGGTGTCGCGCCTGAATAAGTATCTGGATGAGCAGGCGCCGTGGAGCCTTTACCGCAGCGGCGAGACCGGGCGTGCGCAGGGCGTGCTGTATGATGTGCTGGAGGGAGTACGGCTGTGCGCCCTGTGGCTGGCGCCCACCATGCCAGTGGCGACGGCACGCATCTGGCAGCAGCTGGGCATCGATACGCCGCCGGTGCAGGCGAGCTGGCAGGCGGAAAGCGTGTGGGGGCGGTTGCAACCGGGCACGAGCGTCCAGCAGCCACAGCCCCTGTTCCCGCGCATGACGGAAGAAGCGGTGACACTGAAGATGGAAAAGGAGACCGACATGGAGCAGAGCAACCTGATTACCATTCAGGATTTTCAGAGGCTGGAGATTAAAATCGCCGAGGTGAAGTCGGCGGAACCCATTCCGAACACGTCCAAACTGTTGAAACTCACCGTCGATATCGGCGGGGAGGAGCGCACGCTGGTGGCTGGTATCGCCGAGACCTACAGCCCACAGGATGTCATCGGCAGGCAGATTGTGGTGCTGACCAACCTGCAACCCGCCACCATTCGCGGAGTGCCATCGCAGGGTATGTTGCTGGCGGCGGAAGTGGATGGCAAAGCCATCCTGTTGACGCCTGACAAGCCTGTACCCGTTGGAAGCAAGGTGCGTTAAGATGCAGCAGACGCCTAATTCTTTCATTGGCAGGCGCGTGCAGGTCTGGTCGCGTTCTGGCCACAAAGACGAGGGCATTCTCCGCGCCATTGCCAGCAACTGGGTCGCCATTGAGAACGACAAGGGCGAGTGGTTACTTTTCCCTGCGGTGTCGTTGCGGCTGGTGAAGGTGCTTCCAGAAAAAGACTCCGCTTTGCGATAGGCGTGAACGCACTGGGAGCAGCAGCGATACTGGCAGGGGGCAGTAGCCGGCGGATGGGCACGCCCAAAGCGTTGCTACAATGGCAAGGGCGTCCGCTGTTGGAGTATGTGGCCACCCGTCTTCAGACCGCCTTCTCGCAGGTAGTGGTGATTGGCGGAGAGGCGGCGTGGGTCACCGCGCCCGGCGTGGAGTGGGTACCGGATGAACAACCGGGCGCAGGTGTAGCCGCCGCCATACGGACTGCCCTGCACCATCTGCAGCAACCGTGCTTCGTATGCGCCTGCGATATGCCCTTCGTGCATGTGGAGTTCGGCAGGTGGTTAGTGGAAAACGCGGCGGGCGCCGCAGCACATGTGCCGCGCTGGCAGGGTCAGGCGCAACCGCTACACGCGGCGTGGCTTCCCGAGGCGGCACCCTTCATAGAGTCGAGCCTGCGGGAGGGGGAGTACGCCATGTGGCGCGTCCTGCAGCAAATGGAGACGGCGGGTAGACTGCAGTGGGCAGAGGAAGAGGTCATACGCCGCTTCGATGCCGACGGGCAATGCTTCGTCAACCTGAACACCCCGCAAGAGTGGCAACGGTGGAAAACAGCCTCGGAAAGGAGGTGAGGCAGGCAGATGAAAAAGGAAATCATCGTGAACGTGGGCAGCCGCGAGACGCGCATTGCCGTGCTGGAAGATGACCGTCTCATGGAGCTGCATGTGGAGCGCGAAGAGCGCATCGTTGGCAGTATCTACAAGGCGCGTGTGGCAAACGTGCTGCCCGGCATGGATGCGGCGTTCGTGGATATCGGTCTGGAGCGCAATGCGTTTCTGTATGTGGGCGATATCCTGCCCGAAAGCGGCGAGGAAACCCCTGCCCCCGCGTCGATGCGTCGTTCCGCCCTGCGCAACCGCAACATCAAGGAGATCCTGCGCGTGGGACAGGAGATACTGGTGCAGGTCACCAAAGGACCGCGCGGCACGAAGGGCTGTCGCGTCTCCACACGGATTACCCTGCCTGGCAGGTATGTGGTACTGACGCCAGAAGGCGAGCATCTGGGCGTCTCGCGCAAAATCACCGACCCCAAAGAGCGCGAGCGACTGAAACGGCTGGGGCGCGAACTGCGCCCGGAGGGCTTCGGGCTGATTATCCGCACCGAAGCGGAAGACAAAAGTGAAGAGCAACTGCTGCAGGATATCGAGTGGCTGCTGGAGCAGTGGAGCAAGATTCAGGAGACCGCCCGCAAGGCGAAAGCGCCTGCATTGATTCACAAAGACTACTCGCTGTTGTACAAGACGGTGCGCGACATCTTCAGTTCCGACACAACCCGTATGGTGATTGACGACCCGGAGGAGTTCCAGAAGGCAGTGGAGCTCGCCGGTCGCTTTGCGCCCAAACTCAAGTCTCGCATCGAACTGTATGACAAGGACGAGCCTATCTTCGACCACTTCCGCATCGAGCAGGAGATAGACCGCCTCATGAAGCGGCAGGTGTACCTGAAGTCGGGCGGTTACCTGACGATAGACGAAACCGAAGCGCTGACCACCATCGATGTGAACACGGGCAAGTTTACCGGCAGCACCAGCCTGGCAGACACCATCGTGCGTACGAACATCGAAGCCGCCGAGGAAGTCGCAAGGCAACTGCGTTTGCGCGATTTGGGCGGGATTATCGTCATCGACTTCATCGACATGGGCAACGCGCATGACCGCCAGCAGGTGATGCGCACCCTGGAACGCGCCTTGAAACGCGACCGCGCCCGTACCAAAATCAGCCACATCAGCCCGCTGGGACTGGTGCAGATGACGCGCAAGCGAACGGGCGAGTCGGTGGTGGAGCTACTGATGGAGCCGTGCCCCTACTGCGGTGGGCGTGGGCGCATCGTCGCTCCCGAATCGGTCAGTCTCGACATCGAGCGAGACCTCGCCCGCCGCGCCACCGCCGAGCACGCCGAAGCTTACCTCGTTATCGCACACCCGAAAGTGGCGGAGCTGATTATCGGTCCCGAGGGCGAAAACGTGGATGAACTGGAACACGCCCTGCACTGCGCTATCTACGTGCGCAGCGATCCGGAAAGACACACGGAGAGCTACGATATCCGACCGGGCACGATGGCAGACTTTGACCGTTCCTGGCTGGGCTTCCGGCGCGCGCAGGTGGTAGAGTGTCTGGTGGAACCGTCCTCGCTGGCTGCCAACGGCAACCTGAAATTCATCGGCTGGACAGACGGCTTCCTGCTGGACCTCACGGACGGCGCGGAATACGCGGGGCAACGGGTGAAAGCGCGCCTGCTGGACGTTCGTCGCTCCTTTGCCTTTGCGGAAATCATCCCCTCGGCGCGCCCGCTGGAGCGTAACGAGATACCGTAGCACAGGTGGAGGGCGAACCTCCTGCTGAGCCGAATGCACATGCGACCGCCCCGCGGGTAAGGGGAAGGGTTTACGGCCCGGCAGGCGGCTCGCCCTCCGACGCCAGGGCTTCACAGGGCACTATCGCCTGATGCGAAGCGGCAGAATCGAATATTTCCGTTGCTCGAACTGCTCGCGGTTCTCGTATACCAGAACCAGGTTGGTCAATCGACGCAGGGGACGCATTAATATCTGACCGCGGTAGTACATGCCGGTGGAGGAACCGGCATCCAGATTGATGGCATCCACACAGCCCAGCCGGTGCATGACCAGCGCCATCTGGCGCAGCGTGATGGGTTTGCGCGTGCCGACAAACAGCAGGTGGTTCTCGCGCGTCAAGCCCACCGCCAACCGCCATGCTGGACGGAGCAGGTTCCTGTCGCGAAAACCCTCCGCACGCGGATACACCCCGATTTTGCCAGCCCTCACCAGACGCGGTCCCGAGCGGATGACGAAGTCGTACGCGCTCCAGTCCTCCCGGCGGTTGCGCTTGACATCCACAAACTCCACCTGATTGTCGGGAGTGATGCACAGCGCAGTGCCGATACCGCCGAAATGCACCATTCTTCCCTCTATCACAATGTCGCCCACAGGCAGATAGGAGCGCGTCCCAAAAAACGTTCCGGTAACTGCTGCGGTCGGCCGGGCGCGCGTTACCATGCTCTCCAGCGGCTCGGTGCGTCCACGCTGCTGCTTCGCCAGCATGCCCGTCACCTTCACGTTTTCATCGTTCATATTCACGCGAATGATTTTCACCGGAATGTTCTGCACGGTAGTGGCAATCAGCTGCACACTGCTGCCAGCCGCCCCCACCGTGGCGCATACACAGCACCACAGACTGAGCATCCACAGCCATCGCACTCCCATCGCAATCCCTCTTCTGCTCCAGCTTTGCCGTACCGGTTGTTCCATATCCTGCCGTCGCTTGTTCGGTGCTATTAGGATACCTGAAAACCCGCAGAGATACCAGTTTGACAGCGATGGTATGGCGTGATAAGATTCTGGTACCCGATGGCAATGCTGACCATCTTCATGCTGAACGCGGTGAAGCATCGCGGAGATTCTGCGCTGGCGCTCAGAATGACGGCAGCCATGACAGACAAACCATCATGTAGTCGCACGCGGCGCACCCTTGGAAAGGAGATGTAGCCATGCATATCGCCATGGTCTTACTGATATCGATCATGCTGTTAATAAACAGCGCCTCTGCTCAGGTCACCTTTTCGGACAATTTCGAAAGCTATCAGGGTCAGCAGCAGTTTGAACAGTACGACAACCCGAACGACCTGTTCGACGCTGTCTGGCTAACCCGCAACGTGTGGCACGGGCAGATTGCCCCTCCCAACCTGCAGCTGGTCAACATCGTCAATCCCTATGTGCATCCAGCCTACCCAGGCGACCCTTACCTGCCTCAGCCCTCCGACGCGAAAGCACGCGGTAGCCAGAGCCTCTGGCTGAAAGCGGGTGCGCACCGAGCCAACTTCCTGAACCTGTCCGCACCACTGGGCGTCGGGGCATATGTGGACTGGTGGTTTTATGATACCGGTTCCGCAGGGAAACAGGCGAACGCCTGGGTGGAACTGCTGTACTACAGCACAGGGTTACTGGATGTGGGAGCGGGAGTGACCACCGGGCAGGTAACTTCGTTTTCACTGGGCGCGGCAAGCTTTGACCCGAAGGCAAATCTCAACACCTATCAGGTGAGAGGAGACACTTCAGACCCAGCCTACTATCCGCCCGACTCTTTCGCCAGTCAGGGAGGTGGGGCGACCACCTGGGCAAACTTTGCCGGGGCCGCCCGCAGTGCAGGCTGGCATCACGCCGCTATCTGGCTTTGGAAACCGGATGAGGTTCTCTTCATCGTCGATGGCGTTCTGAAGACGGAACCGCGCAACCCGGCGTATGGCGCCACCACCGTGCGCATTCGGGGACTTGCCAGCAACGCCACCGATTTCTACTTCGATGACGTCACAATAGGCACAGGCATTCCTCCCGCCATGCCCCGTTCAAACACCGCCTGCGCCGTCACGCTCACCGATTTCGTGGGTGATTACTCGCTGGTGGCTCTGCAGGTAGAGATACGCCAGCCCGACGATGCGCAACCTCTGGAGACGCAAACGGTTTCGCTCTCAGAAGGGGGAAGTGTGCAACTCGCCCTGCCGGTCGGCACGTGGGATGTGGCGTTGAAGGCAGACCGTTCCCTGCGCCGGGTGTTGCGCAGTGTCAATGTGCCCTACGGTAGCACGCTGAACGTATCCCTGCTGGGAGGCGATGCCGACGGAGATAATGAAGTCACCCTGTTCGACTTCGGCAGGCTGGTGGCGGCGTTTGGCGCGTTGCGTGGCGACTCCCATTTTGACCCCGCCACCGACTTTGACGGCGACGAGGAGATTAGCCTGTTCGATTTCGGCGTTCTGGTGCGCAATTTCGGGCTGATTGGGGACGAGTAAGCGGCTCGCGGCGGGAACCTCGCCTTCCAATGGGCAATCGATTCATGAACTGGAGGGCGAACCTCCGCGTGAGCCTACCCTCCCCCTGACCTCCCGGCGAGCGAGGAGGGGTTTACGGCTCGGCGGGAGCCTCGCCCTCCACGAGGTATCTGTTATCCGCGCTCCAGCTGCAGGGTCAGCGTTGGCGCGTCGCAAATCTCGCTTGGACCAAAGTACTGGATGGGCCCGGGGAAGCGATAATCGTCCTCCACCGCCCACCTGTCGCGCTGCGCGGCGAAGGTCAGGAACGGCTTGCCGTTGAGGTCCACCAGCGCCTTTCGGATAACAGGCGTGGGTTTGCCCTTGCGCACCTCGATATTGAGCATCATCGTCACCGGCACACCACCCGCCACCCATTCCTCTGCGCTCCTGGTCAGGTGACGCACGTAAACGGTGTAACCCGTCAATCCGGCGCGTATCAGCTGCGCCGCAGCATAGCCCAGCGTGTAGGCGTAGTCGGCGTCGAAGTTAGAAGGAGCAGCGCATCGCCCCTCATAGCCGAAGAAGTGGCTCAGGGGACTGAACTTCACCTCTTTCGCCTCGCCCTTCGCCTGCATCTCGCGGATGCGGTCGGAGACGAGGTCAATCAGCAACCGCTCCGTCTCCACCTGTGACAGAGGCACGTTGCCGTGACTGTCGCGGCGCAGAAGCACTTCCTGAATGTCCTGCGGCAGGGAGCCATACACTCGTGCACTATGGTCGCTGAGCTTGGTGTTCAGGTACTGCACACGCTCCGAATGGTCGGGCAGGCTGTGGATGTACTCTTCCTCCTGACCGAGTATCGCGCTGAGTTCATCGATGAGCGTCTTAATCTCGGCGATGAACTCCACCAGTCCCTCCGGCACCAGAGCGACGCCGTAGTTCTTGCCCGCCTGTGCCCGCTTCACCACCGAGTCCACGATTTGCTCCACAATCTGTTGCAGAGTGATGCCCTTCGCCTGCACCTCTTCCGAGATAAGCGCGATGTTGGGGTGGGTCTGCAGGGCACATTCCAGCGTGACGTGGCTGGCGGCACGTCCCATCAGGCGGATGAAGTGCCAGTACTTCACCGCGGAGGTAGCATCGCGGGCGATATTGCCAATCAGCTCGGCGTACACCTTGCTGGCGGTATCGAAACCGAACGAGGCTTCGATGAGCTCGTTCTTCATGTCGCCATCGATGGTCTTGGGCACACCGATGATGCAGGTGGAGGAGCCGACGGAGCGCAAATACTCGGCGAGAACCGCCGCATTGGTGTTCGAGTCGTCCCCGCCGATGATGACCAGCCCGTCCAGTCCCATCTCTTCAAAGTTCTTCCGGCAGGCTTCCAGTTCTTCCGGCTTTTCGATCTTGTCGCGCCCGGTCATAATCATGTTGAAGCCGCCCGTGTTCCGGTACTGGTCGACAATATCGGCGGTGAGTTCGATGTACTTGCCCTTGATAACGCCTGCGGGTCCCTTCAGGAAGCCGTATACCTTGCTGTCGGGGTTTGCCGCTTTCAGGGCGTCAAATACCCCGGCGATGACGTTATGTCCTCCAGGCGCGGGTCCACCTGAGAGCACCACCCCGACCTTGAGCGGTTTGGTGCTGAGGTCTCCC
>Ga0197142_1003936_pt1 | contig 12231 bp, 7 predicted proteins | sample GBS60_MetaG_FD_148614 | JGI IMG/M metagenome (GOLD analysis project Ga0197142, IMG submission 148614) | Sediment microbial communities from Great Boiling Springs, Gerlach, Nevada, United States - GBS 60_MetaG | ecosystem: Environmental > Aquatic > Thermal springs > Hot (42-90C) > Sediment... | reverse complement strand
GGACGGGCCTGAGCGGTTTGCGTGGGATGGCGGCGGAACGCCCTTTACCCCTGCCCGGAGGAGGTACGGTAACCTTGCTGCGGCCGTTGCTCACGGTCCGTCGGCAGCAATTGCGTGCGTATCTGCAGCGCTTGGGGCAAGACTACCGCGAGGACTCCAGCAATCAAAATCCGGCCTACACCCGCAATCGCATCCGGCATGAGGTAGTGCCGTTGCTGGAATCGTTCAATCCGCGTGTGGTGGAGGCACTGTGCCGACTAGCGGATCAGGTGAAAGAGGCGGAGGGAGTGCTCGTCGGTTTGGGTCAGGACTTGCTCCGGCGTGCAGAGCGGCCACGGGCGGGGGAGAAGGTGGTATTGGAGGTCACCGTCTTGCAGAGTGCCCCAGAGCTGATCCAACGCGAGGCCTTGCGGAGCTTGTGGCAGCGCGAAGGCTGGCCTGCGGAAGATATGGACTTTACCGCCTGGCATCAACTGGTGGAATTGTGCCGACAGAGCCGGACGGCCTGGGATTTTCCTGGTGGTGTCCATCTACGCCGACAGGGCCAGGTGGTTCTGTTGTGGCGGGATACCTAGATCAAACAACAGCAACGCTAAGCCTTCATCGCGTTCGGAGCAGGCGACTGTTTCGTTTCTGTGAGGTGGTCCCCATATGTTACGGGCAATACGCCGGGCGTTGTTGAGTGTGACGGATAAGACCGGATTGGTAAACCTGGCCCGGGCTTTGCACCAGCAGTATGGCGTGGAGCTGTGGGGAAGCGGCGGTACACGACGCCATCTGGAACAGGCCGGTCTGCCCATCCGGGACATCACTGCCCTTACGGGTTTTCCGGAGATACTGGACGGCCGGGTCAAAACCCTCCATCCGGCGGTTTATGCCGGCCTCCTTGCTCGACGGGACAAAGCCGAACACCTGAACGAACTGAGCCGACATCAACTGCCCCTGATCGATCTGGTGGTATGCAACCTCTATCCCTTCGAGGCGACCGTAGCCCACCCCGAAGCGACCGAGGAGGAGGTTGTTGAGAACATCGACATCGGTGGTCCCTGTCTGATCCGGGCGGCAGCGAAGAACTTCGACGGCGTGGCCGTGCTGGTCGATCCGGATCAATACGAGCAATTCTTGCAGGTGCTGGCCGAACATGGCGGACAAACCCCGCGGGACTACCGCCGACAGCTGGCGGCACGGGCCTTTGCCCGGATTCGGGAGTATGATACCGCGATTGCTGCCTGGTTTGATCGAGTAAGTTTGGGTAGTCCGTCGGGCATTCCATCATTCCCTGCGGCCTCAGGGAAGGAGACCGACTCCGTCGATGCAGCAGCGACTCACCCGAGGGAGGAAGAACGTTTTCCGGAAACATTCTGCTGGCACGGGCGACTCGTCCAGCGGTTGCGGTACGGAGAAAACCCCCATCAACAGGCGGCGTTGTATCGTGCAAGGGAGGACGACGGTTCCACGGTGGCCGGGGCGGAACAACTGCATGGCAAGGAACTCAGTTACAACAACTGGCTGGATGTGGATGCGGCCTGGGGGGTGGTGCAGGAGTTTACTGAGCCGGCCTGTGTCGTGGTCAAGCACAACAATCCCTGTGGAGCAGCGGTCGCAGGTACGCTGGAGCAGGCGTTCCGGCGAGCCTGGGCAGGGGACGTGCAGTCCGCCTTCGGCGGCATCATCGCCTGCAATCGAGTAGTAGATGAAGCCACGGCCGCGGCCCTGACTGAGCCGGCTGCTCGACGCTTTGTCGAATGTCTGATCGCACCCGACTATGAGCCCACCGCCCTGGAGATGCTCCGCCGCTGGAAAGAGCACATCCGCCTGCTCCGTCTGAGAGGCAGCCTGCTTCGGTCTGGCAGAGGCTCCGCTCCAGCCCAGGCTCTGACACTGCGGAGCATCGACGGCGGCCTGTTGGTCCAAACCGCGGATGCCATCCAAGAGGAGAGCAGTTCCTGGCGGGTCGTGACCCAGCGTTCACCGACCGAGGCGGAGCGAGCTACCCTCGTCTTTGCCTGGCGGGTTTGCAAACACGTCAAGTCCAATGCCATCGTGTTGGCCCGCGAGTCGGAGGGGGGCGGCTGGGAGGTGGTGGGAGTGGGAGCGGGACAGATGAGCCGTGTCGATGCGGTGCACCTGGCGGTGCGCAAAGCGGCAGAGCGGGCCTCGGGAGCGGTCCTGGCTTCGGATGCCTTTTTCCCCTTTGCCGACAACGTGGAGGCCGCCGCGGCTGCCGGTATCACGGCCATCGTGCAGCCGGGTGGCTCGCTCCGCGACGCCGACAGTATTGCGGCAGCCGACCGCTACGGCCTGGCTATGCTTCTGACCGGCATCCGCCACTTCCGCCATTGAAACTCCCTCATTGTCCTCCAAAATTACGCTGGGGTTCTACTCTGTGCTCGCTGGTCATCCCATCCCTACCGTGGAGTCCCGCCATCATGATGTCGCCGGTTACCGAGGTTGCTGCCCACAACGTCCCCCGGACCGATGATCGGGAGTCCCTGCATCATCTGTTGGGTCTGGAAGGGCTGAGTGCTGCCACTCTGACGCGGTTGCTCGATCGGGCCGAGGAATATGTGGGCGTGGGCGTCGGCGATGTGCCTAAACGGACTGAGTTGCAGGGGTGTGTGGTGGTCAATCTGTTTTACGAACCTTCCACACGCACACGGATGAGTTTTGCCTTGGCAGCCCGTCGTCTAGGAGCTGATGTCCTGGACTTCTCACCGGCCGGTTCCAGCACGGTCAAAGGGGAAAGCTTCATCGATACGGCCAAGAATATCGAAGCTATGGGTGTCGATGTGATGGTCGTCCGGCATGCCTCGCCGGGTGCGCCTCACATTCTGAGTCGTCATCTGCAACCCCATGTCCACGTGGTCAACGCTGGGGACGGTGCCCATGAGCATCCGACCCAAGCCTTGTTGGACCTGTTCACCATCCGCAAGCGTCTGGGACGGATCGCCGGTTTGACGGTGGGCCTGGTCGGTGATATCGCCCACAGCCGGGTGGCTCGCAGCAATATCCATGCTTTGAAAACCCTCGGGGCTTCCGTGATCGTCTGTGGCCCTACGACCCTCATCCCGCGGGAGGTGGCCCAATGGGGTGTAGAAATCACTCACAATCTCGATGATATCCTGCCGCGTTGCGATGTCCTCAATCTGCTCCGCATCCAATTCGAGCGGCAACGGAGTGGTTTGTTCCCTTCGATCCGCGAGTATCGCTTGCTCTTCGGCATGGATGGGCAGCGGATGCGTCGGGCCCGACCGGATGTGTTGCTGCTGGCTCCCGGACCGATCAACCGGGGTGTCGAGATCACCTCGGAAGTCGCCGATGGACCCAATTCAGCCATTCTCGATCAGGTGAAATATGGTCTGGCAGTGCGGATGGCCGTGCTGACGGAAGTCTGTCGTTCCACCTGTGGGTCTCGACACCAGCAACGTCGCTGAGCGTCGTCTGTTTTCACTTGCGGTCCAGGCCAGTAATTGTTGTTTGTTTTCCCGCCTGCTACTGTGCGTCTCCCCCTGATTGTGGATCGTTTTTCGTTACCGGCCCGACTTTCCCACCGGCAGACGCGGCAAGTGCGACAGGATCCACCGGCCAGGTTTGCCCAGGCGCCAGAGCACCGAGCGCCCCAACATGCGCAGAGCCTGCGAGATGGTAAGGGGTTGGCTGAGGCGGGCGATGATCTGATCACGTTGGGCACACTCTGATGAAAGGCGGTGAATCAGTTCTAACCGCTCCCGACAGGCTTCTTCCAGGAGGACATTTTGCTGTTGAAGTGTCTGAGGATCGTCGCACCGGTAGCGTTCCAGCCGCTCGGTGGGGATCAGGCGTTGGTGTACCTCGGCAGGGATAAAGAGGCAGTCTGTGTAGGCCAGCACGCCTTGGGGTGTGGAGTGGGTGTTGTACAACCCAGCCAGGCGATAGCCTCGCTCCCGCAGGAATAACCACAAGTCGCAAGGATCGTCCTGCTGTTGATACATGGGCAGGAAAGTAGCTTCGACCATGACCAACGGGCGGTCTTGTTGCAATATCTGCTCGGCACCACGCAGGATGCGTCCATCGTGCCCTTGAGCATCGACTTTCATCAGCGCCACCGGTCGGCGATCCCGCTGACGGAACTGATCCAGTTTTTCGACCGCGACTCGGATCGTCTCACGCACTTGACAATCCGCTGGTGGCAATAAACTGTTGTTGACCGGACGCTCGGTGAGATAGTAACTGGCCCAACCAGCTTGATCGCTCAAGGCCAGATTCTGCACCTGGACACGCGGCTCATTGGCAAAACGATGCTCCAGTTGCCGGAACGTCTCCGGGGTGGGTTCAAAGGCTACCACTGGGAGCTGCGGGACGTGCTGCAACAGCAGGGCGGTGAAGTCCCCATGATACGCCCCGACGTCGTAGCAAACCCCGTCAGCACGCTGGTGCAGCAAAGGTGCACACAAAGCGAGCCAACAGGGCATTTCCTGGCTCCTCACCAGGCGACCGGCTTCCTCCTCCAGCTTCTGCCGAACGGCCCGGGCGACATGCTCCTCTCGGAAAAAGATCAGGTTTCCCCAGGCGTCGGCAGATAATCCCTCCAGGGAAGACCATTGCAACCGTACGGAACTGCCTTGATGGACGACGGCGGCATACTGGTAGTAGCCCCGCTGCCGCAGGAGCCGCATCATCTCCTCCACCGGCGAGGGGCATCGCCCCCCGTACACCCCTTCGCACCAGAACTCCACAGAGATGACCGCCGCCTGTAACGTCGCAGCACCACGCAGCACCGCCAGATCGTGCCCTTCGGTATCGATCTTGAGCAACCCCACCTCGCTCGGCAACTCACCCCGAGCGACCAGAGCGTCCAGCGTAACTGCAGGAACGGTTATGGCCCCACCGTAGTGGAAATCCCGATTGTTACCCAACTGTTCGAGACTGTGGTGGTAATCATGCAAGCGACCGTCGGCATGCAACGCCAGATGCAGCACTTTCGGACCACAGGAGTCGCTGACCGCCTCATGCCGCACCTTCAGACGAGGATGATCGCCCAAGCGTCGCCGGATTTCCCTCCGGTTCTCTTCCACTGGTTCAAAGGCGAACACGTGCCAGCCGGCTTCGAGGAAGGGGGCCAGCGTTATACCGTGGTGAGCTCCGACATCGATCATCACCGCCGGCTGCACCACCTGACGCATCACGGTAAACAGAGCCAACTCTTGCTCCTGCAACTCTGCGACAGAATCTGCCATGTTTCGTCCCTCACGCCCACCACCCTCGATCGACCTCTGACTGAATAGCCACCTTTTTCTGAGTAAGCCCTGGTGTAACAGCTACCCCTTTTAGCCATTCATCCCCGGGCGTTCAATCGCAATTGCTGCATTCCGATTGTTTCCTGATACGTGCTGTCCTCCAAACCCCACACGTGCTGTACTCCAAATCCGATACGTGCCGTACTTGGAAGTCGGCTCTCAAGCGGTGCCGGTCGGTTGTTTCAAAGGACGCGCGGCGGGGAAACGACTCGGTACCGGATGCTCGCTCAACCCGGAACCTGAGACTTTTTCCCGTTTTGGGGCTTAGTGTCCCACTTTGGAGAGAACATCTTTATGGGAGACAAGAGAGTAAGGGAGACACGATAGTGGCGGGCAGCGCGAGAATACGAACTGTAGTAGTTGCAAGGGGGATGGTAGATCCGAATATGTCCGGAATGGCTCCTGGTGCTGCATACTCGCGGGAAGGAAAGGCGATGGATGGATTGAAAGAACCCCGAGCAGAGCTAGACCTGCCCCCATGCGTATCGTGGGTGAAAGGGAATACCATCGTGCAGAGCCCAGGTCATTGGGGTCAGCTTTGCCGGATTACTTCCTTCTCATGCCAAACAAGGAGGTTGGTCGTGAAAGCACCTGCCTTATGGTCGCTGGCAGCAACGGCAATCTTAAGCGGATCGCTGCTGGCACAGACCTCTGCTGCTCCTCGTGCCTCCGCCTCGAATAAGACGGTTCCCAAGCCTGACTCGTCAGCGACAAAAGCCGTTCCTGCGGCAGCAGTTCCAGAGAATCCTAACCAGGCTTTGGCCGATGCCGTAGCCCAACGCTTGCGGCATCACCCTGCGATCCACCAGGCCAATGTTGCTGTGATTGCCCAGGATGGCACGGTCACACTGACCGGCACAGTCAGTGATGCCCAACGCAAAGCCCAACTCCTGGCCGAAGTACGCAATGTCGCGGGTGTCCATGTGGTCCGAGACAATTTGCAGGTGACACCCGGCATCACCCCTGCTCAGAACACCCAACCGCCGGCCGCCACTCCGCCGACGCCAGCCCCCCTGGTGGAACCTGCTCCTCTAGGCGTACCAGGGCAGCTCAACCCCGAATTGCACGCTCCTCCCTTGCCCCCCTTTGCCTGGCCCACCTACGCCCCTTACCCCAACTTCAGTCGGGTGGCCTACCCCACGGCATACCCCTACAACGCCTTCCCCTTCATTGGACCGTTCTATCCCTTCCCCAAGGTGCCCTTGGGCTGGCGCAAGGTCACGCTGGAATGGGAAGATGGCCACTGGTACTACGGACGTAACTCCACGCCTCATGACTACTGGCGCGTTCGCTTCTGGTAACGTCCCGCTCTGGGGATCTGCCGAAAATCCACGCCGGGGAACTCGATAACCGACGGACTGCTCCCAAGTTGCTCTTCGCGGATGCACCTTCGTCGCTCCTTTCCTCCTCCCTGGGCGACCCCGTGAGCTTCGTCTCGCGGGGTCGCTTTTGACATTGCCTACTTCGCCCGGATCAGTCAGCTCCGGCAGATCAGCCGATCCGACAGATCAGAGACAGATCAGAGGGAGACGACCTCGAAAGAGCATCCCTCCGGCGGAACGGAGGCATAAAGTCCGACCCCGTCGGAGCTGACCGACGCCTGCCGCAGCTGCCCCTGGGCAGCCGGTCTCCCAGGAGTTCCGTCAGAGGCGAGTGCAACTCAGCTTGTCGAACGGTTCCGACATCGGAGAAAATATCACAATGGGTGACATCGATGATATTGAAGCTCTGCTGTCCCCGGATGGCTTGCTGGCCCGGCAACTCAGCGGATTCGAGGTACGTCCGCAACAACGGGCGATGGCCCAGGCGGTGGATACTGCGATCCGCCAGGGCCGTAAGCTCCTTGTGGAAGCCGGCACCGGAGTAGGCAAATCGTTGGCTTACCTTCTGCCAGCACTGCTCGCTTGGCAACGACAACCCGAGAAACTACGCATCGTCATTTCTACCCACACGATCAGCCTTCAGGAACAATTGATCCATCGGGATATTCCGTTGGTACGGGACATCTGGCCTGGGCCGCGGAAGTTCCAAGCGGTGCTGGTCAAGGGGCGGAGCAACTATTTGAGCCGACGACGGCTCCAGCTGGCTCTGCAGCGTGGCCGGTGGCTGCTGGAACAGGACGAACACGCCGACCAGCTTCAGCGACTGGCTCATTGGAGCCGCCAGAGCGAGGATGGCAGCCGCAGCGATTTGCCTTTCGTTCCTCAGGAAAGCATCTGGGAGTTGGTTCACAGCGACGTCATGAATTGTCGTGCCGGTGACTGCCCGCATTACCAGGATTGCTTCTTTTTCCGGGCACGTCGCACAGCGGCCCAGGCGGATCTGCTCATAGTCAACCATGCCCTCTTTTTCACCGATCTGGCCCTGCGGGGAAGCGATCGCAAAGTCCTCCCTTCCTATCAGGTCGTCATCTTCGATGAAGCGCACATGGTGGAAGATGTCGCGGCGGAACACTTCGGCCTGTCCCTGAGCAATGTCGGACTGGAACACCAATTGCGGCAACTGTTCCACCCCCGTGGTCATAAGGGGTTGCTGATGCAGTGGGGTGACGATCGGACTCGCCAGCAGGTGAATATCGTGCGGCAGACCGCAGCACAGTTCTTTGAACAGGTACAACGTTGGACGTATCGACAAGCCCAGAGTCAAGGTTTGATCCGCGGCCAGGAGAAAGAAGGGGCTCCGGAAAGTCTGACCCTGCGGCTGCGTTCCTCGCCACCCTGGGAAAACCCGCTCTCGGAGGAGGTCCGTAAGCTGGCCAGCCACTTGGAACATCTGGCCGACCTGCGTAACGATGAGGACGAAATCCACGAATTGACCAGTCGAGCCGACCGCCTCAAGCAATTCGCCTTGGGTCTGGAGCAATGGCTCCAGCAGGAATGGTCCGGGCAGGTGTACTGGGTGGAAGTCCGACCGAGTGGGCACAGCCGGGTGATCCTGGGCACTGCCCTGATCGACGTGGGGTCGGCCCTGCGGGAATACTTGTATCCACACGTTTCTTCGGTCATTTTTACGAGCGCCACGCTGGCTGTGGGGCACGGTGCTGCAGGCCTGCGTCTGATGCAACGCCGCCTCGGCCTGCAGGATGACCCCAAGGTCGACTTGCTCCAACTGGGCAGCCCCTTCGATTATTCCCGGCAATGCGAACTTTACCTGTACGATGACCTGCCGGACCCGGCTGAGGCCCCCCAGGAGTATGAACAGGCGGTCATCCGACGCTTGCCCGAACTGGTTGCTGCCACTGCTGGACACGCCTTTGTGCTCTTCACCAGTTATGCGTTCCTCAAGAAGGTGGCCGACTCTCTGCGACCGCTCTGGCAGAGCGAAGGTTATACCGTGCTGGTCCAAGGCGAATTGCCCCCCCAGCAGCTGGTCCGACAGTTTCGCAACACTACCCGCTCCGTTCTCCTGGGCGTAGATACCTTCTGGCAGGGGATTGACATTCCTGGGGATGCTCTGAGGAATGTCATCATTACCCGCCTTCCCTTTGCTGTGCCAGACCGTCCCCTGATCGAAGCCCGCTTGGAATCGATTCAGGCGTCGGGAGGCAACCCGTTTCTGGACTATCAGCTCCCGCAGGCGATTCTCAAGCTCAAGCAGGGTTTCGGCCGCTTGATTCGCACCGGTCAGGACCGGGGTCGGGTAGTCATTCTGGACCCCCGTATTCTGACCAAGCGTTACGGACGGCAGTTTCTGGAGGCCTTGCCCCCGGCCCGTCGGTTCCGCAATGGCCAGCCGTGGGAACCGTGGGAATAAAGCGGTCCCGAGTCCTCCACTACTTCCCCGGTCGGGTCCGGGCCGGTTCCCCGGAAGTGTATATGCCCCCGCTGAATCATTGGATCCGCACCGGAGGGCGGAGAGCGGACACGAATGACCGCTCAGGAGCAAACCAAATTCCCGGACTTTACTGGAGCTGATGATCAGGGTGCCTTTCCCATTGGGGCTTCCGAGAGACGCAACTCCGGTTTACGGATATATTTGATCGCCTGGGCGACGGCGAGGCGGAGTTGCTCTTCCGGCAGACTGGCGATGAGTTGTTCGCGTGTTTGTTTGGGTCCCAGACTCATAAGTGCTCTTTTGAAATCGTCCTCTTGCATCCGTTTGTCGCGGAGTTTCTCCATGGTCTTTTCCAGTTTCTCCAGGACAGGAAGAACTCCTCGAGCCTCTTTGCCCATAGCAACCAGGCAGCCGAGAACCATGTTGAACTCCAGGGGGTTGATGGTATTGATGTCGGTAAGCGAATCGGGAGGGAGAAGCTGGACGACGGCTTCAAGTCGTTTGCCTCCCGCGGCCTGTTCAGCAAAGAGACTGAGGGCTTGCAAGGCTTGCAGTCGTGGTCCCAATTCAGGCGAGGACAGATGCTTGGCAATGGCGTTGAGATGGGTATCGCCTATCTCCTTGGGATCGAAACGCATCAGGACAACGCGGACCCAGATTTCAATTTGCGGATCGATTTCGCCGGATTTACCCTTGGGACTTTGAAGGCGTTCCCGCATCCGATCCGCCACGTAAGCAGCTTGCTTCCAATCGATGGGGGGCGGGGCTTGGGGTTTGCTCCGCGGTCCAGTCCAAGGAGGTCCCAGCAGAACAAGAGATTGCAAAGCTTCCATACGCACCGCTGCGGCTATGTCGGAAGCCAACGTTCCAGCCAGGCGGTTGAGGGCGCGGACGTTCGGCCCGTAAGTCTCATTGCCGCCGACTCGTCCCAAAGCGTTGGCCACCGCCTGACGAATGGCATAGGAAGGATCATTGCAGACCACCCCCGTTAGAACAGCCACGGCGCTTTCGGCCTTGGGACCAAAAGCAGCCAGAGCTTGTACCGCAGCCAGCCGGGTTTGCGAACCCGGTACCCCTTGATCCACCGCGTTGGCTAGAATCGTGATGGCATCTTTGAGGTCACGTTCGTCCAGACCCAACATCACAGCCGCCCGATAGGCCGCCATACGGACGGACGGGTCTTTCTCGTTGCGCATCCGCTCAACGATCTTGCGTGAGCAGATTTTGGTAGCATCAGGACCAAAGGAAGGCAGCGTGTTCAAGGCCATCTCACGCTTGCCCGGATCGGGATCATCGACTTCTTTGAGCCACTCCTGCACCCCTTTGCCGGCAATGTTGGTCGGCCATTTGAACTCCGGCGTCGACGATGGATTATCGGGACGTTCCTGAGCGGCTACCAGAGCTATTACTCCCACAATCCATCCCCAAGCGAGAACGGAACGATGCCAGAACATCAGCCTACCCTCCCCTCGGTGCCCGTGTCTCCCGAATTGGTTCATGCTATCATTATCCAGCATAGACGGACACATCCCTCTGACGCAACACGAAGCGAACATCCCTTGTTGGCAGTTCCGGATCTCTTAGTCCCGCCCCTGCAGGGGTGAGACCAGTTTTTTCCGGCAAACCTGCTTGATGCAAGCCTGGTTTATCCCTGCAAGCCTACGGCCGGCTTCGGCCCCGTAAGGAATCCTTCTCGTTTCTTACCGGTTCCCTTCTTCGTGATCCTCATGACCCTGGGTCGTAATCCTCATGACCTAGGGTCCGGCACCGGGAAAACCGCATCGATCGACACTTTTTTCTGCGCATGAGCAGACGAGACCTCCCCCTCCCGAAGTGCTCAATCATATGAAGGAACGAGTGAAGTTGGGAGAAATTGCGCCGAACGAATAAGATAATAGAACCCTCGAGATTGTTTGTCATCAGTTGGGACGGGGCAAGCGTCCGATATAGGGATTCGGCGGAGGGAGTAGCGACCTCTACGAGCTACCCGCAAGTTTTGGAGGCGGGGAGGCACCAAGGCATGAGTCTGGAATTTTCTTGTCCGCACTGCAGTGCCACCTTGGAAGTGGATGAGTCGATGGTCGGAACTGTAATCCGCTGTGGTGGCTGCAGCACACTATTGCGTGTGCCATCGACACCGTATGGAATAGCCGAGCGTGTGCGCGAGGACTCCGAACGGCTTTCTCCCTCCTCCTCCGGATCATCGGAAGGCAGCAGTTCCCCGGCGGAACTGACACCGATCGCTCCAGCAGCAGGTGTCCCCCCTCGGCCGCAACGACCCGGGTCCCCCAACGTGCCGTGGCCATCCCCACCGGTGGCCAGCCCAGGACGCGGTGTGGTGTTCTGGATCCTCATGGTCATCGGCGGTCTGATCGTCGGCAGTTGTTTGTGCTGTATCGGCATTCTCATTGTTCTGCCTGAACCGGAATGGCAAACCCATACCAGCCGCGACGGGTGGTTTCAGGTGGACTTCCCTGCCCCGCCTCGACCCCAACTGGGACGTCCATCCTTCCTGCCACCGGTTGCCGATCCGACGGTCGAAGGTGCCAACTTGGACAAATACGGAGAAGAATACCGGGTCATTTCCTGGCATGTTCAACCGCTGCAACGCCTGGTCCGAACCGATGAAGCACTTATGCAACGAGCTTTGGATGAGCTGCAGGTGCAGTTGCGCAACCATCAGATCATCCAGGGCCCGCGACCTGTCCCGGGGCAGCCCCACCTGACCTATGAACTCCAATGGCTGGACAAAGGGAACCACCTCCACATTGCCCGACTCGTCCTCGCGGGAGAACGCTTTTACTTGCTGTATGTCCGAGGACGAAACTTCTGGGTGGAACCGGATTCGGAACGGGTGGAACGTTTCTTTCAATCATTCCGTGTGCTACGACTCCGTGCACGGGACCCCATGCCCCAGAACATGCCGGCGCCTCCGGTTCCCATGCAGAAAGACAACGACGGGAAAAAGTAATCCTTCAAGCCGCCAGCCTATCCATAGTGAAGAATCGCCCGGCTCCATCTGCAAGAATCATCCGATATTGATAAGTACTTTGCGGCATTCTTGAAGGGTGTGCATCTTTCCTTCCTTGCAAGATGTGCAGATTTCCCTCGCTGTCTCTGCAGAGGTACGCTGTTCTACGTCCGATCGCCAGGACATGCCGGCCGGGATGGGTGCCATCCT